>Ga0307503_10000130_pt1 | contig 35995 bp, 43 predicted proteins | sample 17_S_MG_FD_194514 | JGI IMG/M metagenome (GOLD analysis project Ga0307503, IMG submission 194514) | Soil microbial communities from Populus trichocarpa stands in riparian zone in the Pacific Northwest, United States - 17_S | ecosystem: Environmental > Terrestrial > Soil > Riparian zone > Trees... | reverse complement strand
CATCAAATGACAACGAACCTTGGCCCCGGAGTCTCTCGCGTCCTGCTTTCGGCGGAGACCCAATACGCGGAAACGATCTGGCAGCAAGGTAAGCCGCCATGTGACGGCGAACTGAATCTGATGCAGGCAGTGGCTCTGGAGACGACACAGTCCTCAGTCCTTCGCGGTATGCCGAGCGGCTTCTTGGGGGGCGAGACGAACCTCCAGAAGGCTTTTGTGACCAATCCCGCGTGGTCTAACTATTTCAAGTTTGGGCCTCAGCGCGACGGCGAGATTGCTCCCTTCATGTGGGCTAACGTCAATGGTTGGCTGATCCCTGTGACGGGAACGGGAACGGGATCCCCACCAGGATCACCGAATAACACCGACTACTCAAACGTTATTGCCCTGGACCCGCCGCCGGGCGCACCGGGTGACTTTCGCATCGATTTCGTCTTCCTTGAGGTTTGGAGGGCTCGCGTTCAGCCGAACCCATCTACGACTAATAAGCCATCGGCGAGTGCAATCTTCAGGTTCGGAAACGTCGAGGGTGGCTTTAGCTACTTGCCAGACGACCTGGTTGACCCTGCGATTGGATTCGAGACGAACCAGCGCGTCCAGATTCAGTACAGGATCCGTGTCGTGAAGGGCCTTGTGGGGCTCTCTTCTAATCCCGATGGATTCGACAAGGGCGTGGTCAAAGCGCAGGGCGCTGCGGCAACCCAGACCAGCTATTGGTTCGAGAACATGCGGCAAGCGCTCGGCGACCCTGGCCTGTGGCGCGCCGGGGATGGGACCCAAAATCTCTTGGGCACTGTAGATGGCTATTCCTACGCGGTGCCTATCTCGGTGGTCTTTCGACGTAACAGCGTTGGATGGGCGGGCAACCCGGCGCAGAATCTCAACGGCGGATTTAACCGCAATCCGGCAGCTGCCAATCGCACGGGGATCAAGACGTTTGTGCCGGCGCCTGCGCTGCTTAGTGATGTCACGGCTACCGCGACTTCCTTTCCGCTGGGTGGTAGCCCGAACATAGCACTACTCCCGCTGCCAGCGAATCCGCCAGCTTCAGTACTCATCCAAGTGGATGACGAGCTGATGCTTTATCAGAACATCACGGGCACCACGATCAATATCGCGCCTGGCGGACGGGGCTCGAACGGCACCGTCGCGGGGCCGCATAAGGCGGGTGCTGTTATTCGCGTGGTGTCCGGTCGCCCTGACGGGCTGTTCTCGGACCAGATCGCTAGTACTGACATCTTGGATTTGCGGCACAGCGTCAATCCGAACGGATTCGATTACGATGCCTTGCTAAAGGGGAGTCTCGATAGGCTCCTGCGCGGGCAGCTGCGTGCCAACTGGAAACTGAGCGGCACGGGGCCACGCGGCGCGTATGTGTCTTACCAGGATGCTATCACTGCTGGCTCTCTGTCCCTGGGTGTCACGAAGCTCGATGCCCCGGACAACATCCGATTGGTTTTCAGTGATGCGGCGACCATTCAGCCCGTCGAACTTGTGTGCAGCCCTAACGGGACTGCCGTGACTTCTGGTTCTGCAACTATCAGCCTAGGCTGGTCTCTGGGAATCACGGTCAACACAACTTCGCAGAATCCGGGCGGTCAGTTTAAAGCTGGGAACGTGCTCGTGATCCCAGTGAATCAGCTAAAAAATGGGCTTCAGGCGGGCTCCACCGATCAAGTGCGTTGGCTGAATGACAACGTCTTGGGTGCGGTGCGTCTCCGCTTTGACGGTGAGACCAGCGACTTGCCTCCGACGCTGAACATGTACAAGGTTGAGCCGGAGTTCCCGACTTCGAGCGATGACCTGGTGATCACTTTGGGTACGGACTTTCCGGTTCAGGCGACTACCGCCCAGTCACCCAGGATACTGCATATCAGGGCTCACATCGTCTATGGTGCGGGGCGCGGTCTTGCGCGTCGGCCTGACGCGATCCATTCGGTCTCGTATATCACGCCATCGGCTGACCTTTTGACGCAGCAGTGGGGTGTGCCAACCAATAACAAGGGCGCTCGCGTGGCGTGGGCGCCCCTGTGGAGTAAGTATCGAGGCAAGACGCGAGACGACACTTTGAACGGATCTCCGCCGGTTACGGCCGAGATGTACGCCGATCTTGGGAGCAAGACTGTGGTGGTCTCCCCGTTCCGTCGTATCGATTTCCCGCAGCTTCTCACGATGGACGGGCGCTCGGCTAACTATAACCCGACACCAAGAACACCCGCGGCGACAACCGGTACCTTGGGCGTGGACAATGGCACTGTGATCAACGTCGCTTCTGGCTCCGTGGGTCTCACGGCCTTGGGGGATGCCCTCGTAGTTCCCGAGTATGATCCCAACGCGCTCCCATCCCCTCATTCCGGCGTTGGAGCGGGTCGATACACGGTCACAGCTGTAGCTCCCACGTCTATCACGGTAGAGCGCCCCATCCGCGCGAAGATTGGGTCGATACTCAACTTCACGATTCACCCGGCTCAAGGACTGATGCCGTTGTACACGCCAATCCCTGGCGCGGATCGTAAGTGGACTCAGACGGATCCTCTCAGGCTGTTCTGTGGAACCAGCGCGAGTACGACGGGACCGACCAACGCTGCCTACGAGAGCATCTATGTTTCACTACCGCGGCACTTGGTCCCAGCGTGGGGCGAAGTTCACGTGCCCATCCTAGCTACGGCGACTGGCACATTTCAAACTGGCATCAATTACATGGTCCGGACTAGCACCGCTGCGGCTCCGGCTCCTCCATCTGAGAGGAACTACGCGGCTTACTATAGTGGTGGCGGGTCGAACCAGTACTCGGTGTTCAGCCAACAAATCGCCGCTCCTGGCCCTGGTTTGACAGATCTCGCCTACAACACAGCAGCCCTCGGGTCAGACGGTAACCAGTGGGCTGGCATCCGCTTCTTCACGGATGCTCGGGGGCTGGGACGCAAGGGGCTGGAGTTCCCTCCGTTCTATGGAATAGCTCGGATCTTTGGCGTCTATCAAGTTAGTGATTTCGTCACAGTGGGTGGCGGCAGCCCGTTCTCGGACACGCGTCAAAGCGGTGGCACGGGTACTACTGTGAACTTGCTACGGCAGTCTATGGGTCCGCAAGACGGGCCTCCGATGTGGATCGAGACCGATGCAGATGGGGACTCGACGTTCATTTTGAACGCTAAGGCCATCGATATCTCAAAGGCGACTACGCCAATCGCTGACTTCGCCTCCGGAAAGTACCTGGTCGAGGCCGTGGTGTTTGGGTTTGATCGCGGCTCGTTCAACTTGGACAAGGAGTTCCGGCTTGTGTTGACGAGACCAGGCAGCAACACCAATAGCTGGTCAACAGTCGGAGGGGCCAATAACCCGGTAGATACGAATCCGACGACGGGTCGCGCAAACAACATCAACCGTTGGGTTGATGGGCTTGCGGGCCTCTTGCCCGGACCCGCCGAGCAAAACGACCAGATCGTCGTCAACTACTCTCGCACGCCCTATCAGGGTGATGCTTGGGGGTCACAGACGAACAGCATGGACATCTCGTATTCTCAAGGGCCGTTGTCCAGCGATACAGCCTATCAGTTATCCCATACGCACCTCGACACATCAGCACTTACGCGTCCGAACCAGAAAGTCCTGGAGGTGCTGGCGGCGACCAGCTTCTCTACCGATCTAGGCACTGGCCGCTACTCTGCAGACGCAGTTGTAGACCCGCTCGATTTCAAGAACGTCGCTTACGAAGACCAAAGCGCGTACCCCCCTGCCACCAGTGGGGCTGACCGCCCAATAGTGAAAGCGGGCAACTTCGTAGCAGCCGACGTAACAAACATTGGATCGGAGTATCTCGGGTGCACGGAGCGCTTACCGCTTGGTGCCCTATTCAGGGACAAGGACTTCCGCGGTCAGGCTTTCAGTAATCAGATGCCGTCCGGCCTTATCTACGCCGATGTTGTTGGCAGTGGCCCAGCAGCTGGGCTGGCCGCTCCAAATAGTGTCGAGCAACGCGACGTTCCGCTTAGCACCGGGACCTCTGGTGTTGGCTCTCCGGGAGACATCTTGGTTCATGTGGATGGTGAAGAGGCCAGCCCGAACTACGGGATCTTGACGAACTACCGCGTCACCCGAGGCGGGTCTGTCTTCACTGCGAGTGGTCCGTATCCGGGCGGGGCTCTCTCGTTGCAGAACGTGCCAGCATTCGCCCAGACATCGCATGTCAATGTTGTGCATGGCCGTGCGATGTTGGTGCGCAATGCCGTGACGAACGTTGGGCTTAATGAAGTTTCGGCCGGGGATGAGCTGATGATGCTAATCGTCACCAGCGTCCAGCACCGACCCGCGTCCCAAACACTGACGCCGTCCGTGATTACCATCGGCACGAATGGCGCGGGTGAGGGGTACTCAGCCGCCGATCTCTATCGCATCGATGGCCATCCGCTCGTGCGGAACAATGTGCACATGCAGGTAAACCCGGATTCGATCGCCTTGACCCGAGGGAGCTGACGTTGGGTGCCAGCGCTGCGGTCCGCTGCAGCGCTGGTGTAGCTGTCCGAGATGGCAGCCGCTGACGACCCAGTCTCTAAGCACGCCAAGGTCTACGAGACGCTCAAAAAGGTTCGAGCCAGCAAGGAGGTACAGCTCAAGCCCGTCTCGATGCTGCGCCCGGAGATCCGAGTCTTGGACGGCTCTCTCCAGCCGCTTGCGATCCGCTACTACCAAGTCCAAGCAATCTTCCATCTGATGACGATGAAGCGGATGGTGCTCGGCGATGCCACGGGCACAGGCAAGACTCTCGTCTTGATCGCATCGCTCTGTTACACGTGGGAAAGAGAGCCGGACAACAAAGTCATCGTGGTGTGCCCGAAGTCGGCGCTGCGGCAGTGGGCTTCCGAGATCGACAAGTTCACCACGGGCATCACGACATACGTCGTAGACGGGACGCCTAACGAGCGCAAGCAAACCTATCTAGAGTTCGCTCTGCACAAGGAGCCGACCAAGGCCGTGATGCTCATCGGCTACGCGCCACTTGTTCGGGATTGGCATCAAGGGGCGAAGTCCGCACCTCTCATCAATGGCAAGCCCGACCCGAAGACACCACCGGTCCGCGGGACGTTGGATGTCATCACGGCTCGTATCCCGCATCTGACTATTGCCTTCGATGAAGCCACGGCCTTCAAGAGTGACCGCACCAAGACATGGCAGGTCTGCCGCGAGCTATCGGACCGCGGAAATCGTTGCTACGGGCTGACTGCCACGCTGTTGAAGAACAACCTGATCGAGGGCTTTGCTATCTACAAAGTCATCTACCCACAGGTCTTCACGACCAAGTCAGCGTTTCTTCGCGAGTACTGCGTCACGAAACTGCAGAGTGTTAGCGGAGCACGGAAGATCCCCATCGTCGTCGGATACAAGAACCTGCAAGCATTTCGAGACCGGATTGACCCATTCTTTCTGGGCCGCCCAAAGCACGAGATATCGAGCGAGTTGCCAACACTCATCACGCGGGAGGTCCGGTGCGAGCTATCCGCTGCTGAGGATGCAAAGTACGGAGAGGCTCTCACTGGGGTGCTGTCGCTGGGGGACGGCAACCTCAAGGACTACTCCGACCATAAGACCCTCGTGTCTCTCATCTACTGTCAAAAGACGGTCGATTCGATGTCGTTGCTCAAGTACGACGCGGGGGACCTGATCGACCTCGACATTGTCTCAGGTGAGGAAGCGGAGGTGCGCACGCTCGGCGCCAAGGAGCAAGCTCTGCTCGACCTGCTCACCGAGGAATTCAGTGACGACAAGGTCATTGTGTACTGCCGATTCACGTCTTTGATTACTCGGTTGCGCGAGATTTGCAAGAAGGCCGGGGTCGAGAGTGTAGAGGTGAGCGGCAAGGTCACGGATACGAAGAGCAACCCCGCTCGCAAAAAAGCCCAAGACACGTTTCAGGACCTAAAGTCAAAGGTGCGGGTCATCTTCATTTCGGACGCCGGCTCAGAGGCTATCAACCTCCAGGCGGCGTCAGCCATGATCTTTTACAACGCGCCGTGGAGTTGGGGTAACTACGTGCAGCTGCTCGGGCGCCCGATCCGCATCGGGTCACCCCATCAGCACGTGATTGCGGTGCATCTCGTAGCGGAACGTCCGCGAACCATGGAGAAGCAACGCAAGACGATCGACCGCTACACGCTTGAGATTCTGCAGAAGAAAAAGAACCTGATAGACAAGGTTCTTGGTGAGTCCGCGGTCGGAGCCCTCGATTTCGACCGGGAATCGAACTTCACGGTTGAGCTAGCCAACAGCCTTCGGAGCCGAGCTGACCATGACTCAAAGCAATAACCCCGTATGCCAACTGTGTAACGGCACGTACTGGCGCGAAGAGATCAGGGATGGTGAGATTGCACCATGGCCCTGTGCGTGCCTTCGCAAGGAGATGATGTTTCGGTTTTTGGGACCGGAGCTAGCTAGAGCCAAGCACCGAAAAAGCGAACTCTTCATGCCGGAGCTGGACCCAGAGACAAATCAGATCATTGGCGACAGGACGGTCGACAATCTCTTCATCAAGGGCGTTTGGGCTGAAGCTGCCGCCCACCTTAGGTGGGCGCTATCTGGCAAGAAGGCCGATACGCCGGGCTTCTCTTTTAGACTGGTGAATGATGAGAAACTTCTACGAGTGTATCTGGGGCAGTTCTCGTACAGCAATCGGTCAAAGAAGGTGCGGGATGATCTTGCCACGTACAATAACCTCAGCGACCTGATCTCCGATTGCTCGTTGCTAATCGTTCGGCTTGGACAGCTCGCATACAAGAACGTTGCGGCGGGCGACGTTCTCCAGGAAGCCCTCAACATCAGAGCGTCGGAATCCAAGCCGACCTGGCTCATTGAGGGTGAGGTGTACTTTGGCGACGGGCACAAATGTTACAACGACACCGTTGGCAGGTACGTAGAAAGCAACTTTGAAGTGATCGACGTGGGAGGAGACGTGAAGGCCGCTCGGGAGCTACGCGCCAGCATGCAGGCCCTCGGAGAGACTGTTGCGATGGGGCTGGAGATCGAGCCACACAGCGGCTCGATGGACACGAAGGAAGCCTTCACGGCGGAGCCCGGCGCGCTCCAGAATCGTGGCCGGAGTAAGTTCAAGAAATGGGGTCGCGGCGGTCGTAACAACTCAGGTGGGGGGCTTCCAGGACTATGACTAAGCGTCTACTACGGTCTGTAATCGAATACGACCAAGAAGTGTCTTCGGTCAACTTGGTTCGCAACTTTCAGCATCTTCGGAAGGCTGTCGAGGCAGGGAGCATCACATGGGGCCGCGACGATGATGAGAGCATCTATCGTTTCGTCCAAGGCTTCTTTGTCCAGTATTTTGAGATGCCGTCCTCGACTACGGTCTCTGACTATTTCCGTAGTGTCGACCGGTCCGACTACGTGTTGCGTGTCGCCGAGATTGGGATCGAGCGCGTCTATGCACGTATGAACTACGTGGCCTTGCTGCGTGCGCTGCAGGAGGACGTGGTTAAGGCAAAGGCGCATGCCATCATCAGAGAGACCAATGAGATCCTGACAAAAGGGAAGGTCGACGAAAAGACCGGGGACATTGTCAAGGGGCTTGAGCCGGCGTTCCTATACTTCAACAAGGGTATTCAGGAGCTTCGGGTCACGGAGAACAATGCGCAGATCCATGGCGACATACGAACGGACGGCGCCAAGATTCGCGAGGAGTACCAGCTAGCGGAGAGCGACCGTGGCAAGGCCCTCGGGGCGATATCTGGTATTCGTGAGATCGACGACGCGTGCAAAGGCGCCAAGAAAGGCGAGCTGTGGATACACGCCGCGTTCCCGGCCGAGCTGAAGACGATGCTGGCTTGTAACTGGGCCTATAACTCGGTCACTCGCTTCAAGAAGAATGTAGTCTACGTTTCGTTCGAGATGACGCGTGAGCAGATCCGCAGAAACATCTTGGTCCAGCACTCCGCCAACGCCCGCTTTCACCAGATGGGATTTCAGCCGCTCGATTACGGCAAGATCAGAGACGGCGAGCTGACACCTGAAGAGAAGGATTTCTTCCTCAATCACGTTGTAACGGACTTTGAGAACAACCCCACCTACACCACATTCGAGGTTGTGACTCCGGACCGTGATTGGACCACGGATGACATCAAGACTGAGCTGGAGATGCTTCATCGCGAGTTCGAGGTTGGCCTAGTGATCCTGGACCACGGTCAGTGGATCGAAGCGCGCAAGGCACGCAAGAACAAGGACTACACGATCGAGGTAAACTCGGTGATCAACGACTCCAAGCGCTTAGCTCTCACGTTCGACAACAATGCCGGCGTCCCGGTGATCATGCTCTTTCAGATCAACCGTAACGGTAAGACCGAAGCTGACAAGAATGACGGCGTCTACAAGATGAACGCCCTGACGTACGCGAACAACTGCGAAAAGACCGCGGACATCATCACGACCACGTATCTCAATGAAGAGCTGCGCAGGGTCGGCGCTACCAAGATCTGCAATCTCAAGAATCGAGATAACCGGCTCTTTGAGCCGTTCACTGCGCGTGTGCAGTTTCCTTGTCGTAAGATCACCTCAGTGGTCAGGGGCGGAGGGGAGGGCTTCGTGGTGAATGACCACGATGCGATGATGAGTAGCGGCCTCGATGTCCAGCTGTAGATGCACGTATGGCCAAGCCAAACTACAAGCTAGACAGCTACGAGTCTCGCTTCCATGACTGGTATAAGCTCCGGGCGGCCAACATCCGCAGCAATGTTTCTGCTGCGGATGTCCTGAGCCGTAACGGGGTGACTCTGCGGAGACACGGCACCGTCTCCGAGCAGATTTCATGCCCGTTCCACGGCAAGGACAGCCGCCCGAGCGCCAAGTATTTCCCGGAAGAAGGTGATAGCAAATCTCACGTCTGGTGCTTCGTGTGCCATGAGAACTGGGATACTATCTCTCTCTGGAAGAAGTTCACGGGAACGGAGCGATTCTCCGATATCTTACGTCAGATAGAGCGAGACTTCGGACTGACTGTTCCGGAGGCTCCGCTCGCAAGGCCGGACCAAGACAAGCATGAAGACCCGCTGGCTCTAGACGTTCAGCGCATGCTTGATAGTTGTGAGAGGCTTTTACGGGATCACCGCGAGTCTTTTGAGATGCTGCGGCATCTTAAACTGGGATCGCTTCTTGACCGCACTCGCCATCACCTGGAACGCGGCCAGATATCCCTGGAGACAGCAAAGCAGCGATTAGACCAGATCGCGGAGCGCATCCTACTGGAGGCTGGCCGTGCCAAGGCGTCTGCAGATCCCTAGTCGCGAGATGGGTACGCTGCAACTCTATCTCATCTATTGCTACGACGGCACGTGGGAAGACGAGTGGCGCCCTATGCAAGGTATCCTTGACCTGCCGGAGGTGGACAAGGAAACGATGGACCACGCGCTCCACGGTTGGACTAGGCCGCTCGTTGATGCGCTTGGTCCGCCTCCGAAAGGTCGTCTCTTGCTGCTCCCTCGTTCGGCGCGTGAGTGCAGCAACAAAAAGACGTGCCCTTCGTTCGACGCGAAGCAGTGCGGGCCTCTCTTTAAGAAGATGCCGTGGTGCTACGAGCCCGCTGGAATGGAGGCAAAGCTTTTAGTCGCGGAGGTGGTCAAGCACTGGCGAGAGGAGGTGTACGTGGTGCTCGTGAAGGAGGCCAAATGAGCCAGGCTGATGATGACAACGACTTCGCAGCATTGCTTGTGGACAACGAACAGGTCCCGCCGCAGTCAGGGACCGCACCTTCCGACTTTGCAGATGAAGCACCGGAGGACTCGCCCGATTGGATGGAGGATGAGTTAGCAGGCCCCGAGGAAACACCACCGCCGGTGGTTTCTCAAAGGAAGCTTCTGGTTGAGGTGGAGGGCGATGACCCGCTCGACTTCATCGCCAGCTCGGGAATCAAGCCGGATCGTGCCGTGCCTGACATTGAGCTGCCGTGGATGAGGCATCACAAGTTCACCCTTGTGACTTCGGTCGAACAGGTGAATCAAATCGTGGATGCGTGCATTCGGGCTGGTTCGTGCTCGCTCGACCTGGAGACTGAGGGGCTAGACAACCGTATTCAGTATCGAGACGACGGCTCTCCTGAGACCGTGCACAAGATCGTGGGATTCTGCATCTCGTATGATGGTAAGGAGGGGTTCTACATTCCGGTGAGGCACATGCCTCCCACGGATGGTGGGCCGAGTCAAAATGTTGAGCCTATCGAGCAAGTAGAGGCGGCAATCTCGCGTCTATGTCACGCGGCAATCCCAGAGGGGACACCAGAGGACAAGGAGGCGGATCCTCTGTCGTACAAGTGCTTGCCGCCGAAGCTAGTCATCTATTTTTGGAACGCACAGTTCGACCACGAGTTTCTATACCCGATTACGGGGATCGACTGGTGGCACCCTGCATCGTTCGAGGATGGTATACTTGCCGGCTTTTGCATCTACTCGGGTGACAAGAAACTTGGGCTGAAGTTCAAAGCCGAAGAGCTGCTCCGTGATCCGGACGGCAACCCCTACACGATGATCAAGCTGAAGGACCTGTTCTTCGGTCGAGTGAAGGACATTCACTTCGCCCGGTTGGACCCAGAGGAGCCGGGCGTTCTCCGATATGCCGGTTCCGATGCGATCTGCACGTACCTCCTTTGCAAGCTGCCGCAGATTATCCCGGTGTGCCATGCGAAGCACGGCAACATCTACCGGATTGAGAAGCAGACCTCATGCGCACTGCGGCCTATGGAACGGGCTCGCATGCGCATCAACCGGGAGCATGTCCGGGGAATTTTGGTTGACCAGGAGACGCAGAAGGCGGAACTGTTAGACAAGATTCGCAAGTTCTCCCTTGAGGCGCGCGGCATTGAGGTTGATCCGAACTCACCCAAACAGCTGTCGGAGTTCTTGTTTGGTGAACTGCCTGCGGGCCTGGACATCACGCCAAAGCCAGACAAAAACGCCGCGAGCGGTCAGTACAAGACGGACGGCGACACTCTAGAGCTGTTAGCCAAGAAGCCACACGCGCCAACGATTTTGAAGGATGTCGTCAGGTACCGCGAAGTCGACAAGCTCATCGGGACCTATCTGTTAGGCCTTACCAATAACGCTGACGAGAATGATGAGATCCGAGTTTCGTTCAAACAGACGGGCGCCGCTTCAGGTCGGTTTAGTGCGCCAAAGGGCGACGCAGATCATGGGTACGCCGGGGTCCCGATCCATGGCATCCCAAAGGACTCGGACCTCCGACGTGACTTCGTGTCCCGTAAGGCATTTACGCTGGTCAAGGCGGACTATGCGGGGCAGGAGCTGCGGATCGGAACCAACGTCGCGGGTGAGAGGGTCTGGATCGATGAGTTCTCGAATGGCACGGGGGACCTTCACACGCTCACGGCTCGCGCATTCTTCGGTAAGCAGGATGTAAGCAAGGAAGAGCGCAGTGCTGGCAAATCTGCAAACTTCGCGTTGCTTTACGGCGGTGGTGCCAAGGCACTCATGGCGGCCACGGGCTGCGATGAGATGGAGGCTAAGCGGCGTAAGCACGCGTTCGACCAAGCACTGCCGACCTTCGCCACGTGGGTGAAAAAGCAGCATAAGAAGGTCAAGGACCAGCTCGGAGTGACGACAGCGTTCGGCCGCTGGCTCGCGCTGCCGGATGCAAAACACGAGGACCGTGCGATTCAGGCGGCCGTTGAGCGCCACGCGGTCAACTATCAGATTCAGGGGGCGGGTGCTGATATAATGAAGATCAGTCTCATCTTACTCACCAAGACGTTCCACAAGCGGGGTTGGCTCAAGAACGGTGGCGACGACTCAGTTCGCATGCTCCTAACCGTGCATGACGAGATTGTCTTTGAAATCAGGGACAGCCTTGTCGCGGAGGCGTTGCCGATCATCGTAGACACGATGGAGTCCCCCTGGAGGATGCCCCAGAATCCGAGGTGGGTCGTACCCTTGGTGGTCGAGCCGTTGGTGGGCTTCAACTGGAAATCTGGTTTTGCGGTCGAGCGTGCGAAGAAGGAGCGACACCTCAAGGAAAACGAGATTGACCGCTACGAGAATGAGATCCCGCTGCGTCTCCATGAAGTCCTGATGAACGGGTTTGTATACAGCACGACCCGCAAGGCCGAGAAAGACAAGGTTACCGGCAAGGTCACCGAGGAGCGAGACCAGCAAGAGGTTCTTGAGGGTGACGTGTTTAGGGTGATTGACGCGCCGTGGCTGGTCGGGGCATCGGTGCCGACGCCTCCAAAGCCAGGCGGGCCATCGGGGGACGTAGAGCCGGAGCCGCCCACGCCTATACGGCAAGAGCCGACCCCAAAGCCCTCGCCAAAGGTCACGGGGACTTCTTTGGTGGCCGTCCCGACGATGCAGGCCCCGCGAGCTGCTGTGAGGGGCCGTGGGAATCTCACGTTACGGCTGGAGAAGTTGACGTTACAGACGGCAGATCAAATCTGCTGGCTTGTCATCAACGCGACTGATCGGGATGAAGGGGTCGACCTTCACCTGACTGACGTGACGGGCTCATTTAGTCTCATCGGTCCGGGGCAGTTCCCAGTGAACAAGGATCGCTTCATCAAAGAGTTCCATAGGCTGAACCTTTTGTGTGTGACGGATATTGGATATGCCGCCAAAGAAGCGAGTTGACCTATATGCCGAGTGCAACGTAGAGCCCCGTGCGCCACTCGATGTATTCACCGCGGAGTGCTGTGTTCGCTGCGTCAACCCGGAGTGCACCCGCAGTGGTTTTGGTGCGTCTAAATTCGAGGGGCGGATCTCTACCTGGTACGAGCGGCTGTTTTCGGAAGTACCCAGGATGGCTCCGGATGATGAGCGTTTTGGACGCATCTCTGGCCAGAAGTTTCTATTGATCGATGCAGCGAAGCCGAACATGGCGTCAGCTTGGATTGATCCGAGGGACCTGGAAGCCAGCAATAGGGTGGTTGTCCCGGCCCCGGCACGTGCGCCGGAGCCGCCAGTGCCCACCGAACCTGTAGCAAGCACGGAGCCGCCTCCGGCGCCCGTGCCAGAGCCACCGCCCCCTGTTCCGGCCGCTGCGGTCGCCGATGAGCCGAAGGCTCCTACGGCGCCCGCTAGCCCCGGTCTCGCTTTCGCGAATACCCCGGTGAAGCAAGGCCAGATGCTTGGCAATAGACCAAAGCCCACCGCATCGGAGTGGGTGACCCCACCGCCCGTGGAGTCACTCCCGGACGCAACGGTCGTCAAGACTGGCGCAAAGATCAGAATCGGAGCTTGAGGCCGCTGGTGTAGCTGGTCTCATGAAGGGCAAGACCACCATTACCAGAGACGGGACGATAATCACTGAGGTCCTCGACCGAGAGGGGAGTGATTGCAAGCAAGTCTACAAGCTAACAGAGCGTCTCGGTCAAACGACCGGAGAGGAAGTCACAGGCCCGGACTGCGACACGACTATCGAGACCACCTCCGACGCTTGAGCCCACGAACACAGCAACCAAGAGGAAGAGGGACTTTCATGTCGAGAAAGATTACGAACAAACTCAACATCACGGATGCGGAGCTGGCGAAGGACAGCCTGCGTTTGGCCGGGCTGGAGTTTCAAGAACGTGGCAACACGCTTTTGATCACGTCCGGTGAGCTTCATCGTGCGAGCCTGGACCTAGAGACCGGAGTCATCTCCGGCGACTCTGACTATGGGCATTCCGCCGCCAAGTTCGGGATGCTCCGCCAGTACTATGCTGAGGCGCAATTGCGTCAAGAGTATGCCAAGAACGGCACCACTGTTGACGAGAGGCAGACGGATCACGAGGGCAACATCGTGCTTATGTGGCACATGGGCTGATTCATTTGCTGACTGAAATCCGAAAGGCCCTGCTGGTGACCCCAGCCGGGCCTTTGGTGTTTTGGTGTAATAGCCGGGATGCTCCCGGAGTTCAGCTTCTATCTCCACTGCATCACACGGCTGATTTACGTCGTCACCGATGAAGAGGACAGGTTTCTTAATCAACTCAAAGAAGGGCTGCGCCGAGACAACAAGGTCGCCAACGTGCGTGTCTACAATGCTGCCTTCGGGCTCATCCCGTTGCTCGACCTGATCGAGGACTGGAAGCGCAAGGAACACAAGGTAGACAAGGACACTCTCAATATTCAGGATGCGCTCGTCGCAATCTACAAGGATGAAGCTAGCCCGCAGCGCAAGTACTACGTGATCACGGACCCGGAGCGCTGGCTACAAGACCAGCATGTGCAGCGCCGGCTTTTGAACATCTTGCACCAGGTCCACAACGACAGCGGGACAGCGAAGATTCTCATTTGCGTGGGTAGCCGTCGCTTCATCCCGGAGAAGCTGCAGCGGTACACGGAAGTGGTGCATGACACGGGGCTCACTGCTGACGAGATCCTGAAGATCGTTGCCGACACGTGTGGAGAGCTTGAGGTCTCGTTGCCGGACAATCCCGAGGGCATCTTCAAGGGCCTCACTTCCTTCGAGGTGCAGTCCGCTCTCATCCAGGGCTACAAGCGCGACAGTTTGAAGGACCGGCGTGAACTGGCCCGGTACAAGTTCCGGCAGCTGCGAAAGACAGACCTGGTTCAGTACGTCGATACTTCCAATCACTCGTTCGAGCAGGTTGGCGGGGCTGGGCGATTCAAGCGATGGGCGGAGATGACCAAGGCTGCATGGACCCCTGAGGGACAAGCGTTTGGGCTTGAGCCGCCGAAGGGGGTTTTGGCTGTTGGGATTTGGGGCACAGGCAAGTCCCTGAGCATAAAGGCGCTGGGTAATGCTTGGGAGCTTCCGGTGATTCAGCTGGAGATGGGGAAGTTGCGGACTGCTGAGGTTGGTGGCTCCGAGGCCAACATGTATCGGGCGCTTCGTATAATTGAGTCTATGGCGCCATGCATCGTTTGGGTCGATGAAGCTGAGAAGAGTTTCGCCGGCAGTCACTCTAGCTCACACACTGACGCCGGGACCACCAGTCGATCGATAGGCATCCTATCCACATGGTTGCAGGAGACCAAGGCTCCCGTGTGCTTGGCCATGACAGCAAACTCTCTCAAGACACTGCCGGTGGAGTTCGTGAACCGCACCGATGATCGATGGTTCTTTGATCTGCCGTCGGTGGAGGACCGCGTCGATATCCTTAAGATTCATCTGGCGAAGCGCGGTCAAGACATCAGGCGATTCGACCTCGCGGCTTTGGCAGAGAAGGCCAGACTGATGGTTGGGCGCGAGATCGAGCAGGCCATCAAGTCGGCGTTGACCGCAAGTTTCGATGCGAAGAAGAAGTTCTTGGATGAGGATATCCTGCTTAGGGAGCTTGAGCGAAAGCCGCGCGTTGTGAAGACCATGGTCGCGGAAATCAACGAGACCCTTGAGTGGATTGGGTTTGACCCCGAGATAGATGACGGCATCAAGGCTCGCTTTGCCGCGGACCCCGCCGGGCATGATCGCAAGTTCTCAGTCGCGTAGGTTCAAGTGTCCAATCTAGTCAAGCTTGAAAAGATCGGGGCCTTGGTAGCCCCACCACGGGAGTCCCTCGTTCGGGCTCGCCGCTCCATTCACATGAGCATTGAGCTGCAGCGCCTCTTTGACGTTGCGGCCGATGAAGGATGGGATGTTGAGCGCTTGGCCGCCGCGTTGGAAGAAGGCGCGAGTCAGACCCAAGGCACGGAGATCGACTCGGAGGCAGCTCGATACTTGGCGGAAGAGTTTGCAGCGCGCGACAAGCAGCAGACGCTGTTGGTGTCCGCGGAGACCGGGCTCGCTGTTGCGCAGGTTCCTCCGGATGCGCTTTGTCGTCCCGACCCGGTTGCGAGGGAAGGCACCGACACGCTCGCCCAGCCTCTGATGAAGATAAGGCCAGAGGTGGAGGCCACCATCATCCAGCACCATCATAGACGGTCTCAAGATGAACGGCTGACTACCAAGCTGCAGGCAAGGTCACGAAGCAGCGAACTCCAAAAAGCAGAGGGCGATGCTCGGTTTCGTATCGCAACTCGGCACGGTCGGGAGAATCTCGCGCAGCAGCTACTCGGGGAGCTACCCACGCTACTCAAGGACCATAGCGGCGCGAGCGGTCGCCTATTGCGGCTGTGTCGGCTGAATGAGCCGGTCCCTAGCTCCCACAGCCTGACCCTAGATTTGACCTTGTTCAGCCATGCCTCCGTCGTAGTCGCGGATGCACTCGCCAATAATCTTCGGCATGATGCGTTCGGGTCGGCCAGGGGTCGCATTCGTGCTGGGTGGACCCGCAGTCTGGCGAAGGCGATTGCGACTCTGGCGCATCTCTGGTGCTCCAAAATTCACTTGACGAGCCGTGAGTTGGGGCCTCGTGGGCTCCTGCTCGCCGAGCCCAATGTGGCGGCCATGGGTTTTCGCGCGGGGACCTTGTTTACAGTTGAGGCCCCCTCGGTGCTTCTCAATGGCGATGTCTACTTGACTCTTCGGTCAGATTACCGACTAGACGCCTACGAATCCCAAGCCCGCTGGAACCTAGATGCCTCTGTTGACGTGTGCCTACATCTTGACGGGGAGGACGTGAGTCCGCTGATTTTTACAGATGTGGCGGAATCTGGCGTTTCTGTTGAGCTTTTTCGATGAATCCCCTTGTTCATGGTGGGAATAGAGGCACTCGTCCTTGGCAGATTCGAGAGATGCAACCTCGGAGGAACGGGCTTTACGGTCCTTACTCCAACACCTTCGGCAAGAGCCTGCCAAGATGCATCGCGTTGGACCTATTTCACTATGGCTGTGCGGCGGCTATTCGCTTCATCGGGTCGAAAAGATGATGGAAGACCTTGTGACTGCCGGCATCCTTCGCGCGGCGACGCCACAAGAGTTGGCCGAGCATGATTACCGGCATGGGTATTTCGTGACACCCGAGGGGCTGGCGTCTTTGCCTGCTGAGGATCGATCATACGGGGCCACCTAGCGGTGTAGAGCCTAGTGTGAAACCCAAACGCGTACTGGTTGATGTTGATCAGGTGCTCTGTGACTTTTGTACTCCGGCAATTCAGTACGTGCGGGAGCGCTTCGGTGTTGACCTAGAACTCTCAAGGCTGAGGCACTGGGATATGTTTGTGACGCTGTCAGAAGAACAGCGGTGCGCGTTTGAGGAAGATTTCTTTGGAGAGGGGCGTTGTGCTTCGCTCGACTTGCTACCCGGCGTGGTGGAGGCCATCGAGGCTCTCCGGGAGCACGCCGAGGTCGTAGCGGTCACGAGTCCGCCCCGGCATAGCCGTCACTGGGTCCATGAGCGGACGCAGTGGCTTGTCTCGAATCTCGGGTTTGACGACAACTCGATTATTCACACTAGAGCCAAGCACATGATTGTTGGGAACATGCTGATCGACGATTCTCCGACGAACGTTACCAAGTGGCAGGAGCACCATCCTCAAGGGGTTGGTCTTATGTGGGCCTTGCCGAATACAGAGCACCTCACGGAGTGCGAGGGGTTTCGAGTCCGTACCTGGGATGATGTCCTAGGGCGCGTTAAAGCTTTGTAGAGATACGCAGTCAGCGCGTTCAACCTAAGATTGGACCTATTGTGCTAACAGACAAGCAACGTCAGAAAATCATCGACAAGTTGGGCGTGGAGTCTTCTGATTCTAAGCTCGCCGACAAATTCGGAACGAGCCGTACGACTGTGTGGCGCATTCGGCAAGAAGAGACAGCTAGACAGGCAAAGCTCAAGAGAGCGAATCAGCGCATGAAGGCCAAAGAAAAGATCAAACCCGCAGTGAAGAAACCCGCTCGATTGCCCGCACCTATGCCGGCTCCGGCGCCTAAGCAGCAAGCAGTGCCCGTGACTGCCGATGTAGCACCTAAAGTGGACGTAGAGCCGAACGCCATGGTGACCTATTTTGCCGCCCAGCTTCTGCGGTGCGAGCATATTAAGGACGTGGCCAATGCGGTGATGCAGGCCGCGGAGACTCGCGGGGTCTTGTTCCGCAAGCTGCAGGTGATGGATTTCGTTTCGGTGGGGACATCCTCGTTCGTTCGTTTTCGCTCAGACTTGCCGGACCCTGCCGCTGTCCTCACGAATCTAAACCGTGGGTTTATCTCGTTCTCGGATGGTAACTACAGGATCACCTTCGCGGACGGGCGGCAAGGGGTGAAGTTCCCAACGACGATCATGTGCTCGGTTCAAAAGGTTGGATACGGACAGACGTTCGCAGGCCCAAAGATCAAGCGTTGGGCGCAGCAGTTCGCGAGCGCCAGCTAATCCTCCTTTGCTCGCGCTGAGATATGCGTGTAGCGACTGTGCAGACCTGTCCCGTGTTCTTGGACCGGGCCGGTAACATCAAACGTCTAGGTGGGCTGGTGGCGCGAGCCGCCGCGAAGGGTGCACAGCTCGTTGTGTTGCCGGAACTCGCGACCACTGGCTACAGTTTCATGGGCCGGACCGAAGCGGAGCCCCACGCTGAGGTCCTGCAGCACTCGTCTGAGACGCCGCACAGCAGCTTCAGCGTGTTCCGCGCCTTGGCGCGCAAGTACTCTGTCTATATCGCGTGGGGGCTTGTCGAAAAATCGGCGGGCACAGGCAACCTTTTCAACAGCCAAGTCTTGATGTGTCCGGACGGCGGGTTCGAGTCGTATCAAAAATGCAATCTATTTGGCAATGACTGGCTGTGGGCGAGCGAGGGTAGAAGCAATCCGCCCGTGCGGAGAATCGTGGTTGACGGCAAGGCGTACAAGGTCGGGCTACTGATTTGCCGCGACGTGAGAGACAAGGCTGAGGGGCGCGACTGCCTCTACGAAGCGGGCGACGCTGACGTGGTCGTGTACTCGGCAAATTGGGGTGACGGCGGGTTTCCGGCCACGGCATGGATCAACTTCGCCAAGAACAACCGTACGGCGCTTGTGGTCTCGAATCGCTACGGTCACGAAGCTAACAACAACTTCGGGGAGGGCGGGATCTGCATCATCCGCCCCGACCGCTCGGTCACCTGCGAAGGGCTGCTGTGGAACCAGGACTGCATCGTCTACGGGGACGTCTAATGCTAGACGCGCGCAAAATAGTCGCGAGATATCTCTTCGCTATGGAGCACGCGAGCCCGGAGGCGTTGGAGAAATACCTGAAACAGCATCCGAAGGCGAACCGCTCCAACCACGCGGTCAAGAAGCCCGGTCCCAAGAAGAGCGCGCCCAAGGCAGAGCCGAAGAGTGCGCCCGCGAGGAAGACCAGCACCGAGCTTACCGGTGTTCTCAAGCCCTCAACTGAGGATCTCGACGCGACTGTCAAGGAGCACAAATCTCTCTTTGACAAGCTCGATGCGCAGGTCACCAAGGATGCAGAGGCTTTTGAGTCAACCAGGGTGCGGGTTGATTACGACGACGATGACGAGATAGACCCGACTGACCTGATGGCCAAGGCCTACCCCAAGCTATCGCTTGCGGAGAAGCGCATCCACGTTGGCGGGCACCTGGTCGGCGAGCAATTTGAGAAAGGGCTCTCTGGACCAGAGGCCAAGCTGCATGATTGGTATTTGAACAGATGGCGCACAACGGCGGGCTCCTACGATCACAAGGGGATGGATAACCCAGAAGACTATGATCACTCGTCAACGGAGCTGCAGGGGCTTGTCGGATCGCTCGGTGTCAGCGGCCATCCAGCGCCTGAAGATGAGCAGGCTGATAAGGTGACTTCCGGTGGCGTGACTAAGGCCAGAAAGAAGGGCGCCAAGGATCCAAAGCTCGTACAGCACGTCAAGAAGATGTACGAGTATCAACAGGCATACTTTCGCAATGCCGGGGTCAAGGAACTCACGCTGTACCGCGGGGTCAAGGGCACAGAGGTGGATGGTGCCCCGTCCGACAGCAATATCAAAATCCAGTCGCGAGAACTTGCGAGCTTCACGAGTGACCCCAACATCGCTAAGAAGTTTGGACGCGTGGTCGAGTTTAGGGTGCCAGTGGATCGTGTCTTCGCTTCATCTCTCGTCCGCCCTGATATCGGCTCGGAGACATCCCCTAATACATTCAAAGAGGCCGAGTTTTTGATCATGGGCGCGAGTGACTTGGAAGGGAAGACGACCGGAAAACCGATCAATCGGAAGACTGCTTCAGGGGTGGTCGAGGTCCCAATCTCAGATGAAAACGCCGACTGGCTCAAGCACACGAGGAAAGTAGAGAAATCGGCATCGATAGCGGAGCGAGTCTTTCGTCGCTTTCAAGCGTCTCTCTCCGATGACCTTGAATCTAGGATGGAGGGGCTCTTGTCTAGCCCGCTAAACGGCGCGGCGGCACAATCGCTTGGGAAGTGGTTGGAAGAGAAGTTCTCATTTCAAGGGACCAAGACTCCCAAGGGACAGAAGCAGCTCAAGGAGGACGTCAAGAAGCTGCACTGGGCTCTGATGTATGGGATAGGTATTCACGGGGAGACCGGGCGAGTACGAGACACGATCGTGTCCGACTGGGAGAAGATAAAGAAGAGCCTGCCGGATCTGGTCAAGCATTTTTCGGAAGAGGGCGGCAAGGTCGTCCCGAAAGAGATCAGTCTGAACGGCAACACGTACGTCAACGTGTCTGGCTTCTATGAAGCCGAGCTGACCAAGTACGCCAAGCGCGTTGATGCCGTCTTCGATGAACTCAAGGCATGGAGGCGGAAAGCGTTGAGTGGTGGTGTGCGGGTGGCGCTGGCGGGTCCCAAGGATTTCCGGGGGACATCAACCGGCAGGTACAAGTCTGATGAAGACACTCTATACATCCGTGCGACGCCAGCCGTGATGAAACGGGATGGCAGCAAGTACGCAGGGGTCGAGTACATCATTGCTCACGAGCTGGGCCATCGGTTTGAGCGAAAGAACCGAGTGCCAGAGGATTTCGACAAGGTGGACTGGTGGACGACCCGCTACAGTCGTGAGGATGGGGAGTCGTTCGCAGAGCTGTTTGCCTTGAGTAACTTCGGGCTCAAGGGCCAATGGGACGCGGCAATCCTCGACCGATTCGAGACGGTGATGGGCGGCTCTTAGACACGGTGTAGCTAGGGTATGCCGGCTCGTCCAGATAAGCGCTGTAACTTCTGCAATCGGCCCCGCAACGAGGTCAAGAAGCTCATCTCTGCGGACTCGGACAGCGTCAGCATCTGCGATAGGTGCGTCGCCAACATCGGGGATGTCTTAACGAGGACTGGCACTACTGACAAAGTTCAAGACAAGCCTCTCAAGAAGCCACGCGAGATTGCCGCCTGCATCTCAGAATCTGTAATCAGTCAGGACGATGCAAAGCGGGAAGTGGCAATCGCCGTCTATGAGCACTATCGGCGACGCGAGATCTTGCGGAAGGGCGGGTCTCTCATGATTGACGGCGAGCCCGTTGAAGTTGAGAAGAGCAACATCTTGATGCTGGGTCCCTCGGGTAGTGGGAAGACAGCGATCGCGCGTGCGGTCGCCAAGCTACTCGACGTGCCTTTCTATGTAGGGGATGCTACTCGGCTAACGCAGGCCGGGTATGTCGGAGATGATGTCGAGACCTTGCTCCAGGGCTTGATGGCTGCGGCTGGAAATGATGTTGAGCGTGCCCAGTGGGGGATCATCTTCATCGATGAGATTGACAAGCTGGCTCGCAAGTCTGGACGCAGTGCCTCGGGCTACCGTGATGTCTCGGGTGAGGGCGTGCAGCAGTCCTTGCTGAAGCTCATCGAGGGCTCGGAAGTGCCCATTCCGCGTGGTCGCGTATCGAGCGGCGGTCCGCGTGAAAAGGACATGATCGACACCACTAACATCCTTTTCATCTGCGCAGGGTCCTTCGCGGGGATTGAAGACGTGATCGAGCAGCGGCTCAACAAGGGAGCGAGGCTCGGGTTTGGCAACGACCTGCGGACCGAGTACAGCACGAGCGAGCTGTATCGTGAGACTACTATCGACGACCTCCAAGAGTTCGGGCTCATCCCGGAGCTGGTCGGACGCCTCCCCGTCTTGACCTCGACCTACGAACTCACGGAGGATGAGCTGATTGAGATCCTCACGACCCCAAGGAGTTCTTTTTGCAAGCAATTCCGAGCGCTGTACTCTCTGGACGGGATTGATCTCAGGTTCGAGCCTGACGCGCTCCGCGAGATTGCTCGTCTCGCCAAGCAGCAGACCACGGGGGCGCGGGCGTTACGGTCTCTCCTTAAGAGGGTGCTCAAGCCCTATTCTTACGAGGCACCGAACGATTCGGACATCGTGGAGATCCACATCACAGAGGAAGCCGTTAAGGAGCCGGGCACGGCTGTCGTGGTGCGTAAAGCCCCGGTTGGCTAGTCTGTTTATTCGTAACCCTTGGTATGAGTGACGTGTCGCCAGGCAGGGTTGTTCGGCGGTTTCTGCGGGCTACGACCGAAAAGTCTGCGCCCGCGAAGGTGGAGCCGTACTTCAAGAAGGTGAAGGAACACAACCCCAGCTACTCCGACTCTCAGGCGTGGGCGACCGCCTGGTCTATCTACTGCAAATACAAGAAGCCGAACGACTCGTCGTGTCATCAGGACGAGTATTTCTCAGGTCGTGACAAGACAGCCAGTCCCGCGTATGACAAGAAGCGGATGAGCTTGCTTCTGGTGTCGGACGGGCCGCTGCCGATGGCGGTGCAGCGTGAGATTGGCCGCGAGAACATCACGATTCAGAATTTGGCTCCCTACGAGGAGGCTGACATTCAACTGAAGATTTTGGACGTGGCGACTCACGCGCCGGAAGAGAACCAGTCGAGTGAAACGCGTCTCGACATCGAGTATCCCGTCGGTAGTGGCGACTCTTCTGCGGATGTGGCTAGCTTGGTGCGTCTAGCCATCGGCAACGTCGCTCGAAAATATGGTGTTCTAGTGGAGCCGTGTGCGTCGAGCTATCATCCAAGACCACGTTTGGCCAAGTAGCTGCGGCGCTTGGTTGCGGTGTAGAAGGGCGGCATGTTGAAATCTCTTAGGAGCGGCGTCGTAGAGACGGTCCCCTACAGTCTCTCGCGCTATACCGATCTCCCGGCTGCGAAATGGGGTTGGTTTGAGAGCTGTCTGGCTGCCGAGCAGATGATTGCCTTTGACTCGAAGACTGGCGCCCCTAGTGTCTGGTCTCTTGCTCCAGAAGAGACGCTCGCGCTCGTCTTCTGGACCAAGAACCCGAGTAATCTGATCGCAAGTCAGCTTCGGCTTAAGAACTACAACGTTGTGGTGCACATGACAGCCACGGGCTGGCGTGAAGTTGAGAAGGGGGCACCCACTATCGAAGAAGCTGGCCGGCTCCTTGTTGGGGCTGCGGAAGCGTTCGGCAACGTCCACTGGCGGTTTAGTCCTATCCCCCTGTTGCCACGTCAGATGATCCTTGAGCGCTTCAAATACCTTCTGGAGTACGCTTACCGGGCTTCACGGCGTGAGGTGTTCGTCTCATTTCTTCAGCCGAATGACCTGATCCCAGAGACACGCGGCTCGTCGGAGCGCTTTGACTTGTTGAATCGTCTGGCAGAGCTTGCGGCTCCTGCTGGCATCCAGGTGATGCTTTGCAAGGACGACCGCTCTTTTGATGATTGGCAGGGTGCCAAGTTCTTCCTTGCTCCCTGTGTACCGGCCTCTGATTTCTCAAGGCAAGGGCTCGCGTTTGAAGCTTGCGAGTGTGTCGCGATGGTCGACCCGTTTACGGTAAACGAGTCTTGCTCGTACGGCTGTCAGTACTGCTATGCCGGGGACAAGTCTTTGGCTGCGAAGAAGCGCAACACGAGTCGCGGGTTAACCTTAATTCGTGGACGCAACGGCTAACCGATTTATGAGCGTCCGGCAGTAGAAGGCAGTGATCGAATCCTTGGCCAGTAGTACGGAACCCGAGCGGGGGCCGATGGCGATGACGATGACTAGCCATATAGTTAACGTAGCCATAGTCGGCGCCGTAGGGATCAGGGCATTGCAGTTGCCCTGCTTGATGCCGCGTGCAAAGACACTGGCGTTCTTGAGGTGGTATTGCTATGAAATTAGACCTTGACCTTGACAATCTCCGGAGTGACTCCATAGATTTTACAGAAGCGGAGGCAGAGAAAGCCATCTCTGTGGAATCTGCCGCTGCCATGATTGACAACCTTCGGGCGCGTCGTTGTCTCGAATGTGGGGACCAAGTCTTCCCGTCTTCCCATGAGCAGCGCCGACTTGCCGGTGTGATGTATTGCCGGATGCGCCTTGCTTGCGGAGATATGCATGAGACCCGACTCGTCTTTCGCGTGAGGGATCTCCAGATGGCTGTTGAGTAATCCTCTTGATTCTCGGCGTAGGTATGTCTTGCGGATGTCAAAACACTCCCTGTGCTTGTGGTCCTAACCCGTGCCCCCCTGGTTCCGGAAATGGGGCTGGGTCGGGAGCTGGGGCTGGAACTCGGTGCGATCGTTACGTGCCCGGCTTGAGGAACGTCTGGGTTGAGCGCGGATGCACGCCCAATGATGTTACCGCGCCGGGGGTGTGCCTGCTGGACACGATGAGTGAGGCGCAGGTCATCCATTCTTTGGAGCGCGACGAGGTTGCCAGGGCCGATCTGTTGACGGTGACCTCTGACCCTCATCTGCTCGAACTGGCGCGAACCGTGCCCCGTCTGCCGACCGTAGAAGAGGCGGATGTTGAGCAAGCGCTGCTTAATCAGCCGAACAACTCCGGGTCAATCCCGTTTTACTCGCTCTTTCGCGGACAGCCGCCCTTTGCCCAATGATCGTCTGGAGATCCACATGAATCGTCATATGCGGCGGGCCGCCAACAACAGCAAAACGCCACACGCTGAGGTCTCAAAGACCCTTGAAGGGATCCGAGAGTTCGCGAGCATCGCTGAAGAAATCAAGCCCTACTTGACCCAGATCGGTGCCCTGGAGTCTCAACTGGAGAACGCGACGCAGATCCTGCGTACGCTTGAAAATGAGGCGCAAGTTTTGCGCGCGCTTCGGGACGAGAATAGTTCCTTGCGAGAGATGGTGAACGCTCAAGGGGCAGTGTTCAGACGGATGTTTGCTCACTACATGGGCGTGCCCTTGGGAACAGTTCTTGCGATGGAGAGGGAGATTCAAGATGGCCTCAAGACCACTCACACCGACACCGAAGTCTCAACGAAAGATTCGGGCTCCGGAACGCAGGGTTGATTGGTACCGGCTTCTGCAACAGGTGATTCGCCGAGCGGAAGAGTTGGACGATCGTCAGTTGCCGGGCCTTCGTAGGGCGCTCGCGGAAGGGGAGTCTGAGCTGGCATTGCGCCGGCTCGGAATAATTCATGTTGGCGACATTGATCGGGAGTTCCCCCGTACCACGAATCCGTCAAATCGGGCATGAACACGTCAGTAATGGGTGCTAGTGAGCTACTCTGATCCGTGCTAATGTTGGCTATGGCATGGCTAGAGAAGTGAGATAACTCCGACCTTGTCACTCGCACTTAGCCAAGTACCCACAGTTGAAGGGGACTTGTTCTTTTCGTCACTTGTCTGGAAGAAGAATCACGCAAAGGGAGATGCGTACAAATGTCAGATGCTGCGTCACCGAATATTACCGAGGAAATCAAACGACTTAGAGGCCTGCTATCGAAGCAGCTCCAAGACGCTCAATTGCGCCTCAGTGCGGCTCAAGCAGGATTGGCCGCGGCTCAAACTGAGCTGGAGGTTGCTAGCGCTGGTCAGGCATCGGCCGAAAAGCAGTTCAGCGAGTACAACGCGCTGTTTCAGCAGCAGCAACAACAGCCCGCGGCTATCGGGAAGGCCAACGGCAAGGCAGGTCCCGTTGCCAAGCCGGGTCCCGTTGCAAAGTCCGCAGCGCCTGCAAAGGCCGTCGTTCATGGAAAGCCGAAAGGTTCGGTCGGTCGTCCGACGACGCAATCGGTTAATAGCGGAACTGTTCCGGAGCGCCTCGCGGCGGTCATGGGTCGGCGAATCTGGACGGCGCCAGAACTGCATGACGCGCTGGAAGCAGCCGGCGTCCATTTGCAGTCGAACAACATCCGTAGTTACATTTCGACCACATTGAACTCGACGATGAAGAATGCCCCAGCCGACGTCCGCGGACGGGACGGCAAGCCCATGAAGGTGCATCTGTTTACGAACGTTGAGCGTGGGCGCTACCGAGTGGCGTCGCAAGAGGACATTCAGGCCGAGATCCAGAAGATCCGGGAGGCTGAGGCCGCCGAAGGTGCAGACGGATCAACCCCAGCTGACGAAGTTTTTGCGCAGAGGGGGATCGATGTTCGCGCCGCGGTGGGCGCCCACTAGCTCTGCTAGGACCTGGAACGAGAGGGTTCGAGAGGTTTGAGGGGCCGATAGTTGTCGGCCCCTCGTTCTGTTTTAATGGCCACGGTGTATTAGGCACGGTGGAACCAGGAGACCTCATCCAGTGGCACGGGCAAGTCTGGCTGGTTCGCAAGGTAGACCGCGAGCTGGTGACTGCCGTCGTAGAGTCGACGGATCGCCGCACCGAGGTGCTACCGTCAGACGCCGACACAACGGGCGCCTGTGGGATTTGGTGCAGCCCGGCGCGAGAGTGGCCGTCAGCACCACTGCCGCTTTGTAGTTTCACGCGCCTGGGTCACGTGTGGCGGTCGACCACGGAACTGACGCGATTGCTCGACTGGGTGAAGCTCGACGACTTCCAGATCGGCGGGGCGCTTTACCTCCACCCGGACCTGCAGCTGGGATACGGGGATCGCCTCACGGTCACATATCTTGGCTCGCGCAATCGGCGAACGCATCGCTCTGTGGAGATCCCGCGGAACTTTCGCTCGCTGGCCGACAAGACCGCGGCCGCGGCTGCCCTGGTGCGCGAGCCAGCACCGGTGTTGCCGAAAGTTACTCCCACGTTTTTCAAACTGCTGAAGGGGGATGAATGAAGCGGCTGCCTCTAATCACCGAGAGGGCTCTGGGGGAGGTCAAAGCCCTCCAGATAGCGGCTGGTCATAGCTACGAGCTGCAGATGCGTATCAACGAGCCGAGAACGTCATGCAAGAAAGGGTGCACCTCATGTTGCAGTCATCCGTTTCTTATCTCGATCGCTGAGGGGCTCATCTTGTATCGCTGGTTGCGTGAAAATAGGAAGTGGACGCCTCAAATGCGCGCTGCCGTCATGGACGCAAGAGACAAGACTCTCGGGCTCCTATTCGATATCTGGTTGCTAAGTAACATCCCTTGCCCTCTCTTGAACACGGCGGGGGAGTGCTCTGCGTACGAAGCGAGACCCTTGAGATGCCGCATCACGTACTCAACCGGAGCGCCGCAGCAATGTCGCCCAAATGAGCTTGGACCCAAAACCAAGATCGTCCCCTACGCAGACACTCTCATTGAGTTCACTCGCGCGAGCCTAGATGCTCTCAAGAAAGCCGGCGCGAAAAGCCATCTTATGCCACTCGGGGAGGCGCTGCTCTTAGCGGAAGCGATCGACACGGGTAAACTTGATATCAAGGATACGGATACACAGCACGGAAAGGATCTCATGAATGGCTAGCCCTAGCAACTGCTGCATGTGCGGAGAAATCTTCTTTTTTGGTGAGGTGCTCTATCTCACCGACGCCGAGTTAGCTTCAATTGGCCCCGACACTGAGAGAGAAGTTCCCTACTGTTCTGACTGCCTTAAAGCTATGCGGAACGTTCACCAAGGGGCTAACATCTTGGGCGGCGTTTTTGAGCGCAAGCTGAGAGCCGCCGGTGTACCTGGTGCGGAAGACGTAGCGGACAATTTCAAACAACGGCTCGTGCAAGCGGCCACACGAAAGCTCCGATGATCACTACCGTAGAAGAGTATCTGCAGGATTTCTTGAAGCAGAATGGGGAACAAGCTTGGCAGACAGAAGTACAGCGGCTGGCGGTCGCGGCGCTTCGCACCGGGTCTAGTAAGCATGAGACCTTCTGGCGCGAGCTAACCAGTGGCTATGATTGGCTAGATTGGGAGCAGATCAAGGAGCAAGCGCAGCCGATCGCGCCGGACCCTGATCGCTTGATTGCGGAGGCGTTCAAGTCGCAGATGCCTGGGGTCAAGTCACAAGCCCAGTACGATGCTGCTGTTGGTGTGCTTGAGTCCGCACGGCTCATCATCAACGCCCTGCTTAGTCAGGACTTGAGGCGTGAGAAGGAGGCCAGGAACGTACTTGAGAGATCCCTTGATGCCGTACGTCAAGCAACAGAGCTGACGGTTAAGCTTGAAGACTCGCCAGAAGCGGCGACCTCAGAGACCGCGCAGCAGTTCAAGGACACTCCGATGCAGTTCGAAGAAACGGAGATCCACGCCCAGCTCAAGCAAGAGCTACTGTTGGTGGGGTCTTTCGCGACGCTCAGTGAGTGGTATGGCGCTACCAAGGACCGACGAGACAGGATCGTGACCCAGAGCATGCGCAACGATCTTATCGATGCGATTCGTGCGAAGCGCACTGTTTTGGCTGGCTGATGATTGTCTCATTCACGGGGCACCGACCGCAGAGATTTGGTGGGTTCAAGCCATGCGCGACGCACGATCGTGTGAAGGCGCGTGTGCGGGAAAAGCTTGTGGAGCTGCAGCCCACGGAAGCTATCTCGGGGATGGCCTTGGGCTTTGACCAGTGGGCGGCTGAGGTTTGCGGCGACCTCGGGATACCGTTCGTCGCTGCCGTCCCATTCCCTGGACAGGAACTGGAGTGGCCCTGGTATTCGCAACAGCAGTACTACACGCTGATCAAGAAGGCGGCTCGGGTTCACGTGGTGGACCCGGTGTCCCCGGCAAATCGTGGGGAGGCGGCGAGGAAGCTTCATGCTCGTAACCACTGGATGGTGGACAACTCGGACGCTGTGGTGGCCGCTTGGGATGGCAGCAAGAGCGGCACCGGGGAGTGCGTCAAGTACGCGAAAAAAGTTGGTCGGCTGGTTCACCGGATCGGTGCTTGGGCGGTGTAGAGTTATCACATCCATGAGGCGCCTAGCAGAAGCGGCGACAGCCGTCGCCGTGCAGGTGGCAAGATGATCAAGTACGTCCAGGGGGATGCGACCATGCCGCGGCTAGCTCAACGCGAGATGGGTCTAATCGCACATGTATGCAACGACCGCGGTGGGTGGGGCCGCGGCTTCGTGCTCGCTCTCTCCAATCGATGGGCGCAACCTGAGGGGGCGTACCGGATGTGGCACCGCACTAGATGCAATGAGCAGGGCGAGCCCTTCAAGCTCGGCAACATCCAATATGTGCGAGTCGACTCATACCTCTACGTGGTCAACATGATCGCGCAAGCCGGTTATGGCGGTCCTACTCCGCTTCACCTTGAATCGCTCGAAACGTGCCTCGGGAAGGTTGCCCAACTGGCACGAGAGGTGAAAGCTTCGGTTCATATGCCACGCATTGGGACCGGGCTAGGGGGGTCTAGTTGGGAAGTTGTAGGGCCGGTCGTAAGTGGCCAGCTACCCGATATACCTGTGACAGTCTACGATCTCGCTAAGGAGAGACCTAGTGATTGACATCGATGCCTTGACACAAGTCACTACTATCGTGTCCCATGACAGCTGTGCTGACGGCACAACCTCAGCCATGCTGCTGCACGATGCGCTACCGCTGGCCAAGATTGAGTTTTGCCAATACGGGCTCGCCCAAGAGAAGCTCGTCGTTAGACCGAACATGCTGTTCTGTGACTTCACGCCTCACGAGTCTCGCTACCAAGAGTTCGTGGATGCTGGAGCCATCGTCCTCGACCACCATAAGGGCTCGCGGTCGATTGTGGAGGCGTTCGGCGATCGCGGCGTGTTCGCGGATGAAATCACCGAACCTGGGGTGAGCGGCGCTGTCTTGGCTTACCGACACGTCTGGAAAAGGATGGCGCTTCAGTGGCAGGAAGGTGTCGGAACCAATTTTACTGCCGCTAACATTGCGCGGCTGATCGGCATCCGAGACACATGGCAGAAGCAAGACCCAGACTGGCTCAAAGCTTGTGACTTGGCGGCGGCCGTTGGATTTTTCTCCCAAGAGAGCTGGTTAGTCAGCGACCCGTTCTCCGGCGCTCGCCGAGCTTGGTGGGAAGCTCGGCGGTCAGTGGGGCAGCGACTGGTAGAAAAGCACCACGGAACAATCATGAAAGCCCTTGATGGTGCATACCGCTTCACGAGCCCTGGAGGGATACGGGTTGTCATGTTTCAGGGAACCAAGCTCACCAGCGATGCCTGCGAAGTCGTGAAGGATGAGGCTGACCTCATTGTAGGTTTTGATTATTTCGCCATAGAGGATGGACAAGCCCCCCTCGGTTACTCTCTCAGATCGAACCACTCAAGCTTCGATTGCGCAACCTTCTGTAAAAGGTTGGGTGGAGGAGGCCATACCAAGGCTGCTGGGTTTTCCGTGCGTTTCGATCCAGCACTTGGGGCTAGCGATCCGTACTCTTTTTTCCAGGGCAAAGTCAGCGAGTATGAAGCCGAGACAAGGGTTTAATGTTCGTCCGTATCGGCCGCAGTGGGTCAGAGCCCTTAGCGGCCCGTTGGGCGGGGGTGTCCCTCGACGCTGGTTGACGCGACCTGACCCAGCTGGCAATCATAACATCTGGGTCATCCATACCGACTCCACCAAGGAGTGTCCGGGGCGGTACTTGGTTCGTCACTGGCAAGTCTCCCCACGGGGGAAGATTCGCAAGGCCATTTTCCCTCGGCTCTCCGCGACCAGCCTATTGGAGGCTAGAGCTTTCGTGCCCTACGATTCTAAGTGCAACGATGGGTGCGATGGGGCGCCGATGCACAAGGTGCTTGAGGTTTGGTACTAGGCCATTGTCTCGATGATGGTCAGGCACAGCTCGTCAAGCCTCTTGCGGTCTGGCTGCTTTGGGAGCTTGGAAGCCTTCACAAGTTCATTCAGCTCGGCGTCTTGTTGATCGGAGTACTCCAGGAGCTGCTCATAGGTCCAAGCCCCGTTGCGGATATCGAGTAGCTCTTCGGCATCGGGGCGACGCACTCGGACCACTCCTTCGGTCAAGAGTTCCCGGCACATCTTAGTCAGACGAACGAGGTGCATCGCGTGTTTCGAGTCGTACCCGTACTTCTCTTCTAAGGCGGCTCGGGCCGGGTTTCGGTTCTTTTTCCAATCTTGGTATTGCTGCCACTCTTTCAGGCGACCCGTGTACTGGCGCTCTAGATCGAGTAGTCGGATGAAATTCTCATCAAGCCCGATCGCCCGACTCGCGGCTAGCCAAACTTTGGCGTCCACTTCATCCCAGCCCCACTGTGTGATCTCGCGAAGCCGTCGCATGAACTCATCCTGGACTGCCAGCCTAGTCGCGGGGTCCAGGTGCTCCATCTCATGCCAGCTCCATTGGTCAAGCTGCTTGGTAACAGCGGCTTGAGCTGCCGCGAGCTGGTCCGCGGGGATCACGGTGCGCTCCGGGAGCCCGAACTCCTGACGCGTTGGAGCCGCTTTCGGCGGAGACTTCAGCCAACGGTGATGGCCCTGTATCCGGCGAAGCTGCGCCCTCGCGTAGCCACTGAAGGTGTGCTTGGCCTTCTGGCTGAGGAATGCATCCCGGTTTTCGAGCAGAACCTCCATCACTGGGCTAACCAGGAGGTGGTCGCTTGGGTCGGTGAAAAGGATCTCCAGCGCGTTCGGGTTGGCGTCGGCCGCGAGCTTGACGAACTTTCGCAGGTCGAAAACCGTGAGATCCACGGGCTGGTTCTGTACCGCTTGCTCGAACGTCTCGCTTACTCCGAGGTAATAGTAGATCGGAGCCACAGCGATCCCGCGGATGTCGAGATCGCTTGTTGGCAGAGAGGTCCCATAAGCGTGCGATCCGTGCCGAGTAACGTAGATGGTCCGCTCGGGCAGCCACTTGATCCGCCCCGTGTATAGGCCCCAGTCGAAATTCATCTCGGGTGTATACCACAGAGTCAGGAGTGCCACACGTGAACGGCTAGGAACGCGCCAAGATCTTGGTGATGTTTTTGCGGGCCTGCTCTTCAAGTCTGGCGCGGAAAAAGTCGGACAGGAAAATAGATTTTTTGGCGAGTAGGCCGCCGAAGAAGCCTTTTCGTCCCAACTCTATTTGCTCGGGCGTGTACTTGAGACGCAGCTCGGCGACCACGTTCATGTTGTTGTAAACAAACGTTTCCCAGTGAAACTGGCCAAGGCTGGCGATGTCTGAATCTAGAAGGATGCACCCAGCCACTGGTATGTCGCCGGGGCCGAATTTGCCGTGTTGCGCGGTGAACATGATGAGCTGGCCGATCTGGGCAAGAGAATCCTCGGAGACAGCCCCTTTCAGCTCATCACGCATTACTTCGCAGCTTTGCGTCTCGTTGCTTGGGCTCCCCGCGGCGGCCGTGTAGACGACATCATGGAAGAGCGCAGCGAGTCGCAACTCTTGATGCGTGAACGGGTGCAGGGCTTCTTCAGGGTAGTCCTCGCACGCCCGGTTGACCCAGCTCACGACCTCGACGGCGTGATCGAAGTCGTGATAGTAGCGCCCATCACCCTCGTAGCGTTGACGTACATTCTCGATGGAGTCTGGCCGTAAAATGCCATCCAGCGGTTCCAGGGCTAAGTCGGTTTCTAATTGTGTGTAGAGCATGCCGGATCCTACACCAGCGGTTCGGGCTCCGTGCGGCCCCAAGAGTCCAGGTGTGTATCTGGTGTGATAAGCAGGGAACGGACCCTGCCTATCCGGTTACCTGCCAATTTGGAATCCCTCGCGAGTACTAGGGATTCTGGCGCAAGAGCCTTCCCGAGCCCTCTCAAATCACGTTGAGAAGAAAGGTTCAGCCTCGCCGGGTCCTTTGACCCCGATGACTCGGATGTACACGGGCAGCGGCGACGCGTGGACCAGTCTGAAGTACAGCAAGTGGCCGGTCACAAGTTGAGTCGTCCAGACTTCTAGGTCAGAGTTTTCAACATCGTATTGAACGCCAAGCTTCGGTGCGCGCTTGATTGACGCGTATGCAGCGGTCAGAGCTTGCCCGAACGAAGTGCCAGCACCTCGACGATTCTTCTTCCACCAACGGGCATGATCGTCGAGCCGGTCTTGAATCCGTGGCGCAACAATGATCCTGAACCCGTCCTCACTCGCCACGTTCGATCGCCTCGATCCGTGTCAGGGACTCTTCCTCTGTCACGTACTCGCCGCGCTCGATAGCCTCGTTGTTCTCCAACAGCTCGCGATCGAACGCCCGCTTCTTGGCAGTCTGCATGCCGTCCTGCAGCACCTCGATGAAGACCTCCCGCGCGTCGCGGTGGGACTGCTCCGCGAGCGACTGGATGTAGGCAATGGCTTCCGGTGGTACGTTGAAGGCGTCCATGGCCGTCCAGTATAGCGCAGTGGTCGACGCACGGCCACGATAGAAAATTGCAACGGGGCTTCTCTAGAGCAGCCGATAGTGAGCCCCACCGGGAAGCGGAGTGCAGTCAGACCGACCTGCGAGGATTACGCGGCACACCAGGCCGTCTACGCTGCGTACGACCCCTGCCATACGGGCAACCGCGGTGCCGAACCCGGCTAGGTTGAAAGTGCCGTCGGTCCCTCCAAAGGCCTCGACGGCCTCTAGGATGGCGTCGTGTACGAGATCATTAGGCATAGGCATGTGCGCCTGGTCTACACCGCCAGCTCCTGCATTCGGCGATACAGCTTGGGCGCGACACGGTTAGGTGCTTCTTCCAGGTAGAGCTGCTCCAGCTCGGACCAATGCTTAACCAGCCCTGCCCAATCAGGGAGCTTGGTGGGCAGCTCATGGAGACGCTCGCGAAGCTCGGGGAACAGTTTAAGCATACGATAGCAGCGGCCGAAGTCGTCCGGGTCAAGAGGGCGACTGCCTCCGAATTTGCTCAGTACGGCTGCGCCAGTGAGAGCCCACACGATGGTCTTGCTTGACATGCCGCTATCGGGACCGTCGGCCCAAGCATAGTAGCGAGCAAGTCCTGTGCTGACGGGGCCACGCTGAATCCGTGTCACCTCAAGCTCAGCCTCGACCACCGCTTTACACGCGATGCAGGTAGCAGCCGCTGGATTAGGAGCGACGACCCACCGACTACGTTTGGTGAGCTTCTTGCCACATTTGGTGCGGAGGTCACACAGAGAGACTGACTGCAAAGCATGTGCGATCGGAGTGGCCATGCTTGTTAGTACACTGGCGCGCAGCCGCCGTTGAACTTGCCAGGGGGAAGGAACCGGATAAGCAGGGAACGAACCATGCCTATCCGGTTCCTTCCCCCTGATTACCTGGAAAAGCCATCACCAATGACGCGTTCCCTCGGTTATAACTCGTTCGATTTCGGTTAGCGGGATTCGCCACAGTCCATGACCTACTCCGATGCGGAGCTTCACCGCGTGGATGCGCCCGCGACTAATGGAGCGCCTTAGCGTCTTTGTGCAAACGTTGAGGCGCTTTGCAGCTTGCGCCATTGAGAGCAGTACGGGAGTCGGACTAGACGGGTTAGGATGCTTTTTTGTTGGCATGTCGACTCTGTCGCATAAGTCCGCGGAGGCCCTCAAGGTCTCAATGACGACTCGCGGTGTTGAAAAGTGGGGCGGAGTCGCGTTTTCCTCTGGGATTACTTGGGCGACACGAGGATAAAATTCGTCACGTGCCTACAAAACGTGAGCTGGGGGCCAACTCTCCAGAAAATCAGGTGGAGGTAACCGGATAGGCAGGGAACGAACCTTGCTTATCCGGTTCCTTCCCCCTCAGTTAAGCCATGGTAATCACGTTGGATTTTGGGCGGTGAGCGCTACGGATGGCGCCAGAGTGGTTGGCAAGCTTTGCCAATAATTGGCACACGAGCTACAATGGCCGCATGCCTACTCGAAACGTCAATCTGACCCCGAAGCTCGACCAGGTGATCGATGCGGCTGTTGAGAGCGGCCAGTACGAGAATGCCAGCGAGGTCGTACGCGCCGCTCTCCGCTTGTTTGCTGCTTATGAGCGCAAGGAGGCGATGAAGATGGAGAAGCTCCGCCGCGCTCTCAACGAAGGCGACAAGAGCGGTGTTTTCAAGGGGGACGCCACTGACTCCGTCATGAAAGAATTGGGGCTGGATAAGCCAACACGTCCGCGAAAGCATCGGGCTGGTTAAGCCAAGTGGCCGACTACAAGCACTCAAATAGCGCTCGCCGGGACCTGTTGAAACTCACGAAGTACGGCATCAAGAAGTTTGGGCGCCAACAGGCGCGCGACTACCTAGAGATGCTGAGACTTGAGTATCCGACGCTCGGTGAGCACCCGAATCCGGGGCTCTCAACATACGTCCCAGGCCGAAAGCGAGCGCTCTGGCGTCTGGCTTGCGGTAGTCATGTGATCTATTACAGACGAATACGGAATTACATGTTCATTGTTCGCATTCTGCATAAGAGCCAGTTACCGCAGTTGCACCTCTCGACACATCACAAGGAAGCTTGAAACATGGACCATGGACCACTGGCTGAAAAAAGGTGACCGAATCCGCGCTCGGTGGTTTGAAGCAACCCACGGCTCGTTAGCGGGGATGCAACCCAAGACCACCGCCATCGAGCACTGCGTCATCGGCAGGATCACCCACATACGCGGAGATCACCCGACTAACCCACGAGAGATCCGGGTCTGGGTGCAGCCAGACGGCGGTGGGCCAGAGGTGGTTGTGAATCCGGCCCACATCGAGAGTGCGTCCTGAGCGCTGCCGGGTTTTCAGGTATTCAGGGGGTGCTAACCGGATAGGCAGGGAACGGACCTTGCCTATCCGGTTTGTTGTTCCTGGTATAAAGCACTTGTGCGAGGTGCTTTCTTGACAGGGCACGGGAATGGTCCGCGCCGCCTGAAAGGACCTTCCCGACTCATGCGTAAGATTGCCAGCACCACAGAGTTACAACACGAGCTGCGCCGCATCCTGGCGTACGCACAAAGCGATCGACCCTCTCGTGCGACCACGGCCAAACGTCTGTCTGCACTGAGTGAGCGCGTTGCGGGACGTAAGTGGACTACGGTCGGGGACTGGGACGTAACAAGCGAGACCAGCTCAACAGGGGGCGGAGATCCCGTTGATCTGCACACTTACACGTTAAAGAAGCCGGGTACGACGATCCGAGTCACGGAGACGGTCGGAGGCTATATCGTTACAAAGAACAATCGCGTCGCCCTTAAGGATGCGCGAGTGCCGGCTGTAGATAAGTATCTGGCG
>Ga0307503_10000129_pt1 | contig 36022 bp, 65 predicted proteins | sample 17_S_MG_FD_194514 | JGI IMG/M metagenome (GOLD analysis project Ga0307503, IMG submission 194514) | Soil microbial communities from Populus trichocarpa stands in riparian zone in the Pacific Northwest, United States - 17_S | ecosystem: Environmental > Terrestrial > Soil > Riparian zone > Trees... | reverse complement strand
TTCGTCCGAGTCCACTTCCCAGACGGTCGCGAGATCGACGGAAAGGGACCTGACGTCGCGGACGCGGCGCTCGATGTTCTCCGGGAGCTAGGCAAGACCGGGACGATCACGAGCCTTCACGCGGCGTCGAGGGCTCTTGTCACGCTCGACGACGGGGCGACCGGTCGACTCGTCTGGGTCGACAAGCGTCGAGTCATGGCGAAAGTCCTCATCGGCGGTACCCATCGGGCGATCCCGCTCGGGTGCCTGAAGCTCGTCGAGATCCCTATCCCTCCGCTCCCGGATGAGGTAAAGTAACCGGGCTATGGCGCACTATGCGAGGGTGACGATGAAGACAGGAGAGGTCCTCGAACCGGTCCTCGCTCACGACGACGGGCGCGGCGTCCGCTTCTACGTCTGGGGACGAAGCGGCGGTCGTCTGCTCGGCTCCATCTTCGGGGGTCATATCCGCTCCTGGGGAGAGAAGCGACGGCTCGTCGCGGGAGGTCCCCGAGTCGAGCTACCCGCGGCCATCGAAGGAGATCTCCCCGAGGACTTCGCTTCATTCGAGGCTCTGAAGGGTTGTCAGTGTTCGCAACCGATCAAGAAGTTCCGTCCGCCTAGTGCCTGGGAGGAGGTCCCCGCATGACGAAGAAGGCGAAGTTCAAGCACGGCACGATCTCGGGCTACAACGCGCACGAGTGCCGGTGTAAGAAGTGCCGCGCGGCATGGGCGACCGTCATCGAGGAGCGACGGGACAACCGCGGGAAGCTGAAGGCGGGAGACCCTCGTCACGGCACGCTGAACGGATATACGAACTACCGGTGTAAGTGCCAGCTATGCCGTACGGCTTTCGCTCAGTACCAGACGGCTCGACGCGCGCGTCTCCTCGTGGAAGCCGAATCGGCATGAGCGACACTCACGGAGCCGTCGAGCCCGGAGGCTCTCTCGGGATCACGAAGATCTCGGGGACCTCGGCTCCGGTCCTGACTCAATGGGGAATGACCGAGGACGAATGGAACGAGAAGCGCGACGCTCGGCTCTCGACCATCGTCCTCATCGGTCTCGACTGGGTCGAAGACGGGATGACCTTCGAGGTCCAGCCCGGAGACGTCCTGACGATCGACAACGAAGCGAAGACGATCCGTCACGAGTTTGGCCCGGATCGGATGCCGACGTTCCTCGGTCACGATCATTCTCTCTGTGAGCCCGAGGGCTCCCGCGTGAAGCTCCCTGAGGGCGAAGAGGCAGATCCGCTTTTCATGTTCACGACTGCTCGAATGGACGGCTCGGCGGTCATGCTCGGGGACCTCTCGATCACGAAGGACGGCGGTCCGCTCGATGAGCGTCTGACGATCTCGTTCCGAGCTTCGGTGCCTGACTCGATCGACTTCCGGGACGGCTCCCTCCGTGACCTCTCGGTTCTTCTTCTCCATCGGTGTCATCGAGGATGCCCTTCGGTCACGCTCGATGGCGCGCCCGAGGGTCTTCCTCTTCATTGTGTGCTCGATGATGAGCACGACGGATGGCACGACTTTCGCTATGACGACGGGAACGCATCGGCGGACTACCGATGACCCCGGTCTCCGACTTCGAGCGGGGGGTCGTTCTGGCGATGCTCGGACCTTCGTTCCCTGGTCTGACCGAGGAGGAGATCCTCTTCGTCGCGATCCGATGGCGGAACCTTCCAGGGATCTTCTCCCTCGACGTCGAGATCGAGCCCGAGATCGAGTGGCTCCTGAGCCGACGACCGAACCCCGAGATCCTCCGTCTCGGAGAGCTTCTCGCCCGATCCCGAGAGCGGTCCTCTCTGCTCTCCGGTCCTATGTCCGAGAGGGTGACTCGATGACGATGGAAGCCTTCGACTCCGAGCTAGCGGACTTCGCGGAAGCGATCGCAACTACCGGACTGAACCTCGTAGGGCTCGACGGGAAACGGCTCCTCGTGATCGCATTTCCGGAGGACGCCTACCAGAAGGTCCGCTCAGCCTTCGTACGAGCCTCCGGGGACTTCCAGACCTCGACGACGGCTTCGACCCTCTGGGCGCTCCTCGACCCCTTCCTCGACGACTACGAGCGGAGCGATCCCGAGTCCCTGCCTCCGGACTACGACCCGAGCCTCGACGGTCCCGAGCCGATGGACCCTCCGGACGGCGGCACCCGATGACCGCTCACCCGGTCTGTCCCTTCTGCGGGGTCGAGCTAGAAGGCTTCACGAGCCCCGAGGAGGGCGATGCGATGGGGACCTTCTACCTCGGTGAGATCTCCCGAGGGAACGAGCTAGCGGACCTCCTCGAAGACGCCTACGGGGCAGACCCTCCCGAAGCGCTCAGAGAGTGGCGGCTCCGTCATCCGAGGAGAGCAGATCTTCCCCATCCTGGGGACAACCCTGGGGACAACCGTCTCCGAACCGACGAAAGAGAGAACCTCGAATGAGCGACACCTTCTGCCACGGCGACTACTCGTACTGGGCGAACGCGGTCCGAACCGGACCGAGCGGCGGAGCCTCCGAGACCTCCCAGATGTTCCCCGAGGGATGGTCGACTCCCGGTGACGCTGAGACGAGGACCTCGACGATCTACAACAACGCGACCCGAGGTCTCTGGCTTCCCCTGTTCATCCCGGAAGGGTGCGACGGCTACAAGGGCTCGATCGACCCCGAGACCGGAGAGCTTCTCCCCGAGATCATCTACTACGCGGCGAATCACGTCGGCTCGACCTTCGACCAGAAGTTTGCTCCGGTCGACTCGTCCCCGGAGACGAACGCGGCACGGTTCGAGTACGCGAGGGAGCTAGCTCTCGACGCGGCAAAGAACACTTCTGGCGGCGGTCCGAACGTCCGTGAGATGGCGTGACTCCGTCGAAGACGTCGAGGAAGATGCGCGTCGAGATCTTCAGACGGAAGGACGGGCTCTCCGACTTCCGCTTCGTAGCTCCGAACGGTCTCGTCGTCGGCTCGACGTCTCAGGGGTTCTCCTCGAAAGGGAACGCGAAGCGGGGAGTCTCGTCGTTCCTCGGGAGGCTCGGTCTGAAGCTCGACGTCGTCGATCTCGTCGACCTGACGAAGGTTCCCCGATGAACGAGGTCGGAGAGGCGATGTATCAGGACGCGGCTCGGGTCGCCTTCGTCGAAGGGTCGGTCCGTGCCGAGCTAGTGATGCTGGCGCAGACGATCGGTCAGATCGAGACGCGGCGGGAACGGCTCCGAGCGGCAGTCGTCGAGCTACGCGACCGGATCTCTCCGGTCCTCGATCTGAGCGCGATCCTCAATCCGACCCCGAGCCTCGTCTCTCCCGCTTTCGGAGTGACGGCTTCGAGCGATGTCGCTCAGGAGGTCAGGCGACTGACGACTCTCCTCATGGAAGTTCAGGACGCCTTCGATCAAGAGATCGAGGAACTACGCGCGCTCTGCGAACGGGTCGCTCTGTAGTGGGCGGAGTCCGTGACGACGAGCGTCAAGCGACGGTGATCCTCGTCGTCACGGCTCTCCTCCTCGCGCTCGTAGCCTTCCTCTCGGTGTACGGATTCCTCGCGGCGAGACGATGGGCGGAGCATCTCGACGAGCCGATCGTTCACTCCTATCAGGGGACGACTTGGATCGGGGACGTCTGTCACGTCGACGACCGCGGCGTCCTATGGTGTACGTCTTCCGGGTGAAGTACCTTCGGCTTCCCGGTCCCTTCGGACCCAAGGGGAGTCGCGATGGAGCTAGGCGGGGAACGGATGCTTGTCCGATGCGGATCGGATGAGAGAAGGTGCGAACCCGACAAGCTCGAAGCGACAGTCGAAGCGATACGTCGAGCGAACCCAGTCGGGATGATGATCGAGGTCCGAAGGTTCGGTCTCGTGAGAGGGTGAATCATGGCGCTCGAAGACTGGATAAAGACCGAGGTCGGATACGTCCGAGCCTCCGAGGTCGCGGCAGTCGTCATCGAGACTCGACACTCGTCCTACTTCCGTGAGTCGAAAGGCTACGAGGAAGAGATCGAGTGGAACGTCCTCGTCGCGATCACGAAAGGCGGAGCGAAGATCGACGTCCGAGACGAGCGCTTCGGGATGCCGACCCTCGAAGCGGCGGCGGCTCTCGTCGGTCAGATCGAAGTCTCGCTTCAGGACTGGGTCGTCGGTGACGACGGTGCGGCATGGCGGGTTGGCTCGTAGTGGCCTATACGTCGAAGATGAAGGGCTCTCTCCCTTGCAAGTGCGACCGAGGGGAACGTCAGAGAGTCGAGACCGAGTACGCGGCGCTCATGGGGCGCGCTCCGAAGAACCTCAGTCACCTTCCGTCTTGTCCGATCGTCGAATCTTACCGTCTCGCTGAGGTCGAGAAGAAGCTCTCGACTCTCGACGTTCAGCCTTCGCTCCCTGACCCAGTGTGCGAAGCGGCGGACGCGGCGAAACGGAAGGACCTCGAAGCGGAGCGGGCTCGTCTGCGGAAGAGACTCGACTCATACCTCGACAAGGCGAAGACCTAGCGGGTAAAGTAACCGGGATGAACGCTTGTTCTTGCGGTCACGCTCGACTCGATCACTCGGGGCTCTCGGTCGGTGAACCGTGTCGGCTCTGCGGATGCAAGAGCTACGAGGGGACCGGTCGAGACCCGATCGGGGACCTCATCATTCAGAGCCCAGGAGTCCGAGCGCGTGACCCTTGGACCTCTCACGAAGCGGCGGCGGCTCAGACCCCGAGGAAGAACGGTCCGCTCCACGCGGCGATCCTCCTCGCTCTCTCTGCGCATCCCGGTCATACGGACGAATGGCTCATCGAGACCCTCACCGGTCCGGAGTCCTCGATTCAGACGAGGCGGCACGAGCTACAGGAGGCGGGGCTCGTCGTCGATACCGGCGTCTCGAAGTCGCGCTACGGGAGACGGATGCTCGAATGGTCTCTCTCTCCGGTCGGCGTCGACTTCGTCAGGAGTCACACTCGGGAGCTAGTAGAGCTACGTGACCGAAGGAAGCTCTACCGGTGAAGCGGACGCTCTTCCTCGCGAAGTTCTTCGGCGTCTTCATGCTCCTCGACGTCCTCGTCGGGACCGCGTATCTCCTCGAAGGCGGACGGCACGGTCTCATGGTGGCGGCGATTATGGGCTTCGGCGCGCTCTGCTCCGTTCACGCGTCGATCGGCTACCGACGTCAATACTGGGAAGAGCGGCTCGACCGAGCGCGCGAGATCCAGATCCTATGAAGTCCCGCGCTGAGGAACTTCTCGAAGAGCTTCGTCAGTACCAGGACGACGTACTCCGAGAGAACGAGAAGCTTCTCGCTCCCGGCGTCCTCGGTGTCACGGCTCCGGATCACGATGGCGGACTCGTGATCGTCTGGCTCCGAGCGGCGAAGGAAGGGAGCGGCGACGTCGGCCGGTACCTCGACCGGGAGATCCTGAAGAGGACAGTCCGAGTGATCGACCCGAACGTTCGGCTCTCAGGGATGCTCGATCGACGCGGGTTCAAGAAGTGTCAGATCTGGGGAGCAGATGCATCGCGCACCTTTCCCGGAATGGTGAAACGATTCGACTACCTAGCAAGGGGTGAGCATGACGAAGTGTCCCTCGACTCACGTCGTCCAGAATCCAGCGGACCTCCTCGACCCGATGATCGGTCGAGCCTTCGCTGAGGTCTCCGGACCGACGACGATCGCGTGCAAAGATCCCGACGAGGATCACGGCGAGCATTTCGGAACGGTGATCCCGTTCCCTGGCTTCGCTGAGGTCGTCGTCCGATGGAACGATCCTCCCGCTCCGAGAGCTTCGGTCGCGGCTCGGACTCTCCCGCTCAGCGCGAAGGAGTCGCGCGCTCTGCTCCTTCTCGAAGCGGTAGCTCGGGCGATCGTCTCAGGTGCCGCGACGACGGCGGCTCTCGAACCGTGCCTCGGAGTGATCGAGACTCTCCGGGAGATCGAGGGCTCGTGAGTCATCTCGGGATCTGGGTCTGCGACGGATGCGGGACCGAGGATCGAGGCGGGATGCCTGGCTTCCCTCCCGAGGAATGGATTCGAGCGAAGGCGACCTCGAAGGATCGGACGGAGAGCCCGACTCACGACTTCTGCTCTCGGTGCGCCCAGGACGTCAACCTTCACGACGTAGCGGCGACGGGGAGGCTCATCGAACAACCGAAGGCGACGACGAAGAAGGGGGTCGTCTCACGAGCGAAGCTCCTCGCGGATCTCGGAGAGGATCTCGACTCCGGCGATCCCGGAGAGTAAAGTAACCGGGACACTCAGCGTTCACCGAATAGGAGACCAGATGAAGCGACTCATGGCGGGGCTCGGGCTCATAGCGGCGCTAGCGATCGGAGGGCTTACCTTCGGTCAGACGGCGGAAGCTCGATCGGTCCCTCACTGGTACTGCTCGACGACGACGACGGACGGTCAGCCTTGCATCCCCGATCCGACGACGACCGTTCACGTCACGACTACCTACCCGACGACGACCGCGGCGACGACCACTCAGGCGACGACCACGATCGCGACCACTACAACCGCGACGACGATCGCGACGACGACGACGAAGCCCCAGGAGACGACGACCGTCCCTCAGACGACGACGACGGTCGGCTCTTGTGCTCCGCTCTGTGCGGGTCAGAACGGCTCGACCACTACGGTCCCTCAGACGACGACGACCGTCGCGAAGACGACCACTACCCTCCCGGTCTCAGTCGCTCCGACGACGGTCGCTCCGACGACGATCCCGGATACGACGGCGGTCGACCAGACCGTCCCGGCGACCGTTCCGACCGAGCTTCCGCACACTGGCGCTCAGACCGACATCGAGCTAGCTCTCGCGGGCGGTCTGCTCTTCCTCGGATGGCTAGCTCTCGTCACGAAGAACGTCTTGCACCGGAAGCCGTGATCGAGCGATGGCGCACTCGACCGGTCGAGGTCGAGGCGATCGTCTATGACGGCTCTCCGGATTCGAGGGAAGAGGTAGAGCTTTGGTCGGGGATGGACCTCACGGTCCGTCTCCGATCGAAGGGCTTCGAGAAGGGGGACGCGGTGATCCGTGATCGCTCGGGCTGTCGGATCGTGAAGGCAGATCGGATCGCTCGGGACTTCGAATACCTCGGTCTGAAAGGGGACGATCGGTGATCGGGCTCGTTCCTCCTCCGGTCGCGGCGGCGGCGATGGCGGTCCTCTGCGGCGCTCGGAACGTGCGCGAGGTCGGCGCGGCGTGCGGGTGGAAGTCGAGCGAGACGGCTCATCGTTACCTCACCGCGGCTCACGCGATGGGTCTCGTCCTCTGGGAGCCCGAGAAGGACGGGACTCTCCGTCCTGGGCTCACCCTCGTAGCTTCGAGCCTCGGGCGATGAAGGGGAAGCCTCTCACTCTCGAAGACGTCGTTCTCTACGGACGTGATCCAGACGGTTCCGAGTGGAAGATCGAAGCGGATGAGGTCGTCATCGACCTGAAGCGGAACGGGACCTTCCTCGGGCGATTCCGAATGGTGAAGCCGTGGGGGAAGTGTCAAGCGAAGATCATTCATATGGTCTACCTCGGGACCGTCTGGCGCAGTCCATGATCGACGAGATCGTCGACGCTCTCGCGGTCGCTCGGATCACGCGCCTAGTCGTCGAGGACCGCGTCCCCTTCGGCTGGCTCCGGGCTCGAATCCTGAAGGCGGAGAAGCGGAGGATCTTCGAGTCTCACGAGTGCGAAGGCGATCTCTGCACGAAGCATCCCGGTCACTTCGAGTCGACCTACGTCGAGGAGCTTCTCTCGTGCGCGTGGTGCGCTTCGATCTGGGTCGGGCTCCTCGTGCTTGTGGCTCGACGTCTTCCCGGATGGCGCTCCCTCGCTCGGGTCCTCGCGGCGTCCGAGATCTCTGGTCTTCTCGCGGCCTACGTCGAGAGGTAAGGTCGTCGAGGGGTTACACGGTCGAGGCTCCTCGCGGTTCGCACCTTCCGCGGGGAGCCTCGCTCCGCGCCGTAGGATCGGCGCTCATGGCGCGCCGTAGGTCCGAGGACGTAGTCCTCCCCGCTCCCTCCCGTCTTCGTCCCGTCGTGATGCAAGCATCCGCGATGAAGCTCGAAGTCGGCTCTACCTCGACCCCCGCGACGGTCGAGCAGACGCGTCAAGGCTGGTATTCCCTGGCATGGCGCGCCTTCGACGACGTCGGGGAAGTGAAGGGCGGCGGTCGCTTCATGGAGTCCGCGGCGTCGAGGGTCGTCCTCGCGCTCGGCATCATTCCCGGTCTCGGGGAGGACCCTGTAGCTCTCCACGATGCGGAGGAGCGAGGGCTCATCTTGGGCGCTCCGAACGCTCCCGAGCTAGAGAGCGCTCAGGAGGACTCGGTCGTCTCCGCGGCGGACGTAGCGATCGCTGAGATGCTCGTTCAGGGAGTCGTGAGCGGACAGGAAGGCGAAGGCGCGCTTCTCGGGTCCTGGGCTCTGAAGAGCTTCGTCATCGGAGAGGCGTACGTCGTCGGCTTCGTCGACCCCGTCACGCTCGAAGAGGTCTGGCTTTGCCTCTCCTCTGATGAGATCGTCCGCGACGAGCGAGCGAAGGGCGGCGACCCGAAGGTCCTCATCCGTCGCTCGGGTCAAGCCCAGACGGCTTCGGGTACGGACGCTCCCGGTCTGCTCGACATTCATCTTCCCGACGATGCGATCCTTCTCCGGATCTGGCGGCGGCACGGACGCTACGGCGATCTCTCCGACTCGAACCTTCACGGATGCCTGACTGAGTGCGAGGAGCTTCGAGTCCTCGACGCTTCGATCCGAGCGACCGGTCTCTCTCGTATCCCTGCGGGGATCCTCGCGATCTCCGATGACATCGAGCCTCGACCGGTCGCGCTCGAACCGGACGAGGACGACGATACGGAGAACCCTCAGCAAGACCCCTTGCTCGTCGAGATCGTGAAGCATATGTCGACCCCGATCCAGGACCCAGGGTCGGCATCGGCGGCGGTCCCGTTCCTCCTGCGTCTCCCGTCGAGGACCGATGCGGGAGTGAACGCTCGGGATCTCGCTTTCATGATCGACACTGGGCGGACCCTCGACCCCGAGGTCGTCAACCGTTGCCAGTACCTCCGTGAGCGGATCGGCGCGACCCTCGAACTTCCCTCCGAGAGGATCACCGGCTCGATCGGTGAGTCGAATCACTGGACTGCATGGCTCATCGACGAGGAGACGTACCGGCTCTACGTAGCTCCGACCCTTCAGCCTCTCTTCGACGCGCTGACCCTGAAGTACCTCCGTCCCCGCTTGATCGCTTCCGGCGTCGACCCCGAGGCGGCTTCTCACTTCGTCCTCTACGGCGACCCGAAGGACCTCACGACTCGACCGAACCGCGTAGACAACGCGGTAGCGGGACACTCCGGGATCGCGATCTCGAACGAAGCCTTCCGCTCGGCGCTCGGCTTCACCGATGCGGACGCGCCGACTCCCGAAGAGGTCTTCCTTCGGATCATCTCCCGACAGACGGTCCTCCCTGACGCGGTCGTCCCGCTCCTGAATCAGATCTTCGGGACGAACTTCACGGAGCCCGCGGTAGCTATCGGTCAGGGCGGCGGGTCTCCCGCTCCTCCGGGCGGAAACAAGCTCCCCGCACCTCCCGTCGAGAGCGGCGGCGGGACGCTCGGTCCTCCCTCGGGTGAGGGCTCACCGATCACGGCGTCCGCATCGAGGGCGCAGAAGCGCTCCGCTCTACGGCTCATGGCGATAGACCGTCGACTCCGAGAGCGGCTCATCGTGGCGGCAGATGCAACCGTGACCCGAGCGGTCGAGCGCGCGGGAGCGAAGCTCCGCTCATCACTGAAGGCGGGCCGAGTCGGCTCGATGCGATCCGATCTGAATCACGAGATGGTCGCGGTCTCGAACCGTCGACTCCTCGCGACCCTCGGACGTGAGCGGATCATCTCTCTCGCGGTCGAGCCCGACGATCTCTTCTCCGCGGACTTCGACGACCTCGAAGAGCGATGGAACGACTGGCTCGCGGGTGCTCAGGACGACGTCGTCTCGACGGCTTCACGTTCGCTCGGTACCGACCCTGACGGAACGGCGATCTCGAACTACCGAGCGAAGGCGGACGAGCGGAGCAAAGCGGGATGGCTCTTCCTCTCGGCGGCTCTGCTCACGATCGCTCGACAGTCCGTCTTCGATCCCGCTCCTCATGCCGAGCTAGGGGAGACCTCGTCGTCGATCGTCCCCGCGGGAGTGATCCGCTTCGCTCTGTCGGTCGCGGGAGGTAATTCACCGATCAAGACCTCGTCGGGAGGCGTGAAGGACGGCTCGACGGGAGGGTACGCGGGAGGCTTCTCGACCGGTGACGACGTCGCGGCGCTCTGGGGCTCAGAGGGTCAACCGTGGCAGGGCTTCGAGTGGATCTGGAACGACGAGGGTCAGGCGATCTTCGAGCCTCACTTCGCACTCGGTAGCTCGGGTCCTGACGGCGGCGGAGTCCAGTACGCAAGCGACGACGACCCGGTCCTCTCGACGGAGGGAACGGGAGCCGAGTGGATCGGGGACTTCTTCTTCGTCGGAGATCACGGCGGGTGTCGATGCGACGCGGTTCCGATCTGGTCATGACTCACCGGATAGCGGAGACGACGGCGAAGTCGACGCTCACCCGATGCGGGATCGAGATCCCGAAGAAGGATCTCCCGAGCTTCTCGCTCTCGATCTGGGCGGTCGACATCGACTGTCCCGACTGTTCTCCGAAGAGACCCTGACGAGGTCCTTCCGCGTCTGGGCTCGACCTCGGAGGTACGATCCGCTTCCGTGGCTCGATCCTCGACCTCGACTCAGCTTCCCTCGAAGACGAAGCGCGGGGCTCCGTTCCCTCATGGAACCGTGAACGGCTACGCGAATCATGGGTGTAAGTGCGGCGCGTGCCGACGAGCCTGGGCGGACTATCACATCGCATACCGAGCCCGAGGCGGGGGTCCTTCCCCGAGCTAACGGGGAAGACGTAGCCTCCCGGTCATGCCTTCGACTCTCATCCCGACTCGCTTCTCGTACCGGGTCGTCTCGTTCGAGCTTGTCGACGATCCCGCGGTGATCGCGGCGGCGACTCCCGGCGAGCAACCGTGGCGCGCCGTGCTCATCGAGGAAGGCATCCGGACGACCGATGGTCGGATGGTCTCCCCGAACGCTCTCTCATGGCGCGAGCTTCCTCTGACCCTCGGATACCAGGGGACGACCCCGAGCGGATTCAATCCTCACGGAGACGCGGAGGCGGCGGGTCGGATCGAGACGCTCGACCGGACTCCCGGTCCCTCGAAGGGATCGTTCCGCATCATGGCGACCGGCGCGTTCACCGCGGACCCTGAAGGTCAGCGCGCGGCGGAAGCGGTCCGCTCTCAGAAGGTGCGCGGAGTGTCGGCGGACGTCGAGGCGATCCAGGTCCGTTACGAGGCGGAGGTCGACGGGACGAGCGGCGAGGTCATCTCCGAGACCGAGGTTCTCGACGAGGGTCGGATCATGGGAGCGATCGTCACTCCTCATCCTGCCTTCGCGGATGCGACGATCGAGGTCGACGGTGAAGTCATCCCCGAGGAGGACGTCACTCCGCTTCCGGTCGCGGCTTCGGCGCGCGCGGGGATCGACTCGTCCTTCTTCGACGACCTCGCGCTCGACCGTCTGACCCCGTTCACAGTCGAGCCGATCCCAGGGATCGAGGGGACCTACGAAGTTTTTGGTCACATCGCTCCTCGGAACGTCTGTCACCTCGGGCTCCCCGGATGCCGAACCGTCCCGCTCGACGGGACTGGGTACGCGTACTTCCACGCGTCACCCTTCGAGACGACCGACCTCGGGAAGATTCACGTCGGGCTCTTGACCCTCGGAGGCTTTCACTCCGACCTGAGGACGCTCGCGGAGACGAACGAGTTCGATCTTCGGCGGAGCTTCGAGGATATGGACTCGGTCGCGTGCTTCGTGCGAGCGGGTCACGACTCGTTCGGCGTCTGGATCCACGGTGTCACGCGCGCGGGGATGACCGAGGAGGACGTCGAGCTTCTGACCGCGTCGAATCCCTCGGGTGAGTGGAAGCCGATCCGCGGGAAGGACGCGCTCGTCCGGATTCACAATGTCCCGGTGCCTGCCTTCCCGGTGCCTCGGGTGCTCACGGCTTCGGCTCTGTACGTGAACGGCGAGCTAGCGGCCTACGTCTCGGGTGGAGTGCCTCGTGACCCTTGCGACGAGACCCTCCCCGAGCCTCTGGCGGCTTCGGCGTCTCGACAAAGGGCCGAGATCCGCGAGACGATCGGGCTCGACTTCGAGACGGTCGCGAGTGCTTTCGCTGCGGGGCTCGGTCCGATCGTCGAGCGGCTAGATCGCATCGAGGCGGCTCAGTCAGCGATGGTCAAGTTCGGAACCTTCGACCTACCCGACAAGCTCTGAGATCTCCTCGGTCGTCCACTCGCCCGGACTGGACCGAAGGGGAAGGAACGACCGTCTCGTCTGCCTCGCCGCGGAGACGGTCGTTCCATTTACGGCTACCTCCCCTTTAGAGTCCCGTACTCAGAGAGAGGCGACCGTCGCGTAGCGCGGGAACGAGCGTCCGTAGGACGTCCCGTCTGACTCCTCGAACCGAACTAGCGGCTTCGACAACAGGAGTAACGATGACGATTCAGGAGCTTCTCGCTCTCCTCCTCTCGGGCGATCTGTCCGGGGTCTCGAACGAAGACCTCGCGGCGCACGAGACGACCCTTCAGGATGAATTCGACGCTCGACGGGCGGCAGGGGTTCGCGGTGCGGATGCACTCGCGGAGCTTGCGCAGATCGTCGACGCGGTCGACAAGGTCCGCGAAGAGGCGGCGGTCCGCCTTCAGATCGCGGCCGACGAAGACGCGGCAGTCGCGGAGATGGAGTCCCGTCTTCGTCCCGTCGCGGAGCAAGACCCCGAGCCTGAGCCCGAGCCCGAGCCTGAGCCCGAGCCTGAGGCGATCGACGAGGTCGTCCCCGAGCCCGAGGCGGTCCCCGTTGCGGCGGCGGCGGCTCCGATCGTGACCCGAGTCGCTCCGCGTGCTGCGGCGATGTCCTCGGTCCGCTCGGACGCTCCTCCGAGGTCTCCCGCTCCGACCAATCCGATGCGGCTCGTCGCGACTCCCGGAGTCGACGCGAACCGTCTCTCGATCGCGGAAGCGTTCATCGAGGCAGACCGGACGGTCGGGATGGCTCCGTACTCGATGAATCATCGGGTCTTCTCGATCCGAGGTCAGTACCCGGAGAACCGGCGTCTCGACCTCCGCAACGCGGCGCACAATGAAGCGATCATGAGGGGTCTCTTCGGTCCCGAGACGCTCACGGCGGCGGGAGGCGCGCTCACGGCTTCGGCTCTGTGCGGACCTCCGACCCCGTACTACGCGCTCGCGCAGATCTCCTCCGCTGCTCGTCCGTTCCATGACGGACTGGGTTCCCTCTCCGTCTCGGAGCGCGGCAAGCTCGCGTTCAATCGTCCCTTCGGTCTCGCTGACTTCTCAGGCGCGGTCGGTATCTGGGACGACGACGACAACGAGGACGACAACGCGGAGAAGAATTGCGACACGATCGACTGTGCGACCCCGGCCGAAGCTGAGGTCCGCGCTTTCACGCGGTGCCTCACGATCCGGAACTTCTTCGCTCGGTACAACCCCGAGCAGGTCTCGCAAGCGGTCGACCTGACGGTCGTCAACTGGGCGAAGGCTTCCGAGATGGCTCTCCTCGACTCCGTCAAGGCGGCTTCGACTCAGACGGTCTCGGGTCGGGCTCTCGGCTCGGTCGCGGACTTCGCGTACACCCTCGGTGTCGCGGCTTCGGGCTACCGGAACGCAAACCGGATGGACCCCGAAGCTCCGCTCGTCTCGGCATGGCCCGCGTGGATCGTGAACGCTCTCTCGGGTGACATGGCTCGCGCTCAGCACAACTACGCGGAGCAACTTCGTTTCACGCGTGCGAACGTCGACGAGATCGCGGCGTCCCTGAACGTCCGTCTCATCTTCTACATCGACTCCCCTTCGACGGGGACCTCTCAGGTCTTCTCGGCTCAGGGAGTCGGCAACCTTGCGGACTACCCGGACAAGGTGCAATGGGGTCTGTGGCACGAGGGCGCTCACGTCGTCCTCGACGGCGGACCGGACCTGAACTTCGGGATCGTGCGCGATGCGGCGAGCAACCGGGCGAACACCTATCAGACCTTCGGTGAGAGCTTCGAGGGCTACGCCTATCTCGGCGTGAAGTCGCTCTGGAACACCGAGGATCTCTGCCCGAGCGGCACCTTCTCGGCTCCTGACGTCGTCCTCGATGACGTCTGCGGCGGTACCTCGGTCCCCGGTTCCTAACCGGGCCGGTCATAGTTCCTCGGGAGGGTCTCGCTCACCCCGGACCCTCCCGAGGTTCGCTCTATTCGATCTAGCTCTGACGAGGTAAGCGATGCCTCCGCTCTTCGACGTAGTCCCCGCTCCTCCGATCCTTCCGTCGACGATCGGTCTTCTCCCTACGCTCGGTCAGAGGGTCACGATCGGCGGCGGGCGATGGGAGGGCGGGTACGCCTTCGAGCCGAACGGCTGTCTCACTGGCGGCTCTCAGTCCAACGGATGCGACGCGGATACGACGAAGGACATCGACTCGTTTCCCGCGGTCGTTCAGCATGTTCCCTCCTTCGTCTGGGTCGGCGGTCGGTGCTCGACGCTCGGCGGCATGGCGCGAGCGGAGATCGGTCCTCGGGTGCGAGCTTCCCTCGAAGCGTCTCAGGGCTCGAAGATCGAGCGGGAGCTATGGCGCGGCGACAACGCGTCAGGCGACGCGGCGGTGAACCTGTACCTCGCGGGAGGCTCTCCGAACTTCGTCGATCTCACTCCGGGCGGCTCTGACGTTTCTCCGGGCGGGTACGCACTCGCTGCGCTTCAGATGCACCTCGCGCAGTGTGCCGAGGGCGGACGCGGGATGATCCACGCGACGAGGGCGACGGTCGACATATGGCTTCGCGAGTACCTCGTCGAGGCGAACGGGAATCTTCTCCTCGACTTCTTCGGGAATTGGATCGTCGCGGGAGCGGGATACGACGGCTCGGAGCCTGACGGCTCGGTCGACGCTTCCGGTGAGACGGCCTACGCCTACGCGACCGGGCTCGTCGACGTGAAGCTCGGAGACATCGTCCTTCTCCCGTCGCTCGACGCGATCGAGGAAGCGGTCTCACGCGCCGACAACGGCGTTCAATGGATCGCGGAGCGGGTCGCGGGAGCTACCTGGGATGGGTGCTGCCACGCGGGAATCAGGGTCGGTCTCTGTGAGACGTGCTGCGATCCGAGCGGCTCGTAAGCGATGACGGTCCCGGTCGTCACTCACGCTCGGGCTCGGTGCTCTTGTGGCGCGTCTGGCGGCTCGGGTGATTGCGCGTGCTCTGCGGACGCGTATCAGCCCTACTGCATCGAGGCGAACACAGACGACGCGTCGACGGTGATCCTGGCGACGAGCCCCTTCTCGTACTACCTCATGGACGTAAACGGCGCGGCCGACATCAGCGGGAATGGACACACTGGGATCTCGTCGATCGGGACGGTGACGTACGGCGTCGCGGCGATCACGTCGAAGGCGCTCGAAGCGACGCGCTACACGAACGGCGGCTCGATCGCCTTTCCTCCCCCGGTCGCGGATATGGGGAATCCCGCTCAGGCTTTCGCTGTCGCGATGGTGATGCAGGTCGACGATTACGACTCGGTCGGCGGTAACTCCGCGCTCGATGGGGGCTTCCCGTTCCTCTCATGGGCGGGTACGTCTCCGCCGAAGATGGCGCACGTCATCGGCGCGACCGGACATCTCTGCCCCTTCTCGGACTCGACCTTCGCTCGGCTCGGGAACTTCGTCAGGTCGCGCGACGTCCTCTTTGCTCTCGGTGAGCCTCACGTCCTCATCCTGAACGCTCCCGCGGCGGTGAACAGTCTCGGTACGTGGGAGTTCTGGCTCGACGGTGTGCTCGTGCTCACATCTCAGCGCGAGGGGACCGGAACGGACGGCACCTCCTTCCAGATCGGCCGGATCGCGGGCGGCGGTCCGTTCTTCGGCGCGATCGACATGACGTACTCGAACCTCGCTACCTGGGCTCGCGGCTTGACGGAAGCGGAGATCCGCACAATCACCGAAGTCCTCATTGACGATGCCATCATCGCGACTGCCTGGGTCCCGTCATGACCGACCCCGATCGTTCCATTTACGCAACCGGTCCGCTTACGATGCGGATCGAGATCTCCGAGGAGGAGTAGCGATGCCGAATCCACACTGTTTCGGGTCAGTCCAGGCGTGCGCGATGCGAGTCGGGAAGCTCGACGATGCGGGCGCTCCGGACCCCGGCGCGGACAACCTGTACGTGACGGACTCGCTCATCACGGTTCAGACCTCGTACGAGATCGAGACCGGCGCGGAGTTCATTCAGAAGAACGGTTGCGGCGCGATCTGTCAGAACTTCAAGGAGCAAGACAAGCTGAAGCGCGTCACCCTCGCTCTTCAGCTTTGCCAATTCGACTACGAGCTTCTCGCTCTCATGCTCGACGCGACCCCGATCATCGGTGACGTCGTCACGGCGAACGGGACGATCGGAATCGTGCTCCCGTCCTCGACGGCTCCCGCATCGAATGGCGTCTCCCTAGAGATCTGGTCGAAGGCATGGGACGGCGGTAGCCAGGCGGTCTCCTCGGGCGGAGATCCGCTCTACCATCACTTCGCGTGGCCGAAGACGACCTGGGTCCCCGGACAGAGGACGATCGAGGCGGGGATCATGGTCATTCCCGTCGACGGGATCGGCACGGAGAACCCGACGATCGGTGACGGTCCGGTCGACGACTTCCCGATCTGGGGTCCCGAAGGTCCCGAGCTTGTCTGGCTCGATGACTCCATCCCGGATGCGGTCTGCGGGTATCAAGCTCTGGTCGCATCATGACGGCGGTCATGAGGACGATGGAAGCGGGAGGAAAGCTCGACCTCAGGGTCGTTCGCGGCGTCCCTTCTCACGGCGAAGACGTCGTCGAATGGGGAACGGTCCTCACTCCTCGGAGGACGGTCGACCTCGCGGCGGTCCGCGCTCTCGGGATGCCGAAGCGCGGACTCCCGGACTCGGTGAACGAGTGGCGCGCGAAGAACCTCCCGAACCTCTGGCGCGGTGCTCGTCGAGTTGCTCTCGCGAAGACGTTCCAGATCCCGACTCACTTCGGAGCGCTCTTCGTCGCGAAGGTCCGCGACGGTGAAGTGATCGAGGAGCTAGGTCTCGCTTCGCTTCGGGTCGTCACGGATGCGGGGGTCGCGGCGATCGCTGACTCGTTCGGAAACACCTTCGAGAACGAGCTATTCAATTTCCACGGAATGGGGACCGGAACGGTCGCGGAGGCGGCGGCGGATACCGCGCTCGGGACCGAGCTAACGACGGAATACAACCCGAACAGCACGCGAGCGACGGGTGTCCAGACGACTCCGACGAACGTCTACCAGACGGTCGGGACGAACACGATCGACTCAGGGACCCCGGCAGTCACGGAGCACGGCATCCTCTCGCAAGCGGCGACGGGCGGCGGGACGCTCCTCGACCGATCGAAGTTCGCGGCGATCAACCTCGTTTCAGGTGACGGGATCCAATTCACCTATCAGCTAACCCTTACCTCGGGCGGCTAACCGAGGTCGATGGCTTTCGTCATCGCGCATATCGAGACGAACGATGCAGCGGTCATCATCGCTGCGCTCACGGCGATCTCTGCGATCCTGGCTCCCGTCGTGATAGCTCTTACTACCTCACTGAAGAGGATTCGGAGCGCGGCGGAGATGGCGGTACACAACACTCAACCGAACGGAATCCCTGACGAAGAAGGGAACGTCGGTCCTCCGAGTCCCTTCGATCGAATCCTCGCGTCTCACGAATACATGATCGGTCAGCTTCACGCGGTAGCGGCAGAAGCTCGGTCCGCGACGAAGGAGGCGACTCTCGCTCGCGCGGCGGTGAAGGCGAATGACGTCACGACGGCGGCTCTCGGTGCGAAGGTCGAGTCGGGCTTCGCTGCGGCGAAGGCGGAGCGTGAAGCTCTCGGGGCTCGGCTCGACGTCAACATCGCGAACGGGGCTACGTTCGCTGAGGAAGCGGTGTCCTTCGCTCTCGACATCGCTTCTCGGCTCGACGCTCTCGACGGTCAGTCGACGAGGGACACTCTCCGACTTCAGATCGCGGAGTCCACTCGTCCCGAAGATGAGCAGAGGTAGCATCCGGTCATGATCGAGGGACTCGACGTAGAGATCTGGGGACAGAGGGCTCGACGCGTGAAGGCGGTCCTCGTCACGTCGGAGAATCGGAACGCGATCCTTCTCTGGCTCGGCTTCACTCAGGATGAGATCGACGCGGGGCTCGGCGGGATCGTGGCGACCCTCGAACCGGGAGACGGGATCGTTCTCACGGACGGCGGGAACGTCGAGGTCGACGACGGCGACGGCGGGACTCGGCTCACTCCGAAGGTCGGGAACTTTACGCGGGTAGCGGCATCGGCGGTCGATCATCTCTACCGTCGACCTCCCGTCGAGGTCGAGGCTTCATCCTGGTACACGATCCTCGATCAAGCGGAAGCTCTCGACTCTCAGCCTCCCGTAGAGGGCTAGCTCGTGACGACCTGGTCGATGGGATGGTGGCAACGGGGAACCGCTGGGCCGACCGTCATCGTCTCCGAGCCTCTCCCTCGTTACGTCCTCGAAGCTCTCCGGACGCTCACTGAGAAGGAGCGACGATGACGACCGGGTATGTCACGCTCCCGATTCCGGGAGGGATCGCTCCTGACGGCTCGGGGACGGTGAACATCGCGGCGACCCCCGAGGTCATGATCTCGTCTGGCACTCAGACGACGAACAGTCCGAAGGTGACTCGGATCTGGCTCCTCATGGACCCGACGACGGATGAGGCGTGGATGTGGAGCTTCACACTCCCCGGCGACTACGCGTCAGGCGGCACGATCCGAGCGACCTTCTCGACGAAGGGGACGAGCGCGAACGGAATCACGCTGAAAGGCGCGGCCGCGATCCAGGTGACGGGAACGACCGACTCGGACGCGGCGGTCTTCGATACCGTCGTCACGGCGAACGGGACTCCCTCGACGACTCAGGGAATCCAGACTCAGATCACGCTCGCGCTCACGATGACGAACGCTGCCGCGAACCGTCCCTGCGTTCTCATGCTCGGTCGAGATCCTGACAACGCGTCCGACACGAACGCGAACGATCTCTGTTTGCAAGAGGCGACGTTCGAGTATACGACGACGTAGGCGCGGCTCGATGGCTCGCACGTTCACCGGTGGGGCGAATACGACGATGCTCAACCGGGCGATCTCGAATCCGGTCGCGTCCGCGTGCTCGTTCGGATGCTGGATCAAGTTCAATACCTACGCGATCGGACGCACTCTCGTCGCGTGTGGATCGAGCGCGTCGGCTATCCACGGACTACAGACCGGAGTCGCGACCGCTCAACGCATCGGGCTCCGTATCGACTGCGCGACATCGGACATGGTCCTCGAAGTCGCGGCTCCCGCTACAGGATCGTGGTACTGCGTGATCGGCGTCTGGCGTAACAGCCTCACGTCATCGCTGAGCGACATCTACACCGGGAATCTCTCGACCGCGATGGCGATCACGGCGCACGCGTCCGACACGAACGGTGTCGGCGCGTTCAATAGCCAGACGAACGCGGTCATCGGGAAGAACACGGCGGCGAGTACCGCGGTCGACGCGGTCATCGCGTTTCCGTTCATTGTTCCGTGGGCGATGACGGTCGATGAGTGCGAGAGGTTCCGTCAAGGCGACTGGTCGGTCGCGTGGGTCCACGGTCTCCCTCTCGCGTTTGTCCCGATGGAGATGAACACGGCCGCGTCGCGTGATCTGTCGACCGGGACAAACTGGACCATCACGTCGACTCCGACCGTCGTCGAAGATCCGCCGATCTCAGCGGGCTTCGGTAGGAGGTCGGCATTTCATGTCGGTAGGAGAGATCCGGCTCTGAATCTCTCGACGCCTTCGGGGCTCATCACCCCGAGTGGAGGACTCGCGAAGGTCGAGCAGAAGCTCCTCGTCGGAGCGTTTACGTGAGTCGTCTCTTCGCTGGCGCGACCGACAACGTCGCGGGGACGATCACCGCGCACGATAGCGGTCCGTTCTCGATGGGGTGCTGGCTCTACACCGATACCGACGACGCGGTCAGCGGCCGATTCATTCACATAGGGACGACCGGCGCGGGGGTTCATCTTCGCGCCCCCGGCTCATCAGGGCAGATCGCGTTTCAGATCGGCGCGACGGCGAACCTCGATCTTCAGTGGGGATGGCTCGGTGCTCAATTGTCAGCGTGGCACGCGACCGTCGTCACGAATGACGGCACTCTGACAGTCGCTAACTCGTTCCCCTACATCGGGAACCTCGCCACACCGATGGCGATCTCGACGATCTCGACGAGTAACGACGGCTCGGGGACGCGCGAGACCGGTCTCACCGCGGTTGAGATCGGCAACCGCGCGCTCGATAACGCTCGGGTATGGCACGGCCGTCTCGCTCACGCGTTCTTCGTTCCGTGGGCGATGACGCTCGATGAGGCGGAGCGATACCGTCAAGGCGACTGGACGGTCCTCTTCGCTCACGGTCAGCCTCGGTTCTACCTTCCTCTCGCGGGAGCGGGACTGTACGACCTCGCGGGGAGTACCGGTCTCTGGACGAACACCGGCGCGACCGTCGTCGAAGATCCGCCGAAGCTCTGGACCCCGGCGAGCGGCTTCCACGTAGCTCGGTCCACGGCAGCGGTCGCTTCGACGAAGCTCGTTGGGACCGAGACGCGTCAGACGAATAAGCCTCTCCCCGGAGGGATCACTCCCGCGGGGACGATCGCGGGTCGGAACGTCCTCACGAAGACCCTCAGCGGAGCGGAGACTCCCTCAGGGGCGGTCGCGAAGCTCGTCACGGTTCCGCTCTCGGGAGGGGTCACTCCTTCAGGCGCGGTGACCCGCGCGACCCTTCACGGAGTAGCGGTCTCGGGCTCGATGACTCCCTCGGGAGCCGAGACGCGGCAGACCTCGAAGATTGCGGGAGGCGGCGAGACTCCCTCGGGTTCCGGGACTCATCTCATCGGTGCTCCGCTCGCGGGCTCCGAGACCCCTTCAGGTTCCGTGGCGAAGCGGGACCAGAAGACGCTCACCGGCTCTGCGGGGACTCCTGCGGGGACTCTGGCTCGAACGGCGACGAAGGCGCTCTCGGGCTCCCTGAGCACTCTTACCGGGGCTCTGGCGAAGCAAGCTCAGAAGGCGCTCGCGGGAGGGATTACTCCTCACGGTGCTCTGACGAAGTCGATCTCCTGGCTTCTCTCGGGCGGACTCACTCCCTCGGGCTCGGTCTCGAAGCAAGACCAGAAGCGGACCTCGGGCGGACTGACCCCGAGCGGCGAGATCGACGAGGCGCTCGTCGTCCCCTTGTCGGGCTCCCTGACTCCCGCGGGTTCCGTTACGAAGCGGATCTCGAAGGCGCTCTCGGGCGGGATAACTCCCTCGGGAAGCCTGACGACCTCGACGGCTCACGTCCTGACGCTCTCAGGCTCGATCACTCCTTCGGGCGCGGTCACGAAGCGGACGAACTACGTCACGTCCGGAGCCTCGACTCCGAGCGGGAATCTCGACCAGAACGAGGTTCTCCCGTTTACGGGGACGATCGCTCCCTCGGGCTCACTCTCGAAGCTCGTCACGCGCGCTCTCTCCTCAGGGATCACGCCTTCGGGCTCCGTGGCGAAGCTGTCCTCGATCTCCGCGACTGGCTCCCTCACTCCCTCGGGCGAGGTCGACGAATCCGAAGCGATCGCGCTCGGCGGCTCGATCGCTTCGAGCGGGACCGTCTCGAAGCTCGTCCTCGTCACGAAGACAGGAGCACTCACTCCGAGCGGAACGCTCACATTCCCCGAAGGCGTCGCGCTCTCGGGTTCACTCACTCCCGCGGGAAGCCTGACCTTCGTCGTCATGAGGTCGCTCTCGGGCTCTGTCACGCCTTCCGGTTCAGTGACGAAGCTCGTCGGCTTCGATCTCGACGGGACCGTCGCTCCCTCGGGGACGATTCAGGCTCAGGCAGGGAACAACCTTCTTCTTACCTCGACGCTCCCGTCGTCGGGCGATCTGAGCTTCCTCGTCCTCGTCGCGCTCACTGGTACGGCGGGATCGAGCGGAGATCCCTCGAACGAGACCGGGCTTCATACGGGCGGCTCCGTCACGCCTTCAGGGACGCTCACGGAGACTCAGGCGGTCACGCTTGCTCTCGGCGGAGCGATCATCCCTGGGGCGCTCCTCGCGAGGCAGACCGGAAAGCTCCTCGTCGGTGTCATCGGTCCGACCGGGGCGCTCTCGATCGTCCTCGTCTCGGCTCCGGTCGGAACCGCGGTCGGTCAGGCGCGGGCGCGCGTCTCGACCTCGTTCCACGTCCCGAGCGCTCGGGCGCGGATCTCGAAGGGGAAGACCTCGACGACCGTCACGATCTCGGCGGAAGCTCTCGCGGTAGTCTCGGAAGGCAAGACCGAAGCGACTGTCTCGAACGGAAGCGCGAGGGCTCACGTCTCATGAGTCGATGCGATGTCACGATGGCGAACCTTCACTCGGCTCCTTTGGTCGAGGTCGAGTTCCGCGACTCGACGAAGGCGCTCGCGGACCCCGCGGTCGTCACGTTCGAGTGGCATGACCCAGACGGAAACGTGACGGTCTGGACCTACCTCATCGACGCGGAGATCGTGAAGGACGGAGTCGGGCTCTATCACGTCAATCTGCCGATGACCGAGCGAGGACGCTTCCCCTGGGAATGGGTCGGGACGGGGAACGACGTCGACGCTTCCGACTCGGGGGTTCTCTGCGCGCGAGAGAGCGTCTTCGTATGAGCGACGACTTCCCGATCTGCGGAACCTGGGCGACGGTCGAAGAGGCGGGAGGATGCGGCTCCTTCGAGTGTCAGACCGACGAGGATCTTCTCGAAGTCCTCGAAGCGTCGAGCTATCTGCTCTATCTCCTCTCCGGGAAGGTCTATCCGGGGATCTGTGAGGACTTCGTCCGACCTCCCGCGGTCTGTGACGATGGGCGATGCTGCCGCGACTCGTGCTCGTGCTGTCATCACGGCGTCTCGAAGCTCACGCTCGGCGCGTACCCGATCCGCTCGATTGTCGAGGTCGAGATCGACGGTGACGTCCTCGAACCTGACGAGTACCAGATCCTCAACCGGCGCTACCTCCTACGGATGGCGGACGTCGATGGGAACCGTCAGAGATGGCCCGGTATCCAGAGGCTCGATCTTCCGCTCGGTGATCCGGGGACCTGGGGGGTCCGGTTCACCTATGGGCAGGCTCCGCCGATACCGGCGAAGATGGCGGCGATCGCCTATGCGAAGGAGCTAGCGAAGGCGTGCGCGTGCTCGTCGGATTGCAAGCTCCCCGCTCGGGTCCAGTCCGTCGCGCGGCAAGGCGTGACGATGGTCATCGGTGATCCGAACGCGTTCCTCGTCGCGGGGCTCACCGGTCTCTCGACGGTCGACTCGTGGCTCGCGGCGGAGCGGTACGCGCGGCGGAACCGTCGCTCGGCTTTCGTGAACCCGGACTTCATCCTCTGCGGCGAGGGGATCTCTCGTCTCTCGGGGGACGCTCTTCAGTCCTAGCGCGGGGGACGAGCTTCCAGTCGAAATAGAAGGCTCCGAAGACGATCGAGGCTCCCGAGGTCCAGAGGACGAAGGTCCAGATCGGAGAGTGATCCCGGTACTGGGCGCTCATCCCCGTTACGACCCAGGTCGCTATGCAAGCGAGGCGGAGATACCTCATCGCTTCCGCCATCGAGCGAGGTCCGCGGCGTCTTGCTCGGGGAGATGGGCGAGATAGAAGCGGATCGCGTGACGGATGGTCTGAGCGAGTCGACGTTCGGTCGCATCGGAGATCTCGTCGAGGCGCTCGAAGGTCTCCCGGTCGAGCTTCACGCTCACTTGTGCCGGATCGGTCCCCGGAGTGTCGACCCGAGCAGAGGTCGGCTTCGAGCCTCGGGCGGTCTTCGGGTCAGCGGTGATCTTCCCTCCCGGACCCATGAAGTAGCGACCCTCGCTCACGTCTTCACCTTCGCGCACTCGGGACAGAGATCGAGCCTCTCGTATCGGCGGTAAGTCGAGATCCATCCCTGAGCCTTCGCGGCTCGGCGGACGTCGTCGATCGTGGCTCCGGGGGGGTCGTCGAGGGTCCCGCATTGATCGCACGTCAGGAGGTAATAGATCACGCGCTCGATCACTCGTCCTCCTCGGGATCGGTATCGACGGGGCTCCCGTCGTCGAAGAAGCGGCGACGGCGGGCGATGGTCGCTTCGAGGACCCAGTACCGAGGTCGCGACTCGATCCATCGGAACGGAGCGACGTACTCTCCGGACTCCTCGACCCAGGAGCGGACGGTCCGCTTCGCTTCCTTCAGGTTCGAGAAGGCGTCGAATTGCTCGATCGACGTGAGGTCGTTCCAGGCTTCTCCGGACATATGCGAGAGCCATGCTCCGTTACTCGACTGGATCGTCGCGGCTTGCTCCCCGCGCTCGTAGCTCGTCTCGACGAAACAGTCGACCCCGTACTCGGTGACGTCGGGCTCGATGGTCGTCTCGGGGGTCTTGATCCACGGCGCGGTCATAGCTCTTCGCTCCACGCTTCGACGAGGACGAAGCCGACGTGAGGCTCCTGGGTCGGATGAACGGGACAATGCTTGACGGGGATCGCTCGGGTAGGCGAACAGTGAACCTCCCCTTCGAGGAGGGTGAGCTTTCCCGGATAGACGAGGCACTCACACTCGGGCGGCATGAGACCCTGAGTCATCGCGCGGACGAAGATCTCGGACTCTCGCTCGAAGCTCACGAGGACACCTTCCCGAGACGGACGAGCGTCGCGACGTAGTCCTCCTGGTCCTTCGCGAAGACCCCGAGCCAATAGGCGGCGGAGTCGTCGGTCGGTCCGTCGTAGAGACGTCCTCCGTCCGCTTGAAAGGCGTACTCGATCTCGTGACGGACCGAGACTGCATCGCGTCGAGCGGGGAAGATCTGCTCGATCGCGTCGAGCCAGTCCGTCCCGTCCTCGATGAGAGCGGCGGTCGAGCGAAGCTGCGCGGCGTAGGCGGCGGGGTCGAAGGTGCTCATCGGTAGTTCTCCTCGGTGTAGTTCTCGCGGATGGAATCCCAGTAGCGATCGAGTTCGAGCGCTTCGGCGTCAGGGTCGACGGTGAAGTCGGCTCCGTTGCGGGGATCTGAGCGGTAGAGATCCTCGATCTCCTCGGGGGTCAGGGGACGCTCGGGATCTCCCGCGTCCGCGGGGTCGATCTCGGACTCGTCGATCTCCTCGTCCGAGCGGTTCAGGTCGAAGGCTTCGTCGTAGGTCATCGTCAGACCTTCCGAGCCGTGAGGTTCCATCGGCCCATGAGAGCGAGGAAGAAGTCCTCGTCGGCGGCGGCGACCTGAAGCTCGAAGGTCCAGCCCGAGAGCTTCGTCCCTTTGCGGGAGAGGTACTCGGAGCCCGAGGCGTAATGCGAGTGGCGGGGAGAGCAGGAGACTCGGTAGGTCGTCATGGATCTAGTTAAGCACCTTCCCCGAATCGGGTCAAGTACCTTTCCCTATCGCTCGACCGAGTAGATCCGGGGCTTCTCGATGAGCGGCTTCTCCTCTGGTCCCTTCACGTAGCTCTCGATCCGGATCCGCTTCCGGAGACTCATCCCCGGTCCGTATGCCTGCCAACGCCAATGATCCCGGACTCTCCATCGGTGCGAATAGACCCGATCGAGGCGCTTCCGCTCGGCTCTTTCCTCGTCGGAGTGCGGCACGGCGGGGTCATACAAGCGGCGGAGATGGATCACGGAGACCGCGAGGTCCGGGCGCTTCGAGCGGGAGACTCTCCGCTGAGCGTGACGGTCCGGGCGGTACGGGACCTCGACGGCGACCTCCTCGGTCATGAGATGCCAGAGAGCGAAGAGGAAGCGGCGGAGGACCGTCTGCTCGATGTTCTTCACGCCTACCGGTCCGTCCCTCAGAGGCTCGGGCTCGGGGACTCCCGCGCGCTTCTCATCACGAGTCCACGCGTGCGGGTCGGCTTCTAGCTCCTCGGTCTCCTCGGGAGTAGCTCCGCGCCACGGAGCGTCATAGCCCCATCCCATCGTTTCCCAGGGGACCCAGTCGATCCCCTGCTCCTCGATGAGCTTCACCGCGGACTCACCCTTCGAGTTCTCCTTCGAGAAGGAGTCGAGATGACGGTTCACTTCCGCGATCTCGGTTCCCTTCGTGAAGCTGAGGATCGTCACTCCCTTTCCGTTCAGATCCCCGGCGATCTCGTGAGCCTCGGACTCGACGCGCTCTCGGGTCGTCCAGGAGATCACGCGGACCGGAACCCGATTCTGTGAAGCGAGACCCTCGAAATATTCGGTCGCGTCGATCGAGCCTCCGAGGGTGAGTGGGGCTCCGAGCCAGACCGTCCCGACTTCGAGCGGGACGTGCTCGGGTAGGAGGAGCGGATCGTCGGGAAGCTCGGCGGCGAGGTCGGAGATGATCTTCACCATTCGCGGCGTGACGTAGACCATCCCTTCTCCGACGACGTCATCGAAGAGCGCGAGCCATCCCTTCGCGAGAAGCTGCCCCTCTTGCTCGTGCGCGAAGTTCGGATCGACTGAGAGCGGGAGGTTCCCTCCCTCGACGGTGATATTCCGGTGAGCGTAGTAATCGACGTGAGCCCGAGCGATCCCTCGTCCGTGCGGGGAGTGGAAGAAGTTGACGAGGTTCAGGACTCCGTCGAGCGCGTCGAGCGGACGGGCTCCGGTCTCCTCTGCGGCGGCGGCGATCGCGTCGAAGGTTTTCGAGTCGACGATCGTCCGATGCTCGGTCATGACTCCTCCTCGGGATCGAAGTCGAGCGCGTCGAGGACGCGGTGATCGTCGTCAGGGACGAAGCCGAAGAAGTCGTTCAGCCGTCGAGCGAGTCGCTTCAGTAGCTCGATCACGACTTCCCCGCTTTCCGGATCTCAGCCTTCGTCGCGGGACGGACCTTGTCGAGAGTGACCGAGCGGAATTGCTCGCGGTACAGAGTGAGCGAGCCATCCGAGTTCGCGGCGTAGACCTTCCAGAGTCCGTGACGTCCCTCGATGCGGACCCATTGTCCGCGCTCGAACGGCGCGGGGATCGGGCGGACCTCGACGCGCTCGACGTCGACGCGTTGCCGCGGGGCGAGAGTGCCTGGCTTCGGTGCGGCGCTCATGAGGTCTCTTCTGCGACGACGGCGAGGCGAAGCTCGTCGATGAGCCCAGCGAGGAACGGTCGGTTCGCGGTGATCCTTCCGGGATCTCCGGGGACGTCGGTTCGGGTCTCGTCGTTATCGAGGTAGTCGATCAAGCGGCGAGCGGCGAGCGAAAGCTGAGTAGTCGTCATGAGGAGAAGGTTACTCGATGGGGAGCGATCGGTCAAGTACCGCTCTGACCAGGGACGATGAAAGGTACTTGACGAACCTCGAAGATCCGCGGTACTCTTTTCGCATGACGACGACCGAGCTTCCCGAGTCCATCCCCTTCGGAATGACCCTCCGCATCACGAACGAGTTCGAGGACATCATCGGCCGGATCACTCCGGTCTCAGCGAAGACGTTCCGCGCATCGCGCACCAACGGGACGCTCGACGACGTTCGTCGGATCTCTCACTTCCGCTCGATCGCATCGGCTCACGCGTTCATCCTGAAAGGTGACGGGCTCTCATGAAGAGTCACCCGCTCATCGGAGCGACGGTCGTCGATAACGCGACGAAACTTCGCGGGAAGATCTTGACTGTCGCTCTCGACGGTCGATCGGTAACCGTGAGCTTCCGTCGCGGTTCCTTCTGCTCGATCACTCCGGATGACTCCGGTCGCTACTCGGTCGTCGTACCGTGAGCGACGTCGAGGAGGAGCCTGAGGTCGAGCGAGATCTGCTCGGTCACGCTCCCTCCCGCTCGGTCTGGGATTGCGGATGCGAGATCTGCGAACGGTCATGGCGGGACGACTAGTATCCGGGAGATGCGGATCGCGTACGTCGGCGGATTCCGGGAGTCCTGGCATACCGAGGTTCATTGTGCGGACGCTCTCGACGCGCTCGGTCAGACCGTCTTCAGGATCGAGTCGAGCGAAACGTCCTGGGTCGAGCTAGCTCGACGAGCGGAGCGGCGAGAGTGCGATCTCATCTTCCTCTCGGCGCGACCGATCCGCGGTCAGCGCGGCGGCGGTGAGGAGATCGAGCGAATCCGAGCGAGCTACGTCCCGATGGTCTCCTATCACTTGGACATCTTCACCGGTCTCCCGCGCGTCCTCGACGTAGGTCTCGACGGATGGTGGAAGGCGGACTTCGTCTTCACCGCGGACGGAGGGACATCGTCTGAGTTCTGGAAGCGGAAGCTCGTCCGTCATCACTGGCTCTGTGGAGCGATCCCCGAGGACGAGTGCTACCGGGCTCAGCGCGACGGAGACGGGCGCTTCGAGTGTCGGGTCGCGTTCGTCGGCGGAGCGAGGAGCTATCACCGTGAGTGGCAGTACCGAGCGGACGTGCTGAGTTTCCTCGAACGAAGGTACGGGAAGGACTTCCGGATCTTCCCCGAGGACGGGAAGCGGATTCACGGCGACGACCTGAATCGTCTCTATGCGACGGCGGAGGTCGTCGTCGGGGACTCGTTCTGTCCCGACTTCGTTCACGGCTACTACTGGTCCGATCGGATCTACCAGACCCTCGGTCGAGGCGGGGTCCTCGTTCATCCCGAGATCGTCGGCATCGGTCAGGAGTACGACCCCGGACTCGACTTCGAGACCTATCGCTTCGGGGATTACATCGAGCTAGGACAGAAGATCGACGCGCTCCTCGACGACCCCGATCGAGCGGAGCGGATGCGGGAGCGGGCGATCGAATCCACGAGGGAACGGCACACTTACGCTCAGCGGATGGCGAAGCTCCTCGACGTCGTCGAGCGTGACTACTTCCGATGAACCGACCGATCTGGGTTCTCCCGATGCTGAAGCCCGAATGGGCGGCGGAGACGATCGGCTCGATCCGAGGGAAGATCATCGGGGAGTCTCTCGTCGTCGTCGATAACTCCGTCGACGGTCTCGATCCTCTCCTCGCGAAGCGGATCTTCCGCTACGTCAGGACTGGGAGCAATCTCGGATGCTCGGCGTCATGGAACGTCGGGCGCTCCTGGGCGCTTCGTCTCGGCGTCTCTCTCGTGATCGTTTCTGAGGCGGTCGTCTTCCGTGACGGCGGACAGAGGATCGACGTGATCGCTCGACATCTCGAACCGATGGACTCGGTCCGCGCAGATCAAGCGTGGCATCTCGTCACGCTCTCCGGGCTTCTGCTCGCGGTAACCGGTCCTTTCGATGAGGGCTTCTGGCCCATCTACTTCGAGGACACTGACTACGAGTACCGGATGAAGCTCGTCGGTCGAGAGATCTTCGTCGACCCGAAGCTCTCCGAGACCTACACGGACAAGGGCCACGCTCGGTCATGGCGCGAGGGATGGGTCGAAGTGGACTACGAGCGTCAGGCGGCTTACTACCGGGCGAAATGGGGAGGCGATCCGGGGGTCGAGACCTTCGGCTTCCCCTTCGGCGTCGACCCTGGGATCGACTGAGGAGGAGTGATGGAAGAAGAGCGGGCGAGCTTCACCGCGCGGCGAGGGATCTCGAAGATCTTCGCGACGTTCGAGGTCGTCGAGGGGAAGACCGATCGGCACGCGATCCACGAGGTCTGGGAGCGGAACGACTATCGCCTTCGATCCGAGTACGTGAAGGGCGGGATCGTCGTCGACATCGGAGCGAACCTCGGAGCCTTCTCGGTCCTCGCGGCGAAGCTCGGAGCGAGGCTCGTCGTCGCGTATGAGCCTCAGCCCGAGACCTTCGATGCTCTGGTCCTGAACGTGAAGCGGAACGAGGTCCGAGAGGTCGTCGAGACTTGGCCTACCGCGGTCGACGGCTTCGGGCTCGACGAGTTCCGGATCACTGGCGAAGGCGGAGGCGCGCGAGCGACGGCTCAGAAGGAAGGCAGGAAAGTCCCGACCCTTCCGGTCGAGGCGGTCCTCGGAGCCTTCGAGCGGATCTCCTTCGTGAAGATGGATTGTGAGGGCGGGGAGATCTCGATCTTCCGAGGGATGGAGCCCGAGCTACTCGACCGCGTCGATCGTCTGGCGATGGAGTTCCACGGACCGAAGATGCCTCACTTGACGGACCTCGATCCCGGTCTGCTCGGTCCGATCGTCGTGAAGCTCGCGGAGTACGGATGGGTCGAGACTCATGGTCGAGCCTCGACCGGAGGTCTTCTCTTCTGGACGAACTACCGGCTCGGGAAGCCGAGCTTCCGGTGACGCTCGGCATCATCGGGCGCGCTGACTCGACCGGGCTCGGTGTCCTCGGGATCGAGTTCGTCCGTCACCTTCGACCGGACCGAGTCCTCGGGATCGACCTCTCAGCGGAGCGCGGGTACGCGCCGATCCGGGCTTACTTCCCTGCCTCGACTCACTGGACCTCGGGATTCCCGACGAGGGAAGAGATCGGGGACTTCCTCGACGGGCTCGATACCGTCCTCACGTTCGAGACTCCCTACGGTCCCGACCTCTTCCCGATGGCGCGCGAGAAGGGAATCCGGACGGTCCTCGTCGTCATGCCTGAGTACCTCCCGAGCTTCGGTCCTGGGCTCGGTCCCGACCTGTACGTCAACCCGACTCCCTGGGCTCCGTTCAAGCTCCCGACTCCGACCGTCACGATCCCGATTCCGATCGCGCTCGATCGCTTCGACTACCCGGTCCCTCGCGAGATCGGCGCTCCTCGTCGGCTCGTGCATCCCGCGGGGAGGATCGTCGGTCGGGACCGGAACGGGACACTCCTCGTCGAGAAGGCGGCGAAGCTCTTCTCGGTTCCTCTGTGCCTCAGTGTCCAGAGCGGTCGATCCGAGGCGCGCGATCTCCGGAACTACTTCGACGTCTTCGTCACCGCGGACGTCCTGGTCCTTCCTCGACGCTACGGCGGTCTCTGCCTCCCGATGCAAGAAGCGGCGGCGATGGGAATCCCGACTGTCCTCCTTGACGTCGGCGGGTACCGCGAGATGGGATGGCCTAGCTCTCTGCTCGTGCCTTCGCGGAAGATGTCCACTCGGCGGATGCGAGGGAATCAGATCGTTCATCACGAGACGAGACCTCAGCTTCTCGCGCAGTACGTGAACCTCCTCCTCGACGACGAGGACCACTATCAGCGGACCTCGGGCTTCGTTCGGGAATGGGCGGAGGCTCGATCCTGGGAGAAGCTCCGAGGATGGTGGGAGTCCGTTCTGTGATCGACGTCTACGGCTCTCAGCGTCAGTACCTCGATCATCTCGCTCCGATCTGGCGGGGACTCCCCGAGGAGCTTCGAGGAGACGTCCTGTACGAGCGTCAGGGGCTCTCCGAGCATCCGCTCGTGCTCGAAGCCCAGGGGCGCAGACGTCGAGGCGGGGCGCAGATCTGGAAGGCGAAGCGCGTCCTCACGGCGGGGATCGGGGACGCTCAGAACGCTCGACGATGGGGCGCGGGGGTCGCTCTCGTCGAGCACGGCTCCGGACAGACCTACATCACTCCGGGCGAGAAGGCGCATCCGAGCTACCCAGGAGGAGCGAAGCGGAACGGGATCGGGCTCTTCCTCTGCACGAACGAGGCGGTCGCTCGGGCGAACGAGGCTCTCTACGGCCCTAGGAGCGTCGTAATCGGGTCTCCTCGACTCTCGGACCTCCGAGAAGCCAGAGCCTCTCAGCGGCTCACGGAGCCCGGTTCACGTCCCGTTCTGGCTCTGTGCTGGCATTGGGACTGCCGCGTCGCTCCTGAATCGTTCTGGGCGCTCCCCGAGTTCGTCTCCTCGCTCGTCGACCTCGTCTCGACCTGGGCGGGGAAGATCATCGGTCACGCTCACCCGAGGGTCTGGGATCGAGCGGAGACCCTGTACCGCTCAGCGGGGATCGAGCCGGTCCGAGAGTTCGAGGAGGTCGTCCGTCGAGCGGACGTCGTGAGCTTCGACTCGACCTCGGTCGGCTTCGAGGCGGCGGCTCTGGGGATCCCGGTCGTCGTCGTCGACTCGACCCGATGGCGGCGGGACGTCGAGCACGGACTCCGCTTCTGGCGATGGGCGGACATCGGCCCGAGGATCTCCCCGTTCCCTGGCTACCCGAAGCGGACGGCGGAGGTCTGGGCGACGGCGGCTCTCGCGGCGCACGAAGATCCCGACCTCGACGCTCAGGCGCGCGCGGCGATGACGGCGGAGGTCTACCCGCACGAAGGGACCGAGGTCGAGCGCGCGGTCGAAGCTCTCCGCGTCTGGGTCGGCTCCCCGAAGTAGGTTCCTCCCTCGTGCGGCTCCTCTGGCTGGCGGACGTCCTCCGATCGGAAGGACTGACGGTCTTCGAGGCGGCGGGATGGCAGACCCGAGGCGTCGAGTTCAGTCACGCGATCGACGGCGTCGTCGGTCATCACACCGCGTCGAATCGTAAGAGCGGAAACTTCCCGAGCTTCTCGATCGTCATCACTGGGCGACCCGACCTGAAGGGTCCGCTCTGTGAGCTTCTCCTCGGGCGCGATGGCTCCTGGTACGTCATCGCATCGGGGATCGCGAATCACGCGGGGAAGGGAGCATGGAAAGGGACCGCTCTCGGCAATGGCTCGACGATCGGGATCGAGGCGGAGAACGACGGGATCGGGGAACCCTGGTCTCAGAAGATGCTCGACTCCTACGTCCGAGGAGTGGCGGCTCTGCTCCGTCACCTGGCTCTCGATCCGCTCCGCTTCTGTAGTCACTACGAGTGGGCTCTTCCTCAGGGGAGGAAGATCGACCCCGCGGGTCCGTGGATCGGCGGCGGGGACTGGTACTCGGGAGGTCGACCTCGGCTCTCCTGGTCTGCTCGGGACTTCCGGGCTCGGGTAGCGGCTTCGATGGGAGATGATGAGGAGATGTTCACTGACGAGGACCGAGAGCTTCTGGCGCGGGTCGAGAAGAAGCTCGACGACTACTTCGGGATCGACGAGCTAGGTAACGCGAAGGACATACGGAAGAAGATCGACCAGACCTTCATTCATGTCGCGGGAGAGGATCATCGGGATCTCGTCGCGGGTCGAGTGGCGGCGATCGACGCGAAGGTCAACCCCGAGAGCGCTCCTCCTCCCCGAGCTTGACGACGTCGAAGGAAGGTACTAGACACACATGGGTCATTCGACCTATATGGGAGTCATCCGCCATGACCCTTAGCCTCGTACTGAAGATCCTGGGGATCTGGGTCCTCGCTTCCCTCGTCGTCGGCGCGCTCTGGGCGCTCTGGTATCCCCGATTCGGTCATGACGACGACTGAGCTAGGACGAGGGCTCGAAGCCCGCGTCCGGAAGCGTGCGGCACGAGCGGGAGCGATCGCGGCAGTCCGGATGCAGACCGAGCTACGGAAGTCCTTCGCTCCGCACCGCAAGAGCGGCGACACTCAGCGAGCGACGACCGTCAAGCTCGACACTCTCACGGAGACCTCGATCTCCTACATCGCGAAGGCGGACACTCCTCAGGCGTCCTTCGTGAACGACGGGACTCCTCCTCACGTCATCACTCCGAAGGCGAACCCCGGAGCGGTCGCGGGCTCGAAGTGGCCGAGCTTCGTTCGAGGCGAACCTCTGCTCGTGTTCAATTGGCCGCGAGGCGGAATGTTCCCCGCGCGCTTCCGATGGGTCGATCATCCGGGCTACAAGGGCTCGGGATGGTGGGACTTCACGATCGCTCAGTGGCACGACTTCCTACAGGAAGCCTTCGACGAGCTTCCGCCGAATCTCTAGGTCGTGAAGTAGGGGAGCTTCGCTACGGCGTCGAGCTTCGACGTGAGTTCGAGCTTCCGGTTCGAGCGGCGACCGACCGGAATCCATCCGTACTCGGTGCCTGAACCGCGTCGAGCGACCGAGACGTACGCGACGACTCCGACGACCTCGGACTCGGGCGAGAGGATCTCGCATCTTTGGTGCTCTCGATGCTGAGGTCCGACTCGACGTGAGAAGTACCCAGGAAAGCGCGACGAGAGCGGAAGCTCGAAGACCGAGGGACCATCGGGCGAAGCCCAGACGTCGACGTGAGTCCAGACTCCCTTATCGGTCAGGTAGACCGAGAGCGCGAGCTTCGCGTCCCCTGCGTCCTCGCGCTCGTCGATGAACGCTTCTAGCTCGCGTGAGTGATCGACGACGATGGCGATTCCTTCGACGCGATGTCCGGGGCAGTAGACGATCCCTCCGTTCTCACTCCCGAGAGCGAAGTCGTCGAGTATCGCGCGTTGCGGAGCGCGGCGTCCTGGGATCGACGTTCCCCGCGGAACGAAGATTCTCACGACTCGACCTCGACCTTCTTCGTCTCGTCGACTGCCCAGAGATGACCGGCGATGATGCCGCGTCCCTCGAAGGTGATCGCGCACGAACCGTGGAAGACCTTCGTCGGGTCGAGTGCCGCGACGTCCGAGTCGAGTACCTCAGCGATGAACGAGATCGAGCGTCCCTCGTGAACGACGGAGACCCAGACCTTCGACTTCGTCTCGACCGGGTACTCGGCGGAGATCGAGCGAGCGGCGGCATCGCGTGAAGCGAGACCGTCAGAGAAGCGCGAGTTCCATCCGGAGCGATCGCGCCAGACGGTCCCGAGGATGCGACCGTCTTCGATGCGAGTCGCGAGATAGGTCGAGGAGTACGGACCCTCGTACGAGCCAGGCTCACGCGTGAAGCGGAACTTCGCGGGAGCCTTCATGACCGACCTCCGTAGACCGAACCGTCCGAGAAGGAGACGAGCCCGACAACGGTCGAAGGGTGAGTCTCGCTCCACGCGAAGGAAGCGTCGAGGACTTCATCCCACGCGGCGACGAGAGTCTTGTAGCTCTCGGTCTCGAAGACGTTTCCCGTCGTCGAATCGCTCAGCGCGTCGAGGTTCGAGTAGAAGACGCCGCGAGCGAGAAGGTAGAGATCGCTCTGCTCGGTCGAGGTCTTCGCGTCCGTGACTTGCGCGGCAAGCGAGAGGAGGAGTGTGGCCGGGGTTTGGGTAGTCGTCATGCGAAGGACGATACAGACCGGGAGCGAAGTCGTCAAGTACCTTACGAAAGTATCCGGGAAAGCCCAGGTCAGAGGGTCCGTATTCCGTATCAAGATACGGTCTATGATCGCTCCTCGATGGCGCTACCCGAGCTTCTCGAAGCGGTCCTCGCTGAAGCGGAGACTTGGATTCCCGACGCGGAGCGGAGCTACATCGCGCACGGACGACCCGCGGCGGATTGCGATTCACTCGTCGTCTGGACCGAGTCGATCGCGGCGACTCAGCCGAATAAGAACGTCTGCTCGATCGTCTCGAAGTGGACTCTTCACGTCTCGCGGTTCAAGTGTGTTCCGACGATGGACGAAAGCGGAAACGCTCTCCCCGCGGAGGACTATCAGGAGTCCGCGCTCGATCTCGCTCTCGATGGTGCGGCGATCTGGTACGGCGTGATCGAGGCATGGATCGACGGGACTCTCTTCGACGGCGCGATCGGTTGTACCGAGATCGACCTCACTCAGGGTCTCTCAGCGATCGAGCCCGCGGGCGGGATGGGCGGATGGGATCTCGTCATCATCGTGACGCTTCCGTAGTAACTACGAGCAAGGGGTGAGGTATGTCGGATGAGTTCATGAGATACAACGCGGACGGAACCGTCGCGGTCGCACTCGTCTCGAAGACGGTCGTTCTCCGACGTCCGACGATGGGAGAGTTCATCGAGCTTCGAGAGCTACTGGAACGCTTCGAGGACGAGTCCGCTCCGCTTACGCGCGAAGTGAACGATCTCATCGTCGAGGGGCGCGCGCTGAACACTGTCGAGGAGCGTCTCTCGGACAAGGCGAATGAGATCGCGGATCAGATCCGGATCAAGAGTCGCGAGGTCCGAGCGATGGGAGAGAAGACGCGCGTCGAGTTTCTGAGCGCGACGATCGAGAAGCTCGATAAGAAGAGGGAAGGGACTCCGGACGTCAACGATTTCCCGAGCGACATCTTCGGGGACTGGGTCTCGGACTTGATCGAACACTGGCGCTCGCGCCCTACGGTCCCTGGCGCAAACTAG
>Ga0307503_10000128_pt1 | contig 37207 bp, 27 predicted proteins | sample 17_S_MG_FD_194514 | JGI IMG/M metagenome (GOLD analysis project Ga0307503, IMG submission 194514) | Soil microbial communities from Populus trichocarpa stands in riparian zone in the Pacific Northwest, United States - 17_S | ecosystem: Environmental > Terrestrial > Soil > Riparian zone > Trees... | reverse complement strand
GGACGGGGACGGACGCAGGAATGGGGACAGTTACTTTTCCGCGCGGCGGTGGAAATGGGGACAGTCACTTTTACGAACGGCATCGTCCAGCCTGCTATCGTCGTGCGGAAAAGCGACTGTCCCCTCCGATGCCGCGCGGAAAGTTACTGTCCCCTTGCGCGCGTCCTAATGCCGGCGTTCGCGCCTAAGCTGGTAGCGGCCCTTGGCGAAATCCTCGAACATGCCGGGAATGGCCGGGTGGTCGACCGGCTCGCCTTCGTCGTCGGCCAGCAGATTCTGCTGGCTGACATAAGCGACGTAGGAGGATTCCGCATTCTCCGCGAGCAGGTGATAATAAGGCTGGTCCTTGGACGGGCGGATGTCCTCGGGGATCGCCTGATACCATTCCTCGCTATTGGCGAAGACCGGGTCGATGTCGAAGATGACGCCGCGGAAATCGAACATGCGGTGCTTGACCACCTCGCCGATCGAGAAGCGGGCGTGCGCGATCGCCGGGGCGCTGGGCTTGGGGGCGGTGCCCCGGTCCATGGGAAGGTTGTCCGGCTGGGTCACGCCTCCTCATGTAGGGCGGCGCGCGCCGGGCGGCAAGCGGGCGTCCTACGGAGGAGCCCCGGGACGAGCCTCGGACGAGCCCTTCGGCCTTGCTCGGGACGAGCCCTTCGGCGCCGCTCAGGACAAGCCCTTCGGCGCCGCTCAGGACAAGCTTGGCAAGGCTGGCGCCTTGGGCTAGAGCGCGCGGCTCATCGACCGGGTCCGCTTCTCGAGCGGGCATGGATATCCCTACGGAGAGGTGCCGGAGTGGTCGATCGGGGCGGTCTCGAAAACCGTTGAGCGCGCAAGCGTTCCGAGGGTTCGAATCCCTCCCTCTCCGCCATTCACTCCCATTGGGTTCCGTTACGCCGCAGGCGCGCCAAGGCCGCGTGGAAACGGGCCGTTTTTGGCGTTCGATCAAACTGTGTCGACCACTGGTCCAATACAGCGAACGCGTCCCTTTTAGTCTTATGCGTTGGATCGCGCGATATCGCCGCTTCTACCGTTGACCCGTTTCCCGGCCTCGGCTAGCCTTCGATACGGACACGATCCGGTCCAACAATGGAGGCTCGCATGCTGCATGAGAACGCCGTCCTCTCGATCAGTCTCGACGATATCGATCTGAGCGACATCGATTCCTTCGACGTCGAGGTCCTGAACAGCGCCGATTCGATCGCGCTTCCGGAAGCCGGCGCGTCGAGCGTGTGGCATTCGTGCAGCTGCAGCTGTCCGAGCCTTACCGACATCATCGGATAATCACCGCGCAAAAGGGGTGGGGGACATGTTGAAAGAGAATGGGGCGCTCTCGATCAGCCTTGACGATATCGATCTGAGCGACATCGATTCGTTCGACGTCGAGGTCCTGAACAGCGCCGATTCGATCGCGCTTCCGGAAGCCGGCGCGTCGAGCATTTGGCATTCGTGCAGCTGCAGCTGTCCGCAGCTGCCGACTTTCTGGGAATAATCAATCACAAAGGAGGGTGGGGTCATGTTGAAAGGAAATGAGGCTCTTTCGATCAGTCTCGACGATATCGATCTGAGCGACATCGATTCGTTCGAGGTCGAGGTCCTGAACAGCGCGGACACGATTGCGCTCCCCGAAGCGGGCGCATCGTGGACCCCGTGGTACTCCTGCAGCTGCAGCTGTCCGCAGCTCCCGACGATTACTGAGTGAACCCGAAACGAGGCTGCGCATGATGCGTGCATTGCGCGCGGCCTCGTTTTCCATATCGCTTCAGGGCCGGGTGGGCGCTCCGTTGACGTCGCGCCCGGCCGCGGGCTTGCCGGAGCATGCGCCGGGCGGGCGCGATGCGCCCGTTCTCCATCCCTATGCGGTCATTCGCGTTGGCGGCCTGCCCGCACGCAGCGCCAGGCTTTCCGACTGCGACTATGTTCGCGCGGTGCGCGCGGAGGAGGCGGCGAAAACCTCATTCCTCGAGGCGCGGGAGGCTGTCTGTCAGCGCCTGGCCGAGCTATTGCCCGAAGCTTACGCGCGGGGACAGGAATCGGGACGCTCGCTGCTTCGCCTCAAGCGCGATCTCTTCAACGGCCGCCCGCCCGCGTCCGCCGCGTGGGCCGGCCTCGGCGATCTGCCGGGCGACCTGTCCGCGGAGGTCGAGCATCTCGGCGCGCTGATCTCGGCCCTCAACGAGGCCGCCGATCTGGCCCCGAGGGCCTATGCCGCCGAACAGGAGCAAGCGCTGCAGCGTGTCGAATCCGCTTTCCGGCATCCGAACCTGCGCTCAGCCATCGCGGCGACCAACGTTCCCCTCTATCGCAAGCTCCTGCGCATGAGCGGCGGCGTCCGGCTGTCGACCAAGGAGCTCAATTCCACGCGGCTGAGCCTGGCGCGCTACGTCCTGCGGTCGGCCCGCAAGACCAGCCCGCTTTCGTCGTTCGGGATCGTCGCCTTGGCCAATTGGTCCGACGGGCAAGCGGCCGGCGGGCCGCTCGCCGATTTGCCGCCGGACTTCGAACGGCGGCGGGCGCCGAGATTTGCCGCCCTCCAATATGTGTTCGATCATCTTCTCGCCTCGATGGAGCATGTCGATCCATCGGCTTTGGTGCGTCTCAACAGCAGCGTGCGCAGGATCGGCGGCGATTATGAGTGGATGAAGCCCGAGGACGACGACCACCCGCGCGCGCGGACCCGCGGCGTCCGCCTGAGCCGGATGAGCAGCGACGGCACCATCGTCAGGGTCATGGAGAGCATTTTCGCGGCGCGGGAAAGGGTCCCGATCGGGGCGATCAGCGCCTTTCTGGTCGGCAAGCTCGGCGCGGACAGCGAAGCGCGCGTGGAGGCCCTGCTTGCCGCGGCCTGGCAGAATAAGCTGATCCGGCCGGATCTGCCCGACAGGGACTTGTTCGACGCCTGGTGGGAGGCCGCCTGCGCATGCCTGAGCGAGCCCTTGCGCGCGAAGGTAGAGCAGTGCGCCCGGGGCTTTCTCGCGGCCGTGGCCCACTCGGCGGAGGAGCCGGCGGAGGATGTGGAGACGCTGGAAGCACGCTTCGCCGCGCTGCTCGAAGCCGCCGGCATCGACCTGCCCGCCGAGACGTTCCGGCCGCTGATTTTCGACGATTGCGTCGTACCGCCGGGGCGGGTCGCCATCCCGCGTGCCACGCTCGACCCCTTCCTGCCCGAGCTGACCGCCTATTTTCGGTTGACCAGGTTGATCTCGCTCGACTCTCCAATGTCCCGCCTGCGCAGGCTGATCGAAGCGTCCTTTATCGAGCGCTTCGGCGCCGGCGGCGTCTGCACGGACGTGCGCACCTTCCTGGAGGAGATATGGACGGACATCGATGCCGTGATGCTTTCTTCAGCGGCGACAGACGAGGCGGGGGCCCGTAAATTCAAGGCTCCGCCGGACGAGGACGCGCTGCGGGAAGAACTTGTCGCCTTTCTCCTCGACCGCGCCTCGTCTCCCGGCCCGGTCCGCATGGACGTTGGCGAGCTGGAAGGCTTCGCCGCGCGGATTCCCGCCCATCTCAAGGCGCAGCCGGTTTCGGGGATCGCCTTCGGCCAGGTCTTCGCGGATGGCGAGGGGCGGTCGCTGGCGTTGAACCGGATCTATCCGGGAACGAGCCGGATGGTGTCGCGATTCCTGTCCCGAAGCGATCAGTCCGCCGAAAATGTCGCCCGCTACCTTGTCGCCGCTTCGCCGCATAAGCGACCTGTCGAGCTGCCCGGCCTGTTCGGGTTCAACGCCAGCGCGCATCCGACCCTGACCGGTCAAGTCCTCAACATTCCGCCCTTCGACAGCCCGCCGGACCAGCAGCCGCTCGACCTTGCCGACATGCGCCTGCGGCACCGGCCGGACTGCGGCGACCTGGCATTGGTCGATCCGGAGGGCGAGGATGTCGACCTCGTCTACCTCGGCATCGTTTCCCCCTTATGGCTGCCGAAGCCGCATCAGATCATCTACGCGATCAGCTTCGGCGCGGACCGGGCGGAGAGTTTGTGGCCGCTGCTGGTCGCGAGACTCGGCGTCGGGGACGACGGCACGGTGTCGCTGCCCCGGATGCAGGTCGGCGGCCTGGTCATCGTCCGCGCGATGACCGCCGCGAAAAGGAGCGCGCTTCCCCTGGCGGACCTCGAGCCCGCCCTCTTCTTCCGCCAGTTCCTGTCCTGGGCCGACGACCGGCGCCTCCCGAGGCACCTCTTCTTCCAGCACCGCGCGATATCGGGCGGGCTCTCCAAGCTCCCGGTCGCTCCCGAGCCGGGCGGCCCGCCGCCGACGGCCGCGATCAAGCCGATGCCGCTGGACCGGCATTGCCCCTTGTCCGTCCTACTGTTCCAGCGCAGCCTCGCGGCCAAGGAAATGGATGTCGTGCTCGTCGAGGCGCTCCCCGGTCCGGACGAGGATTGCTTCCGGATGGGGGGCGAGCCGGTCGCCGGCGAGCTCGGCATCGAGATGACCGTCGGCGGCTGAGGAGACAGGATGCATTACGGGCTGCGGGTCAACCACCATGCCGACGACCATGGCCGGCTGATCTATCACGGCATCCGGCCGGCTCTCGCCAGGATGCGATCCGCGTGCGGCCCGGTGCCCGCGGCCCTTCGCCCGCATTGGCGCGACGGTCCCCACCTGCTCATCGGGCTCGAACTGCCGCCGGACGCGTCCGCGGAGCGCGCCTGGTCGATCCTGGAAACGGAGATCCAAAGCTGGCTGGACGACGAGCCGGCAGCGCCGCCGCTCGACCCGGACGCTTATGACCGCCTGAGCCGGTCGCTGGCCGAGCAGGAGGCGATTGCCCAGGCGCCGCTTTCGCTTCGCGCGGACAATATGGTGGAACGCGGCTCCTATGCCGTCCCGGCGCCGCTCGACGTGCCGAGCCTCGCGCCGCTTCGCGACGCCTTCAGCGCGAGCGCGCTCGACGACGTCTTCGCCCTCGTCGGGGAGCGGTTGGCCGATCCCGAGCGTGCCTTGCTGGGCTGGGTGCGGCGGGTGGTGTGCCTCGAACGTCTGAAGTGGAGGGGCGATCTTCGCCTCTGGCCGCTGTCGCCGCAGGGGCAGTCGCTTCTCGTCACCCGCACCAGCGGCAAGGCCGCGCGCGACTTTCCGGCGCTGGCCGCGCGGCTCGAGCCCTTGTTGGTCGCGATGGTCGAACAAGAGGGGCTGCTTCGCGGCGAGGCGCGGCTGTCGGAGGAGAGCCGGCGCTGGCTCGCGACCGCGCAGGAGAGCTACGATCGCCTGCTCGATTATGTCGACCGGGCCGATCCGTCCTTCTTCGAGGCCATCGACCTCGAAACCAGGCGCGGCGGCCCTTCTTACTCGAGCGAGGTGCTGGGCATGGGCTCCGATCGCATGGCGCGGCTCCTTTCGAATCCGACCCACTTCGCCTTCCGGATGCTGATCAACTTCATCTACGGCATGCTTCCGAGCGTCGGTTTCTCCGCCAGCCGCCGCTTCTTCGCCTGTTATCTCGTGACTCACATGCTGGAGACGCATTATCCGGAGGTCATGAGCCGCGCGACGTCCGACGGACTGAAGCTCTAGCGACCGGAGAGGCGGGATGCCGCGGATGATCAAGCCCAGCGTGCTCTGCGTCGAGGTCGACGAGGGCACCTACATTGAATCCGGGTCGAACAACTTCCTCATCAGGAACAGGAAGCTGTTTCCCGTCATCGACCGGATCCTGGCCAATCTGGACGGGCGCGCGGCGCCGGAAGAGGTGCGCGCCGCGCTGCCGGCCAAGGTCCATCCGCTTTTCGACCGGCTTCTCGACAATCTCGAAGAGTTCAGGATGCTCACCACCGGCCCAGGCGGCGCGGCGCTCGACGCGCACCCGTTTCGAGAGGTGTTCCTCTATTTGCAGGAGGCTTCGAGCGACGCGCAAGCCTGCTATGCCGATTGGTCGCGCCTGCCGATCACCGTGGCCGGATCGTCCGCTCAGATCCTGGCGATCCTGAACCATCTGCTGGCGTCCGGTGCCGCCAATTTGACGATATTGACGGACGACCTCGGCGCCGAAGACGCGACGGCGGCGGCGTCCCTGGCAGCGGAGCTTGCGACGCGGGCATCGCTCGTCGCGCGCGGCGCCGACCCCGACGCCCTCCTGATCTGCGCCTATGACGAGCGCCCCGCGCCGCCCGTCCTCGACGGCCTGCGCGCGCTCGCGGCGCTTCACGGCCGCGGCATATTCGGCGCGGTTTGCGGCGATCTGGCGGTAATCGGGCCCGAGACCGGGGGCGATCTGGGCGCCTGGCCGGACCTGCTCGCGCTGGCCCCCGAAACGCCCGAGCCGATGGTCCCGCTGGCGACCTCGGTCCTGTCGGCGCTGATCGCATTCGAAGCGCTTCAGGCAAGGCTGGCGCCCTGGAGCGACGATCCCGAGGAGGCGGTCCGGCGGCGGAATTCCTTCCGCGTGCTGCGCAACGATTGCCGGGTGACGAGCCATGACGCGCGGGTGGCCCTCGCCAGCAAGCGGCCGCTCGCCGCGACGGCGCCGGCGCCGAACCACGAGCCGGCGCCGCTCGACGAGGCGTCGCGGCCCCTGTTCGACGATGCGGTCGGCCCGCTGCGATGGGTCGATGGCGGCGGGCCGGACTATCCGCTCGCCCACCGGGCGATTTCGAGCAACGGCCGGGCGGTCTGCCATTGGGGGATCGACTTCGCATCGGCGGAGGAAAGATGCCTTGCGCTGGCGCTCGGCATCTTCGCGGACGATCCACGGCAAGAAGCGGGCCTGTCGCCGACCATCGCCGCGCGCGGCGAGGAGCGGCTGCGCGGCCTTGCCGCGGCCTATGCGCTGGCCGGGTCGCCGCGCCGCATCGCGCCGGTCTGCCCGAAATCTCTCGACGATGCCGATCTGCAGGTCCTGATCCGGCTGGCGCGGCTCTATTGGGGCGAAAGTCCGCGCCTGTGGCTGAGCGGCACGCGCGGGAACGGCGGATGCGTCGGCTGGGCCAGAATGAGCGGGACGACCTGCGCGGTCCCGGCGCCCGGCGAGCAGGAAGCGTTGTTCGAGGCGCTGGGCGACCTGCTGAGCGCGCTGCAGCGGGGCGTGCCCGCCGACCGGCAGATGCTCCTGCCGTGCGGCGATCTTGCCGTGCTTCCGCTTCCCGAGGCCGAGCCGTCGACCCTGGCCGACTATCTGTCCTCTTGCCCCGAGGGTGAAGCGGCGTTCGAATATTTCGAGGATCCGGACGATCCGCTCCGCGCCTTCGGCTATGTCGTCGGGCGCGCGAAGCTCCTGTCGTGACCGCATCCGACTCCGGCATGGCGCACCGCACCGCCATCCATCACGTCCGCGATCATGACGGTCAACGCCGATCGTGGGAGGAGGCGCGCAACGACGGCGTCCGGCTCTTTTTTCTCCTCACCGGCGACGATCATCTCTGGCTTGGGCCGACGCAAGGGGGAGTCCTTTGCATCCGCTGCTTCCAGCTTTGGCGGTCGAACCGCTGGTCGACGGCGGCCGCCCGGCGGGCGACCGAGCTTGGCCGCGTGCCGCCCTCGCCGCTCGCTCCGGCGCTCGCGGCCTGGTCCGCCGCGATCCTCGGTCAGGCGGCCCGGGCGACCGCGCCGCAGGGCCGCCCGGGGGCGATGCTCCACGCGAGCCTGAACCTGCTTTCCGTGACCGAACATCGCTTCATCCGTCATCCCGAGTGCGACCTTTGTCCGGCCGACCGCGCCGGCGAGGGCGACCCGCTCGACGGCATGGCGCAAGGCGCGCCGTTGCGGGCGGCTTCGCTGCGGGAGATCGGCGCGGATCTGCTCCCGCTCGTGGTCGACCCGCGCTGCGGCCTGGTCCGCTATGTCAGCCACCGGGTCAGCTCGCATGTCCTCCCCGCGACCGTCGCCGCGCTTTGTCCGACCGGGACGCCGACGGACGTCGAGAAGGGCTACGGCCGAACCGGCGATACGCGGGACAGCCAGACGGCCGCGGTGCTGGAAGCGCTGGAGCGCTATGCCGCGATGAGCGACCGGGGCGGCCGTCCGGCGATCGCGGCGTCCTTTGCCGAGCTCGGTGAGCGTGCGATGGACCCCTCCCAATTCATCCTGCACCGGACGGAACAGCAGGAGGAGCCCGGATTCCGGCTCGCTCGCTACGATCCCGAGGAACGATATGATTGGGTCCGGGCCTGGTCGCTGCGGCGCGGCGATTCGATCCTCGTCCCCGCCCAGCTCGGCTATTACGCGCTCGACAGGAAAGGGAAGGTGACCGGCGGCCGGTTCGTCTACGAGACGTCGAACGGATGCGCGGCGGGAGCGTCCGGAGCCGAGGCCATGTTGTCCGGGCTGCTCGAGGTCGTCGAAAGAGACGCGTTCCTGGCCTCATGGTATTCCCGCGTCCCCGTCCGGCGGATCGATCCGTCGGGTTGCGCGGATGAGCTGGTCCGGGCGCTGGTCGCGCGGATCGCGGCGGAAGGTCTCGCACTCGAGCTTTACGACATAGCGTCGGGCGTGGCCGTGCCGGCGATCGCGGTCCGCGCGATCGATGCCGAACAGCGTCTCGGTCCGGCCTCCCTCTATGCCGCGGGCGCCCACGTCTGCCCGGCCAGGGCGCTCGCGGCCGCGCTGGTGGAGGTCGCGACCTTCATCCAGAGACATCCGCCCGACATCCGCGAGGCGCAGATCGAGCGAGGGCGAGCGCTGCTCGCCGATCCGTCGCTCGTCCAGCGCATGGACGATCATGTCGAGCAGGGCTGGCCGCTCGAGTCCGTCGAGGCCCGCCGCTTCACGGCCGCGGCCGAGACACCCTTGTCGTGGAGCGCTTATGAGGAGCGCTATCGGCCCTGGCCGACGACGCTCGGGGACGCCATCGCCCGGACCGTCGAGGCCGCGCGCGCCATTTGCGACGACGTCCTCGTCATCGATCAGAGCTTCGAGCCGCTCGCCGGCAAGGGCCTGCATTTCGTCAAGGTGCTTGCGCCCGGGCTGCTGCCGATCACCTTCGGCCATCAATATCGGCGCGTCTGCGAGGCGAGGCTGGCGAAGGTTCCGGGCGCGCGGCCGGATCCGTCCCAAGCCCGGCGGGCTTATATCCCGCACCCCTTTCCTTGAAGACGCTCCCGCCATCCGGCGCCGATATCGCCCGCGACTTCTTCGTCGCCACCACGGATCGCCGTTCCGAGCTGGGCGGGTCGAAATGGGATCTGCTGCGGCGCGGGGCCGGGCCCGTCCCCGCGGGCGCGCCCACGCCGGCGCAGGCCGCGCCGCCGGGTTTCGCCAGCTTCTCCGGGGGCGAGCGTGACCATGAGCCGGCCGCCGCCATTGCCCATCACCTGCCGCGACCGGCCCCGGCACAGGCGCCCGTCGATCTGTCGCCGGCCGAGAAGCTCGCGCTGATCCTGCGCTATGCGGCGATGCCGCTGCGCTGGGAGCCGTTGAACCTTCTGTCCCAGCATCGGGGCGTCGGGTCCGCGGCCGGATCCTTCCCGATCGACACTTATGTGATCGCGCCGCACCCCGGCGGGGCGCGGGTGCTGCGCTGCAGCCCGCCGGACTTCGCGCTGCTGGACGAGGGCAGGCCGGCGCCCGGCCCTCCGGTCGGCGCCCCGGATGCGCTGACCCTGATCCTGGTCGGCTGTCACGGCGTCTGCGCGCGGGAATATGGCGAGCTCAGCGCGTCCCTGCTGGCGCTTGAGGCCGGCATGATCTCCGGCCAGATCGCCCTCCTTGCCGCCTCGCTCGGCTGGCGGGCCCGCGCGATGCCGGCGCAGTATTGGCGGCCCTGCCGCGAGGCGCTGGGGCTCGGCCATTGGAGCGACATGCCGATGGTGTGCCTGAGGCTGGCCGGGGACGGCGCCTCCTCGGCGATTTCAAGCCTGAAGGCGTCGCGGATCCGGACGCTGAAGCCGGTGGCGCGACCCGCCCGCGCCGATGCCTTCCCGCGGCTGCGCGCCATGATCGAGCGGGCCTCCGAGGCCGGGGGCGGCCCGGCCGGACCCGCCGTCGCGGGCGCGGGGATGGAGGACGCGTTCCCGGCCTGGGCGGCGGATCGAGGCCTGCCGGCCGCCCTCGCCAGCAGGAGCAGCGGCTCGAGCGTCCCCGCCGCCGGCTCGCCCGATCCGTGGGATCGCGCTACCCGCGATTCGCTGCTTGGCGATCTCGCGGTGCTCGACGGCGTCGCCGGCGCGACACGCCCCGCCATCCCGCTGTTCCTTTCCCTGTCAGGGCGGACCGCCGAAGGGGATTCCCTCCAGACTCGTCAAGTCGCGCTGCCCGCATGCTCGCTTTCGGCCGGTCGGATTCCGGAGTTTGCCGATAGCCTTCCGCCCGGCTCATTCGGCATCTTCACGATCGGCGTCGACGACAAAGCGGCGCTGGAGAGTCACGGCGCGTTCGGCTTCACCGCCGCGCATGTCGCCGCCGGCTCGCTGGCGCAGTGCATCTGCCTGGCGGCGGCGCTTCACGGCCTGACCGCCCGGCCGCTTCGCTCTTATTCGGACAAGCATGCAAACGCGCTCCTGCCCCTGGAGGCGCGAGTCCTTCTTCAGATACAGATCGAACGCTCCAGGCGCGCCAACATCTCTTACCGTCTGTCCTGAAAGGGGGAACGGCCTTGGTTTCTCGATGGCGTTCGCTGCATGCCTTCCTTCCCCGGCCGCAGCTGGGCGACGCGCCGATCCTGGCGGTCGACGAATTGTTCCGCGCATCGGGTGAGGATGCCGCCAATTGGTTCTTCATCCGCTATGGCGAGGGAGGGCCGCACATCAGGGTGCGTCTCGCCGACGCGCCGCCCGCCTTGTTCGAGCAGGTTCGAAGCCGGCTGTCGGAGGAATGCGCCGCGCTTGCCGAAAGCGACCCCGACCGGAGCTGGTGGGAGGCGGGCACGATTCCGGACGCGCAGGGCCGCGTCTTCGAGGCCGGTCAGGTCGTCGAGATCGACTATGTCCCGGAGACTCGGCGTTATGGCGGGGAGCAGGCGCTCGCCCTCAATGAGCGGCTGTTTCGGACCTCGACCGCGGTTGCGCTCGCGGCGATCAAGGCGACTCGGGACGACAAAGCCGGGCGCGCGAGGATCGCGGTCGCATTGACGATCGCGGCCGCGAGCATCGTGAGCGAATCCTACGAGGATCTGGGCGCTTTTTTCGACGATTACGCTAAATTCTGGGATGCGGTGAGATCGGTGGCGGGGTTCGATTTGCGGCAGGGCGTGCTTGGCGAGGCGGAGACGCTGCGCGCGCGCTATCGGGCCCATCGCGAGGCGATGGTGCGTGATGCGCCGCCGGCGACGCTGGTCGAGATTTGGCGGGACGCGCTCATGAAGGCGCGAGGCGGTTTCGAGGATTTGCATTCACGCGGTCTGCTGGTCTCGCCGCTCACCGGACGAAGCGCGACGAGCCGCGACGACTTCCTTGGTGCGCTCGACTCGATGACCCGCTCGCAAATTCACATGCTGAACAACAGGCTCGGCTTCAGCCCCGTGGAGGAGGCCGCCTGGACCGAAGGCTTGGCGCGGCTTGTCGGTACCCCCTGAACGGGCCTTCCGTTGCCGTCGCCGCACGCTATGCTGCGGAGCGAAAAGGGGGGCGCCGATTGACGGAAGCTGCACCCGAGCCTGAAACCCCGGGCCTGCTCGAACGGCGCTTCGAGCTTGGCGCGCGCGGCAGCACGCTGCGCACCGAGATCCTCGCGGGCGTCACCACCTTCCTGACCATGGCCTATATCGTGCTGGTCAATCCGGCGATCCTGGGGCAGGCCGGCATGCCCGTCGCCGCCGTCGCCGCGGCCACTTGTTTGGCGGCGGGCCTCGCCAGCATCCTGATGGGCCTCATCGCCAACGTCCCGCTCGCGCTGGCCCCCGGCATGGGGCTCAACGCTTATTTCAGCTTCACCGTCGTCCAGGGCATGGGCGTGCCCTGGCCGGTGGCGTTGGGCTGCGTCTTCATCTCGGGCGTGGCCTTCCTGGTGCTGACCTTCGCCGGCATCCGCCAGCTCATCATCGCCGCCATCCCGCCGCATCTGTTCGCGGCGGTAGCGGGCGGGATCGGCCTGTTCATCGCCTTGATCGGCCTCAAGAATGCCGGCATCGTCGTCACCAGCCCGGCGACATCGGTGACTCTCGGCGATCTTCACGCCCCCGCCGCCGCTCTCGCTTTGTTCGGGCTGGTGGTGACCGCCGCGCTGGCCGCCTGGAAGGTCCGGGCCGCGATCCTGATCGGCATTGCCGCGACCACCCTGGCCGCGTGGCTCGCGGGCCAGGTCAGCGTGACGTCCCAGCCCTACGACCTCACCGCGATCACGCAGACGGCCTTCCAGCTCGATCTCGCAGGGGTGTTCGGCCTGTCCGGAAGCCACGGCCTCGGCCTGTTCGAAATCCTGTTCGTCTTCCTGTTCGTCGACCTGTTCGACAATATCGGCACTTTGGTCGGCGTCACGCGCCGCGCCGGGCTGATCGACGCCGAGGGCCGCGTGCCCAAGCTCAACCGCATCCTCTTCACCGATTCGATCGCCACCATCTTCGGCAGCCTCGCCGGCACCAGCACCGTCACCTCCTATGTGGAGAGCGCCGCCGGCGTGCAGGCGGGCGGGCGCACCGGCCTCACCGCGATCGTCACCGGCCTCATGTTCCTGCTCGTCATGTTCATAGGGCCTTACGCCCAGCTCGTGCCGCTCGCCGCCACCGCGCCCGCTTTGATCCTGGTCGGCGCGCTGATGATGGCGCCGCTCGCCGACATCGCCTGGGACGATCCCGAAATCGCCATCCCCGCCTTCCTCACCATGGCGATGATCCCCTTGACCTTCTCGATCGCCAACGGCCTCGCCTTCGGCATCACCGCTTATGCGTTGCTCAAGCTCTTGCGCGGCAGGATCACGCGGGCCGACTGGCTGCTGCTGGTGCTTTCGGCTTTGTTCGTGGCGCGCTTCGTCTGGCTGTCGGCGGGGTGATTAAGGAGCGGGAGGGTGTGAAGGGCATGGATTTTCGCGCGAGCTGACCCACTGGCGGTAAATCGCCGTTAGGGGACCGGAGGGCTTCAGTTGCGAAACCCGGGAAGGCAGACGGACACGCTCCGCTGCAATTGCATTTCCCAAGCTCGTGCTGTCACCAATATTATGCTGTTCAACCAGAGTTTGGTTCAATCCTTCGATTGGATCGACTCTCAAGCCGCGGCATCGCTATACCCGACTTCACGCCTCCCGCCCGCATGCCAATCACGGCATGCGCCATGGATCGGCGATCGTGGAGAAAGCAATGGCATCCGACCCCCCTATGAAGATCATCATAGCGAAGACGCCGGCGCCCGGCTGGGTCGGAGGATTTTCGACGTCCAAGCCCCAGTTCGCTTACCCCGATCCAGACCTGTCCTCGCTGCCGATGCTGGGCAACATGGACAATATTCTCAAGCTGGATCGTCAACTCGACGTGCTGTGGCCGGAATTCAGCTGGGAGACGGTCCCCGGCGATCCGTCTTCGCGCTGCTATCAGATGTTCGCCCCCGATATTTCCCGCGCCGGCTACAACAAATTCGGCCGAGTCTATTCGATCATCTGCCCGCAGCAGGGCGCCTATACGCAGACTCTCGGCGACCTCAACGTCGAGGTGACGGTCACCAGCCAGCGCGGATGGGTCGACGAGACCGTGGCCGACCGGGAGTACGACCTGGTCGCCGCCGACATGACCGTGAGCGCCCAGATCTGGTTCGGTCCGGCCGCGAAGGACAAGACCGCGTACAAGCTCCTCGAGCTGATCATGGCGGCCGAGGGCCTGCCCTTCCCCCTCGACAAAGCCAATGCGATCCAGCTCGATCTTCATCACGTGGCCGACCCGGAGCAGCCGATCATCTCGGTTCGGTCGGGCGCCAGCACCGACTTCCCGATCCCCTCTTTCGCCACCCATGAGGAAGACGCCTGGGCGGTCGCCAACGTCGCGGTGCAGATCGGTCCGATTCAGCCGAGTGGCAATGCGAAGGTCGACGACTTCAACGCGATGATCATGGACATCTTCAACCTGGCGACGGGCAATCTGCTGTCGCTGGGCAACGTCCTGACCTGGAACGTCTGGGTCGACGCGCCGACGATCGTCGATCGGGCCGAATGGAAGGCGCACGCCGAAAAGTGGCGCCATTCGATCGACACCGGCCATGGCAGCCCCGACGGACCGGGCTCGAAGCCGCGTTATTGCGACGGCACCTACTTCAACCCGATCGATGCGGTGCTCGAGAAGGAGTGGGACCTGATCAAGGCGTGGCTGAAGAAGCACGTCGGATGGGTTGCGGACCTGGCCGCATAGCGCACCGACGAGGTCGGCCCGGCTCCAGGACCGGAAAAAGGGGACAGTCACAGTGACTGTCCCCTTTTCCAATCCCGACTCATTTGGCGCGAAATTCTCCGAGCTGTCAGCGCACGCCTGGTCCAAGAGGGCTTCCGCTAGCGCCGCACCCGGATCTCATCGCCGGGCGCCAGCGCAACCTCCTCGCAATTGTCGCCGGGGCCGGCGCGGTCGACGACGAGGAAATCGCTCTGCGCGTCGAGGACGAGCAGGAAGTGGTGCCAGACGCCTTTTTTGTAGTGCACCCCCTGGTGGGCCTCCGCGCGGAAAAGCCGAACCTTGGCGGCATCGAAGTCCCCCGCCGGCGCCACCGCGACGAGGTAGGGCCGTCCGCTCAGCGGGACGAAGCTCTGGCTGCCGAGCGGGTGGCGCTCGAACATCCGCAGCACCAGCTCCCCGAGCGGCCGGGCGCGGAACAGGCTGATCGCGCCGGCGCCGCCCTCGTCCGCGACGTCGATCTCGGCGAGGCGGTCGTAGCGGATTGCGTGGCCCTGGTTGATGTCCAGCTTCACGGCGTCGTCACTGGCCTCGATCACGCTGCCGAAGGCTGAGAAGGCCTCGGCGGTCAGCGGCTCGGGCGTCAGTAAGCGCATGGGTCCTCCTTCGCTTGCCGGATAGGGGTACACACCCTAGCATGCTCGATAGAGGGTGCATTTGACCGAGGAAAGCTATCCGCGCGATCTGGCCGGCTACGGCCGCACGCCGCCGCATGCGGCGTGGCCGGGCGGCGCGCGCATCGCCGTCCAATGCGTGCTCAACTATGAGGAGGGCGCCGAAGCCAATGTCCTCGACGGCGATGCGGGCGCCGAAATCTTCCTGTCCGACATCCCCAATGCGGCGCCGACGCCCTGGGCGCGGCACATGAGCATGGAGCAGATTTACGAATATGGATCGCGCGCCGGCGTGTGGCGGCTGCTGCGCCTGTTCGCGCGCTACGACATTCCCCTCACCGTCTTCGGCGTCGCGCTGGCGATGCAGCGCAATCCGGCGGTGGTGGAGGCCTTTCTGGAGGCCGGGCACGAAATCGCGTCGCACGGCTGGCGCTGGATCAACTATCAGCTCGTATCGGAAGCCGACGAGCGCATCGACGTGGCGCGGGCGATCGAGGCGCACTGGCGATTGACCGGCGAGCGCCCGCTCGGCTGGTATACGGGCCGGACCAGCCCCCATACGCGCCAGATCGTGGCGGAGGAGGGCGGCTTCCTCTACGACGCGGACGATTATTCGGACGACCTGCCCTTCTGGACGACCGCGGCGGGGCGCAGCCACCTGATCGTCCCTTATTCGCTGGAGACCAACGACATGCGCTTCGCGTCGGCGAACATGCAGACCGGCGATCAGTTCTTCCACTATCTGCGCGACGCGTTCGACACGCTCTATGCGGAGGGCGAGGAGCGGCCGAAGATGATGTCGGTCGGGCTCCACTGCCGGCTCGCGGGGCGGCCGGGCAAGATCGCCGGGCTCGAGCGATTCCTCAAGCATGCGCTCGGCCACCAGGACGTCTGGTTCTGCCGGCGCATCGACATTGCGCGGCACTGGCGCGCCACCCACCCCCATGCCGGCTAGAACATTGTCCGCCAGATCTCCTCGATTTCGTCTTGCCGGACTTGATCCGGCATCCACCTTCTTTTCAAACATCGCCATAAGAAGGTGGACCCCGGGTCGAGCCCGGCGTGACGATTCAGGCTTTGCGGGGCTCTAGCATGTTCGAGGATCTGCGCCGGCGCTACGTCAATCTCGCCCAGCCCCGCCTCGGCGCCGAGGTGGTCTATGCGACCGACGATTTCTTCGCCGACAAGGCGCGCCTGATCCACCCCGCCGAGCCGGCATTCATACCGGGCAAATATGACGAGAACGGCAAGTGGATGGACGGCTGGGAGAGCCGGCGCAAACGGATCCCCGGCCACGATTGGTGCGTGATCCGCCTCGGCGCTGCCGGGCTGGTCGCCGGCTTCGAGATCGACACCAGCCATTTCACCGGCAATTACCCGCCGGGCGCCGAGATCGAGGTCTGCCGGAGCGACGAAGCCGTGCCGGACGAGCAGGCGGGCTGGACCAAGGTCACCGCGCGCCTCGCGCTGAAGGGCGACGACCGCGTCTACGTGCCCATCGAGCATGATGAGCCCGTCACCCATGTGCGCCTGCACATCTTCCCCGACGGCGGCGTGGCCCGGTTGCGTGTCTGGGGCCGGGTCGCCAAGGATTGGTCGGCCGTCGATGCGGAGGCGCGCCTCGATTTGCTGGCGATGGAGAATGGCGGCCGCGGCATCATCGCAAACGACGAGCATTATGGCTGCATCGAAAACCTCACCGCGCCGGGACGCGGCGTCAATATGGGCGACGGCTGGGAGACCCGGCGGCGGCGCGAGCCCGGCCATGACTGGGCGGTGCTGGAGCTGGGCGCTGCCGGGCGAATCGAGGAGGTCGTCGTCGACACCGCTTTTTTCAAAGGCAATTATCCGGACCGCTGCTTCCTCCAGGCGGCCTCAGCGGCGACCGGCTCGCCCGAGGAGATCGCCGCGGCCTCGGAGAGCTGGCCGCTACTGCTCCCCGAAGCGAAGCTCGAGGCCGACAAGGTCCACATCTTCCGGGACAATCTGGCCGATCTCGGCGCCATCCGCTTCGTTCGGCTGAACATCGTCCCCGACGGCGGCGTCAGCCGGCTGCGGCTGATCGGGCGGGTCGCGCGATGAGCGCCCTGTTCGAGCACTCTCCGTGGGTCGAGGCGCGCGCCGCGTCGCGGAGCCATGCCGATCTGATGGCGGTGGTGCATGCGGCCACGTCCGAGGAGCAGCTCGCCTTGATCCGCGCGCACCCGGAGCTCGGCGGCAAGGCCGCGGTCGACGGCAGCCTCACCGAAGCCAGCGCCGCCGAGCAGGCGAGCGCCGGGCTCGACCGGCTGACGCAAGCCGAGTTCGATCGCTTCCACGCGCTCAACGCCGCTTACCGGCAAAAATTCGGCTTCCCCTTCATCATCTGCGTGCGCCTGACCGACAAAGCGGGCATCCTCGCCGCGATGGAACGCCGCCTCGCCAACGACCGCGACACCGAGATCGCCGCCGCGCTCGACGAGATCGGCGAGATCGTCCGCCTGCGCCTCGAGGACACGCCATGAACACACTCTCCACCCACGTCCTCGACACCATGCACGGCCGGCCCGCCGCGGGCCTGGGTTTGGTGCTGAGTGGTCCCGACGGCGAGATCGCGCGCGGCGTCACCAACGCCGACGGCCGCTGCCCCGATCTGGTGCAGGGCGCGCTCACGCCTGGGCGCTATGCGCTCCGCTTTGCCGTGGCGGACTATTTCCGCGCCCTGGGCGTCGCGCTGCCCGATCCGCCCTTCCTCGACGAGGTCGCGGTGGCGTTCGGCATCGCGGCGGACGGCGGGCATTATCATGTGCCTTTGCTCGTCTCGCCCTACGGCTATTCGACCTACCGGGGCAGCTGAACCATGGCGTTCGACCTCGGCGAATGGCTCAACCTGGCGATCAGATGGCTGCATCTGGTCGCGGGCATCGCCTGGATCGGGGCGAGCTTCTATTTCGTCTGGCTCGACAATCATCTGAAGCCGCCGGCCGCCGGCGAGGCGTCGGGCGAGGTCTGGTCGGTGCATGGCGGCGGCTTCTATCACAAGCAGAAATACCAGGTCGCGCCGAGCGCGATGCCAGCGGATCTGCACTGGTTCAAATGGGAGGCCTATTTCACCTGGATCAGCGGCTTTTCGTTGCTCGTGCTGATCTATTATGTCGGCGCGCAGAACTTCCTGATCGATCCCGCCAAGGCCAATCTGAGCCCGGCCGCGGCGATCGCGATCGGCCTGGCGGCGCTTGCGCTCGGCTGGCTGGTCTACGACCTGATGTGCCGCTCGCCGCTGAAGTCCAGCAACCTGATGCTCGGCTTCTGGTGGTTCATCATCCTGCTGTTCGCCGCCTTCACGCTCGACGGCCTGTTCAACGCGCGCGCGGCCTATCTGCACGTCGGCGCGATCATCGGCACGGTGATGGTCGCCAATGTGTTCCTCATCATTATCCCAAACCAGCGCAAGGTCGTCGCCGATCTGGTCGCCGGGCGGACGCCCGATCCGGCGCTGGGCGCGGCGGCGAAGCAGCGCTCGCTGCACAATAATTATATGACGCTGCCGGTGCTGTTCATCATGATCAGCCCGCATTATCCGATGACCTACGGCGCCGATCGGCCATGGCTGGTGCTCGCCTTGCTCGGGCTGACCGGAGTGGCCGTCCGGCATGTGTTCAATCTGCGCGGGCGCGGCAAGGCAACCGGTCCGACGATCGTCGTGGCGAGCGCCCTCGCGCTCGCCAGCGTCACCTATGTCACGCTGGAGAAAGGCCGCGTCGCGCCGGCGCCGGCTCAGAACCTGACTTATGCCGAGATCGCGCCGATCCTGGCGACCCATTGCGCGGGCTGCCACAATGCGACCCCGCCGCCCCGCGGCGTGGCGCTGGACAGCTGGGAGCATGTCCGGGCCCAGTCGGCGCGGATCAAGGCGGTGGCGGTCGATAGCGAGATGATGCCGCTCGGCAATCCCACCCGCATGACCCGGGCCGAGCGCGATAAGCTCGGCGCCTGGATCGCGGCGGGGAGCCCAAGATGATCCGCTTCCTCCTCGACGGCGCGGTGGTCGAGATCGAAGATCCCGATCCCACCGGCACCGTCCTTGAACATCTTCGCTACACCTTGCGCCGCACCGGCACCAAGGAAGGCTGCGCCGAGGGCGATTGCGGCGCCTGCACCGTGCTGCTCGGGGAGCTGGCGGGTGACGCGGTTGCGTGGCGCGCCGTCAATGCCTGCATCCTCTTCCTGCCGATGCTCGACGGCAAGGCGCTGAGGACCGTCGAAAGCCTCGGCGGCGACCACCCGGTCCAGCGCGAGATGATCGAGCGCCACGGCTCGCAATGCGGCTTCTGCACGCCCGGCTTCGTGATGTCGCTCTATGGCCGAAGCATCGGCGCGGCGGGGACTTTAGGGGTGCCGGTGGGCGACGTCATCGCCGGCAATCTGTGCCGCTGCACGGGCTACGGCCCGATCCTCGCGGCTGGCGAAGCGGTGGCGCCGGCGGCCGAACAGGACGAGGCCACCGCCGAGGCGCTGCGCGCCCTGCGACCCGCCTACGGCCATCCGGCCACGGCCGATGAACTGGCCGACCTCCTCCTCGCGCACCCCGAGACCCGCATCGTCGCCGGCGCCACCGATGTCGGCCTGTGGGTCACCAAACAGCTTCGCGACCTCGGCCCGATTGTCTTCGTCGGCGACATCGCCGACCTGAAGCGGATCGATGAAGGTCCGGACGCGCTCACGCTCGGGGCGGCCGTCCGCTATTCCGACGCCCGCGAAGCGCTGGCCCGCCTGCACCCCGATCTCGGCGAGCTGGTCCGGCGGATCGGCGGCGTCCAGGTCCGCAACGCCGGCACGATCGGCGGCAATATCGCCAACGGCTCCCCGATCGGCGACATGCCGCCCGCCTTCATCGCGCTCGGCGCCGAGCTCATGCTCCGCCGTGGAACGGAGCGCCGCACCATCGCGCTCGAGAATTTCTTCCTGGGCTATGGCAGGCAGGATCTCGCGCCGGGCGAGTTCGTCGAGAGCGTCCGCATCCCGCGCCCGTCGCCGGACATGCTGGTCAGCATCGTCAAGCTCTCCAAACGGTTCGACAGCGACATTTCCGGCGTCTGCGGCGCCTTCGCGCTGCGCATCGGGGACGGGGTCGTGACAGAAGCACGAATCGCCTTCGGCGGCATGGCGGGCATTCCCGCCCGGGCGCCCGGCTGCGAGGCCGCGCTCACCGGCCAGGCCTGGAACGAGGACAATGTCGAGACGGCCGCGCGGGCGCTCGCGACGGATTACGATCCGCTCGACGATATGCGCGGATCCGCCGCCTATCGCCGCAAGGTCGCCGCCAATCTGCTGCGTCGCCTCTGGGCCGAGCGAAGCGAAGCCGTCAGCGTGCTCCATGGCTGAGCGCGCCGTCCATCGGCCGCTGCCGCACGACAGCGCCGACCTCCACGTCTCGGGCGCGGCGGCCTATGTCGACGACCTCCCCGAGCCGCCGGGCCTGCTCCACCTCGCCTTCGGCCACGCCGCCGATGGCCACGCCACCCTGGTTTCGCTGGACCTCGACGCGGTGCGGGCCGCGCCGGGTGTCGTCGCCGTCTTTACCGCCGCCGACATTCCGGGCGAGAACAATGTCGGGCCGGTCGTCCATGACGATCGCCTGCTCGCCGACGGCGAAATCCTCTATCCCGGCCAGCCGCTCTTCCTCGTCGCCGCGACCAGCACCCGTGCCGCCCGCCGCGCCGCGCGCCTCGGCAAGGCCGTGGTCGAGCCGCGTCCCGCTCTGGTCACGATCGCGGACGCGAAGGCCGCCGGCGCGCAGATCGAAAAGACCCAAATCATGGCCCGCGGCGATGCCGACGCCGGTCTCGCCGCCGCGCCGCATCGCCTGAGCGGCGCTCTCGAAATGGGCGGCCAGGAGCATTTCTACCTGGAAGGCCAGGCCGCGCTCGCCACGCCCGGCGAGCAGGGCCAGCTCCATATCCTGAGCTCCACCCAGCATCCGAGCGAGATCCAGCATCTCGTCGCCAAGCTGCTCGGCCGCAGCCACGCGCAGGTCACCGTCGAGGTCCGCCGCATGGGCGGCGCGTTCGGCGGCAAGGAGACCCAGGCCGCCGCCTTCGCCGTCGCCTGCGCGCTCGTCACCGCGAAGACCGGCCGCCCCGCCAAATTCCGAGCCGACCGCGACGACGACATGGTCGCGACCGGCAAAAGGCACGATTTCGCGGTGGATTACGATGTCGGATTCGACGCTGACGGCCGCATCGAGGCGATCCGCATCGTCCTCGCGTCGCGCTGCGGCGCCACCGCGGACCTTTCGCCGGCGATCAACGACCGCGCCATGTTCCACGCCGACAATTGCTATTATCTGCCCGCGGTCGAGATCGTCTCGCACCGGCTCAGGACGCACACCGTCTCCAACACCGCCTTTCGCGGCTTCGGCGGGCCGCAGGGGATGATGGCGATCGAGCGGGTGATGGACGACGTGGCCGCGCATCTCGAACTCGATCCGCTCGCCGTCCGCCAGGCCAATCTCTACGGGCCCGGCCGCGACGTCACACCCTATCACATGAAGGTCGAGGACAATGTCGCGCCGGAGCTGATCGCCGAGCTGGCGGAGAGCGCGGGCTATGCCGCGCGCCGCGAGGCGGTGGCGGCGTTCAACGCCGGGCACCGCATCCTCAAGAAGGGCCTCGCGCTGACGCCGGTCAAGTTCGGGATCAGCTTCACCACCACCCATCTCAACCAGGCCGGGGCGCTGGTGCTGGTCTATGCCGACGGCTCGATCCACCTCAATCATGGCGGCACCGAAATGGGCCAGGGCCTGATGATCAAGGTCGCCCAGGTGGTCGCCGACGTCTTCGCCGTCCCAGTCGAGAGCGTGAAAATCAGTGCGACGCGCACCGACAAGGTCCCCAACACGTCGGCCACCGCCGCCTCCTCGGGCGCCGACCTCAACGGCATGGCCGCGAGGATCGCCGCCGAGACGATCCGCGAGCGCCTCGCCGAATTCGCCGCGACCCAGTCGGACTCGGCGAGCTGGACCTTCCCCGAGCTCTGCCGCCGCGCCCATCTCGGGCGCGTCTCGCTTGCCGCGACCGGCTTCTACGCCACCCCCAAGATCGCCTATGACCGCCCCAGCCATCGCGGCCGCCCGTTCCTCTATTTCGCCTACGGCGCGGCATTGAGCGAGGTCGTCATCGACACGCTCACCGGCGAGCACAAGGTCGTCGCGGCCGATATCCTCCACGACGTCGGCCGCTCGCTCAACCCGGCGATCGACCTGGGGCAGATCGAGGGCGGCTTCATCCAGGGCATGGGCTGGCTAACGACCGAGGAGCTGGTCTATGACGGTCGCGGCCGCCTGCTCACCCACGCCCCCTCCACCTACAAGATCCCGACCGCCAACGACCGCCCGGCGCATATGGAGATCGCGATCTGGCCCCGCGGACGCAATGAAGAGCCCACCATCCACCGCTCGAAGGCGGTCGGCGAGCCGCCTTTGATGCTCGCCATTTCGGTCTTTTCGGCTCTGACCCAGGCGGTCGCCGCCGCCGCGCCCGGCAAGGGACTGCCCAGGCTCGACGCCCCCGCCACGCCCGAGCGCATCCTCGCCGCGATCGACGAGCTCAGGGCGCGGCATGGCTGACTGGACCAGCCACGCCCGCGAAGCGCTGCTTCAGGGGCCCGCCGCGCTCGTCACCATCCTCGCCACCGAGGGCTCCGCCCCCCGCGGCCCCGGCGCGCGCATGGTCGTGACGCAGACCGGCCTTTCGGGAACGATCGGTGGCGGCGCGCTCGAGCATCAGGCGACGGCGCAGGCGCGCGCGATCCTCGCGCTCGCGCCGGGGAGCTGGCGCGTCCAGGATTATCCGCTCGGGCCGCTGCTCGGCCAATGCTGCGGCGGCCGGGTCCGGCTCATGGTCGAGCGGCTGGACGAGGTGCCCGATGGCGAAGGCCCGTTCGAAGTCACGCTGTCCGATCGCGTCGAGCGCAGGCTGCTCCCCGGCGAAGGCCGGGGCCCAGCTCCTTGTACCGTGCCGCTGGGCCCCGGCCTTCGCCGGGGAACGATTGAGGCGAGAGGCCCGCTGCCCGCTGCCGGCGCCCATTTCCTCGAGCCCGCCGAGACCGATTTGCTCCCCGTCGCCATGTTCGGCGCCGGCCATGTCGGCCGCGCCATCGCCGCGCGCGCGCAAGGCCTGCCGCTCCACTTCGCCTGGCATGACAGCCGCCCGGAAGCCGCCGAAACCGTCGGCGTCGTCCTCGCCGACGAGGCCGCGATGGTCGCCTGCGCGGGCCAGGCGGGTGAAGGCGCGGCGGTGGTGATCCTCACCCACGATCACGCGCTCGATTACCGTCTCACCGCCGCCGCGCTCGGCAGCCGCGCGCGCTTCGTCGGCCTGATCGGGTCCAGGACCAAGCGCGCCCGCTTCCTCTCGCGCCTCGCGGCCGACGGCGTCGATACGACCCGGCTGACCTGTCCGATCGGCCTGCCCGGAATCCACGGCAAGGAGCCCGAGGTCATCGCCATCGCCACGCTCGCGCAATTGCTCGCGCTGAGAAGCGGCGCATGAAGGCGTTCCGTGGCGAAATTCTGTGCGTTCCCGACGATCCGGCCGTCGCCGGCGCCGCCGCGATCCGCCATTTCGAGGACGGCCTGCTCGTCGTGGCGGACGGCCTCGTCCTCGCCTGCGGCCCTTATGCCGACCTCGCCGACACATATACCGAGGTCCCGGCCGAGCGGCTGGAGGGCCTGATCGTCCCCGGCTTCGTCGACGCCCATGTCCATTATCCGCAGATCGAGTGCATCGCCTCGCATGGCGAGCAGCTCATGTTATGGCTCGAACGCCATATCTTCCCGGCCGAGCAGGCCTTCGCCGACCGCGCCCATGCCGACCGGGTAGCCGCCTTCTTTCTCGACGAATTGCTCCGCCACGGTACCACCAGCGCGCTCGTCTTCGCCACCGTCCACGCGGGCTCGGTCGACGCGCTGTTCGAAGCGGCGCTCGCGCGCGACATGCGGATCGTCTCCGGCAAGGTGCTGATGGACCTGGGGCCGGAGGGCCTGCGCGACACGATCGCCTCCGGCCGCGCCGACACCGAGGCGCTGATCGCGCGGTGGCGCGGCCGCGGCCGCCTGGGCTACGCCGTCACCCCCCGCTTCGTGCCCACCTCCAGCGCCGAGCAGCTCGCCGACGCCGGCGCGCTCGTCGCCGGGCACCCGGACGTGCTGATGCACACCCACCTCTCCGAAAATCCGGGCGAGATCGCGTTCGTCGCCGAGCGTTTCCCCGACGCCGCCGACTATCTCGACGTCTACGACCGCTTCGGCCTGGTCGGCTCGCGCTCGGTCTTCGCCCATTGCGTCCATATGAGCGACCGGGCCTTGGCGCGCATGGCGCAAGCCGGTGCCGGCATCGCCTTCTGCCCGACCAGCAACCTCTTCTTGGGCTCGGGCCTGTTCGATCTCGCTTCGGCCGACCGCCACGGCGTCGGGATCGGCATCGGCACCGATATCGGCGCCGGCACCAGCCTCTCCATTCTCCACACGCTCGGCGAGGCCTATCGGATCTGCCAGCTCAAGGGCGCCAGCCTCGACCCCTTCCGCGCGCTCCATCTCGCCACCGCGGGCGGCGCGCGGGTGATGGGCATCGGCGATCGCGTCGGCGGCCTGCTGCCCGGCCAGGAAGCCGATTTCATCCTGCTCGATTCGGCCGCCACGCCTTTGCTCGCCCGCCGCTGCGCCGGCGCGTCGCTGCACGACCGGCTGTTCGCCTTGCAGGTGCTGGGCGACGACCGCGCCATCGCCGCCACGTTCCTGCGCGGCCGCCGTGCCCACACCAGGCTCGGGAGTTGAACGGCCGGGCGCTCGCCGGCGCGTTGATCGCGGATCTGGCGCGGTTCACGCGATGGCGGGGCGTCAAGGCGATGGCGCTGGTGATCGGCGTGGCGGTGCTGGAAGGCATCGCCTTGGTGCTGCTGGTGCCGCTCGTGGCGCTCAGCATCGGCGTCCTGCCGGAATCGGGATGGGTGTCGCGGCTGCTCGTTTCGGCATTCGAATATGCGGGGCTGCAGGGGGCGCGCTCGCCTCTCATCTTCCTTCTGCTGGTCTTCGCTTTCCTGTTCGTGCTCCGGCTCGCATTCAGCACGCGGCGCGATGTGCTCTTGAATGAAATCCAGATCGGGTTCGTTGATGCCCGCCGGCTCGCCATCGTCGAGAAGATGGCGCAGGCGCCCTGGAAGACCGCGTCGCGCTGGAAGCAGGCCGAGGCGGCCCAGGCCCTTGCCGGCGACGCCCAGCGGCTCAGCATGGCCGTGCGCTACCTGCAGCAGATCATCGTCGCGGCCGTGATGCTCTGGGGCCAGTGCCTGGCGGCTTTGCTGGTGTCGCCGCTGCTTGCGCTGATCTGCTTCCTGCTCGTCGGGCTGGTGGCGATCGGGCTTCGCGTGACGGTGACCCGCGCGCACGCGCTCGGCGAGACCATCGCCAATGCAAATATGGAGACGATGCAGATCCTGCTCCAGTTTTTCGGCGGCCTGAAGCTCGCCATCAGCCAGGATTTGCAGAAAGCCTATGTCGACGAGATGCGGCAGGTGCTGGGCGAGGTCGAGGACCGCCAGCTTGGCGTGGTGCGCGCCAATGCCAGGCGCCAGATCGCGATCGGCCTGACCGGGATCCTGCTCGGCGGCGTGGCCTGCACGATCGCGCTCACTCTGCTCGCCGCGCCCGCGCCCGCCTTGGTCGGCCTGTTGCTGATCATGATCCGGATCACCGGCCCGGCTTTGGTCCTCCAGCAGGGCCTGGTGCAATTCGCCCAGATGCTTCCGGCCTATCGAAAGCTGAAGCTGCTCGAGGAGGGAAGCCTCGGCGATCCCGTCATCGCCGCGCCGCCCGCCGCTGCCGTCCCTCTCACCTTGCGTGAAGGGATTGAGTTCGACGACGTGACCTATGCCTATCCCGGCGACGGCGATTGCGACGGCGAGCTGTCCCGGCCCACGCTCGATCGATGCTCGGTCGCGATCGGCTGCGGCGCTTTCGTCGGGCTGACCGGGCCCTCCGGCGCGGGCAAGACGACGTTCGTCGATCTGCTGGTGGGGCTGCTTTCACCGGACGAGGGCGAAATCCGGACCGACGGCGTCCCGCTCGACGCCGCAATGCTGCCGGGCTGGCGGCGGCAGCTCAGCTATGTCGGGCAGGAGGCCCATTTCTTCCCGGACAGCGTGCGGCGAAACCTGGCCTGGGCCAATCCGGAGGCCGATGAAGCGCAGCTCTGGGATGCGTTGCGGACCGCCGGCGCGGAGCAGCTGGTGAGGCAGCTCCCGGCCGGGCTCGACTCCCTCCTCGGCGAAGGCGGCAGGTTCCTGTCCGGAGGAGAGCGCCAGCGGCTCGCGCTCGCCCGCGCCTTGGTCCGGCGCCCGCGCCTGCTGGTGCTTGACGAGGCGACCAACGCGATCGACGTCGCCGGCGAGCGCGCCTTGATCGCGTCCCTGCTGTCGCTTCGGCCGCGGCCGACGATCGTGATGATCGCGCATCGCCGCGAAACCCTGGCGCGCTGCGACCGGCTTTTGCTGCTGGATGGCGGCAAGCTGCGTCCGGCATCCTCGATCGTCGAGGCCTTCGCCGAAGCCCCCGTCGCGGTCGACCGCTCGTAACGCGCTCGTAACGGGTGGACGCCGAGCCGGAATTTGTCCTAGCCAAGCTGGAGATTCCGCCAGGATGGAGTCTCGTCGAGAGGTCAGGCTTGCCCCCGGTCGTCATCTACACCTTGCCCAAGCTCGATCATGGCGGCGCCGAGCTGCGTTCGCTGCAGCTGTTCCGACATTTCAGGCAGGTCTATCCCGGGCTTCGCATCATCGTTCATTCGACCTCGCAGGAAGCGGGCCGGCTCGACGCCGCGTTCGAGCAGGCCGGCGTGACCATCGTGCGCGGCCGCCCGGGCCTCAGGGACATGGTCGACCTTTACCGGCATTGCCGCCGGAGCGGCGCGACCATCGCCCATGTCAACGCCGGCATGAAGAGCGGCTATTATGTCCTCGCCGCCTTCCTGGCGGGCGTGGGGACGAGAATATCCCATTTCCGCACCGAGACCGAGGACAGGTTCGACATCTTCAGCCGGGCGCGCGGCCGGATCGGGGTGTGGCTGATGCGGCTGCTGGGCACGGATATCGTCGGGGTGAGCGCGGCGACCCGTCTTTATCCGCGCATACCGGCGCGCCGATGGCGGACGCTTTACAACGGCGTCGCGAGCGAGGATCCGCGCCTCGCTCTGGCCAGGCGGCGGGAGCCTCGCGGCGGCGCCAGGACATTGCTCATGCTCGGGCGGATCGACCGGAACAAGAATGGCGTCCGCGCCGTGGCGATCTTCGAAGCGCTTTGTCGCCGGGACCCACAAGCCGAGCTGAGGCTGCGTTTCGTCGGCGCCGGGACCGAACGGGAGCTGGCGCGCCTCAAGGCGCGCATCGAGGCGTCTCCGATGGCGGATGCCATCGCCGTGCACGAGGTCACCGACGATCCGCTCTCGCATCTGCGCGAAGCCGCCGCTTTGCTGCTGCCCTCGAAGCGCGAGGGCCTGCCCGGAGTGGTTCTCGAGGCTTTGTCGGTGGGGACGCCGGTCATCGCCTCGGACATTCCCGCGACGCGCGAGATCGCCCGGGCCGCGGAAGGGATCAATCTGGTGCCGCTCGACGCGTCGGACGCCGATTGGTCGGATGCCGTCAGCCGCGCGATGAGCGACGACCGCACCGAAGCGATCGCCTCCGCCTTCGCCCGCAGCCCGTTCCTGTTCGACGATCATGCGGCGGCCGTCGCCGCGCTCTGGGGGCTGCCGCCGGTCGTCTCTGCGGCCGAAGATCTGCCGGTCCCGAAATCGCGTGTAGTTCAGCGCGCTTAGCAAATCTTCTGCCGTCGCGGATACGGAACTTTTACGGTTAAGATCGGTTAGGGATCGCTCGGCGGCAATGATCGCCGAGCCTCGGCAGGGATAACCCTATTGTCCGATTGGGAACGCATGTTCGCAGGCCTGATGGCTTGCGCCTTCAACACTTGGGCGCTTCGTGCGCCCCGTTCGCATCCATCCATTCGCCTCTTCGATCGCCCGGACCAAGCCCGGGAATGACCATCGACGTCCTTGTCCTTTCAATCATCACAGATCGCTCAGGGAGCTGACCAAATGCGCGCAACCTTCAACCGTGCCGGCAAAACCGCTTATGCCAATTCGATCGAGCAGATCGGCTCCGACCGCGGGGCTCTCGTTCCGTTCGACTTCCGCCTCCCCTCGCCGACCGCCATTCTCGGCGTCACCCCCGACGAGGCCGGCGCGGCTGATCGAGCCTGGACCGCTGCCAACCTGTGGGGCGGCTTTCGCGCCGAAGCGGCATGGTCGCAGCTCGATACGGCGTCCGCCGGCGACTCGGGGCTTCCCGACAACTACCAGCCGGTCGAATCGGCCTGGTACCTCCCCGGCCCGACCGCCCTCATCGACGTCTATACGCCCGCCCCGAACACCACCGGGGCGCTGGTGGTCAACGATCCCAACCACGTCATAGCGGCGTGCGACACGCCCGGCGACAAGGACTGGTTCGCGGTCACGCTGACGGCGGGCGTAACCTACGAGTTCGGTCAATATGCCTATGTCGGCGGCATTCCGGGCGTGGAAGGCAACGGCCTCCCGCTCGCCGATGCCTATCTCGAAATTTACGATTCTGCCGGCAATCTGCTCTCGATCGCGGATGGCGGCGGGCCGAACACGCCGCAGGGGCTCGATGCGCTCATGACGTTCCAGGCGACCTATTCGGGTACCTACTATGTCAACGCCACGTCCTACGACAATACCGGCGACGGGGTCGGGGATTTCGCCGGCGATTACGAGATTTTCGCCAGAACCGCGACCGGAACCACCTATACCACGCATTATGACATTTCGAGCCCGCTCCACTCGATCGACTGGGGCGGCGTCCTCGTCAACCGCGAGCATGTTGCGGTGCGCAATCCGGACGGCATGGAAGGCCCGCGACCGACCGGGGAACCGGCGGCGGATCCCGCCACCGTCGAGGGCAACGCCCTCGGCCATCCGGGCAAGAACATCATTTACCTCTATTTCGCCGGCGAGGGCGATCTCTACGCGAATGCCGATTCGACCATTCCGGGCCAGGTCGTGGTCCAGAATCCGTATCAGTACGAAATCCAGGCCATGCTGAACGCGGCGAATGAATTCTCCAAGGTCGCCGATGTGGTCTTTGTCTCCAATTATACATTGAACACGACGACCCACCTCTACGAGCGCGACGAGAGCATCGAGTACAAGCCCGGTCCTTTGGGGCCCGAGGCCGGCGTCAAATATGCCACCGGAGTGGCCGGTGACGGCTTCGACGCCGATTTCTTCTACTTCTCCTATCCCGGCACGCCCGGGCCGGGCATTTCTCTGCTTGGGTCGATGAGCCCGCCCGATTATGGCGACGAGGGCGTCGCCCAGTTCAATTCCGCCGACGAGCGCTGGAGCGCCCAGATGCTTCAGCCGGGCGGCTTCTCCTTCGTCACTTTGATCCACGAATTCGGCCATGGCATGGGTCTCGCGCACCCGCACGACACCGGGGGCGGCTCGAGCGTCATGCACGGGGTGCAGACCAACGGCGTCCCCGGCGATGATGGCGGGGCCGGAGATTTCGACCTCAATCAGGGCGTCAACACGATGATGTCCTACAATGACGGGTGGGAAAAGTCGCCCTACGGCCAGGCCGAGACCAACAACGAGGGCTATGGCTGGCTCGGCAGCCTGATGGCGCTCGACATCGCCGTCATCCAGGACAAATATGGCGTCAACGAGGATTGGGCCACCGGCAACAACACCTATGTCCTGAAGGACGTGAACGAGTGGGGAGTCTATATCGATGCCGCGACCGGGCAGCCGGCCGTGCACGACGCGACCAATCAGGCGACGGCCCGCGACGGCTATTATCAGGGCCAGAGCACCTATTATTCGTCGATCTGGGATGCCGGAGGGGTCGATCAGATCGTCTATAGCGGCGCCAGGAACACCAATATCGATCTGCGCGCCGCGACGCTCCGCTATGAATATGGCGGCGCCGGATGGATGTCCTACGCCACCGGTATTTACGGCGGCTTCACGATCGCCAACGGAGTCACCATCGAAAATGCGGTCAGCGGCAGCGGCAACGACGTGCTGATCGGCAATGCGGTCGCCAACATCCTCGACGGCGGCGGCGGCGCCGACGACATGTCGGGCGGTCGGGACAACGACACCTACCTGGTGGACAATGGATCGGACATCGTGCGCGAGCTTGCGGGTGAGGGGTCTGACCTGGTCTATACGTCGGCAAGCTACGCGCTGGCGCTCGGCCAGGAGGTCGAAACCCTCTCGACCCGCGCGCACGCCGGCACCGAGACGATCAACCTCATCGGCAACGAGTTCGCGCAGACTCTCTACGGCAATGCCGGCGCCAATTATCTCAACGGCAATGGCGGCGCCGATGTGATGGCGGGCTTTGCCGGCGACGATCTCTATGTGGTCGACAATATCGGCGACCAGGTGCTGGATGGGTTCGGCCAGGGCAATGACTCGATCTTCACCTCGGTCAGCTACGTGCTCTCCTCCAACCAGGAGATCGAGACGCTCTCGACCCAGACCCATGCCGGGACGGACGACCTCTTCCTCACCGGCAACCAGTACAATAACACCCTGATCGGCAATGCCGGCGACAACATCCTCAACGGCGTCGATGGCGCCGACGTGATGATCGGGCTCGCCGGCGACGACACCTATGCGATCGACAATCTCGGCGACCTGGTCATCGACGGTGTCGACCAGGGCAACGACCTCGTCCTCACCTATTTGAGCCATACGCTGACCAACGGCAATCAGATCGAGACGCTCTCGACCGTATTCCACGAGGCCACGACCGCGATCAATCTCGGCGGCAACGACTATAACAACAAGCTGATCGGCAATTACGGCGCCAATTACCTCAACGGCAATGGCGGCGTCGACGTCATGATCGGGCTCTACGGCGACGACCTTTACGTCGTCGACAATGCCGGCGACTTGGTCGAGGAGGTCGCGAACGGCGGCGCCGACTCCCTCTACAGCTTCGCCAGCTACGCGCTGGCGGCGGGGCAGGAGGTCGAGACCATCTCGACCGCCGTCCAGGGCGGCACCGCCGCGATCAACCTGACCGGCAACGGATATGCCCAGACCGTCATCGGCAATTACGGCGCCAACCTCCTCAACGGCGGCGGCGGCAACGACGTGCTCTACGGTCTGTACGGCGCCGACACGTTCGCGTTCACCACCGCGCTCGGCGCCGGCAATGTCGACACGATCGGCGACTTCGCGGCGGGGAGCGACAAGATCGGTCTCGACGACGCGATCTTCACCGCGATCGGCGCCAGCCTCAATGCCAGCGCCTTCGTGATCGGCACCGCCGCCGGCGATGCCGACGACCGCATCATCTACAACAGCACGACCGGCGCGCTCTTCTATGACGCCGACGGAAACGGCGCCGGCGCGGCGGTCCAGTTCGCCACGCTGAGCCCCGGCCTGGCGCTGGCCGCGAGCGACTTCGCGGTGATCTGACGCTTGCCGGCGAAGGTCCGCTCCCGCGCTATCGGCCGGGAGCGGTCCTCCGGCCGAAGCTCGCTTTAAGGGCGGCCGCCAGCAGCAGGACCGCCGTGGCCGCCGCCAGGTCGGCGATCCAATCGGCGACTTGCGCGTCCCGGTGCAGGCCCGGAATCATTTGCAGCAGCTCGATGGCCCCGCCGAACGCGGCAAGGCCAGAGCCGATCATAAGCAGGCGTTGCGGCCAGGCCAAAGCAGCGAGCCCGGCGAGGACGCCGAAGGCGAGCATATGCTGGACCTTGTCGGACGTGTTCACGACCTGGGGCGGGTGCGGCAGCAGCGCCATGACGAGCGCGAAGAGGGCCGCGGCCCAGAACATCCAGGCGGCGAGCGCGCGAAGCGGAAAAGCAGCGAGGCCCGATTGAGTCACATCATCTCCCTAGGTTGACGGCAACGGACGCCGGTCCGCGGACCGGCGACGGCTTTGCCGCTGGCAGCACGGACTCCCCTTTGCAATCAATCTCTTATAGATTAGGCTTCGTGGCGGTCCGCTCGGCAGCGGAAAATGGGAGAAGGAAAGATGGGCGTGAAACCGATTGTCGCGGCCTCCGCATTGGCGATAGGCCTTGGCGCCTTGTGGGCGGCCCCCGGCCTCACCAGCGGATCCCAGGTCACCGCGCCGGCCGAGGCGCCCAAGGCGACCGCCACCGATCCCAGCCGCAGAGTCTGCCGGAACGTGGTGCGCAGCGGCACGCGCCTCAGCACCCGCTATTGCCACACGCAGGCGGAGTGGGACGCGGCCGGGGAAGGCGCGCGGCGCTTTCTTCAGGAGGGCCAGAACGAAGGTTCGTCGCGCGATGGCGAAATGAACGAAACACGGGGCCGGTTTCCGCCCCGCTAATGAGAGGGCCGGGGCTTGACGAAGGCGGCATTGCCCGCCCGTCGGACATAGTGACGATCCATGCGAAACAAAGGAAACGGGCCGGCGCGGCCCGCGACAACGCCGTCGACGTGTCGGCGGTGAAGCCGGGCTGTTGTCGGCCACAAGCCAAACAATCCTGCCATTCTGAACGCATACCTAATCATTTGTGAGCGCTCGCACTGCGACCGGCCTGCTTCCGTCGACCCCGGAACGCTTTGGTTCGACTCCGGAACGACAGAACGGTTTTTCTTGAGAATTACTAGAAGTTTAGTAAGGAGGCCCCGTCGCGCGTGGCGGCCCGCGGGGGAGGCGGATTTCCTTGACACTGCTCATCAGCCAGGACGACGCCGTCGTCAGCAACAGCGATGCGCTCAGCGACGCGCCCGCCGTGCGGATCATCGGCGCCCGGGTACGTTTCACCAATAGCGGCACCCTGCTGTCGACGGCCGACAGCTTCGCGGCGGTCATCCTCGAGGGCGCCGACACCTATTTGTTCAACGCGGCGAGCGGGATCATCCGCAGCCAGCGCTACCCCTTCAGCTTCGGCGACGCCATCCTCGGCAGCAACGGCACCGACACCATCGTCAACGAGGGCAGGATCGACGGCGACGTCGATCTCGGCGGCGGCGCCGACAGCTTCACCCAGCGCAGCGCCAGCCAGCTCAATCGGGCGCTGATGGGCGCGGGCAACGACCTGTTCACGATCGAGACGCCCTCGAGCGCCGCGATGTTCGCCTCGGGCGGCGCCGACTGGGACCGCGTCGTGATCGGATCGGCCATCCATAGCATCGTCAACGGCACCGACGGCTTCGAGCAGCTCGAGCTCCTGAGCAGCTCGATGAACCTGACCTCCTTCGGCGGCTTCCAGACGATCCTCCTCGCCGCCGGCGGTTTCTACAACTTCCTGAATTCGTCCAATCCGCTGGTCGACCTGACCTTGGACGGCGGCTCGATCGTTGTCGCCGACCGGTCGCGATTCCGCGGCGTCACCGGCAGCACCGCCATCGACATGGTCGACCTCAACGACCTGGCCTTCCCCAACGGCGGCGTGGTGACGGGCGATGTAAGCCTGGGCGGCGGCAATGACCGGCTCACCATCTCCTGGACCAATACCGGCACCGCGCCGGCGGTTCAGGGGAATATGGACGGCGGCGCCGGCACCGACAGCCTGAACCTGACCGTTACCGGCGGCCGTGCCTATGATCTTACGCGCGCGACCGGCTTCGAGACCCTCAACCTCGGCTCCGGCACGGTCGGCGACATACGCGTCCAGAACGCGAACGGCTTCGCCACGATCAGCATCGCCGGCAGCAAGGCGGTGCTCGAGCAGGCCAATAATCCGAACGCGATCCTGAGCCTCGGTGGCAAGGCCAATGTCTCGATCGACTCGACGAGCGCCGTCAACCTGGTCACCGCGGCGAACGGATCGACCACGCTGGCCGGCTATGCGTTCATCCAGGCCGCCGACGAGACCAAGTCCGTCATCCTCGCCAATGCCGGGGCGATCGGCGGCAACGTCATCCTGTTCCTCGGCAGCGACCAGCTCGACGCCCGGGCCGGCACAGTCGTCGGCACCGTCTACGGTCTCGCCGGCGACGACACGATCCTGATGGGTGCCGGCAACAATAATGTCGACGGCGGCTATGGCGCCGACCATGTCGAGGGCGGCGCGGGGAATGACGGCCTGACCGGCGGCGGCGGCGACGACTGGCTCGACGGCGGGGCCGACAATGACAGCCTGACCGGCGGCGACGGCAACGACCGGCTCTTCGGCGGCGACGGCGACGACAGCCTTTCGGGCGGGGTGGGCGCCGACATCGTCGCCATATCCGGCGGCGGCGCGACGATCGCGGTCGATGGCGGCGCCGACGGCGACACCATCACATTGGGCGCCTTTGCGGGCGCCGCGACTCTGACATTGGGTACCGGACAGGATATGATTGCTTTCTCGAACTACGTTCCGGGCGGTGCGCTCGTCGTCACCGATTTCCAGGCCGGCAATGGTGGAGACCGGCTGGAATGGAGCGACCTGCTCGCGGGCTGGCTCACCGGCTGGAACGGCACCAGCAGCCTGTTCGCGGGGGGCTATCTGAGCATCGTCCAGGATGTCGCCGACGTGCTGGTCAGGCTGGACCGCGACGGCGCCGGCGGTCCGGCGGGCGCGGCGACCTTCATCACCCTGAAGAATGTCTCCGCAACGGCGCTCACCGCCTTCAACCTGGATGGCCACGCCGTGCCCATCACCGGCACCGGCGGCGACGACATTCTCATCGGCACCGAGGGCGCCGACACGTTCAACCCCTTGCTCGGCCGGGACCAGGTGGACGGCCTTGGCGGCGACGACACCCTGATCGTCGACTATTCCTCCGCGCCCATCGATCCCTATGCCGGCGCGTCCCCCGCTGACGTGCCCTCCGTCATCGCTTCGAACGGCGGCTCGTTCAGCGGCGCGGTCAAGACCGTCGACGGCGGCAATTACGTTATGTTCACGAACATCGAACATCTCCAGGTGAAGCTCGATTTCTGGCATAACAGGTTCATCCTCGATGGCAGCGCCCTGGCGTCGGGCGCGACGATCAATCTCGACGGCGGCGCCGGCACCGATACGCTCGACGTGAACCTGTCCGCGCTGGCGAGCGTGGATCTGCAGGTCGGCCCGGGCGGGACCACCGCCAGCTTCGGAATGATCGTCAATTTCGAAAACTTCGCGCTGAACCTCACGGCGGGCGCCGACCACGTCACCACCGGAGCCGGGAAGGACATGCTGACCGGCAATGGCGGCGACGACCTGCTGAACAGCGGCGAGGGCAACGACATCCTGAGCGGAGGCAGCGGCTCGAACAGCCTGAACGCGGGCGGCGGCGACGACCAGATCACCTCCGCGGGCCTCGACGCCGTCGACGGCGGAGCCGGTTATGACATCTGGTCCGGAGATTATGGCTCGTCCAGCGCGAACTTCAGCTTCACCCGCAATCTGGCAGCCGGATCCGCGACTTTGAGCAATGGAACGACGCTGGCCGGGATCGAGCGGATCGCGGCCCTGACGACGGGCTCCGGCAACGACGTCTTCACCTTCGCCCAGTCCGAGGGGACGACCGTCACGGCCGGTGCCGGCGAGGATGTGCTCAATCTCACCGGGAGCGGCTTTTCCGGCGACATCGATGCCGACGGATCGGCGGCGTTCGCCGGCTTTCTGGGCAATGACCGGTTCAGCGGCATCGAACATTTGAACTTCGTCTCCGTCGGCTTCGCGGACTCGATCTCCGTGGATGCCGCGCCCTTGCTGGGCGGCGCCACGCTTTCGCTGGACGCGGGCGGCGGAGTGGATTCGCTCGCCCTCGATCTCACCGCCTTCGGCGCCATCGGCTTTGCCGTGGCGGCGAACGGAGCGGTCACCACCAACGTCCCGATCACCTTGGCGAATTTCGAAACCTACCGGATCGATTCCGGCGCCGGCGCCGACACGATCGCCACGCAAAGCGGCAATGACGAGATCCATGCCAATGGCGGCAACGACGTCATCGGTACGGCGGGCGGAAACGATCTGCTGGATGGCGGCTCGGGAGCCGACGCGATGACCGGCGGCCTCGGCGACGACATCTATTTTGTCGACGATGCGGGGGACAGCGTCACCGAGCTGGCCGGCGAGGGCTTCGACGAGGTTCGCGCCAGCCTGGCGAGCTACACCCTCGCCGACTCGGTCGAAAAGCTCAGCGGCCTTTCCGCCGCCGGCCAGACGCTGACCGGCAACGGCCTCGACAACCTCATCTTCGGCGGATCGGGCAACGACGTCCTGATCGGCGGCCTTGGCACGGACAGCATGTTCGGCGGGCTCGGCAATGACACTTACCATGTCGACGCGGCGGGCGATTATGTCGACGAGCTCGATGGCGCCGGCAGCGATCGGGTGGTGACGAGCGTCAGCTATGCCCTGGTAAGCTTCGCCGAGGTCGAGACGCTCGAAGCAGCGGCGGGCAGCGCGCCGATCGACCTTACCGGCAACCGGTTCAACCAGCTTCTGATCGGCAATGACGGCGCCAACGTCCTTGACGGCGGCGCCGGCATCGACGTCCTGAACGGCCTTGGCGGCGACGACCTTCTCTATGTCGACGATGCCGGCGACGTCGTGATCGAGGCGGAGGGCGGCGGCAGCGACCGCGTCGTCGCCAGCGTCAGCTACGCGCTGGGCGACAGCTCGGTCGAAGTGCTGGAAGCAGCCGCCGGCAGCGCCGCGATCAACCTGACCGGCAACGGCCTAGCCAATGCGATCCGAGGCAATGATGGCGCGAACCTGCTCAACGGCGGCGGCGGGGCGGACGACCTGTCGGGCGGCCGGGGCAACGACACCTATATCGTCGACAACGGATCGGACCTCGTCCACGAGCTGTCGGGCGAAGGTTCGGATCTCGTCTACACGTCGGTGAGCTACGCGCTCGCGGCGGGTGAGGCGATCGAGGCGCTGTCGACCCAGGCGCATGGCGGCACCGCCGCGATCAACCTGATCGGCAACGAGTTCGCCCAGACCATTTACGGTAATTTCGGCGCCAACGTCATCGACGGCCGCGGCGGCGCGGACGTGATGGCGGGCTTTGCCGGCGACGATCTTTACATCGTGGACAATGCCGGCGACCAGGTGCTGGAGGGGATTGGCCAGGGCAATGACTCGATCGTCACCAATGTCAGCTACGTGCTCTCTTCCAACCAGGAGATCGAGACGCTCTCGACCCAGACCCATGCGGGGACGGACGACCTGTTCCTGACCGGCAATCAGTATAACAATACCCTGATCGGCAATGCCGGCGACAACATCTTGAACGGCGTCGGCGGCGCCGACGTGATGATCGGCCTCGACGGCGACGACACTTATGCGATCGACGATCTCGGCGACCTGGTCA
>Ga0307503_10000126_pt1 | contig 37575 bp, 46 predicted proteins | sample 17_S_MG_FD_194514 | JGI IMG/M metagenome (GOLD analysis project Ga0307503, IMG submission 194514) | Soil microbial communities from Populus trichocarpa stands in riparian zone in the Pacific Northwest, United States - 17_S | ecosystem: Environmental > Terrestrial > Soil > Riparian zone > Trees... | reverse complement strand
GCACCTTCCCACTGCGACAGATAGCCGCCGTCGAGCAGCACGAACTCGACCGCAATCTGCGGATCGCCTTTCTTTGTGTAGCCGAGCGCTGCCGTGATCGCTTTCGCTCGATACGTGTCTGCGTTGACCGCTGGTCCCGTCATTGTGCCCCTTGTGCCGGTTGAGGATCTTGCGTGGTGTCGGCCGCTGTGATGATCGCGGCTAGTTTGTTCGCGATGCGCGCGATCTCCGCGTCGTCGCCGGCCTCGACGGCACGTGCAACCGCAGATCGGGCGCGTGCTACACGCACGTCGTCTTCGGCGAGCGCGAGCAGCTGATCTTCGATCATCGCGAGCAGCGTGCGACGGTCCGCGGGCCGGTGTGCCGCGGCCGCGTCCGCGAACTCTTGCCAGTCGAGCGCGAGCCGGGGCGGCAAATCGTAGCGGTTTTTGGCGTCCCACGCCGCGGTGCGTTCAGTGTGCAGCACGCGCTGGCTGCCCATGACTCCGCGCACGCGGCCTTGTTTTTTGACCGTGTTTAGATCGTGGCTCGCGAAGAGCACAGCATCCGACCACTCGCGCCAAAAGCCGCTCGGGGCCTTGTGCAATTTGAGCTCATAGCGATCGAAGTCGTCGCCCGCGGGATTGCGGAAGGTCCGGATCGCGGAGTGCGCGAGCAGCACCAGGTGCATGTGCCGCTTGGTCCGCAGTGTGTCGAGATCCGACGCAAGCCGGCGCCATTGGTCGTGTGCCGCTACGTAGCCGCGGCCGTAGCCGAAGTCTTCGATCGACTGGTACGGCCGGCCGTTGTCGTCGCGCGACTCACGACACACGTGCGCCCAGCACAGCGGCTCAAGCCAATCGAGCGTGTCGATCACGAGCGTCTGATAGTCGTGTGCGGCCGTGGTCAGCTCGGCGATGGCCTCGAGCGCATCGAGCCAAGTCTGCGGCTGTGGGAAGCGCTCGACGTCGAGCTCGCTCGTCCCGTCTTCGGCGCCGAGAAAGATCGGCGCAGGTGCGGCCGCGGCGAAGGTCGATTTGCCGACCCCTTCAATCCCGTAAACCAGCAGCCGCATGGGTTTCGCCAGCCGCCCCTTGATGACCTTCCCGAGCGCCATGCGCCCGCTGGGTTTGGACGGCAGGATCGCTTGCGTCGTGTTGGCGGGGCCCGTCGCTGTCGGCTGCTGGGCGCGTGTGGCTCGTGCGACGGCTGCGGCCGCGGCTAGTGCCGCGCGCTGGGCGGCGGTCGGTGCGGGTGACTGCGTGGCGGTGCCGGGGGCCGGCTTGGGGGCGGGTGCTGCTGGTGGCATGGGTACTGCTGCCTCGTGTGGTGGTGATTGCTGTGGTTCTGTCACTCGGCGGCCTGCCCGTTAGTGTTTTCTGACGGCATCACGAAGTCTGGCGACAGCTCGGGATGCACGTTGTCGACCTTCTGATAAACCGTGAAATCCTCGAGCGACGCTTGCCGCGTGCACACCGGGAAAAACGAACACATGCGGCCGTAGCGCTCGCACGACTGGACGTTGCGCGCTCGGATGCCGGACCGCTGACCGTCGCGGATGAGCACGGCTGTCTGCCATGCGTCGTGTGCGGCCTCGGTTTCTTCGGACGGCAAGCGCACCACGAATCCGCGCTGAAAGTACTTGTCGACGTTGGTCAACACTTCTTCGGTCAGCCGCAGCCGGAACTCGTCGGGGGTTTCGTCGCGGTCGCGCTGGTTGGCGTAGAGTGCGCCGGCCTTCGTGTACTTGCGGGCCTCGGGGGCCGTGGCTTTCAGTGGTGCGTGACGCGGCTTGCCGATCACGTCGTATAGACAGCCGGCGATCTCGATGCCGTGGGCGCGTGCACCGGCGAAGTACGTGCTGATCTGTGAGTCGAGCTGCAGCCGTTTCCAATACGTCGAGCCGGCCGAGATGTCTTCGCCGCTGGTCTTGTGCTCGACGATGTACACGCGGCCGTCGCTGAGATTCAGCACGATCGCGTCTAACTTGCCCCCGAGGCCGAACGTCTTCGACCGTGCGCCCGTCGCCGGGTTTTTCAGGTCCGCGCGGAACTCGAGCTCGACGCCGAGGATCTCAACGTCCAGCGAATCGTGCCATCGGGCGTCGTAGGCCTGCATCAGCACGCCCGCGCGTGCCAAGTCGTAATCGTCCACGGCGTGCGGGCGGATCGCGTCGAGTGCCGCCGACAGCTGCAGGTCCGGCGTGGCGTAGGCACGCCACCAAGCCTCGAGGCCCAAGTGAAACAAAGACCCGAATCGCAGGGCCTCGGGGTCTTCGCCTAGCGGCTTGTAACCGAGCTCGTAGCGGTAATGGTGCTCGACCGCGCAGCTGCGGTAGGTCTTGAGCTGGGAGTTCGTCAGCACCTGCAGTGCGCGACGGGGGGGGGCGGCGACGTGGGTACTGCTTTGCGTCGTGGTCACGGTGTAACCACGTAACACGGCGTTTTCGAGTCGTCAAATATGCCTAGTTAGCGGGCGGCCGTAGGGCACGGTGAGCATAAACGCCTAGGGCTCGCGAGCGCTATTACGGCGCCGAGCCGGTGCCAGTCGTGGTCCGTGTGAATTGCCGCGCCTACCAGGCAGCCATCGGCACGGGGGGCGACGTCGCGGGTAGACCGCTGTTGCCGTCGTGAGCCGCGAGTGTCGCCGCGAGCCATCGGCACCGGGACGTTACTGCGTCGTGATCTTCGCCCTGCATTGTGTCCGCAACGTCAAGCAAAAACGCTGCGTGATGGAGTGGTAAAGCGGCCCCCTCGGTCGAGTGCAAGAAAGCCTCGACCGCACCGCGAGATGTCGACATTTACGCGCAATACAGCCTCGACTGGCGGGCGTCTAGCCCCTGGCCGAACAAGCGACTCAAACGGAAACTCACCTTTCCGAGTGTATAGGCGACAAGGTGCGATGCGGTCGCACCTAACTACGACTGACTGTAGTCAGAACGCGCTAGCTACCGCTAACCCTTGGCTTTTTCACACGACGCTTGATGAGCTGTGTAGTCGTTACATGATCGGGCGGCGGCTGCGGGTGCGTCGTCACAGCAAGTGTCGACACGAGCGCGATAGTCAGTGCTTCATACAAGGCAATCGACGGCGGCACATCGGTCTGTAAATGCCGCAGCTTGAGCGTCAGGCCCTTCTCACTCGCTAGCTTGCCGATGGGCGTCGCCAAGAACTCTTGCAGCACGCGGGGCAGCTCGTGGTCACCGACAGGGGCGTCGGTACTGTCCACGCCGGTCGCGAGCCAACCGACGTTGGCGCCCGTGACTTTGGAGACGGTCAGGAGTTCGCTGATGGTTGGCTCGCCTATGCCGCGCTCCCAACGCGAGACGGTAGAAGGATGCACGCGGACCACTCGAGCGAAGTCGTCTTGCGTGAGCTTGGCGGCTTCACGTGCGCTTTGTAGCCGCTCCGCCAACGGCGGGGGCAAACGTCGGGCCATAAGCCGCTACGTGCCCCGGCCTAAGCAAAAATGCAAGACAAGGCGAAAACCTACCAGGGAATAACTAGGCGAAAATGACGTCTTGCCAAACTCGTCATATTTGCCTAGTTTGCCGTGCATGTCGTCGCCCGAGTCGTCGCCGCAGGTGTCGTTTGCTGATTGGCTCGTCGAGCGACGCGGCGCGGCCAAGCTGACGCAGCAAGCGCTGGCCGAAGTGATCGCCGTCCACGCGTCCACGGTGTCACGGTGGGAGCGCGGGGAAGCCGAGCCGTCCGTAAGCGAGCTGCGCGGGCTGATCGTGGCGCTCAAGGCGCGGGCTGACGACGCGCTGCAGCTGCCGGACGTGCCGACCGTCGCGACGACGGGCGCGGCGTTTCAAATCATAGGAGGCGCGGACGAACATGCCGACGATAGGACAGACGGAAACGCGGTCGTGTCTGGTGGATCTAAGCGCGTCGGAGCGCGTCGAGCTCGGCCACGAAATGGGCAAGCACGAAGTGCAGATCGAGGCCCTAAAGGTCGAAAGAGCCGGCGTAAGTAAGCGCATCCGCGGGCACGAAGTCGAGCGCAACAAGCTCGGGCACTGGCTCGACACGGGCAAGCGCGAGCAAGACGTCGAGTGCTGGTGGCGGCGTAGCGAAGTCGCGCGCGAGTGGTATCTGCAGCGCCCCGACACCGGCGAGACGATCGAGACGCGGCCGTTCAGCGGGCGCGACTTGATCCACGAGCTGCCGTTCACCGACGACGGCAACCAGGCCGCCGACCACGACGAAAACGGCGAAGTGTTGACCGCGGTCGACTCCAATTTCGTCGTCACCGTGATCGGCGTCGATCCGGGGCAGCCTTTCGTCGAGGCCGCTCCGCAGCCTGCACCCGAGCCGCCCGCACCGGTCGTGCAGCTACTCGCGCCGCCGCCTAGACGGCCGGCGCCGAAGGGCGGCGGCAAGCGCAACGGCAAGGCGACGAGCAAGGCACGGCCCGCGGCGGTGCCATGATCGCGGGCGGGCCGTCAGGTCGAAAGCCTTGATCGGTCCGCCCATGTCGGGACCGGCCGAAACGTCTGCTGCCGTCGTCTGCATGTTGCAGGCTGCGCTCGACTACGCGGAGCAAGGGCTGCGCGTCTTTCCGGTGTGGCATGTCGACGACTCGCACCTCTGCGCTTGCCCCGCTGGTGCTGGCTGCCCAGATCCCGGCAAGCACCCGCACGTGTCGCGGTGGCAGGTGGTCGCGACCGATGACGCGGACTCACTGCGCGAGTGGTGGGCCCAATGGCCTAGCGCCAACATCGGCTTGATCACGGGCGCGACCAACGGATTCGTGGTTGCAGACTTCGATCCGCGCAACGGGGGCGATCAAACACTCGCGCAGCTCGAGGCGGCAAACGGCGGAACATTTCAGACTGTCACGGCGCTGTCCGGGGGCGGCGGGGTGCATCTGTTTTTCGCCGTGGGGGCGGACAGTCGGCTGCGTAACGGCCGCGGCATACGGCCCGGACTCGACCGTAGGGGTAACGGCGGTTACGTCGTGTCGGCGCCATCCATGCACGCGAGCGGACACCGTTACGTGTTCGCTGCGGGCCTCGGGCTTGGTGCTCCTATGCAATCCGTGCCGGATTGGCTCGATGAGCGCGAAATCGAACGCGGCGAGCCGGACGTCGTGCCCGTGGTGCTGCCGGTTGGCCCGCGCGACTTGGCGCGCATCGATCGCTATGCGCGGCGTGCGCTCGATCTCGAGGCAAACGCCGTGCGCACGGCCCCCAAGGGCACACGTAACGATCGACTGAATGAAGCCGCTTTCTGTCTTGGGCAGCTCGTCGGCAGTCGAGCGCTCGATCAAGGCCTCGTTGAAAGTGTGCTTTTCGGGGCAGCGAAAGCGGCGGGCCTCGGGATCCGCGAGATTCAGAAGACGATCCGCAGCGGCCTCGTGACGGGAATCAAACGTCCGCGTGCAGTGCCCGAGCGCACCGCGAATACGCGCGCAGTGCCGGGGGCCAACATGGCGCATGATTCAGACCCACCTACGCCCGGCGCCGTGCTCGCCGCGCCCGCGGAGCAAGCCCCGGCGTATCGCTTGCTGGCCGATGGCATCGAACACGAAATGCGCTCGCTCGGTCCGCGCATCGCCACGGGCTTTCGCTCGCTCGACAAGTGGACGGGCGGCGGCATCCCGTGCGGAACGCTGGTCGTGCTGCTCGCACCGCCGAACGTCGGCAAGTCGTCACTGGCCGCCTATCTCGCGCACGCGATGGAAGCTGATGGCGGCTGCGCTTGCGTCTATTTCGCGGCCGATGAAGCCGCGCGCGGCATCTACCTGCGCATCGGTCAAATGATGGGATTCGAGCGCGAAGACTTGGAAGCTGAGGGGGAATTCGGCGTCGCGCGGCGCGCTGCGTACGCGGAGCGGGCGCGGGATCCGTCTCGAAAGCTCGCGATTATCAATCCCTATGTCGACGGTGCGTCAACGGTCGAGGCGGCCCACGCCGCACTGCTCGACTTCGCCGCGGATCGCCCGCGGGTGATGTTCGTGGACAGCCTGCAGTCCGCTAGTTTCGACGTAGACGCGGGCGTCGATATCGTCAGGGAGCGTGTCGACGCGCGGCTCAAGGCGTGCGTAGGGATTGCGCGCACCGGAACCAGTGTCGTGCTGATCAGCGAAATGCCGCGCGCTGCGTACGCCAACCGTGCGGGCAGTGCCGATCGCGATCCGATCGCGGGCGGCAAAGAATCGGGCGGGATCGAGTTCCGCGCAGATCTACAGCTCACGCTAAAGCCGGTGCAGGGGCAGCGGGGATTCGTCGATCTGAGTGTCGATAAAAACCGCATCACGCCGATCAAGCACGTGTCGCTGCGGCTGCGGCAAGACTTCGTGTCGGCCGGGTTTTCGGAAGTCATGTTGCCCGGCACGTCCACGCCCACCAAAGACGAGCGCGACGCGGCAGCCGATGGGAAGCGGGACGCGCGGCAGATCGCAAAGCTGCTCGACGCAGAGCGCAAGGTATTGGACGCGGTAACGGCGACGTCCGCGCTGCGCACCATGGCGGACGTTGTTGCCGCCACGAGTGCTCGCCGGCAGGACGTTTGCCGCGCGGTCCGGGCCCTCGAGCTGCGTGGAGAGCTAACCAGAACAGGCGGGGTCTACGCAGTCGGGGGGAGCGGTTCCCATGAGTAAAGTGATCGGGGTCGAAAAACCTGTAACCCCTCTAGAACCCGTTCCCGCGATCACGAGAGTTCCCGGATGGTTCCCGCCCATTTTGGCGTCCCCGATTAGGATGATTGGTTCCGGGTTCCCGTGGTTCCCGGGCCGTTCCCGGCCGTTCCCGCGGTCGGTTCCCGTTTTGCGTGCCATGCAGAGCGCAGCGGTTCCCGTGGTTCCCGCACCCCTTAAGGGGGCGGGACCATCGGGAACTGCGGCGCGAATGGCACTGCCGTTTGGTGTAAGCGGGCCAGCGGGAACCATGGTTCCGCTAGCCAGCGGGGACTATCCCGCGGCCGCCCGGCTTGGCGAGCGTGCTCATGGGCTCATTGGCTCATGGGCAAGCGTATCCGCAGCCGTCCGCTGCGGGTGCGACTCACACAGCGGAAAGGATCCACATGCCTGATGCACCGGCCTGCCAGCGCTGCAATCGCGGCGCAACGCGTTACTACCGGCACACGTTCGACGGTGGTTTTCACGTCGGCGTGTGGTGCTTGAGCTGCCGCACACACGCGCAGACCGGGCGCGCTTGGTACGCGAAAGCAGATTTCACGCCCGAGGAACTCAAGGCACTTCCCGATCTGGCTCGACTCGAGGGCACGGCAGATCCGCGACAGACCAGGCTGTTTTAGCTATGCGAATAAACGACAAGCAACCAAGTCTGAATAAGGCCCCTAGACGCCGCCGTACGGCTAGCGCAGTCGTCGTGCGTGGGTCGGGGCGGAAACGCCGTCGCGAGCCGACACGGGCCCAGCTCGTGCAGCGGCGGGGCTATGCCGCGCGGCCGTGGCGCTGTGCCGTGCTGGCCGTGGACACGGCGGCGCGGTCGGGCTGGTCTTTCCGCGTGGGGGGCGTTCAGTCCGCTTTCGGGGAAGTCGACACGCGGGACGGTGAAGCCGTCGCGCACATAGTGCGCTGGGCGGAGCAAGAGTCAGGGGGCCTCGATCTGGTGCTCGTGCTCGAGGCGCCCTACGGCGGCGGCCGCGAAATGCTGCTCGCGCTTGGGGCCGCGCGCGAGCGCTGGCTCTCCGCGTGGCGAGCGGCCGGCATGTCAGAAAAGCGCACCGTGCCGATCATGCCGTCGCGCTGGCGTCGCTTCGTGCTTGGGCCCGCGTACGTGCGTATGCAGCGCGACGACATACGCGCCGCAGAGCAGGAACTCGCCGCGCGGATCGTCGGTGAAAAGTGCGCGGCGGATGAGTCGGCGGCGATCTTGATCGGGCTGTGGGCTGAACGCGCGCCCGAAGTCGGCGAGGCTTTAGGCGCTGCAGCGCAGCAAATCGGAGCCGGCGACGACTCGAGCGGTGCCGCTCGAGCTGCCAATGATGTCATGAGCACGGATGCCAGCGTGCAAGCCGACACGCTTGCAAGCGTGCCAGTGAGCACAGGTGCAAGCGTGCTCATGAGCAGCCCCGTGCGGAAGCTAGAGCGAGAAATTACGCTGGAAGCCGCGCAAAAGCGCGATCTTTGGTCGCAGTGGTACACGCCGCCTTGGCTCGCCGCGCAGCTGTGGGAGTGGGCAAGCCGCAAGGATCGGCCCGAGACGGTACTCGAGCCGTCGTCGGGGGAAGGTGCGCTGATCGTGCCGATCCTGGCTGACCCGCGCGGGTGCAAGGCGATCACGTGCGTGGATATCGACGTCGTCAACGTGAAGCGGCTCGCCAAAGTGTGCCGCGATCGGCAAGTGCCGGCCGGCCTGGTTATCACGGCGCACTGCGGCGACTTCCGGCACGGCGGGCTGCCGGACGGCGGCACGATGTTCGATTTGTGTTTGATGAATCCACCGTACGAAGATGGGCAAGCAGAAGATTTCATTTTGCACGCACTCACGATGGCGCGGCGCGTGTGCGGGATATTCAAGGCGTCGATCCTGCACGGTCAAAACCGTTACAAAACGCTGTGGCAAGTGGCGCAGACGACGCGCGAAGTACGGCTAAAAAAGCGGCCGTCGTTTGGCAAGTCGAACCGGGGCACGACGTCGCCGAAGAATGATTATGTGGCGCTCGAGATCGTGCTGCGGCCTGCGGACGCGCCGGAAGACGCGCCACGCGGCGAGCGGATGGTTGAGGTTGAGTCGTGGGGCTAGTGCTCGCGATGATCCGCGTCAGCCCGCTGCGCGTGATGCTCGCGCGTAAACGGATCGCTATGTGGCGGCACCACCTAGCCGACGCGTGGTGCATGTTCATTTTCGGCGAGCCTGTGCCGCGGACGGCTGCGGGCGGGCCGTGGCGGCTCGCGTCGTGGCACGACGGCGATCACTGGATCGCGTACGTGTGGCGCGGGGATGAGTGGCACGGGGCAGGGTTTCACGTTGATCGGGACACCGCGTGTCGGCGGGCTTTAGGTGAAGCGCGGCGCAACGTGCGTAAACGACGTGTGGGGCGGAAAAGCGGAGCGAATACATGATGAATTGCGCGGAAATGACAACGGATAAACACCATGGCTGAGGGAAAGGTGATCGGCGTCGTGCTCGCCCGCTTCGATGAGACCTTGAGGTATCTGCTTAGTCGCGAGCGGGTGGGCGAAAAGTCGCCGCATCCCGAGCCGCTGATGCGAGCGGGCTTGTATACCGCTGCGGCGGTGCTGGTGCTCGCGGCGGAAGTCAAAAGAGCTGTCGCAGACCTGACAGACGATAGCGGCCGGATCCGAGTGTTCATTGACAAGGGAAACAACGATGACTGATGCCGCCGCCGAATGGGTCGATCCGTCCACACTCAAGCCGTGGGCCAAAAACCCGAGGAAAAATGACGGGGAACCTGTTGTAAAGGTCGCCGAAAGCATCAAGCGTTTCGGCTTCGCATCGCCGATCGTCGCTCGCCTCGAGACGCGCGAGATCATCGCCGGGCACACCCGATGGAAGGCCGCGCAGTCGCTCAAGCTCGACCGCGTGCCGGTGCGATTCGTCGATTTGTCGGAGCGCGAAGCGCACCTCTTGGCACTCGCGGATAACCGGCTCGGCGAGCTCGCCGAATGGGATACGCCCGAACTGCACGACCTGCTGCGCTCGTATGATTTGGGCGATCAAATGCTCGCCGGTTGGGGCGACAAAGACCTGCGCGAAATGGAGCGGCTGATCAGGTCGAATGGCGACCTAGCCGACGACGACGCGCCGGAGCCGCCCGCAGTACCAGTCACGCAGCCGGGCGATCTGTGGCTGCTCGGGCGGCATCGGCTCGTGTGCGGGGATGCGACGGATCCGAAGGTGGTGCAGCTCGCGCGCGCCAAGCTGGAGCCGTTTATCATGGTCACGGATCCGCCGTATGGCGTGCAGTACGATCCGGCGTGGCGGAACGAGCCGGGCGCGCTTCCGAACGGCAACGGCACCGTGAGAAATCCCGATCGGCAAGGGCGGGATAAGCGTTCGGGCGATATTCCAAACGACGACCGCGTCTCATGGCTCGAGGCATACAAGCTATTTAGCGGCGTAGTTGCCTATGTGTGGCACGGCGGAAAGGGTGCCGCGACGGTGATCACAGCGAGCGACCTGCTAGCTGTGCCGATGCGCGTGCGCGCGCAGATCGTATGGAAAAAGCAGCAAGCCGCAGTCGGCCGCGGTCACTACCACTGGCAACATGAATGCTGCTGGTACGCCGTGCGTGAGGGCCACTCCGCACGGTGGGCAGGCGATCACACGCAGTCGACCGTGTGGGACATCTCGAATCGCCCGACCGACCCGACCGACGAAACCACGCACTCGGCGCAAAAGCCGATCGAATGCATGGCCCGCCCGATCCGCAACCACGGCAAGGCCGGCGACGTCGTCTACGACCCGTTTTGCGGTAGCGGCACGACGCTGATCGCCGCAGAGCAACTCGACCGCACGTGCGTCGCGATCGAGATCTCGCCGGCATACTGCGACGTGATCGTAGAGCGCTGGCAACGCGTCACGGGACACAAGGCGCAGCGGCAAACGGCGACGCCATGACGACGACACCGGAAACGCTACACCGTGATTTCGTCGAGCTGCTGCGGGCGGCAGGTCAGCAAGACGCCGTCGTGTGGCGCAGTCAAAACGCCGTGGTGTGGGCCCTAGACAAGCCGTGGTGTCGCTCGCTCGGGTTTCATTGGTATTCGTATGAGAGCAAGACGATCCGCGCGCAGGTCGAGCGGTTTAGTCTGCGCTGGCCTCGGTCGAACACGCTAGCGACTCCCTATCCGGACGCGCTTGCACTCGAGTTCACCTTCCACGTGGACGAATCGCCGCTAGCGCTAGCCTGGTTGCGCGACTTATGTCTGCGGCGCGACACGCCGCTGCTCGAGGGGCACTACGCCGAGTGCTTGCGGCACATACGCAAGGGGTCGCACTACGAGTGGACCGACAAAGCGTGGACGGCGTGTGAGACGGTCTACGTGGCACGAGCTCGTGCGCGTGGTGAGGTGCGCGAGCCGCGGCCGAATCGACCGCGGGACGTGGTTTACAGGCACAAGCTAGGGGAGGGGTAGGCGATGAGTGACGACAAAATCTATTTAGGCGATTCGGTTTACGCCGACTTCGACGGCGAGCGGATCACGCTCACCACTGAGAACGGCTACGGCCCGTCGAACACGATCGTGCTTGAGCCGGAGGGTTATCACGCGCTGTTGCGGTGGGTCGATCGGCTGCAGAAACGCGCACTCGCAAGCGTCAAGCCGCGCGTGATCGAACCATCAGAGGGCTAAGCGATGGCAGCCACCAGCAAGCGCGGCCGTGGACAGCCCACGAAGCTCACCAAAGAAGTGCAGGAGCGGATCGTTAGTCAGATCCGGATCGGCGGCTATCTGCGGTACGCGGTCGAGGCGGGCGGCATCGGTTACACGACCTTCCAAAACTGGCTTGAGCGCGGCACGAAATACGAGGCCGGCGAAGGGCCCGAGCGCGATCGGGTTTATTTCGACTTCGCGATCGCCGTGCGCCAAGCCCAAGCACAAGACGCGCTACGCATGCAGTCGATCATCACGCGTGCAGCTGTCGGCGGCGATTGGAAAGCGGCTAGCTGGTCGCTCGAAAAAAAGTACCCACACGCATACGGCCAGCAGCCGCAGGGCGGGGCGTCGATCACGATCCGCGGGGGTGGCTCGAGCGGCTCAAGCGGCGGCACCGACGACGCTGTAGCGCGTGTCGAGTTTTATTTGCCCGACAACGGCAGGCGACCGGATGAGCCGGGCGCGCAGAGCAACGGCAACGGCACGGGGAAAGGCCACTGACATGGGCAGGCGTGACTACGTCGACAGCGACAGCGGGACAGCCGTGATCGACCGCGCGGAGTGCATCGCAGAAACCGGGATCGCGATGCGCGTGCGCTTCATGGCGGCTAGCAAGGCGATCCGCACGATGTGGATACCCAAGTCAGTCGTGCACGACGACTCGGAGGTGTTCGACTCGCGCGAGCACGCGCGCGGCAAGCTGGTGTTGCAGGCTTGGTGGGCTGATCAAGAGGGGATCACGACGTGAGCAAGCGTGCCAAGGTGCCAGTGAGAAAGCGTGCCAAGGTGCCAGTGAGAAAGCGTGCGGATGCATCTGCGCGTGATCTGCTGCATGAGCTTTTGGCCATAACCCAAAAGGCCCGGACGTTGCTGGGTCGTGAGTTTGCTGCGACGGCGCATGCGGACGCGCGGACGAAACGAGATCTGCGAGCCGTTGTTGACGTCGCGATCCTGGGTCTTCTGCAAAGGCATGCTGGTTTACGCACTGCTGACGAAAGCGAGAGCTGCTTCAGCAGCGCATTGCTTGCGTGTTCTCGCACTGAGAAAGGCACCCGTCAGCCAGTGCCAGAATGGCCCGATATTGTGGATGCGTCCCGCGTATATCTGCGCACGCTGCCGCGAGACTTTCGCGCGATAGTCCAGGAAATGCGTCAGGAATATACAACCGAGGTGAAGCGAAATGGTCGAACCCCGGACATGCACTGATGACCGCCCTAGCCCCCGTCACACGCATCGGCCCGCAACCCGGATCGCAAGAGCGATTCCTAGCGTCGTCGGCTGACATCGTGTTTTATGGGGGCGAGGCCGGCTCGAGCAAGACGGCCGGCCTCGTGCTCGAGGGGCTACGGTGCCACGACGTGCCACGCAGCGGCGGGATCATATTCCGCCGCACGTCGCCGCAGCTCATCGGTCCCGGCTCGCTGTGGGAGCTCGTCAAAGAATGGTATCCGCGGCTTGGCGCGCGTTGCACCGAATCGCCCATGTATCTGGCGACCTTCCCGAGCGGCGCGACGGTGCAGCTAGGACACTTGCAGTATGAGACGTCGAAGACCGCGCACCAGGGGAAGGGCTACTCGTTTATCGGTTTCGACGAGCTCACACACTTTACCGAGGGGCAGTTTTGGTATCTGTACTCGCGCTGTCGTTCAACTAGCGGCGTCAAGTCTTACATACGCGCTACGATGAATCCCGATCCGGACAGCTGGGTCAAGACCATGATCAAGTGGTGGCTCGACAAGCGCGGCGAGTACGCGCGGCCCGAGCGCTCGGGCGTGGTGCGCTACTTCTATCGCATCGGCGACACGATCCATTGGGGGAAGACGCCGGAAGAGCTAGTCGAGCAGTTCCCCGATCAAGGCGTGGCGCCGACGTCGTTTACGTTCATTTTGGGCAGACTGTCAGACAACAAGATCTTACTGCAGATCGATCCGGGCTACCGCGCGCGGCTCATGTCGCTACCCATGGTCGAGCGCGAGCGGCTGCTAGGCAAAGGGCAGGGCGGCAATTGGGCGATCCGCCCGGCTGCGGGCCTGTACTTCCGCCGAGCCTGGTTTCGCACGATCGCAGCGCCGCCTACCGACTTCGTGCAGATCGTGCGGGCGTGGGATAAGGCCGCGACGCAGCCCAGCATCGAGAATCCCGATCCGGCGTGGACGCGCGGGGTCAAGATGGGAATCACGCGCGGCGGGCGGATCGTGATCTTGCACCTCGAGTCGCTGCGCGGCAGCCCCGCACAGGTGTTGCAAGCGATGTTGAACACCGCCGCGCAGGATGGGATCGGCGTGAAGATCTGCATATGGCAAGACCCCGCGCAGGCCGGCAAGGTCGACGTGGCGTTGACCAAGTCGTTTTTGAGCGGCTATTGGGTCGAGTCGGAAGTCGCGCGCGAAGACAAGCTCGTGTATGCGGGCCCGTTCAGCACGCAGGTCGAGGCCGGCAACGTCGACGTGTTGCAAGGCCCGTGGAACGAGGCTCTCTTGTCGGAGCTCGAGTCGTTTCCGGACGGCCGGCACAAAGACATCACCGACGCGTGCAGCCGTGCGTTCATGGCGATCAGTAAGGCGGGCGTGCGCGTGTACCAGGATGCGATGGCACTGCTGGCGAAGGAAATGCACACATGACGGTCCACACACACAAACAAATGTGCGAAGCGCTCGGAGGTGAGCCGGTTGCGATGCCGGGCGATGGGAAGGATCTGCAGGAGCTTACGCCGTGGCCACGCATAGAAGAGTTCGCCCCGCTGGTTGAGGCACTCGAGCCGCTGCCCGACGACGAGCGGGCGCGCGTGCTGCTGTATTGCCTCCTAAAGTACGCGCCCAGCGAGTTTAGCAACGGCGACTTGTTCGGGCTGATCGAGCGGGCGCGCAGCCCGTCGAACGCGTGCAACAAGCCGATACAGATTGACTCGACCAAGATGTCCGAGGCGCTGCGCGACGAGCTGGACAAGTACGCGCGCGAGCACCTAGACGGGCGGTGACTGCACACGTGCCAGTGTGCAAGCGTGCCGGAGTGCACCCGTAAACATGAGCAAAGGACACCGTATGTCAGACGAAAAAGAGCTACAGACGATCACGGGCGCCGACGTCGGAGCGCTGCCCTACGCGCCCCCCGAACCGCCCGCCGCAGCTTACGAGCCGATCCTGCAGTATTTCAGCTACAGCCATCTGCCGCCCCCACTGCGCACGGTGTCGGCGCAGTTCGCGGTGTTGGCCGAGTTCATCGTTGACCACTTGCCGCGCTGCGCAGAGCGCACGGTCGCGCTCCGCAAGCTGCTCGAGGGGAAAGACGCAGCGGTGCGGGCTGCGCTCGGGAAGTGACTTGGAAGGGAAGCCGCGCCAATGAGCAGCACGACCTGTGTTAGCGGTCCTCTGTGCTCCTGCCCAGCGTCGGGAAGATCAGCAGTGCCCGGCGTAGACAGCGGGGCGGGCCGGCCAGCCTTAGAGCCGGCGCTATGACAGCTGCACGCGTAGCGGTGCTCTACACCGATCCGCGCGGCGTCTATGCCCGCATGCCTGACGTGGACAGCTGGCCCGCGGAGCGCGACGCGTGCGGCTACCGTGGCCCGCTGCCCGTGGTCGCGCATCCGCCGTGCGGGCCGTGGGGGCGGCTGCGGCACTTGTCGCGCGGTGATGATCCGTTTTGCGCGGTGCGAGCCGTGCACCAGGTACGGCAGTGCGGCGGGATCCTCGAGCACCCCGCGCAATCGCAACTGTGGACGCGTTGCAGGTTGCCGCTACCGGAAGGTCTGCCCGATGCGTGGGGCGGCTACGCGATCGCGATCGATCAGGTGTCGTGGGGGCACGTGGCGCGCAAGCGTACGTGGCTGTATTTCGTCGGCATCGATCGGCGCTTGGTCGAGTCGAGCCGTCGCACGGGTGGCGAGCCCACGCATTGGGCGTCCGGTCGTCGAGGCCGCAGGGGCAACAAGGGCGGGCAAACCGTGCCGCCCGGCATCAAGGTCTGCTCGGTCAGGCAACGCCGCCGCACGCCGCTCGAGCTCGCACGCTGGCTTGTGGACCTAGCAGCGACGGCCGCCCGTCCGTGATACCGTGCAGGCGTGCAAGCTTGCACATTGGCACGCTTGCACGCGGAGACATGAGCACATGAGCAGCGACGGCGGCACGGTCGATCGGCTCGACGGGTGGATGAACGTCGTGACGGGCCTCGGCACGGCCCGCGATAAGCTCACCTACGCCAAAGTCACGCCCGGCGAAAAGCTCGGCGACGGCTCGCTTGAAACTCTCTTCAATGAAGACGACACGGCTAGGCGCATCGTGTCCAAGCTGCCGCGTGAGGCCATGCGCCGCGGGTTTCGTGTCGAGCTCGAGGCCGAAGACGACGACGACAGCGGCGCGGACGTCGAGCGCGAGCTCCACGACGCGCTACGCAAGATCGGGGCGGACACGGCGCTACGTGACGGCTGGACATGGGCCCGGCTATACGGCGGCGGGTCGGGGCTTTTCGTCGGCGCAGACGACGGCCGCGAGCCACACGAGCCGCTGAACGAAGCGGCGATCCGATCCGTCTCATTCGTCAACGTGATCAAGCGGCCGCAGCTGGTGGTCAAGTCGCGATTCGTCGACGTGACCAAGCCCGACTACGGCAAGCCCGAGGTGATCACGATCTATCAGAGCGGCGTGATCAGCGGCATCAGCCGGATTGGCTTGAGCGTCGACGTGCACGTGAGCCGCTTGATCTTGTTCGACGGCGTGCTCACGGCCCGCACCACGCAGCCCAGCACGAACGAGTGGGATGATTCGGTCTTGCAGTCTGTGTATTCCGCGCTGCAGCAGTCGGCGACGGGTTGGCAGTCGACGGCGCACTTGATGACCGATGCCGCGCAAGGCGTTTTCAAGATCCAAAACTTGATCGACCTGATCGCAGCCGGTCGATCCGAGGTGTTGACGGCGCGTATGCAAGCGCTCGACATGGGCCGCTCGACCGCGCGCGCGATCCTGGTCGACGCTGAAAAAGAGTCATTCGAGCGGATCGCTACTTCGTTCGCTGGGCTGCCCGAAGTGCTGGACAAGCTCATGACGCGCGTTGCGTCAGCCGCCGAAATGCCCGTCACGCTGCTTTACGGCCGCAGCCCCGCGGGCCTCAATGCGACCGGCGAAAGCGACATTCGCGGATGGTACGACACGGTAGCGGACGCGCAGACAGACGTGCTTGAGCCACGGCTGATGCGATTGCTGACGCTGATGTTTCTCGCGAAGGATGGCCCGACACGCGGCAAGCTACCCGAGCGCTGGTGCATTGAATTTCACCCTCTGTGGCAGCCCACGGATAAAGAGCTCGCGGACACGAACAAGGTCAAGGCCGACACGTATGTAGCGCTGGTCGGCGCGCAGATCGTGACCGAGTCGGAGGCCGCGATCGGGCTGGCTCCTGACTTCCCCGTGATCGACGTCGAGCAACGCAAGCAGCTGCAGGAGGAACAAGCGGACGTGCACGCCGAGGCGTTGCTGAATCCGCCGCAGCCGCCCGATCCGAATGCGGATCCCGACGCCGAGCCGCCGCCGCAGTCGGACGTATAACCACACTGCACGCCGGGAAAAGACGGCGGCGGCCCCATTGACGAAAGCGCCGCGGGCGGCCATGCTTAGAACATGAGCAAAGCAGTAACGCTTCCGGTACGAGTCGCAGCGGGCCGCACTCTCAAGATCAAGGCTAGCGGCGATGCGGACGGCGGCTGGTCGACGGTGGCATGTGTGGATGCAGAGCACGCTCGACAGATTATGCGGGCGTTTCCGGCCGCTGAGATGCCGTGCTGGCGTAACCCCGCGGCGGCTTGGAACAAGTAACCGCAGCCACGACTGACACCACACGCCGCCCGGTCACAAGCCGGGCGGTTTGCGTTTGGAGGATCGCCGAATGTCAGGACAAGGATCACAGCTCGACGGCTACCGCTGCATCGTGTGCCGCAAGCGGCGCAACCGGTGCTTGCGGTGTGCTGCCGCCCGGCGCGTCAAGGTGCAGGAGCTACACCGCGCCAAGGCCGATCGGGGCGAATGCCTCGACTGCGACGGCGCAGCCGTGCCCGGCATGACGCGGTGCCAGTTGCACCGGGACGCGAACAACGCCCGATCGCGGGCCTCCCACGCCCGACGCCGGGCGGCTAACGACGACTGACGGGTACACGGCGGCACGGCGGCACCCGTGCCAATGAGCACCCGCACACATGAGCACATGAGCACGGCGGCACATTGACTGCCGTGCATGTGGGGGCGTATCACGGGCGTCATGGCCCTCACCCGCCGCCACGACGCCCAGTTCGCAGCCCGGCTCGCCGCGCTGATCGCCGATCGCTACGACGCGCAAGCCCGTGTGCCGGCCGGACGCCACGGCGGCGGTCAGTTCACCTCGAGCGGGGGCGGCGGCGGCGGCCCGAGCAAGGCTAAAGAGCGTCGCGCGGCCGCCCGCAGCTTCACCAATGCGAGTGTGGAGCGTGCGATCAAGTCGGGCGCGACCGAAAAGCAAGTCAGGGCGATCCGCGAGATCGAGCACCGCGCACACCTGAAGGTGCAGCGCGCCTCGGCGCGGCTCGCGCAGGGGACGCAGCAGACGCTATTCACGAAGGCCCCCAAGCAGCCGGGCGCATACCGGCTCGCCAAGGCCGTGGGGGGCGGGACGGCCGTAGGCATCGCGAACAAGGCACTCGTGCATGCCGCCGCGCAGAAAGGTCTAGCCGAGCATGCCGCGCGTGTGGCGGGGCGGAAGTCGACGCCGCCGCCGGCTGCAGCGCCGCACGCTGGCACGACTGCGGCGGCATCGTTGCGACCTGCCGCAGCCGCACCAACGGGCCGCACCGGTCACGAGCGCAAGGCCGATTGGGAAGTCGATCAGGCACTCTCTAAGAGTCACCGCGATATGCGTGAGGCGCAAATTCCGGGCACGCTGAGTCACCGCAACCGGGCCGAAGTTACAGCGCATCACGAGTCGCTGCTTGCCGAGCAAGCCAAGCGTGCCCCGGAACGGGCGCGAAAAGAGGCGATCGACGCTGAACGCGTCCGGAAGGTCGAAGCGGAAAACGCAGCCCACGAAGCGAAGCAGAACGCCGAAAAGCAAGCGGCGACTGCAGCGGACGAAGCGCGAGCCGCACGCGAACGCGCGGGCGAAGGTGACACGCTAGGCCGGATCATGGCAGAGGCCAAAGCGCGCCCGGCGTCGCTCGGCTCATACGAAGACGAAGTCGAAAAGTCTAAAGCGCGGGCGCAGTCAGTGGCAGCTCGCGAGACTGCACAGCCGATAAAGCGCGCGCTGACGCAGGAAGAAAAAGAGCGAGCCAGAAAGCTAGAAGACGCGATCGACGTGTTGGCATCGTCCGAACGTCAGCACCAGCAATCGCAGAGCGAAGGGGGCCGGGACGCAGCTGCGAAGGTAGTGCGTGCGGCGCGCTCAAGAGTCGAGAATTTGCACCTAGGGCTAGAGCCGGGCGTTTACGCCAAGCACGCAGCGCAGCAGGAGCGCAGCGCGAAAGCCAAGGCGACTAAGGCCGCGAAGGCTAAGGCGGGCAGTGAAAGCGGCTATCACAAGCAGTGGCGGGCCTCGAGTTCGCAAGACGCATGGAACCGCGCGCGCAAATGACGCCGGGCACGATCGCGATCATCGGCGCCCCCCGCGCTGGCAAGACCACGCTTGCCAATGAGCTAGCGTGCACGCTTGCACTGCCGGTCGTGCACGCCGACGACATGATCGCGCTCGGGTGGTCGAACGTCAGCGACACGCTAGCGCGGCTGATGCTCGGCGACCCGACGCCCGCGATCTACGAAGGGGTCGCCGTCGTGCGAGCGTTACGCAAGCTGCTACTCCTGACCACGGCTGACTCCAAGCCGCGTGTGCACCGGTGCATCGTGCTAGAGCAGCCGCGGATCGCGCTCTCACCAGGGCAAGAGAGCATGCGACGCGGCTGCGCCACGATGCTAGCCGGCATCGCGCCCGAGCTCGTGCGGCGTGGCGTCGTCATGGAGCACCACGCGTGGACGCTCTAATCAGCGCCCTACGCACGCAAGCCGCAGCGCGCGGCGAGAAGTACGCGCGCGAAGTCGCGAAGCGGAAGTCGCCGCGGCCGCGCTACCCACACAAAGAGGTGCTGATTTATCACCGCAGGATCCGCTACTTCGTGCAGCTCGCGCAGCATGTGATCATGCGTGACCTGGTGCCGCAGCTGCCCACGCTGCTCGACGAGCAGCAATCACAGGTCGTCATACGCCGCGACTCTGCCGACGATATCGACCGCGCGATCGCACGCACGGCCGCCGCCACGGCGCAGGCGATACCGGATCGCGCAATCGAGCAGACGGCGACGCAGACGGCTTTGCGCGTGTCGGAGTGGCACGCCGACGAGTTCGGCAAGCAGATCGAAAAAGTCGCGCGGATCAACCTGCACGACAACACGACCGGACTAGCCGGCGCGATCGACTTGTTCGTCTCGGATAACACCGCGCTAATCAAGTCGATCCCGGCGCAGCAGCTCGAGGCCGTGAAGGGCGTGATCCTGCGCGGTGCACGTGCCGGCAAGCACCACCTCGAGGTGCGAGACGAAATCGTCGCGCAGTTCGGCATATCGAATCGACGCGCGGCCCTGATCGCGCGTGACCAGATCGGCAAGCTAAACGGCCAGCTGACGCAACTGCGACAAACGAACATCGGGATCAAGCGCTACCGGTGGTCGACGTCGCAAGACGAACGCGTGCGACCCGCCGAAGGCCCCAATAAAGAGCGGCTTGGACATCGCAAGCTCAACGGCACGATCCAGGAATGGAGCAAGCCGCCGCTCTGCGATGAGCGCACCGGCGAGCGTGCGCACCCCGGCTACCCGATCCGCTGCCGGTGCGTGGCGATCCCGATCGTCGACGATCTGCTCGTCGAGGCCGGCTTGCTCGCGCCCGAAGACGTCGAGCTGCAGCAGCCCACGCCGGGGCGGACCGTGACCGTCCCGGGCGCACCGCAGCCCGCCAACACGCAACGCCCGTCGAGCCGGCCGCCGCCCGCACCACTGCCCCCCACGCCCCCGCCGCCGCCCCCGCCCGCAGTCACACGGCCGCGATCGCCCACGGCCCCGCCCGTGTCCGGGGCGCTACCCACGCCGACCGTATCGGATCGCGAGCTCGAGGCCGAGGCGTTCGCCCGGCTGCAGCAGCAAGCGTCCGAGGCACTGCAGCGCAAAGCGGCCGCCCAAGTCACGCGCAAGCGAGCGGAAAACGCACTCAAGGCCGCACTGGCGAAGTCGGAGCGCGCCGCCGCAGCTGCTGCGCAGGCAGAACTCGAGGCCGCGCAAGCGGCAGAAGCGACCGCAGCCGGGGCGTACGCACGAGCCGTGCAGGCTGCGGCAGCACCGTCCGTGCGTATGCCGCCCGTCGCTGGTGCCACGCCGCCCGTGCCCATGCGCAAACCGAAGGGGACGCCGACACCAGCCCGCAAGCGCGCAGCCAAGCCGCTCGAGCCGCCCCGCAAGGCGGCCATGGGCAAGCCGCGCAAGGGCGTGGGCCCGCGCATCCCCGCAGCCGATCGCGCACTGCTCGCGCCTATCGAGGCCGGCTTGGCAGACGCGCAGCTGTCGTATTTGCGCGAAGGCATGCGCGAGCTAACCGCGATCAGCAGTGCCTATACCGGCGCGACGGCGGCGGAAGTCGATCTGATTGCCACGGGGCAGACCCGCACGAAAACCGGGCAGGCTTTCGAGCCGATCCGCATATCGGCCGAGCCGGGCTATCTGGAGCTCACGGACGGCCGGCACCGCATGGCGGCTGCTCGCGCAGCCGGGGCGACGCGGATCCTTGCGCGGATCAAGACGCCGGGCGGGGCCGAATACTTGCGGATCATCCCGATCCCGCGTTAGCACGGTGGCACGCTTGCCCATGTGCTCATGAGCAAGCTTGCACGCCAGCACGCCGATACGTGAGCACCCGTGCAAGCGTATCAATGTGCAAGCGTGCCAGTGTGCTCTTGACGGCTGGCACGACCCATGCGTATCAACGTTCGTGCAGCCCGACACCGTCAGCCGCTACGACGTCGCCGTACTCGGCAACGCTGAGAAGACGTCGCAGGGCTTTCTACGCATGCCGGCGCACCTCACGCGGGCCGGGATCCTCGAGTACCGGCGAGCGGACGGCACCACGATCCGCGAGCTGCGGCCGGCAGCGGAAGTCTTCGCGCCGCAGTCACTCGCGACGTTGCGCGCGGCACCGGTGACGGATCTACACCCCACCGAAATGATCAGCCCGGCGAACGTTCGCAAGCTGTCGATCGGGATCGTGTCCGAAGACGTACGCGCAGACGGCGAACTCGTAGCCGCAGCCGTGACCGTGCAGGAGGCCGACGCGATCGCTGCGGTCGAACGTGGCGAGCGGCGCGAGATCTCGTGCGGCTACCGCTGCAGGATCGACGCCACGCCGGGCACGTACCGCGGTCAAAAGTACGACCAAGTGCAACGCGACATTGTCTACAACCATGTCGCACTCGGGCCACGCAATTGGGGCCGCGCAGGCCGTGACATCGCGCTGCGAATCGACGCTGCAGCCGGCGACGACACGCAGCCCGATGCAACCGTATTTCGGCTCGACGCAGCCGACGCCTTGAGCATCACACCGACAGCGCCGCCGACAGCGGCAGGAAAGCGACGTGCACCCGTGGACATGACGACGATTGATCTAGACGGCGCGCACGTCGAAGTGCCGCGCGATGTAGCCCCCAAGATTCTGCAGGCTTTGTCAGTGCGTACGGATGCACTAGGCGAAGTCGTGATCGAGCGCGACGAGCGCGACGAAAAGATCGCGACGCTGGAAGAAAGAATCGACCAGCTCGAGGCCGCGCTGCGCGAGGCGCCTGCGAAGATCGAGGCCGCCGCGCGCGAGCGGTCGGCCGTGATCGAACGCGTGAAGCCGGTGCTCGGGGAAGACGCAACCCGGCTCGACGGTATGACCGTGCGCGCGATGCAGGAGGCCTTCTTGGCGAAGGTAAATCCGGCCTTCGTGGTCAAGGATCGCACAGACGACCAGATCGCGATCGCTTTCGACGCGCTGGCGAGTGTCGAGCCGCGGACTGATGGCGGCGGCGGCATCGGTGCTGCGCGCGCGACGATCGCGCCGGTACGTAAGCCCGTCGATCGTCAAGACTCCAAGTGGGTTCCGGCGTGGCGCACGCCGCTCGCTTACACCGCACCGGACTACAAGCCGTAGGGCCCGCAGGACACGCAGCGATACCCGCAGCGACACGACGAAAGGGATACGACAGACATGCAGACGTCATACACCAATCTCGCGCCGGACGGCCTGCTAGGCCTGATGACCGAGGATTTCACGAAGTACGTCGATTCGGTTTATCCCGGCGTAGTCGTCAAGATCGGCAAAATGCTGTGCGTCGACAAGACCGCAGGCAAGCCGCGCGGTGCTGCGAAGCTGCCGGCTGCGGCAGCGGACATCACCAGCAAATACAATCTCTATGGGGTCGTACCGTGGGATCAATCTCGCGAAGGTGGCGTCGACTATCCCGCAAATCGACCCACGCCCGTCATGCGACGCGGCCGGATCTGGGTCCTCGCCGAAAGCAACGTGCTGCGCTTTACGCCCGCATTCGTTCGCTACGCGGCAGGAGCGGGCGGCACTGAGATCGGCTCGTTCCGGGCTGACGTAGACACTGCATCAGCCGCGCAGTGCGACTGGGCCATGTTCATCACGGACGCAACGGCGGGCAGCTTGGCGCTGCTCGAGGTGTCGATCTTCTAACTGACTGACTGACGCTAGGGGCGGCAACGCTCGAAAGGATCACGCGCGACTATGCTCTTTCTGCAACCGCCCCCGATGCCTGCGATCCGCCGCGATAATCTCGCTGCGGAGCTCATGAAGCTGTCAAACGATCGGCTCGATTCGCAGGCTATCGATCGCGTGCTCGCACACCTCGTGCTGCACCGCGCGAGCGTCTACGGCGAAGATCGTTTAGACGCGAACGAGACCACGGTGCTGACGCAACAGCTCGAGTACATGCGAGCTCGCACCGCGGATATCGAGCGGCCGCCTTTCAAGGCGCGTCAGTTCGTGCCGATCACGTCCGAAGTCGATCCCGGCGCTGAGACGTGGGCCTATTCGCAGTGGGATCGCACCGGCATGGCGAAGATCGTTGCCAACTACGCCGACGACATTCCAAAAGTCGCGACGTTCGCGAAAAAGTTTGTAAACAGCGTCGAGACCATGGCGCTGGGCTACGGCTGGTCGTGGCTCGACCTGCAGCGTACCGCTCGAGCCGGCGTGCCGCTGCAAACGCGGCTCGCACAAGGCGTGCGGGATGGTTTCGAGCAGCGGATCGAGGTGATCGGCGCGATCGGCATCATCGAAACCGGCGCGACGGGCCTGCTGAATAACGTCAACGTGCCGCAGATCTCCGCGGCCCCACCTGCAGCCGGCAGCTCGACAGCATGGGGCGGCGGCGACAAGACCCCGCAAGAGGTGCTGAACGATCTGCACGCGATGGAAGACGCGGTGATCGTCAACACCAAGGGCACGCGCTTCCCCGACACGCTGCTTTTGCCGCTCGCCAAGTATCGCTACATCGAAAAGACGCCGGTCAGCACGGCGGGCGGAGCATCGCCGCGCGACACGATTTTACGCGTGTTCACCGAGAAGTCGCGCACCGTAAAATCAGTCGACTGGTGGCAGTTCTGCGACACGGTCAACACTGGCTCGACACCGCGCGCGATCATGTACTCGCGCAGCCCGATCGTCGTGCACCTCGAGCTGCCACTCGAGCAGCAAGAGCTACCACCACAAGCCAAAAACCTGATCCTCGAGATCAACTCAGTCGGCCGTATCGGCGGCGTCGCGTGGGAATACCCACTCGGCGGCGTCTACATGAACGGGATCTGACATGCCGCGCGTAGTCACATTGGCTCTGCAAAACCTTTCCACGCACGTGATGAACATCCACTTGGACACCACGCGCGTGATTTCGATCCCGCCCCCGCCCCCGTCGCCGCTGCCGCGCGTGGGGCTGAATTTCACGCTCGTCGGCTTCAATCAAACCGAATCCGTGGCGTGGGCAGCCGCGGTCAAGTCGCCGCAGGTCGCGCAGTGGACGGGCGACGGGCTGCTCATCATCACCGACATACCCCAAGCGCCCGAAGACGGCAGACGGGAAATTATCTGATGCGAATCTTACTGCCCGGCGAAACCCCACGCGCAGACGAAACTGTCACCGTATTTCAAAACACCGCGCCACACGTCAAACACATAGGCATCGGCGAAGGGGCTTTCGCCACGGTGCCGCCGACAGTCGGCGCGGCAACGGTGACAGTCGCATGTACGGCGACCGAGCAAACGGGCCTCGACAAGGGCCTAACGACTGACACGTGCCTCGAGTGGATCGCCGCGGGTGAACTCGTGGTGGTGCCACCCGAGCCGCCGCCCCCCGAAGGCGGCGAAGGTGAAGGCGGAGCATTGACCGCGCGCAGCCGTAGACGCGGGCCGCAATCCGCCGACGACGACGACGATTGAACGCCCCGCACGCGGAAAGGTTGAGGCCGACACATGCCGCTACTGCCAAAACTCATAGACGGGGAAACGCCGCCCGAAGGATCGACGCTCGTGCAGCTGTCGAACACGACCGATCGCATGCTGTCGATCGGCGTGCTCAAGGGCGATTACATGGTGTTCGAGCCGCTGCTCGACCCGCCCGTCGCATACGTGCTGAACGCCGACCAGGCCGCGCGGTACACGTTCCAACTGACCTATCAACCGATCTATCAGGAGTGGTTCGACGCGGGCTACTTGGTGGCGTACGTCGCGCCGCCGCCCCCGCCCCCCGAGGCCGATCCGACAAGCACGGACTGCGGATGACCGTCACCGTCGACCAGATAAAAGCCGAGTTCCCCGAGTTCGCCAACACGAGCTCGGAACTCATCGGCTACAAGCTGGCCGACGCGCAGCGGCTCGTCAGTGGTGACGTGTTCGGCAGCTTGGTCGACGACGCGGTCAAGTACTACGCGTGCCACTTGATAGCGCTGTCACCGCATGGCGAGTTCGCCCGGCTGGTCGAGTCGACCGAGCCGGGCGGAGCGTCGACCACGTACGAGAGGCAATACCAAAAGCTTGTGCGCAGCACAGTGATCGGACCACGCGCCACCTAACGCACACGCCATGCCCGCCACCACCAAAACGATCGAGATCGACCACGGCTGGAAAGCGCTCAAGCAGCGCGTGCACCGGCTCGGCGATACCGGTGCGATCTGTCGTGTGGGCGTGCAGGGGCCGCCCGCAGCGGCAAATCACCAGAACGCGCGGATCAGCGTCGCGCAGATCGCAGACGTGCAGGAGTACGGCCGGCGCATTTGGCAGCCCAAGCGCAAGCGGTGGGTAATCATCCCCGCCCGCTCGTTCATGGGCGCGACGGTCGACATATTCGCCGAGGCCATCGCGAAGCGCGAAGCCGCTTTCGCTTACGGCGTGCTGATCGGCAAGTTTGATCTGCGCACGGCCTTGGAAGCCTTCGGCTCCTACGTGGTCGGCCTAATCCAGCAGCGGATCGCGGATCGCATCCTGCCGGCTAACGCGCCGTATACGATCGCCAAGAAAAAGTCGGACGTCCCGCTGATCGACTCGGGCCAGCTGCGCAGCAGCATCACCTACATTATCGAGGGGGCCTGACCGTGGATTGGCAGGCCGCCGAAACGGGTTTGCGTGACTGGGTTATTGCGATGTCCGGCATCGGGCCGAACGCCGTTGCATGGGATCGCGAGCCGTGGGGATACCGCGTATATCCGCAAATGGATCTGCGGCTCGGCGAGCACCGCAACCGCGACGGAATCACGGCTGACATCGTGTATCCCCCGCCCGACGCTGACGGCGTCGTCAAGCCGCACGTGCTCGCGCAGCGGCTGTGCACGTGGTCGATCACGCTCGTCACGCGCGACCAGCACGCGGGAGAGAAGGCCTATGTGCTGCTCGACAAGCTCGCCGTCTTGATGGAACTGCCGTACTCGCAAGACGTGTTCGCGGCGTGCGGGCTGTCGTGCATCGGCAATCAGACGATCGTGAGCACGTATCCGCCGTCTGAACACCGCGATCTGTCACTCGCCACGCTGCGCACCGACTTCGGTTACGTGCTCGACGTGACGGCACCTGACGGCACGCTGCCCGGCTCCGCGACGACGATCATCGAACACGCGGAAGTCGGCGGCACCGTGATCAATGTCGACGAGCCGATCGTCTTGCCCCCCGAAATGATGCCCCCGCTGCCATAGGAGCCGCCGATGACTACGACGATTGAAGTAGTGGACGTGACGATCGATATCCGCGACGCGGCTGTAGCCCAGCAAGGTTTCGGGACGCCCATGATCGTGGCGTCGCATGCTTTTTGGCCCGAGACGGTGCGCACGTTTAGCGAGCTCGCGCAGCTCGTGACGCCGCCGCTCGCCGTGCCGACGTCGCACCCCGTCTACTTGATGGCCCAAGCCATGAAGGCCCAAAAGCCGTCGCCGGCAACCTTCAAGGTCGGCAAGCGCGCGGGCCTCGGGACGCAGGTTGCGAAGCTGACGCCGACCGTCGATCCGGCTGGCTCGTCGTACGCGTTTCGGATCAAAACTAAGGACCTAACTGCAACCGTCGCAGCGGCCGGCACTGTCGCTATGGCCTGCACGGCTATCGCCGCTGCGATCACGGGCGCGACGCCGCCGCTGGGCGTGACTGCGGTCGCCACTGCCACGGAAATCACCGTGACGTCGACGACGCCCGGCACGCGGTTTTCGTTTTCGTGCTCGTCCAAGAACATCGCGTATCTCGAGACGACGCCCGATCCGACGATCGGCATAGCAACGGACCTGAACACGATCCGCGCGTACGATCAGGACTGGTATGGCCTGGTTATCGATGCGACGGGCCCCGCGGAGATCCTCGGCGCGGCGAATTGGGCGGAGACTAACACCGTCATGTTCTGGCCGACGACCATGGACAGCGACGCGATCGGGTCAGGCTCCACGGACATCGGGACGCAGCTAAAGGCGGCATCGATTACGCGCACGTTCACGACATGGCATCACCGCGCGGCCGAGCAATACGCGGGCGCGGCGTGGCTCGGAAAGATGCTGCCGAAAGATCCCGGGGCTGCAAATTGGGCGAACAAGGCTTTAGCCCTAGTCGACATGTCGCCGCTCGACGACACCGCGCGCGGCAACCTGCGAAACAAAAACGTGAACTACTACGTCGCGATCAAGGGTGTCGGCTTCACGCTGGACGGCCGCGCGGCGTCGGGTCGCTTCGCGGACATCACACAGGGCACTGACTGGTTTGAGTCGCGGCTCGAAGAGCGGATCGTTGGGCTGCTCGCGAACAATGACAAAGTGCCCTACACGGACAAGGGCATCGCGCTGATCCGCTCGCAAGTCGAGGCGCAGATCCTCGAGGCCATCACGGCGACGATCGCGGACGGCGATCAGGATTGGTGGACGTCTGCGCCGGCCGTTGCGGACGTGGCACCCGCAGACAAAATCGCGCGCATCCTGCGGAACGTGAAATTCCAATTCGTGCTTCAAGGCGCGATCAACAAGGTTTTGATCAACGGAACGGTGTTAGTCGCCGCCGCATAGCGCGGGTGCCGCGTAAGCGGGGAAGGATCTGGCAATCATGGGCAGCTTGCGCGCATGGAACATTCGAGATCTCGCGGTATCGCTGAACGCGGTTCCGCTAGACGGCGGCTACGGCGAAGACGAGGTGATGGCCTTGGAGTGGGCCGAAGACCAATACACGGCTTTCGTCGGCGCGGACGGTGAGGTGTCGCGGGCCAGCACGAACAACGGCCTAGCGACAGTGTCATTGACCTACGCGCACACGTCGCCGGCAAACGACCGGCTGCAGGGGATGCTGTTGCTCGACATGGCGACGGCGAACGGCGCAGCGGCGGGCGCGTTCAGCGCGCGCGACTTGTACGGCCGCATGGTCGTCTCGAGTGAAAGAGCCTGGATCATGGGCTACCCGTCCGTGACGCTGGGCAAGACGATCCAAACGCTGCAGTGGAAGATCCAGCTCGCGGACGCCACTGTCGCTACGTTCATCGGGGGGCGCTGACGCGTGGCGATTGAAGCCAAAGAAAAGCGCATCGGTGGCGTTACGTACCGCGTGACACAACTGCCCGCTAAACGTGGGCGGTCCATGCTCGTGCGCTTCGTTCGGCTCGTAGGGCCCGGGGCCGGCTCGTTCGTGGGCGGCCTAGGTCGCAGCAAGGATCAAACGTTCGACGGTGGGCTAGCGCTCGGCATCGCGGACGGGCTGCATGACTTGTGCTTGCGGCTGAACGACGACGACCTATCCGCGATCTGTGACGAGTTCGCGACGTACACCGTCGTCGTGAAGTCGCGCGAAATAGAGCTGCGGCTTGCGGACATTTACGACGACCATTTCGCGGGCCGCTATGACGAGATGTTCGCGTGGCTGCGCTTTTGTTGTGAGGTAAATTTCGCAAGTTTTTTCGCCGTGTCGAGCAGCGCAAGCGGGCTGCTCGGGCGTCTGACGAAACTACTATCAGCATTGCAGCCCCCGCAGACATCGACTGGGATATCCACCGGATCGCCAGCAGCCAGCGCTACGCCGACAGCCTGATCACCATCCACACGCAGTGGTCGCTTGACGACCTTTACGAGGCGCACGCCGTGCTCGACATGTACGAAGAGTTAGATCGACGTGTCGCAGTGAGGGGGCGGCAGCCGTGACCGTCGTACGCGAGCTCATCACGCGGCTTGGCTTTGAAGTCGATCAAGCCTCTTTCCGCGCGGCAGAAGCCGAAATCGAGTCACTGCACAAGTCGCTGACGTCGGGCGGCTCGACACGCAAGGGCGGCTCGAGCGGCGGCCCAAGCGCGCCCGAGCAAGCCGCCAAAGACACGACGAAAGCCGTGCAGGAAACGCAGGCCGCGACGTCGCAGCTTGCCGAGACGTTCGCCATGCTCGGGCGGCAGCTGGCCGCGCTGGGCATCGGCGCGAAGCTGAACGAGTTCGTGCAGCTCGCGTCAGACGCCAACGAAACCTCGAGCGCGATCGGTCAGTTGTTCGGCGCGGACGGCGCCAAGCAGGTTGACGACTGGTCGCACACCATGGGCGAGGCCATGGGCCGCAGCGCCTACGACCTGCAGGCGTACGCCGCGCGGCTCGGGTCGGTGCTCGGGCCGATCACGAAGACGCAAGAGCAAGCGCGGCTGATGGCTGAGTCGCTGTCCGGCTTGTCGGTCGATCTGGCGTCATTTTTCAACACGTCCGACCAAGACGCGATGCAGGCATTGCGGTCAGGCCTAACGGGCGAATACGAGTCTTTGAAGCGCTACGGCGTGGTGCTGAATGACACGACGCTGACCGAGGTCGCGCACGCGCAAGGCATCAAAAAGAAAGTCACGCAAATGAGCGTCGCGGAGAAGACCGAGCTTCGCTACGCGGCCGTGATGAAACTCACGAAGCAAGCGCAGGGCGACGCCGCACGCACCGGCGAAGGCTTCGCGAACGCGTCGAAGGCCCTACAAGCCCAGATCAAAACGCTCGGGATCGACATGGCGCGTCGCGTGATCCCGGCGTTTGAAAAGCTGATCCGCGCCGGCCGTGAGCTGATCAAGTGGTTCAATGAGGCGCGGCAGGGAACCAAGATACTCGAGGCCGCTTTCCTGACGTTGGGCGCGGTTGTCGTGTGGCTCGGGCGCGAGACGATCCTAGCGTTCGCGGTGCCGCTCGCGATGATCGGCGCGATGGTGGTGTTAGTCGACGAGCTGATGAACCTATTCACGGGCGGGCAGTCCGTGATCGGCGATTGGATTGAGAAAGCCTTCGGGATCGGCACCGTCAACAAGCTCGTCGAAGGCACAGTCAAGTTTTTCAAAGATCTCAACACGGCGATCCAAAAGTCGGTTGAGTACGTGTCGGATCTGATCGAAGAGATCGGCGATCTAGACGGTGCTTTCGAGATGCTCGAAAACCGCTTCGCGGGCCCGGGCGAAGATCGCGGCGCTGACGTGGCGGCGTTCAAAGACCGCGTCGACGACTGGCTCATGAAGCCGATCATAGACGCGCAGAATAAATACATCCGCATGATGCACAGCAAAGGCATGTTGCTGGACGTCAAAGAAATGGAGGCCAAGACCTATAAGTATTCCAAGGGCCGCGGCTCGGGCGCTGACGTGTACGGGCGCGAATCGTCGGAGCAGGAGCAATTCGATCGTGACCGGCGTAGAGGCCGCGAAGACGCGCGGCGTAAAGGCGTACGCGAGCGACGACAAGCGCGCGACGACGCCGAAGAGCTTTACCAGCAGGAGCAAGCCGCGGCCGCAGCCGCCGCAGGCGTGCCCATGACACCGGGCACAGCCTGGTCAGCCAAGGCGCGACGCAAGGCGAAGGAAAACGCCGAGGCATTGAAGGCGCCCGAGTGGTCGAGCACGCCGGAAGCGGAAGCCGCACGCGTGAAAGCACTCACGGAAGCATCGGGCGGCATGTCGACGCTACCCACGCCATACGATGAGACGAACGAAGGGGAGTCGATCAGCGGCTACGCGCGGGCGCAGCTCGAGGCCGCCGCCGAGGCCCCCGGCGCGTCACGGCTGCCTGAAAACATGTCCGTCAACGTGTCCATGCCGGCACCCGTGATCAACATCAGCGGCGACACGGTGCAGGTGACAAAGACCGTGCGGCAGGTGCTGGCCGATGAACGCAAGGCCGCGGCGGCCGCGATCCCGCGGCGGGGCGGGACGTGACGCATGGCCCACAAGCCGACACATGCCGAAATCGGGCCCGTATGGATCGACGTGTCGATCAGCGAGCAGCACACGATCGGTGCTGACGTCTCGGATCATCCCGTCGAAGACGGCCCCGGCATTACCGATCACATTCGGCCCACGCCGCGCACGATCCGCATTGAAGGCCTGATCACGAACCAGCCGATCGAGCTGCCGCTGACGCACGCCGGCACGGCCCAAGTGGACACGTCGTCATATGCGCTACGCGTGCCGGCGGAGCCGCTGTCGCGGGTGCCGCCGCTGTCCACGAAGATTCAAGGCGAGCCGACGACGTACGGGGTACTAGGCCGGATCCCGGGTTTCGGGCAAGCCGCAGCGCTTGCGGGCGTATTCGCGGGCGCGCTAGGGCTGCCGATCGCGTTGCCCCGGCGCGAGTACGCGGTCGACCTGCACCACGTAGACCCCGCCGCGCAGCAGTCCGTGCAAATGTCCGCGCTACGCTTTACCGAGGATTTCGATCGCGTCCGCGCGGTGTACGACGCGCTGTGTCAGGTGGTCGAGCTCGCCGAGCCGGTGCAGTTGATCACGGGCTTGGAAGTCTACGATTCGGTCGCGATCGCTGATCTGCAATTCGATCGGTCCGCGGAGTCGGGCCCGAAGACTTTGCGCTTTACGGCGACGTGCAAAGTGCTGCGGCTCGTGTCGTCGGAAACGGTGATCGACCCGTCCGAATCACGCGGGCAAGACAGCGCGTCACGCGGCAAGCAGACGACCGAGCCGACGCCGACCGCGTCACTGTCCGAGCCGGCGAAAGAGCAGATCGAGCAATCCGCGGCGCGCGTCGTCGCGACGGAAGGTGTGGGCGGCCTGGTGAAGCGGGTCAGCGGTGTATTCACAGGGGGGATGTTTTGACGCTGCAGCGCATCAACACGACGTCTCACCCGCACGTGACACAACAGTCCGACCTGGACGGCGTGACGTATTGGTTTCGGTTCCGCTGGTCGGACCGTTCGGGCACGTGGCACATGGACCTGCGCACGCTCGACGACGACCCGATCGCGCTGTCCGTTGCGCTGGTCACCGCGTGGCCACTCTTGCGCCGCTGCCACGCCCCGCACCGGCCGCCCGGCGACTTGGTGCTCGTCGACCTAGCGGGGCCCGCGGAGCCGGTCACGCAGGCCGGTTTCGGCGACCGCTGGTGCCTCTTTTACATCCCGGGGCCGGACATGCTGCATTACGCACTGACGCGGGAGCTCCCACCGTGACCACGCTTTTTAAGCGTGACGTGTCGCTGCAGGTGGCTGACCTGCGGCTCGAGGGTTTCGATCTGTCTTTCGTGGTCACGCGGTCGCTGTCGAGCAAGACGCCTAACACCGCTGAGATCCGCGTGTGGAACCTGAACGCGGATCACCGCAAGCGGCTGCAGGAGGCCGAGCAGGTTTACGTGTCGCTCGAGGCCGGCTACGTGGGCGCGACGTCGCTCTTATTCCGCGGCGACCTGCGCGACGCGTCGTCAACGCGTGAGGGGGCGGACTGGATCACGGCGATCACGTCCGACGCCGGCCGGCGAGCACGCAAAGCGCGGATCGTGAAGTCATTCGCCCCGGGCGCGACCGTGGCGTCAGTGCTCCAAGACGCCGCCAAGGCCATGGGCCTAAAGCTGGGCAACAGCGCGCAGCGCGTCGTCGAGGCGAAAATTGCGGGGACCGCAGCAACGCAGTATTTCAACGGCTACGCGCTCGCCGGGGCGGTCGAGGACGAGATCGATCGCATCGCGCGCAGCTGCGATCTCGAATGGTCGGTGCAAGACGACGAGCTGCAGTTCCTCGACTACGGCAAGCCGCTGTCACAACTGGCCGTGAAGCTCACGCCGCAGACGGGCTTGATCGGCAGTCCCGAGCCGGGCAACAAGGGCCTCGTTGACGTGCGCTCGCTGATCATCCCGGATCTGTATCCAGGCCGCCGCGTCGAGGTGCAGTCAGAACACGTGCGAGGCTTTTATCGGATCGAAGTCTCTAAACACACGGGACAGACGGCGGGTAAAGACTGGTACGTTGATTTGCAGCTCAAGAGCGAGCAGCGGAAAGCGAGCAGCTAAGCCGTGACCGTCCTACCGTCCGATCTCGACATTCAAGTCGACGTGATCCGCGATGAACTCGCGGACCTGCACACGTGCTTGCCTGCGGAGATCGTCGGCGTGCGCGAAGGTAAAGACGCGCGGCAGTTCGTGGACGTGCTGCCCACGCTGCAGCGCAGCGTGATCGACGCGGACGGGCTGCCGCAGAATGAAGCCTACCCAGTGATCCCCATGGTGCCGGTCGGCTATGCGCAGGGGGGCGGTTTCTTCGTGTCGCTGCCGCTCGCCGTGGGGGACATCGTGCTCTTAGTGTTTGCAGAGCGCTCGCTCGATGCGTGGATCGAATCAGCGCGACACGCGGGCGGCTCGGCCATCGTACCGGGCGACGTGGCGACGCACACGCTGCAGGGGGCTATCGCCCTACCGTGCGGCCCCGCGCCCCGCTCGAGCCTGCTGACGGGCGTAGACGCGGCGGACGTCGTGATCGGCACGACGTCAGGGACGATCCTGCAGCGCTGGAAGAAAGACGGCACGAGTGTTTTCGCCGAAGGCACGGACGCCGCGGCGCTGGCCAGTAAGGTCGACGCTTATGTCAGCGCAATGGACAACATGTTCCGGACATGGGTTGCGGTGCCGAATGACGGCGGCGCGGCGCTAAAGGCCAAATTCGCGGCGGCATTCGCCACTGCGCCCGGGCCTTCGGGGTCGGAGAAAGTGAAACTAAAGTGACACTACCCAGCAAGCTCCCCACTTGGGCAACCGGCGCAGCGTCAATCCTCGAGCCGTCAGACGGCAAAAAAGCGCAGGGGTGGGTGCCGGGCGAGCAGCCGCCCGCGTCGTTTTTCAACTACTGGCAAAACCTCGTGGGGCAGTGGATCCAAGCGCTGCGCGACGGGGCAGCATTGCAGGCTGCGGCTGACCTGGAAGTGCAAGCGCTGCTCGCTGCGACGGCATCGGGCAACGTTACGAATGCGACGACGTCTAGCGGTGGCATCGGGCCTTCTGGCTTTTCCGAAACCGGCGTAGCCTTAGATGCCAATACCGGCTTCATGGTGTGGGCGGGCTATGCAGCATCGCTGATCAAGCTCGGTCGCTATCCGGTTTCGTGGGGAGGATTCGTCGGCACGACAGGGCCCGAGCCGACGATCAATACGCATCCGACGTTCTGCGCACCTGCTGACGCTGGAGTGGTTTTCATCGGTACGACCGAGCCGAAGATTTATTATGTGACGTGGCCATTCGGGCCCGCAAATCCGGATGTCCCGTTGATTGACGCGGGCAGCTCGGTATCCGGTTCAACGGTCGCATATCACAACATGGCCGTCAGCGGCGGCGCGCGTGTGTTCGTATCCAATACCAGCCCAAAGATCGGTTACTGGACAATCGGCGCAGGTTCGATTGTTGAGGTGACGCCGGCCGGCATGCCGATCGGCGCGATCAAACGCGTTGTGACTTGGGATCCCGATCACGCGCGCTTCGTGTGCGTCTGCGGCGATGGGTCAACGTGGACATCACCGACCGGTGCAGCCTGGTCGTCGACCACGGCGCACGGCTACAGTCACGCGACGGGCCTGCTTAGCTCGGTGTATTACGCGCCGATGCGTGCGATCGTGGTCTGCGGCAAGTCGCCGACGACTGCGAAATACTCGCTAAAATATTCGCAGGATGGCGGGGCCACGTGGATCGCTGCCGGCCTCGGGGAAGCGACGACGGCGAACGCCGAAGTCTTTGCCAGCGCAAACGCGGTTTACGTGCGTGGTTTCCCGCGCGCTGGATCGTCGACGACGGATCGGCTGATGTACTCGGGAAACTTAACCGATCCTGCTTCGTGGAAATTTTTCGACTTGAAAGGGATCGCGGGGGCCGCGGTGTCAGGCTCGGATCTGGTTACGGTGTTAGGCCAATACGCGGTCTTGACCGTGACCACACCGGGCGCGCGATCGACGATCTTGGTTTTCCCGTCCGCGCTGAACGGGTCGGTGCTGGTGAGCGCGAAAATCTCGGTGATTTGACCATGTCAGATCTTGCCATCGATCCCGCGACTGACGACCTGCTGCTCATCGGCGGCAAGGCGCAGCTCGTCACGGGCGCGGCCGCAGTCGCGCAAGCGTGGGAAACGCACCTGACCATGTTTCTGGGCGAGTGCTTCCGCGATCGGTCGCTCGGGATCGACTATCAAAATCTGATCCTGGTCAAAAACCCGTCTATGACCGTCGTGCGGGGCTTGTTCGCGAAGGCCTCACGCGAAACGCCGGGCGTGAAAGACGTGACCGATCTGCGATTCGGTTTCGACCCGCTGCGGCGCGTGCTGACGGTCACAGCATCGGTGCTCTACTCCGCAGGGGGTGAGGGCACGCTGACGCTTTCCGAGACGATAGGGGGCGGCGCATGACGGTCTATGGCCTGACGGACGCGGGTTTCGTCGCAAAGACTCTGCAGGATATCGAGGCGTCATTTGTCGCGCAGCAGCGCGCGAACATCGATCCGGCGATCGACACGTCGCAATTCGGCCTGATCGGCCAGTTGAATGGGATCATGGCGTCGGAGATCGCCGAACTGTGGGAGCTCGGCGAAAACTTGTATGACTCCATGGACCCCGATCAAGTCTCGGGCGATGCGCAGGATCAGCTCTACAGCCTAACGAACTCGCTACGCGAGCCGGCGACGTCGTCACGCGTCGTGTGTACGGTGGTGCTTGCCGCGGGCACGTCGATCCCGGCGCTGACGGCCGTCGCGTCAGTCGTAGGCAACGCCGCCGCGCGCTTCACGAACGTGACCGCGATGATCAATGCGGGCGGCTCGCCAGCGACGCTCGAGATCCCCTTCGCGGCGATCGAGACGGGCCCGATCGCGGCGAACGCCGGCACGCTGACGCAACGCGACACGCTGATCACGGGCTGGACGTCGATCACGAACGCGCTCGACGCCGAGCTCGGCACGGACATCGAATCGGATGCCGCCTACCGCGCGCGTCGACAAGACGAGCTCGCCGCGCAGGGCGGCGGCACGGTCGCCGGCATCCGCGCGGACATCCTGCAGCTCGACACGGTGCTCGCTGCGACCGTGCTTGAAAACGTAACGGACACGATCGACGCAAACGGGCTGCCGGGGCACTCATTCGAGGCCGTCGTGCGGTCGGCTATCGGCACCGACGACGACGACGCGATCGCGCTGACGATATGGGCGAACAAGCCGGCCGGGATCCAGGCCTTCGGATCGATCAACGTCGTGATCACCGACTCGGAAGGCATCCCGCACACGATCGGATTCAGTCGGCCGGCTGAAATCCCGGTGTACGTGGCGCTGCGCTTGACCGTAGTCGCCGCCGACTACATCGGCGACACGGCCATGAAAGAAGCGGTCGCCGCGTCCGCTGAGACGCCGGGGTCGCCGGGCTATTTGGACGTAGGTGATCCGGTCTACGCGGGCCGCTTCGTGACGGTCGCCATGCAGCAGCCGGGCGTGCTCAATGCGGAGTGTCGGGTGTCGCTCGTGTCGTCTGACTACGCGACCGGACAGCCCAGTGTCGCGCTGACGCAGCGGCAGATCGGCACGCTCGACACGACGCGGATCTCAGTGGTGCCGATCCCATGACGGCCGAGCATTTCACCGACCACGTTGCACGCGGCATAGAGCGGCTGATCGAGCGCTACAGGCTGCCCAAGACGTCTGCGCTGCTGGCGTCGTGGCTGACCGAGGTGCAGGCCGTCGAAGACGCGTTTTATCAGCTGCTCACAGAACGCAGCATCGGCACGGCGACGGGTGAGACGCTCGACATGCTCGGGCGCATCGTGGGGCAACCTCGAGACGGCCGCGACGACGACACGTATCGGCTGTGGATCTCGGCGCGCGTGCTGGTTGAGCGGTCGTCGGGCACGACCGAGCAGATCATCGCGATCGCAGACAAGCTAGCGGGCGGCAACACGGTACGGCTGCGCGAGTACTTCCCGGCGTCTTTCGTGCTCGACATGGGCGCGCTTGATTCACGCACGGGCCTGCAGATCGCGCAGCTCGTGCAGCCGGCGAAAGCGGCCGGCGTGCGGTACATCGCGACCTGGTCAAACGAAACATGGCCCGGCGTGTTCACGTTTGCGCCGGCTGACGTGCCGGTGCCGGCGTCGCCGCTGGGTTTCGACGCGGGCCGTTTTGTGTTCGCCTCTGACGGCGGCGGCGTGGTTGCAATCGAGTCGTTTACATTCAACGGCGGCGGGCCTGACTTTGGTTTCGACCGCGCTCTGCTGGGAGGCTGACCAAGATGGCAAGACCTACGAAATTGCCGCGCTGGGCTACGGGCGGATCGGCCGTGATTGCGGAGCCGAGCGAGCCGGAAAAAGACGCGGGCCACTTGCCGCAGACGATCCTAACGGCCCAGCTCGCGAACTGGCTGTCGAACCTCGTGTATCAGTGGATCGTGTATCTGGACGGCGATCGGCCGCCGCTCACCACGACGACCGCACCCGCACAGGTGACTGCTACGACCGTAGCGACGATCGGCACCGATGCCGGCGCAGCGC
>Ga0307503_10000125_pt1 | contig 38342 bp, 52 predicted proteins | sample 17_S_MG_FD_194514 | JGI IMG/M metagenome (GOLD analysis project Ga0307503, IMG submission 194514) | Soil microbial communities from Populus trichocarpa stands in riparian zone in the Pacific Northwest, United States - 17_S | ecosystem: Environmental > Terrestrial > Soil > Riparian zone > Trees... | reverse complement strand
AAGCGTGCTCGGCGGCGTACGCGCTCGCGTGTGTCGCCGAGCGCATCTACATCGGCACGACGTCGTTTGCCGGGTCGATCGGTGTAGCGCTCGCGCGCGAAGACGTCTCGGCACGGCTCGCGAATGCAGGAGTACGGGTCGCGGTCATCGCATCGGGCGCGCGCAAGCTCGACGGCAACCCGAGTCAACCGATCACGGATGACGAGCTGCGCGCGCAGCAAGAGCTCGTCGACGCCATGGCGGGCGCGCTCTTCGAGCACGTCGCGGCGCACCGCGGGTTGGCAGTCGAAGCGGTCGCCGGCTTCGATGCAAGAGTGTTCGCGGGTAAGTCGGCGATAGTCGCCGGGCTCGCCGATGAGCAAGCGCCGTTGAGTGCGCTGCTCGCTGACATACAGAACGGAGCTATCAGCATGACCGCCATGGAAAAGGCGCGGGCGGCGCTCGAAGAGGCATCGAAGTCAGATGATGCCGCGGTCGCCAAACAAGCCCGCGCTGCACTTAGCGCGATGGACGAAAAAGACGAGCCCGCCGCTGCAAGCGACGACCCGCCCGCTCACGACGAGCCCGATGGGGATGAAGCGCCCGCCGCCGAAGGCGACGACCCGCCCGCCGATGACAAGGACAAGGACAAAGAAGGCAAGCCCGCTGCGCGCAACGTGAGTGCAAATGCGTTCGTCGCTCTGGCACAGGCGTTGACCGAGTCGGAAGCCAAGGTGCGCAAGTTCGAAGCGGCGCAAGCGACGCGTGAGCGTGCCGAGCTCGTCGCATCTCGACCCGACTTGCCCGCCGAGCTCGTTGCGACCTTCGAGCGGCTCGAGCTCTCTGAGATCAAGGCGATCGTGAAAGCGATGCCCAAGGCGGCTGTGCCGTTCAAGCCGGTCATCACGACGTTGCCCGTGCCACAAGGCAAGACGCACGGCACGCCCGGGCGCACGCTGCCGCCCGAGCTCCAAGCCAAGCTCGACGCGCGCATGGGTCTCGCGCCCGCGGCGAAGCTCGTCAACAAGCGCATCGGCAACACGACCTTCGTCGGCGTCCCCGAAGACTATCAACTGCCGTCGACGGTCGACGGGGCAAAGGGTTAGGTCATGGCTAGGTTCATCAACCACGTTTCGATTAGTCAGTACTCGTTCGCACTCAAAGCGGCCGATGCCGCCGTGCAAGGCAACGTCGCATTCGGCGACCCGGCGACTGGGAAGCTCACCATCACGCCGTCGCTCACCACGATCGCGGTCGGGCACTTCCTGGCAACGGTGACCGGCGACGGCACGACCAAGGTCGGCGTTCGGCTCTTCGCCGAGGTGCAAGCGTACTGGTTCACCAACGACACGGGCGGCGCTGTATCGCTCGCGTTCACGAGCGCGAACTACCTCAACGGGTCAACCGTGACGACCGCCGCGGGTCAAGTCGCAGGCTACGTGGTCGAAGCCAACTCGGCGCAAGTGCTCATCGCGCCTCGCATCATCGCCGCTCCAGTCGCCGCCGACGCACCGGCGCCCTGACCTAACATCAGATCCAAGGACATAGGGAAAGCCATATGATTATCGACCCAGCATTCCTCGGCTCACTCGAGTCGAACATGCGTGTGCTTTTCGACCAGAAGTACAAGGCGCTCAACGACGAAGCTTGGTGGCAGGTCTGCACCTACCAGAGCACAAGCCGCTCGCTCAAAGAGATCGTGTACTTCTCACTCGAGTCAGCGAAGTTGCACCGCGGGTACAAAGGCGGTTTCAAAGACTTCGACGAGATTCGCTACCTCAACACCGCGGTCGAAAACGAGTACACGCAGTCGGGCTTGGAGCTCACCGAAGCCGAGCTGTCGGACCTCGACGGCAACGGCGTGCAGTCGGCGACCAAGTGGATCGGCGAAATCGGCCAACTCACGGCGCACCATCCGCAACAGATGCTGGCGACCGCGCTCCTCGCGAATCCGGTCACGTACGATGCGTTGACGTACTTCAACTCGGCGCACTACACGAACGGCGTCGACACTGCTGACGGCGTCTACGCAAACGACCTCACGGGCGCGGCTTCGGGCTCATACCCGGGCGCGTTGCCGATCGGCGGCGCGACCACACTGGACGCCGCGGCGATCAACTTGACCAAGGCGATTGCCTACATCAAGTCACTCAAGACGCCGACGGGCTACCCGCGCAAGCTCCGCATCAAGGCGTTGATCGTGCCGCCCGCGCTGTACGGTCGCGCGGTGCAGCTCGTTATGGGTGCGTTCTTGCCGGGCGCAGCGGTGAGCGGCGGCGGTACGGCCGACAACAAGCCCTTGGCGGCATCGTGGGGTATCGGGCAACCGATCGCCGCCGATGAGCTCAGCGCGTCATTCACCAACGGAAGCGACTCGACGTACTACCTCGCAACCGAGTTCGTTGGCGAAGAAGCCGCGTTCATCTACAGCAATCGCCAACCGTTTGCCGTTCGCTACAACTCGGGCATGACCGATGCGGAGCTCGAGCGCGCGGACAAACTGCAGTGGACTTGCAAAGGCCGCAACGGGCTTTTGCCGCTGCATCCCTACGGCTTGTTTCGCGTCAAGGCGACCTGACACGCACACACGGCACACGGCGCGCGCGGTGACTCCATGGCCTACCTAACGCAAGCACAGTTCCAACTGTACACGCTGGTACCAGCGGAGTTCGTCGCGCGCATCGACACGCAATACCCCGGCTTCATCGAAGCGCAACTCGAGTTGGGCTCGGCATTCATCGACGCGCGATTGCGCAAGCGGTACGACGCACCGTTCAAGGCGCCTTACGCGCTCGTGTTGCAGGGTTGGCTTGCGCGGCTCGTCACGATGAGTGTGTGGCTACGTCGAGGCTTTTCGCCGACCGACGAAGACGCCAAGACCTATCAAGAGCAGTACACGCAAACGTTGGACGAGCTCAAAGAAGCCGCCGACAGTGAGAACGGTTACCTCGACTTGCCGCTGCGCGCAGACACACGGGCGACCGGCATCATCAATGCGGCGCCGCACGTGTACAGCGAGGCTGGCCCGTATGTTTGGATGAGCGTGCAACGCCGCCGCGGGCGCGAAGAAGACTCAAACGGTGGGGGCACGTTTTCATGACGACCGCCGTCACCCGACTCGAAGAGCTCATCGGCAAGGTCAAAGACCTCGAGACGCTCGCACTGCGCGCGGCGCCCCAAGTCGCCAAGGTCGTCGAAGCGCACTTGCGTAAGACCATCGCCGCGGGCACCGACCCGTACGGCACGCCATGGGCGCCGCGTAAGCACGACGGGGCACGCCCGCTCGTGAACGCCGACCAGACGCTCACCGTGACGGCGATCGGGCAACACGTCATCACTGAGATCCACGGCATCGACGCGCGGCACCATCACGGCTTCGTCAAAGGCAAGACCAAGCGCCCGGTGATTTTCACCAAGCCGCAGTTGCCGCCCGAGCTCATCGTTGAGATTCGCAGAGTGCTCGACGCCGAGTACCAGCGCACGGTCGAGGCGACGCCATGACCGAAATCTTGGCGCTCGAAAACCTGTACAACGGCGTGCGCGCGTTTTTCGATGCGCAGGGTTGGGAGTGCTACCAGCCTTTCGGTTGGCGCGAGCCCGCGCAGCAACAGACCGCGCGCAATCGCATTGCGTGGGTGCCCGGCGACCGAAGCGGCTTCATCGGCAACATGATTGGCCCGTCGCAACCGGGCGGTGTGCCGCGCTACCTCGCGACCATCAAAGAAACGTTCTACGTGCTGATCTCGACTTGGGCGGATGACGTCGAGCCCGAGACCGAGCTGTTGCAATGGCGCTCGACGCGCAAGCTCTTTGACCGTTGGTACACGGCGGCAACCTACGTCGCGCACGGCACCTTCGAGCTCTTGCGACCCGAGTGGATACAGCTGCACAAAGAGCGGCGCTCGGGCACGGCCCTGGTCGTGACGATGACGATACAGTCGCCGATCGCCGACCAATCGAATGACGCCATGACGGCGCCGTCGCCGGTGCGTGGCGTGATCGATGTGACCGAGCTCGATGTGACCGAGCAGGTCATCGTCGGCGAGGCACCGATCGCGGTCGCCGCGTGCTCGACCGGCCCGCTCGTGCTTGCCGATGAGCAAACGGTCGACGACGTGTTGTGCCTCGATGGCGCGCACGTGCTCGTCAACCATCAAGCCGACTCGCGCGAGAATGGGCTGTACACGGTCGTGCTTGACGGCGCTTGGGTGCGTACCGCCGACGAGCTCGTGCAAGGCTTTTACGTGCAGGTGTTGCCGGGCGGCGCGGTCAACGGCGACACGGGCTACCAGCTGATTACCTCCGATCCTGTGGTCGTCGGCGCCTCGCCGATCGTCTTCGAACTAGTTGGCCCGATAAGGACACAATCACCATGACTCAACCCGCGGTTACGATTACCGAGCTCGACGGCGCGTTGGGCAATCTCGCGACGGGCGGATTGCTGGCGTTGATCGGTGTGAGCGCCGACGGCCCGCTCAACATGCCGGCGACGTTTGCGCGCATCGCCGATCTAAAAACCAACTTCGGCACCGGCCCCTTGGTCGAAGCCGCCGCCCGGGCGATCGACATCTACGGTCAACCCGTGTGCGTTGTGCGAGCTGCCGAGGGCTCACCGGCGACGTACAGCGCCGTCGACGTGACGGGCGTCACGGGTACGTCGGTCGTCACCGTCGACGCGAGCGTCTTGCCCTACGACTCGTATGAGGTCGTCGTCACGGTCGTGACGGGCGGGACGATCGCGGCTGCCGGGATTCAAATCACATACAGCCTTGACGACGGGCTCACGACGAGCCAGCCGCAAGCGCTCGGCGTCGATGACTTTTTCCTCATCACCGACGCCAACATCAAGCTCATGTTCGCAGCGGGCACTTTGATTGCCGGCGACGTCGTCACGTTTTCGAGCTTCGCCGGCAAGCCGGATTCGACCACGTACAGCGCGGCGATCGATGCGCTCGGGCAATCGCAAATCTCGTGGCGTGTGTGCTCGATCCTTGGTCCTGTGACGCCCGCGGCGGCGGCAACGATCGACCAGAAGTTTGTCGGACTGCAAGCCAAGCACAAGCCGCGGTATTTCTGCGCCAACACGGCGTTGCCCGATTTCATCGCGGGCCAATCCGAAGCGGCGTACTTGTCGAGCATGTCGACGGCGTTTGCCGACTTCGCAACCACATTCGGCACCATATGCGCGGGCGCGGTGCAACTGCCGAGCTCGGTCTCGGGTCGGCAGTACAAGTCACCGGTCGTCTATGCGGCGGCGCCGCTCATCGCGAGCGTTGACGAAGACGTCGACGTCGCCGACGTAAACATCGGCAAAATCCCGGGCGCGCGGTTGTCAGACAACAACGGCAACCCGATTCCAGGCTGTCACGACGAGTCACTTTACCCGGGGTTAGACGACGCACGGTTTCTGACTTTGCGTACGCATGTTGGGCCCGAAGGCGTGTACGTGAATCGCCCGCGGATTATGTCGGCGACGGGCTCAGATTTTTATCTCGTACCGCACCGGTTGATCATGAACCTCGGCGAAGATGCGCTGTATCAGTACTTGATTCGGCGGCTCAACCAAGGTGTGCAGGTCAACAAGAAAACGGGCTACATCCTGGAATCGGTCGCGCTCGAAATCGAGGCGGGCGCGACTGCCGCGATGGTCGCCGTGCTGCTCGCTAAACCGATGGCGAGCGATGCCTACTTCAAACTCAGCCGCTTCGACAACGTGTTGTCGACCAAGACGTTGACCGGCGAAGCGCGGATTTTGCCGTTCGGGTACGTCGAGTACATCGAAACCACGATCGGGTACGTCAACCCAGCACTGCGCGTGCTCGCCGCCGCGTAAGGACACAACACGTCATGGCCGACCAAGTCACAATCAACGGGTCTCAGATGTCGTGGGCGTCGCTGCAAGTGCGCGTCGCCGGCATGTTGTTGTCAGGCTTCACCGCGCTTTCGTACGACGACAAGCGCGAGCAAGCGCTGCTATGGGGAGCGGGTCACGCGCAGATACCGCGCGGCAAGACCTCGGGCCAGTACACGCCCGGCGTTTGCAAAATCACGGGCTATGTGTCGACCACACAAGAGATGCGCACGTTGCTCGCGCAGTTGTCGCCATCGGGTACGAGTTACGGCGGCGTGGAGTTTCAAGTGGTGGCGCAGTTTGTCGAGCTCGGGTCGGAGGCGGCACAAAGTGCCATCCTCGGGCGATGCACTTGGGTGAGCAACTCGGCGAGCTTTCAGCAAGGCACCGACGGGTTGCAAGAGGATATCGAGTTCCAACCGATGTGGATCACCCGCAACGGTCTGTCGTTGTACGAGCCCTTGGCACTGTAGGACGCACCAAACATGTCCGAAGACGCAAAGACAAAACTCGCCGCAGTGCGAGCCAAACGCGAGGCACTCGCCAAAGCGCGCCAGACGCGCGCCGAGCCGACCGTCGATGAGCAACTCGAAGACGAGTCGCGGGCGCTCGCCGACGATGAGGCCATCGAGCGGCTCGAAGGCGAGCACGGGCCCGTCGGCAAAAAGCTCACGGTCGTACGCACTCGGCTCGGCGCGGTCGTGCTGAAAAAGCCGACCAACGCGGCGTGGCGCAAGCACTTGGACGAACAACTCAAGCTCGGGCACGCCGACACAACGGCGACTGAAAAGCTCGTGCGGCAGTGCCGCGTGTATCCCGACGTCGCGGCGTTCGAAGAGATACTCGATGAGTACCCGGGGTCGGCTCAACCGCTTTACGGCGCCGTGGCGCTACTCGCGAAAGGAGGCGCCGACGAAACCAGCTCAAAATAGCCGAGCGGTTCAAAGCCGCGCATGGCAACGCGGCTATCGCAGCCGAGTCGGTGTTGATGCTTTTCGGCGGCGACAGACGCGTGCTCGAATCAGACGACGACGCTACGGAAATCAAGCTTTACGTTGGCGCACTGCTCATCGTTGAGCTTGCGGCAAACATTCGAGCGATTGCACACGGGCTGTCCAAAACGAAGTGACACAGGCGACCGACCATGGCGAGCACCGGACAAAGCGCAGTTTTTGACCTCGGGCTCGACTCGTCGGCGCTCACGGCGAGCGCCGAAGCGTCAACCAAGTCGATCAAAGAACTCGCCGACACGATCGCCTCGGGCACCAAAGAGCTCAATCAGATGCAACGCGCGTCGCGTCTGCTCAAAGCGGGCGGCGCCGAGACTGCCGTACAGTCCAAAGCGCTCACCGCGCAGATCAAAGCGCAAAGTGCGGCGCTCGCGCAGTCACAGGCCGCATTCATCAACCAAGGCGGCGTGCTCGCCGACATCGGCAAGAAAGAGATCCCGGTCGTCGTCGAAGAGATTGAGATCCTTATCGAGGATCTCAAAGAGCTCAAGGGCACGGTCGACATCGCGGCGCTCGCGACCGAAAAGCAGACGACCGCTTGGGATGAGTTCGCGGGCGTCGTAGGCGGCAAGACGGCGCAGTCACTGCGCACCATCGCCGCGGCGTTTTACGCCGCCTCAGCGGCGGCGCTTGTCGCGGTTGGCGCCTTGCTCAAGTACGGGCTCGCCTCGGCTGAGGCACGGCGCAGCGAGCTTTTGCGGCTCGAAGGCTTGACCAAGGTGCGCAATTGGTGGGGCATCGCCGCTGGCAACGCCAAAGAGATGCAAGCGTCGCTCGACCGTGTGAGCGAGTCAACGGCGGGCGCGCGCGAGGAAACCGCCCGGTACCAACAGCAGCTGTATCAAGCGGGGCTACGTGGCGCAGCGCTCGGCGACGCGCTCGAAGCCATGTCGATCACGGCATCGACCCAAGGCGAGGCGCAAGCACAGGTCTTTGCCGGTTGGGCGACTGCGATCGGGCGCACGGGCGGCTCGGTCAAAAAGCTCGCCGACGACGTCAAGGCGCGGCTCGGCGGCATCGCCGCTCGACAGATGTTGAGCTTGACGGTGCTCGCAAAGAAGTTTGGCGAGGTGACGTCGAAGCTCTTCGACGAGCTCGACATTGAGCCGCTCGGCAAAGCGGTGCAAGCGGTCGTCAAACTGTTTTCGCAGTCGACGGCATCGGGTCGAGCGCTCAAGACGTTGTTGACGTCGATCCTGCAACCGTTCGTGCACAGCATCACCTCGGCAGCAAAGACCGGGCGGGCGTTTTTCTTGGGCATGGTTTACGGCGCGCTCAAGCTCGAAAGCGCGGTGTTGAGCGTGATGATATGGTGGAAAAAGACTTTCGGGCTCGCCGCCGTCAAGCAGGTCGACGCCGCCGCCGAGGCCTTCGACCGCGGTGCGACTGCCATTCAAGCGTGTGTCGCGGCGCTTGTGGTTTTTGGGCCGTTGCTCGCTGGGCTCGCGCTGCTCGGCACGATTGCGTTGATGGCGAAGCTCGTCGTCGCGTTTTGGGCGTTGGTCGCGCCCGTGTGGGCGCTCGTCGCCGCGACCGCGTCATGGGTTGTCGTAGCTGCGCCGTTGGTGTTGTGGCTCGCGTTGATTGGCGTCGCGGTATGGCTCGTCATCGAGCTCTTTCACCAATTGTATCTGCTGTGGAAAGAAATCGATTGGACCGACCTCGGCAAGGCGATATGGGCGGGCATCACAAGCGCGTTTGATAGCGCGACCCAGTGGTTTACCGACCTCGCGCACGGCATCTCGAAGACGTTCAAAGACGCGCTCGGCATATCGAGCCCTTCGAAGGTCTTTGCGGCGTACGGTGAGGCCATCGGCGACGGGTTGCAGCAAGGCATCAACGCGACCGCGCCCGAGGTCAACTCATCGGTCGAGACGCTCATCAAACCGCCCAAGCTCGATGTGCCGTCGAGCTCGGGCGGCGGGCCCAAGCAAGCGGGCACCACGATTCAAGTCGGCGGCGTCAACATCGTCATCGAGCCGCGCGACGCCGAAGACCCGAGCGCGACCGGCAAGCGCATGGGTGATGCGTTTGTCGAGCGGCTTACGACCTTGTTACGCGGCGTCAACGACCAGCTCGGCGGCGGCGAGGTCGCGACATGACGAGCCCATTCATCGAGCCCGAGATGCTCGACAAAATCTACTTCGCCGGGCGGTTGAGCCCGGGCTATTGCGAGATCTCCGGGCTCGAAGAAATACGCAAGTTTGACGAGCAAACGGGTCCCGGGCTCGCCGGTGCGCGCGTCGCGTTCATGGGTCGCGGAATCTGTCATTTCACAGTCAAGTTTTTCTTGTCGACCCAACAAGAGTGGGATGCGTGGCTCGAGTTCAAGCCGCTGCTGGAGCGCTTGCCGATTCGCGGCAACTCGAAAGGTATCGAAGTCAAACACGAGCTTATCAACCACGTCGGCATTACAGCCGTATACGTTGAGAATCTTTTGGCGCCCGTGCAGGAATCGCCCGGGCTATGGGTCGCCGAGGTGCGGCTCGTCGAAGCGCTCGGGCTGAAGCTGCAACTGTCACAGATCGACGGCGCCGAGGCGACGCCTAACGACCCGTTGCAAGCCAAGGTCGCCGCACAACAGATGATCAACAACGACCAGATGAACGAGCTGTCGAGACCATGACCGACGCTTTCGCAACACTAGGTAACGCGCGCGTGCGGCGCCTGTCGCTCACCGTGCCTAACACGGGCGTGTGGTGTGCCGAGGTCGATCTCATCGACGACGCCGCACTCACCGACGGCGCCCGGGTCGACTTGCGCATTGGCCCAACGCTATGGCGCGGCACCGTAGCGCCCGGCGAAAATGGCGTCTTCGCGGCGACCCGTAAGTGCATGGTCAAGGGCGGCGCGGGCGCATGGGGCACCACGCTCGCGCCCAAGCACTATCACAACGACTTTGCCGTGCGCGCAGCAGAGGTCGTCGCCGACTTGTGCCGTGAGACCGGCGAAACGCTCGGGTCGTTTGTGCCCGCCGCCGAGCGCATCGGCGTCGACTACGTGCGCGCAGCGGGTATCACGGCGGCGGGCTCACTCGCCGATGTGATCGGCGCCGTGCCTTGGTGGGTCGACCAAGCCGGCTTGACCAACGTCGGTACGCGACCAGCAACACAGCTCAACGCGGGCACGTATGAGTTGCTCGCGTACGACCCGCGGTTGCGTATGGCTACGCTCGGCGTCAACGCGAGCGACATCGGACCAATCGCGATCGGCGCAACGCTGGTCGACCAGCGCATCGATCGCGCGGCGGTGATACGCGAGTACACGGTCGAGCTCGAAGAAGACCGACTGCGCGTGCAAGCGTACTGCGGCGGCGACGAGCTCACGGCGGGCAACTTGGCGCAGCTGATGACCTCGATCGTCAAGCGCATCATGGACGAGCGGCTCGTCGGGCGTTTCAAGTATCGGGTCGTCAACATGCTCACCGACGGGCGCGTTGACTTGCAAGCCGTCAACAAGACCTCGGGCATGCCTGATTTGCGATGCGCGTCTGCATGGCCCGGCGTCGCCGGTGCGCACGCCGAGCTCACACCGGGCGCCGAGGTGCTGGTCGAGTTCATCGAAGGCGACCGGGCGCAGCCGATCTTGACCGGCTTCGGTGGTAAGCAAGCGCCCGGCTTCGTGCCCGTCGAGCTCGTGCTCGGCGACCCGTTGACTGCAACGGCGGCGGCAAGCGTTGGCGACACGGTGACCTCGGCGCCCGGACTGTTGCCGTTGCCGCAGACCATCACGCTCACGGGCCTCGGCACATTCCCGTTTAGCTTCTCGGCAACTGTCGTGCCGGGCTCGGTCACGCCGCAAAACGTGCTCGTCGGTCACATCGTCACGGGTAGCCCAACGGTGAAAGTATGAATCCCACGCTCGAAGCCTCGATCGACGCGTACACCGCGCGCTTGACCCGCCGAGTGAAAGCGCCGAAGCCGCCGCTCGGTTGGGGCGTTGACTTGAGCTGCATCACGGACATCGACAATCGCGCGACCGAAGTGCGCGCAGACTCGCCGACGGCGATCGGGCAAGCGGTTGCACGGCGACTCATCACACCGCGCGGTATGATCGCCGACGACTTGGCGTACGGGTACGACGTGCGCGGATTGTGCAACACGGGCGTGCCCGCGGGTCGGCTCGCGCAACTGTCGAGCGACATCGCTGCCGAGGCACGCAAAGACGAGCGAGTATCGAGCGTCGACTGTCAGTGCGCGTATACGTACGAGACGCGCGCGTTGCGGATTCAGTTGCGGATCACGCCGGTCAACGCACTGAGCGATTTTACCTTCGTTTTCAGCGTCATCGACGGCGCCGTGCTTGTGGAGCGTTTGCTATGACAAGCATTTTTGATTTCGACACGCTCATCGAACCGGCGACCGCCGAAGAGGTACAAGCCAAGTACTTTGCAATCCTCGGCGCGGTCGGCGTCACCACAACCCAGTGGTCGCCGGGCTCGGTCCTGCGCACGTATATTTCGGGCACCTCGATCTTGGTCGCGTCGCTATCCGAAGTGATGGCACTGATGACCCGCTCGGGTTATCTCGAGTTTTCCGAAGGCGACTGGCTCACGACCGTCGCTCACTACGTGTACGGCGTCGATCGCAACTTGGCGACGTACGCAACCGGCAAGCTCACCTTGGTCAACGCGGGCGGCGCACTGTACACGCTCGGGCCAGGCGACTTGATCGTGCGTTGCCCGGTGAACAATAAGACCTACCGCAACGAAGCGGCGTTTACGCTCAACCCGCTCGCGACGTTGACCGACGTCGCCATCATCGCCATCGAAGCGGGCGCAGACTCCACGGCGGCGACTGGCGAAATCAACGAGCTCGTGACGTCACTGCTCAACGTCACCGTGACCAACCCTAACCCGGTCGTCGGCGATGACATCGAGGGCGACCCGGAGTTGCGCGACCGCTGTTATTCAAAGCTCGGCAGCTTGAGCCCGTTCGGGCCATGGGATGCCTACCGGTACGCCGCAGTCAACGCGACCCGCGCCGACGGCTCGAACTGCGGAGTGACCCGCACGCAAAACGACCGCGACGGGTACGGCAACCAATGGACGTACGTGGCGACCGACTCGGGCGGCGTGCCCGGTACGGTCGGCGACTTGAATACCGACCTCGGCATCGTCGACGACGCCATACAGCGCAAGGCGGCGCCGCTTTGTGTCACTGCGCACACGGTCTCGGCGAATGAGGTTACGGTCGACATCACGTATGAAGTTTGGATGTACAACACGGCGTCTTACACGCCCGCGCAGGCTATCGAGGTCATCTACGATGCCTTGGTTGCGATGTTTGCCGCGTTGCCGATCGGCGGCGCTGCCATCACACCGGGCGCACCGGGCTACGTGTACCGCGATGCCATCTTGTCGGAGATCGATGCGTCGATACCCGAGATATTCCACTTGCAAGTCACCGCGCCCGGCGCCGACGTGCTGCTCGCGATCGGCGATGTGCCCGTGCTCGGCGCAGTGACCGGCGTTGTGCACCCTGTGCCGCCGACGGAAGGCTTCGGAGGTTAGGTCCAACCATGCCCGATACCGTCGCCGTCACGCTGCTTACTTTCCGCGATATGATCCGCAAGATCTCGCCGCCCTGGTTGGCGACGGGCAACAACGAAGCGGTGCTGTATGGCGCGCACGTGCTCATCGACGCGACGGGCGCGGGCACTCAAGCCGGTGTGTTGTCGCGTTTCCCGGGCTTGGTCGACTACCAAACGTTGCCGTTCATCGGCAAAGAGCGGCGCATTCGGCGCGGCATTTACGAAGACGACGCGACGTACGCCAACCGCTTGCGGTCATGGTTGAGTGACCATCCGTACCGCGGCGGGCCATACGCGATGCTCGCGCAACTGCACTTGCACTACGCGCCGTACGGCTTCCCGATTGAGCTGATTTACCGTACGGGCAAGCGGTACACGCTCAACCCGGCGACCGGCGAGGTCACAACCGACGTCATCGCATGGAGCCCAGACGCGACGCCAACGCGTTGGGCGCAATGGTGGCTGGTCTTTCGCACTGACATTTTCACGTTTCCGTTGGACGAAGACGGCACCAACGACATCAAGGCAATCCCTATTGAGTGGAACGCCGCACACGCGGTCGGGCACTTGGCGATCCTGCAAACGACTGCCGAGTTTTGGAGTACGCCGTCGCCGTCGACATGGGACGAGCCAGCGCCCGCGCTGTGGGATTCGGCGATTGGGCCGGTTTACATCGATCTGATTTAGGGAGGTTGCGTCATGTCACACACGCTCACCGAGACAGCAACCTTCGACGCAACGATCGTCGTACCCGACGGCGGCGACTCGGGCGCCAACCGAGCGGGCGACGTCGAGCTCATCGCGCAGCGGCTCGCCAACCGGTCGCGGGCGCTCAAAGCGGTTACGGATAACGCGGCGGTCAAGAACGCGACCAACACGTTTACGCAACCCAATACGTTTTCGGCGTTGACGACGATGCAGACACTGCACGTCAACAGCACGACCGAAGTCGCGGGCAACTTGTGGGTCGATTCGGCGCACGACGTGCTGTACATGGGCGCGGTCGTCACGGTGCATAAGCAGATATCGCTCGCACGTGGATCGGGCAACGTCGCGGCGGCCAACAACGTTCGAATGCAGCTCGCGAGCCCGATCCTTGAAAACTTCGCGGCGGCTCAAGATGGCGTGTGGTTTGTGCCGATTGAACTGCCGTCGGGCTGTCAGTTGGTCGACGCCGAGTTTCAGTACGACGGAGGGCCGAGCGGCGGCGCGTTTTCGTTTACCATTGTTCGGCAAACGATATCTGACTGGGCCGCGAATCCCGTTGGCACTCCGAGCTATACCGCGATCGGCGTGGGCACCGTCGGGTCGACGTCGGGCGTGCACACCGCTTCGATCGCGCTCGCGAGCTACACGATCAACAATCTCAACGAGTCGTATTACGCGCGTATCGTTTTCAACGATGGATTTGACAACGGTACCGTGTGGGGCTTTCGACTCGGATTCACTAACTACGGCTTGAACAACCGATAGGTGCCAAGACTATGTCGACGTATTTAGACGCATTGCTATCGGGCCAAACCAAAGCGCGCTCGCTCGCGACCAGCGAAGACGCGGTCGAGGTCGACGTCGCCGAATCAGCGCCGCCCAACCCGGGCGACGTGCTCACGGCGGTCGACTCCACACACGCGACCTGGCAACCGAGCGGCGGCGGTGGTGGCGATGCGACGGGCTTGGAAACGACCGGCGACCCGATCGACGTTGCGAGCGCTGCGCCTCCCGTCGCGGGCCAGGTTCTGACCGCAGCCGACTCAGAGCATGCGGAGTGGCGAGTGCCCGGGTTGCACTACGATCCATCCATTAAGTTTTGGACGAGCTCGGCGGGCTCGGCAACGATCTTGCCGGGCACATGGGGATTCATCCAGCAGCCGCCCGAGGGCACGGCGCCGGTCGTCGTGTACATCGTGTCGTCGCTCGAAGCGCCGCCCGTCGACGCGCGGTTTGGGTTGTATGTTGGTCGCACCGTGACCGTACCCGTCACGGTGCAAGTACTCGGCGCATCGCAGATTCAAGGTCTCGACGGCTTGCTGGGCACGAGCGCTACGCTGTTGCCTGGGTCTGACTATGAGTGGGTATTTTACCACGAAGACGAGAGCGCTCTTTGGGGGCTCGTGAGCGACACCGCGGGTGTTGCCAAGCACTTGCGGTACAGCGGCGGCACGATTGAGATTGCTTCGGCCGACCCGCCGATAGGTGGATCGGTACTGACTGCGATCGATGCCGATCACGCGGAGTGGTTAGTGCCGAGCGGCGGTAGCGCCGCACACGCCGCTACGCACGCACGCGGCGGTTCCGATATCGTCGCAGCATCGCGGCTGTCCGAGTCGGCGGGACCCACTGTCCTCGACATCGGCGCGATCGCGACAGGTCAGTACCTGCAACGGTCGGGCGCAACGATAGTAGGGGTGACTCCCGCGGCCGGCGCGCAGATCGCAACCAAGCTGCTGTCATCAGACGGTACGGGCGACAACACCGATCTCACACAGTTAGGTTTCAGCGTGGCGGCGGGCGAGACGGTGATGTGCGAGTGGTTCCTGCAAATAGACTGCAACGGTGTTGGCGGAGGACCGGGAAGGCCGATCTTGTATCTACAGCACGACTTAGCGTCCCACAGCGTGTCTCGATGCAACATCTATAACCAGTGGACTATTGCCGCAGCTATCACACCCGCATATATGCTCGTCACCTTCCTACAGAATCTGCACACCGTTCAAGGGGTCGCCCCAACGTCAGGACTTAGCACATGCCATCTCATGGCAACCCTGACAGCGGGACCAGCAATATTTTGGCGGCCATTTCTTGAACGACGCGACGGCCTGTCAATCGTAAAGGCTGGGTCATGGGGGCGCTGTACTCGCGGCGCAGTGATATCGTAATGCCGACAGCCGCAATCAACCACGTCCCTACCATCATCCAACTGCGCTACGCGATTGGCGCATCCGTAGCCATTCGCATGACGGCGACCAAGCCCGACGGCACTGCTTTCGACTTGTCGCCGTACGCAATCACGGCGCCGTTCGTGCCCAACAGCAACTCAGCACCAATGCCCGCGGGTTGGCTGGTCAACATCGATGGCTCGTCGGTACTGCTGTCACTCACCGAAGCAGACACGGCGACGCTCGCGCCCGCGGGCAAGTCGGCGACGTGGCATTGGGTCGTTTGGCTCGACCATGCGACGGCGCCCGAGCGGCTGATGTTTGCGCATGGCGACCTCGGGCTACTGCAACCGTAGCGCCGAAAGGACCTTACGCATGTCTGACTGTTGTATCATAAACGTAGTCGTACCCGAGACGCCGACTTTTACGGTGGTCGCGCAGCCCGCGGGTAGTCCTGGCCCGCAAGGCGAGCAAGGCGAGCAAGGCATCCAAGGCGAGCAAGGGCCAGTCGGGCCGCAAGGCGAGCAAGGTATCCAAGGCATCCAAGGGCCGGTCGGTGCGACCGGTGCAACCGGCCCGCAAGGCGAGCAAGGTGAGCAGGGCCCGCAAGGCGAGCAAGGCATCCAAGGGCCGGTCGGTGCGACGGGTGCAAGTGGCCCGCAAGGTGAGCAAGGTGAGCAGGGCATCCAAGGGCCGGTCGGTGCGACTGGCCCGCAACCGCCGCTTGCGACAACGCCGCCGCTAGACGTTGGCGCGACGGCGGCGATCGGTGTGTCGACCATCGCCGCGCGCGAAGACCATGCGCACGCGCATGGTGTGCAGTCTGATGAGACGATGCACGCGGTCGCTACGGTGACCGATGCCGGGTTTATCTCGGCGGCGAGCCAAAGCAAGCTCGACGGCATCCAAGCCAACGCCGCCGCGGTGACCAACACTGCGCCGACGCAAATCACGGTCGCGGCTGCCGTCGTCGGCGTCGCGACCGATGCCGCTCGTCGCGATCACATGCACGGCATCGCCACTGCGACACCGTCAACGCTCGGGATCGGCGGCACTAACTCGTCAGGATCATCGCTATCGGTCGCGCGCGCGTCTCACATACACCAGCTGCCGGCGCTTGCGACGACGACGGTTGACGGTTTTTTTGCGGCGACCGACAAGGTCAAGCTCGACGGCATCGCCGCGAGCGCAGCTGCTTTGACCGCAGTCGTACCCGCTAGCGTAGGCGCGAGCACGGCGGTGGTCGGCGTCGGCACGGCAGCCGCGCGTGAGGATCACACGCACGCGGTGTTAGTCAGTACGCCGGTCACACTGGGCGTGGGTGGCACCAACACGGTAGGCACCGGCACCGGGCTCGCGCGCGCGACCCACGTGCATCAGCTGCCCGCGCTCGTGAGCACCACGGTGGATGGGTTTATGGCCGCGACCGACAAGGTGCGGCTCGACGGCATGGCGTCCAATGCAGCGGCGCTTACTGCCACAACGCCGGTCGCAGTGGACAGCGGCACTGCGGCGCTAGGCTCGGCGACGGTCGCCGCGAGAGGCGACCACAAGCACAGCGTCAGTACCAACATCCCGAGCACGCTCGTAGTGGGCGGCTCGAATGTACAGGGCACCAACGCGTCGCTCACGCGATCCGACCATGTCCACGCGCTGCCGGCATTCGGCGTGAACGTGGGTCAGTTCTGCGAAGGCTCAGATCCGCGACTGAACTTCCCGCAGCGTTTCGGCGCGCGCTTGGCTGGTTTCAGCAGCGACCCCATGACGCCTGACGGTGTGTTTTCGACTGTATGGCTGACGTCGCATATCGACAAATTCATCTCGCTCTATGTGCTGGCCTCAAGCGGTTTTTACGCGCGCGATAGTTGGTATTCGTACTCGATCGGCACGCCGCCATCCGTCGCGCTGACGGGCCTAACAGCGGGCGTGCCCGCAGACATCTACGCGTACGCGACGAGCGCGTCAGCGGTCGCGCTCGAGCTCATCCCGTGGACGGATGCGACCACGCGGGCCACGACCTTGAATCGCACGCAAGATGGTGTTTGGCACAAAAACGGCGACGTCACGCGGCGCTACTGCGGATCGATCTTGCCGTCGAGTGCAACGCAAATGACCATGCTGCGTCGTGGCACAGGTGGCGCTAAGGCGTCGTGCTGCATTTGGAACGTCAGCAACCGCGTGCGGTCGCAGTTCGTGTGGGTCAGCAACACGGCAGACTGGGCGATACCGAGCGCCGGGTCGTGGCAACAGTGGAACGCCGACACCAACGCCCGCGTCGACTGGGTCACGGGCTTACCGGTCGAAGACGCCGGCATGGCTGCGCACGCTGCGCTCGTGCCGACCGGTGCCGACGTCGGCATTGCGATCGGGTACGACTCGACTACGACGCCCGCGGGCTTGCGCGGGTATGCCTCGGGCGCAGCGGGCATCGTCGTGCCCGGTGTGGCTGCGCATGGTGTGACGCCCGCCGTCGGGTCGCACTTCGCAACCACGCTCGGGCGCACCTCGGGCTCATCGCACATCTACGGCACGACGAGCCTTGCCGCCGCTGGCCTCGCCGTTGACCTGTTTTGGTGACTGGGTTGCACACGTGGCATGGCATGCGACCGCGCGTGCCGGCGACAATCGGCGGGCATGCTGTACCGATCGCAAACCCTGTGTGTGTTGTCCGTGTGTGTCCTGTGGGCGTGTGGTGCCGACGGCGGCGTGCCGCCCGGTGCCGAGGTCGAGCTCGACGGCGGCGCGTACGAGCCCGAGCGAGATGCCGGCACGACGACGACCCAACCGGTCAAGACCGCCGAGCCCGTTGCGTGCGTGGCGCCGAAGCCATCGTCGCCCGTCGCGTGCACGCCCGTCGCCTGTACCGCGGTCGACTGCACGCCGGTCGACTGTGCGCCCGTCGCATGCACGCCGACCGAGCCCGTGTTGCCGGCGCCCGTGCCCGTCGTGCTACCGCTCACCGTGTACAGCGTCGACGACCCGTTTTGCCGGATCGCGACAACGGGCTCGGCGCACGATGGTGAGCTTTGGGGTTGCCGGTCGTACCCGACCACGGTGAGCAACGTGCAGTACCCGACGACCGAGCCGAGCGATTTGATCGGCTGCATTACGCCGACGACGTGGCCATGCGCCGACGGGTCGCCGGCGAACTGCACGCGGTACGAGCGGCGGCACGTTGCCGACGTCCCATGCGCCGACGGCGGGCAGTGCCGGGTGTTCATCGGCGGCAAGGGCTACTCGGGCACGTGCGAGGCGCAAACGGCTTCGCAGGTTGGCGTGCGCACGGAGTGAGAGTCACCGAGTTCGGGAGCGCCGGTCAGTAGGCGAGCTCGAGCGTGTAGGGCGGGTTCGGCAGGAGGTTCAGCACATCGGTAGGGATCGGTGCGAACGCCCAATACTTTGTGCCAGCGACAGGCGTGTTTTCTACGCATTGTTCCGTCGAATTGCTCCATCCGTAAACCATCGTCGGCGTCGGTGTCAGCGGCGCGGTTCCGCTGTGGAAAAGCTTTCCGCCGATCGAAACCACGTAGGAAGGCCCGTACGTTACAGGGACCGTGCAGTCCTTGTCGGCGAACAACCAGTTGGTCGCGGGCCGCCACGCGGCTTGCTCTGCCGCAAGTCCGGAGCATGGATCGGCGATGTGTTTTCCGAGCGCGCCGGCGGACAGCGTATACGTCAATCCGATCCGTCTCTGACCGAGGTGGTTCATGTGCACGCAATCCGGGGTCGATTCGAATCGCGGACTCGAAAGCGCATAGCTTGGCGTAACATCCGCCTGCACCGGCGTCCCGTCCTTGTCGCGCAGCACCCAGCGTGGCCGCGGTAACCCATCGCCCACGGCTTCCTGCGCTTGTGCACCGCTCGCACCTGCCGAGCCGCCGGCAGCGAGCGCACTGCCCGCTGCCTCGACGCTCGAGCCGGCACCGGCTATCAGGTGTCCGGCTCCGGCGACGAATCCGCCGGCGGCCTCGAGTCGGCCGCCGACACCGGCCATCGCGTGTCCGGCGTCGTGCATCGTGTCACCGATCGCTTCGAGACCAGCGCCGCTACAAGCGGCAACAACCCCGGCGATACAACCTGCGGCCACAGTCGACTTCTTCATGTGCCTCCGAGCTTGATCCTACGAGGAAGCTGACGGCGGCGCGCTGTGGTTAATGTGGGCGCTTCGGCGATGTTGCTGAGACAGACTTCGCTGCGGACTTGCGCGCTTTTGTCGCAGCCACGTGTCGAGCGACGACCGTTTTTGTGGTCTTGCGTGGAACCGCCATCTTCTCAATCGACCGACTGAGAATGCCGATCTCGAGGTTGAGTGCACCGGCCACGCGCACGAGGCTGTCCAGCGTCGGGTTCGATTTTGGGTTTTCTAGCTTCGCGATCATCTGCTGCCTCATGCCCACGATCCTCGCGAGCTGGCCTTGAGTCAGCCCGCGGTCGTGGCGCGCCCAGCGAAACTCCAGTCGAACCGCGACGGACGGTGAGACCGAGATGCTCAGCTGTTTCGCCCCGCGCGGCGCCTGATGACCCTTCGGCTTGGGCGGAACCCGCCCGAGCTCGAGGTGCGCCTCGAGCCAACCCTCGAGCGCCTCTTGTGCGGCGGCGCCGATTTCCTCGAACGAGTCGGCGAACGTCTGGCAGCCCGGGGCGTCCGGGAAGTCCGCGAGCCACTGGCTTCCTTCGCGATGAATGTGTGCAACGTACTGCATGGCGGCTCCTGTCTATCGCAGCCGGACACCGGCCTGCTTTTCGATGTTGCGCAGCGTTCCCTCCGGCAGGTCCTTCTTCGGGTGCGGCACGGTCACGAGGCCGGGCTTGGTGGGGTGAGCGTAGTGGTGGTGCGAACCTTTTGACCGCGCGAGGAACCAGCCGTCCGCAATCAAGGCCCGAATCACTTCCTTGCTGCTCACAACGTATAAGTTGTACCAGAATCAGGGTCGCGTCAAGTCGCTGAGGCGGACAAGGCAGTGCGTGCGTTTGTCCTCGTACAATGCGGACGCCGCATTGACGGAGCTGTCCGGCCTTGCAAGGATAAACGTGTCCGCAGCCAACAGCGGCGGACCAAACGAAGTGGCCGCGCGACGACTGCAATCGTCCGCGACCGTGACACCCGAAGGAGTATCTCCGAATGTCCGAGGATCTTAGTCCGGCGCCCAACGGGGCTGCCAAGTTTACGACACCTACATCGACGCCGCTCGAGTCGCTCACGCTCGACACGCTGCGACGTCTCGCCGAGACCGGGCCCGACGCCGCCACACGTGCTCGAGCACGGCGTGAGGTCGAAGCCCGGACAGCCGCCTCGAGTCCAGGCACCGTGCACTGCTCTGTCGACGTCGGGCGCTCGCCCTTCGGCACACCTTTGCCTCGCCTGATGGTCCGCCTCGACGGCGGCCCGCGCGGACAGCGCTGGGTGCAGGCTGCGCTGTATGAGCTCGCCGCCGAGCTCGAGCGCGCGATCGCTGCAACGCCCGAGGGCTGGCAGGTCGGCACCCGCTACATGACCGACGGGCACGGCCTCGTGTTCATCGAGCTCATGGACGGCTCGCCGGCGGAAGTGCGCCGGGCGGTCAGTGTGCTAGAGCCGCTCGCCGGCGCGGCCCCGACGGGTCAGGGGGCTCGCCGGCGACCCGGCCGGGCACGGCAAGTCGTACCTGCTGCCGTGCCGGACCGTGACGCTGAGGGCGGCGTGGACAGCGCTCCTGGTGTCGTCGAGGCGTCGGCTTCTGGCGACGCGGACAAGCCCGAGGTCGGGGTACCGGCGGCGCCGGACTCAGCCGACGAGAGCGAAGGGCGTGCCCGGCGCCGCAAGAGGCAACGGTACCGTGAAGCGGCCGGACACGCTGCCGATGAGTTCGAACGCGAGCAGCTCGCGGATGACTCGGCCATGCTGCCGGCGTGCGCTCGGTCGGTGGTCGCCGGCGGACCGAAGTCGACCGCGTACTGGCAGTGGCTGGTCGAGCGGTGGGAAGCGGTGCAGCAAAGCGTGCCGGCGCAGTAGGCGGCGCCGCGGTAGACTACACGCGCCCTCTAGTGGAATGGTCGAGACGTGCCACGGCCCGGTGGAGCTCCCCTCTCACCGGGCCGTTGTGTTTACGGCAGGAGGCGGATCTCCCACGCAGCGACACTCGTCCCGGGCAGTGGACCTGTCAGCGTATTCGCGAGTCGGACCGCGACCGCCGGACCACGGCAGTGCGAGCAACGCAGTCGGGTGAAGACCTCACGCACGGGCCGCGCTCGGTATCGAGCGAACGCCGGCCCGCCGAGCGCGCAGCACGTCACCTGTCCACAGCCGCCGCACGTCACCACGAGCCACAGCCCGGCGAGCTCGGCGACCGGCGTGGCGAGGAACTCGTCTCGGGTCTTGGGTGGGTCGACGGCGCCGGGGCGTAGGCTGCTCATGCGAGCAGTAGGATAGCCGACTGCCTGGATTGTGGAAATCGTCGAGCGGCAGCGGGGGATTTCGCTTCCATGCCCACATAGGAGAGAGGCACGAGGCCTCGCTAGAACCGGCAACCCGCCGGACGGACACCCGATGTGTCCGCCATGACCATCGAGGTGGAACCGTTCGGCGGGCTCGTCGTGAGGTGGCAGGCGCTCGACGCGTGGCTGCTTGTCGACGTGTCCGGGGCTTACTGCGTGTGGCGCGGACGGGTGCTTGGACGGGTCGCTGTCGGGGTGGCGTGAGGCGCCCGAGCCAAGCATTCGCCGCTTGACAAACGAAGGGCATCTGTGCGTTCGACCTGCACAGATGCCCTTGTTTTTCGATTGCGGGACATTACGGGAAACGCCAGCTAAGTCTTTGAAACTATAGGGGCCCGTAACGGCTTAGAAGGCCGCTGCTCTATCCGGCTGAGCTATGGGTGCAGACCATCATTTCAACTACTTACGCGTATGGTCATTTCGGCCTTCCCGTTTATATCCCGTAATCGATTCCGAAGCGACCGCTGCGTGCAGGTTGTCCGAAGTCAACATGGCGTAGTGCCGTTCGGTGACAGAGATGCTCGAGTGACCGAGCCAGCGCTTGATCTCGTGCAGGGTGAAGGGCCGTGTCCACGTGCCCTGTGCGAGGTGACAGCCGCACGTGTGGCGGAAGTCTCGGAAGTCGACCTCGCTCCGGATGCCGGCCTTCCTGCGCCAGCCCGGCGACTTGATGACGCTCTTGCCCGACGGCGAGGGGCGATGGTTTGAGTCGCGCCACTGGGCCGTGTAGCTCTCGGCATGGCACGACCCGTCGCGTCCGGGGAACACAAGCCCGCCGATCCGCGTGACCGGCGCCGTGGCAAAGTACGCACGAAGCGCGCTCACCGCCGGCGGCAGAATCGGCACGTCGCGCAAAGCGTTCTTGGTCTTCACCGGTCCGTCATAGCTGCGTCGTACCTGACAGGTCGGACGAGAGCCCTCGAGCCCGACGATGTCCTGTCGTCTCAGCCCCCACAGTTCGTCCGAGCGCAGTCCGACGTAGATGGCCACGGCGTAGATCGCGCGGACAACCAGCGGTAGCTGGAGCGCGAAGAGCGCGTCGATCTCGTCGACCGACAGATGCACGATCAGCTCGCCGTCGATCTCGTCCGGTTCAGCGCGAGGGAGCTTCACGAGCCGAGCGGGGTTCTCCTTGAGCTTGCCCTCGATGACCGCCGCGTCGAGGCAGAGCTTGAGATACTTCAGCGCTTGCTCGACCACACGCCGGGTCACTGTCCGGTCGAGCTCCACGCGCTTGTAACCCTTCCCGTCCCGGACAGCATGCATCGCCGGCTTCTTGAACAGCTCCCCTACCCACGCCTGCACGATCTTCGGAGTGATGCGCCGCACAGGCAGATCCCAGAACGGCGCGTCCACGATGTGCGAGTTCCACACGCTGCGCTCTTTCGAGAACGACTTGGAGCGCTTGCGCCGGTCGAAGTCCGCTTCTCGCGTGGACATCCAGCTTTCACCGAAGTCCGAGAACGCGTCCGGCGCGAGTCCTTCGTCTTCACGCAGCGCTGTCGCGATTGCGCGCCAAGCTGCGTCTTCGGTGTCGAAGCTGCCGAGATCTTCGTCTCGCAGCCGAGCGATGTGCTTGCCGTGTTTCTCTTGTACCCAACCCGTTGCGGGACGACTCATAACTACTTACGCCCTAGCCTTCTGCGTCTCGCCCGCAGTCGAGCAAAGTCGGCGTCGGTTGGCTCGCTTGCGCGGCCTGCAACGACCTCTTTGCTCGCATCGTTGGCGATCTGCCGTGACAGTCTGCCGATTATCTTAGCAAGGAGTCGGTCGGCGATGGCCTCGAGTTCCTCGTCTGTTAGTCGATTGCTGTCAGACATATCGCGCCTGATTTTTCGGGTTTTACAGCGTCTGGCGGTCCGCTGCACCGTTGTCATTCGCCGGCATGACCGTCCTCCGGTTTCGCAGCCGGACGTCGGCGCTCTGCGATGCTTCGGTAGACCGAGCGCAACTGTCGGAACGGACGGCCTTTGATCGCTTCAAGCGTTCGCTCGACCACAGTAGACAGCAGGCTTAGATCCTGTTCGAGGCTCCGCATTTGCTCGGCCATCAGTTCCAGCCGGGCGAACGCACCGAGGATGTGCTCCGGTGTCAGGCTGTCGAGCCCGTTCACGCGCGCGTGCCATGCCACGTTGAGCGATTCTTGGCGGTTCATGTCTGCCCTCTCAATCTAACTTCAAGCTCGTCCACGCTCGCCGCACTGAGCATGCCGCTCGTGATTACGACGCGACCCTCTTCGAAGTGTCCGGACGCCACAATCAGCCGCGGACGCGCGTTTGTCGCAGACCTCCGCCCGAGCACAAAGAACGGTCGCCGCCCGCGGCGCAGCGTGCCGACCATCGCGGACAGGCCGTAGTCGAGTTCGACTATTGTGGGGTGCTCCTTCACGTCCGCTCCTTCCGAGACGCCAAGCACTTCACGCACTCGGGCTGCGGCCGGACATCGATCGCTATCTCGGCGAGGTGTCCCTGTGCGCAGCGGCACTTGGCGTACTCGATGCCGTCGCGCTCGCCGAGCTCGGCGACGATGGTCCAGTTGGCGGGGATAGGCGGGGCGTCCGGACGCTTCGCCTCTTTGAGTCTGTGCTTCGGCTGATAGCGACAGCGAACCTTGCGGTGCTTGCGGTAGTACTCGCGCTGTTGGGCGCGCTCGGCCTCGAGGTTGCGGGGGCGGACGGTCATGCCGGCGTCCGCCCGTTCAAGACGCGAATCAGCCGCTGCACAAACCGCAGTTGTGACTTGGTCACGCGCCTCTCGAGCGCGAGCCTGCCGAGTCTCAGCACCACATACCCGGACTGGCGCGCGGCGTGGATTGAGCCGTTGATGTCCTCGGCCGTCGCATCCCGCTCGAGCGCGGACAGCGCGTCGAACAAGTCCCTCTCGACGAGCCCGAGTTCGCGGCTCGCCTCGAGAATCTCAAGCGCGTGGCCAAGCAGCCGAGCATCAAGCTTCCGCACCGCGCCGTTGTCGTTCGCCGGGCGGTTGAGGATGAGCGTGTCGTGTTCGTCGTCGTCGGACATTCGCGTCTCCTATTGCCAGTAGAAAAACGGTCGATGAGTTTCACGTCCGATCGACCAACGGACCTCTGCCACACTCCGCCTGGGCACGACATGACACTCCACAATCGGCCCCGTCTCGCCTCGCCTGCCTTACCCAACCGCGCCTTGCCTAATCCCGCCTAACGTCGCCTGCCGGACCACACCTAACCTCGCCGCTCCATGCACCGACTGACCTGCCGCTCCGTGCCTCACCAGAACACGCCTGGACAGTCCATGCTCTGACCCTCCATGCCTGCCGTGCCTCGCCGTACCGTTCCGAACCTCGACGCGCCCCGGCTTGCCATGCCTGCGCTATCACCCCGTCTGCTGCGACTGAGCAAAGAGGACAGCATCAAGCTCGTCGTACAGCTTCGTTAGTTCGGCGAGCGCCTCGTACTTTTTCCGCAGCGCCGCGAACTCCTGTATGGCAGTCCGCAGCAACTGTGCTCGCTGAGATGAGTCTCGCAGAACGACCGTGATCGGGCGGTAGCCGCCGCCCGTTACACGATCTTCCGCAAGCGAGACGTACGCCCGGACCTTCATCGGTGGCTCGTGCGGACGTGCTTCGATCCGGACCTTCACGGAGATGATGATCGCTCGGGCCTCGTCGAGTCGGCGGAGCTCACCGGCCCGTGCGTTGTCCCACGTGAACAACGTGTGGAGAGCGCTCCGCTTCGAGCGTGCTCGTTCGAGTACGTGCTCGGGCTTGAGCAGTCCGCCGTTGGACTCACTCAGCGCGTTGAGCTCGCTCACAGCGGCTTCGCTGATTCGAAGTCGGCTCACGACCCCTCGACGACGCTGAACGTGCCGTATCCGAGACCAGCGGACATGCGACTGTCCGGTCGACCCTCGCCGATACCGACCTGCATGCCGACGCGCATCAGCAAGTTGGTGATGTCAGCGAGGGAGAACTGGTCGAGGTCCCACTGCACACGGACGTTGCAGCTCCACTCGTGCCAGATGGGACGAGCGCGTAGGTCCATTCCGCCGTTCGAGTTGCGTGCAGGGCGCACGTCCATCGCCGGCTCGGCGCCGAAGATGCGAACCAGCGGAACGGTTTTGCTCCTGTCGATGCCGTCGGCAAGGACCCAGAACGACAGCTTGGCCAGCGTCATCTTGAAGCCGACCAAACGGCACGCTGAGATCATCGCGCAGCGGAACGCCGCTGCATTCACGCCGTCCCAATCTCCTTCCGCCGAGCGGTAGCGCGCGGATTGGAATGCCTCCGTGAAGTCTTTCGGTGCTCGGGTTTTCTTACTCTTCGACTGACTGCCTGCCTCCTGCGCAGCTCGCATGGCCTCGGTCGACTTCTGCGAGAAGCTGTGCACCATGAGTGGAGCGGTACCCCGACAAGCGAACGTCGCTGTCGAGATGCGTGGCGCTGAGATGGTGACCGTCTGGTCTGTGACTGCGTGAAGCCCGAGAGTTGCTGTTGCCGTTGCTGCTGTCTTACGTGCCATGGGTGTTTACCCTCTGTTTGTTAGTTGTTGTTAGTTACTGCTCCGTGCCTGCCACGCCTTGCCTTGCCTTTTTCCGCCTTGTCACGCCGGGACTCGCCATGCCTGCGTTGCCCTGCCTAACCCCGCCTTATCGGGCATCGCCCGTCCTAGCCTCGCCGTGCCCAATCACGCCTGCCTCGACATTCCTTGACGCGCTCGACCTGACCGCGCCTAGACACACCCGACCTCACGATGCCTGCGTTGCCTGCGTTGCCTGCGTTGCCCGGTCTCAACACGCCACGCGGAGCCGCGCCTAACCATGCCCTTTCACGCCGCTACTGGCTGCACCTCACCAGTCCACGCCTGCGTTGCCTCGCCTCACCCGACCTTGCCAGGCCACTCCTTGCCTGCCTCGCCACACCTCGCCGTGTCATGCCGGGACACAACTTGCCTGCGTTGCCTCGCCACACCTTGCCGTGGTTGATCACGCCTTGCCTGCCTGGCCATGTGACTCCAGGCCTGTACCCGCCACGCCTCTCCTGATCGCACCGCGCCTCGACAAACCTGCGTTGCCCAGCCGCTCCATGCCCCACCGCGCCTTGGCCGGCCTGCATTGCCCTGCCTAAACACGCCGCGCCAGGCCTCGCCGTGTCAGGCCCAACCACGCCTCGCCTGCCTTGCCAAACCTCGACTCGACTCACCGCGCCTAATGATTCCTAAACCCGTCTGGCCTGCATCGCCAAACCTCTCCCGGCCCTGCCATTCCGTGCCTAAACCTGCCTTGCCTGCCGTCATGGTTTTTGCTCCGCGTTCGCAATCTCACGGTCGATATACCAACGCGCTTTCCGCAGATCGGCCACGCGACTCTCGGCGCCCTTGCGTCCGGCACGGCAGATGTATTTGACGGCGTTGCCGAGGCAGAACCCGAGGGCCCACGCCTCGATCACCTTGATGCACTCGTACGTGTCTCCTGCATAGGTGTAGTGCGGGGGGTGGTTGATGGGGTCGGTCATGCCTCGGGCTTTCCTCGCAGCACCAGCAACTTGGTCTCGTTGGCCACGCTCTCGAGCGCCATCTCGAACGCATCTCGGAAGGCAAGGTCCGGACGGTGCAACGCGAGCGACCAACGCACAGCGCCGCTCGCGACCTTGTAGCGAAGGCGCACCGGGATGGAGTAGAGCGCGCCCGCTCGGAACACCGGGATGCCGATCACGAAGCCGCCTGGCACCTTCAGCGGGCCGCCTGCTTTCGCGGTGTGCTCTTCTTCGAACTGCAGCTGCACTTCGCCCGAAGACGTGTTGATGCTCTGCGCGACCTTCTGTCCGACGTGGATGCTTAGGCCGCGAGACAGCGCCATGAGCGCCGATGGGGTCGCGAGCGTGACGCCTAGCCGCTCGGCGAACTCGTGGGTCTGCTCGCCGGCGTCTTCGGGGTCGGCGACATCGCCGATGCGGTCTTCGAGGAAGTCCGCGAAGGCGCGCTGGTCGAAGTCCATCGCCTTCGTCCATGCCGACCACTCATCGCTCAGCGGGAACTTGTACTGCGTTCGGTGCGTGCACCAGCTCGCGGCACCAGTCGCACCGGTCTGGTGATAGTCGAGCACCGCTTCGAGCATGGGCTCCTTGGGATCGTCGACCGCGAAGACGACCGTGTGCTCGTCGGCGAAGCGCTGTACGTGCTCGATGAAGCTCCCGAGTGTGGTCAAGCGCGCCGTGCCGACGCGACGCACCGGACGCTCGAGGCGGCTGTCGAGGTACGTTTTGACGTCCACGACCTGCTTGGAGCTCGGAAGGATAAGCAGCGGGACGGCGCCCGCGTCGCCGCGCGGCACCGTCACTATCTCGGCGTTGGCCATCTCTTCGACTGCGGCGATCACGGCTGCGGCGTCACTGGTGTTTGTATCGTCCATGGTCATGTCCTTTGTGCGTGTGGTCGGGTGTTAGTTCGAATCGGCTTCGTCATCGGTCGCGTCGTAGACGACTTCACGGAAGCTCGGGCGCGGCGGCTCGATGAGCGGCAGCTTCTCTTGGCGCGGCATGTCGAACGACAGGTTGCCGCCCTTCGTGACCCAGCAGACCGAGCGGCTGGTTTGCTTCTTCGGGTCCTTGCGCTCGAGCGTGTACGCGATGGACAAGAGGCCGTGCGGGTCGCATGCGACCGAGAGCTTGAGTGTTAGGCTGCCACTCACCTCTTTCATCTGTGCGGTCGACTGACCTCTAAGCGCGAGCAGCAGACGCTGCAGCTCGCGGGAACAGTTGACCTCGCATTCGCCGTCCGCTACTCGGCGGACGACTTCACTGAAGGCTTCGGGGGGTTCTTTTTGGGGTTTCATGGGTGACCTTTCAACGCGCCTTGCCGGCGGAGAATCGAGCGGTTTGCTTTTCGAGAGACGATGCGCAGCCGCGCGTTGACGCGGTGGAAGAGCTGCCAGCGTTCGCAGAGACCTTCGTTCGCAAGGTTGCGGAAGGTGTCCCCGTCTTGATGTGCTCGTGTTTCAATGCGCTCGAGCTCGAGTCCCTCTCTGGTCACAAAGCTCTCGAGCAACGCAGCGAATGGCACTTCATGGTCGACGTCGCAGGTGTCTGCAGTCAGACGCTCGCCGGTGAATGGGCAGGCCATCGGAAACGACTGGAGCGCCTTGAACGCTGCGACCTGTTGATGGATGGCATTGCGGAACGCACTCGTCGAGAGTTCCTTTGGCGACATCGGACGCAGACACGACCAGGCGCTCCAGTCCGTGCGACTGCCATCAGCTCGAGTGAGCCAGAAGCAGTGGTTTCCGTACTGTGTGCGCTCGACTTCGAAGGAGCGTATTCCCGCTCCCACTTTCAGATCGCGGTCCGGATGCCGGTCGAGCATCGCCGCTAGAAACTCGATGTGCTCGTTGTTGCTTACCGTGGAGCCCGGGACATACGAGCTGAGGATACCCTTGCAGTGCTCTTTCACGGCTTGCTGGCTCGGGAACGTGCGGTCCCCAATCTGCATGGCTGTTGATTTCCTCTGACTCGTGAGGCGCGCACTTGCACTCGCGCTCGCGCGCGCCTCACTCAGAAAGGGATGTCGTCATCTCCCGGCGGCGGAGCATCGATCGGCGGAGGCACTGCTGCTCGAGGCGTGCTCCGCGGCGGGTCGTGTGGAGATCCCTTCGACACAGGCCGCGTGTTCGGCGAGCTCCCTCCGCCATTGACCTTCTGACTCAGCGCGAGGAACTTGCCTTGCAGCTTCGATGCGAAGGCCTTCGCTTCCCCCTCCGACATGCGGGTCTTCATGGCGATGCCGCCGAGCTTGTTGATCCACTGGATACGAGGTTGCAGCTCGCCGGTCTGGTAGTGCGGCTCATGGTCCACGACGATCGCTACTTCGTTCTTCGAGATGCCTTCGAGTGTCGCGAGGTTCGTGCAGCCGCAGGTGACGAGCGCTTCGAGCGTTCGGTCTTCGGTCTTCAGCGTGAAGAAGCCGTACCAAACGAGCTCGGCTCCGTCGTACTGGCCGTTCGGGCTCGACGTGATAACGAAGCTCACGCCAACTTGTTCGGTGCCGGTGTTCGTGATGCCGTACCCCGCGCTCTTTGCGCGAGCATGATAGGTGCCGGGTTGAATCACTTGGGTGTCTCCTTTGCCTGACTGCTGTTGAGTGCCGCGAGGTGAATCAGGATCTGCTTACGCTTCGTGAAGTCGTCGCCGGCGGCCTCGAGGGCCTTGCGCACGCGCGCCCCTACGTCGTCCGTGGCTCGAGCGAGCTCGGCGTCGAGCTCGCCTTGGATGGCAGCTGGGCGCTGCGCGAGCGCCGCTGCGAAGCTCTGCCAATCGAGCGGGAGCTCGGCCGGCAGGTCGTGCCGGTTCTTCGCGTCGTAGGCGGCCGTGCGCTGCGTGCAGAGCACGCGCTCGCCTGTCGAGATGCCGCGCGCTCGGCCGTTGACCTCGTGGGTGAACTGCTCGTGCTTAGCGTGCAGAACGATGTCGCTCCATTCGCACAGGAGCGAGGCCGCGTTGTGGTTGATCTTCGGCACGTAGCGCCCGAAGTCCTCGCCTTCGGGGTTTTTGAAATTGCGCACGACCGTGTGCACCAGGAAGATGAGCGTCATCCCGCGCGTCGTGCGCAGGTGCTCGAGCCGTGCGAGAAGCACGCGCCACTCATCGAGCGCCGCGAGGTACCCCTTGCCGAAGCCTGGGGCCTCGATGGTCTTGAAGCCATGCTTCTCGCAGACGTGCTGCCAGCACAGCGGCTCAATCGAGTTTACCGTGTCGGTGACGAGGGTCTGATAGTCGTGCGGCACCGTGGCGAGCTCGTTCACGGCATCGAGCACATCGGTCCACGTGGTCGGCTCTGGGAAGCGCACGGCGTCGAGCTCGGCTGTGCCGTCTTCACCTGCCAAGAAGATCGGCGCCGGTGCGTTGGCTGCGAACGTGCTCTTACCGATGCCCTCGGGGCCGTGGAGCAGGATGCGCAGCGGCTTCGCGATTCGTCCTTTGACGACGTTCCCGAGCTGCATCCGGCCTTTCGGTTTAGCGGGAGGATTGGGTGTCACTGGACAGCTCCTCGTGAGGGTTGTCGAGCTGTCGAAAACGCGACGGGTCGTCGAGCGACGCTGCGCCCGTGCACACATCGAAGAAGCTGCACATGCGGCCGTAACGCGGGCACGCGTCCGCGTTGCGTGGGTAGCGCTGGGCGAGCTCGGCCTCTCTAATGAGGCGAGTGGTCTGCCAACTGTCGAATGCGGCTTCGACTTCTTCGGCTTCTAATCGGACGACGGTGCCGCGATGGTAATAACGGTCCGGGTTCTCAGTGATGTGAGCGAGGAGGCGTGCCTCGTACTCGTCGGGCGTCTCGTCGAACTCTCGTTGGTTCGCGTAGAGGCGACCGTCCTTCGTGTACTTCGGATTCTGAGTTGCCTTCAGCGGTCTTAGGGAGGGCTTCGCCACTACGTCGTAGATGCAGCCGGCGACGTCGAAGCCGAGCGCGCGTGCGCCCGCGTAATAGGTGCTGACCTGCGAGTCGATGCGCAGGCGTTGCCAGTAGGTTGAGGCCGCCCCTAGGTCTTCGGAGGAGGTCTTATGCTCGACGATATAGACGTGCCCGTCTTGGGCGCGTGCGATGGCGTCGAGCTTGCCGCCAAGGATGAATGTCTTACTCGCGTGGCCCGTTTCTGGGTTGATGAGAGGAGCGCTAAACTCCACCTCTACAGCGAGGACTTCGAAATGCTCGTCCTTCCATCGAGCGTCGTAGCCGAGTAGGAGCGCTTCAACTGTGGCGGTTTGGAAAGGATCGGAGCCGGACCTCGCGCCGTCTACTCGAAGTCCTTGCAACGCTACTTCGAGGCGAAGTTCCTTATTCGGGTGTCGCCAATAAATTTCGAGTGCTCGGTGCCACAGGGTTCCGAATCGCAGCGTCTCGGCGTCCGTGACGGGCCGATAACGTTGCGCATACGCAAGGAAATGTTCTCGCGGGCAGCGCCGAAAGGTCCGCTGTTCGCTCTGGGTTACGGTGCGCATTGCATTCGTGCATATTCCACAATGCATATGCGCACAAGTTATTTCTGAAGTGCCCGTAAATCCGGGATGGACGGGCAAAATGTGGAAACACTGTCGACTCGCGTGTGGCGGGCGCGTATCGTCTGTACGCATGAGGGGTCACGAGTGGGAAACTCTCGGAGTCCACACGCGTCGATACGCCCGGGCTGGCGATCGGGCCTGCGTGCTCGAAATGGCCAAGATGATTGGCTTTAAGCTGCCGCCGCAGAAGGAGCCATTGCCGGGGCTGCCCGCCCTTCGGCGCTGGGCCAACGAGATCTACGTCGACTACAGCGCCGTGTTGCGCGACCGATCGCTCGTCGGCGTGCGCGAGCAAGTTGCGCGTGAGCTAGCTGCATTCGTGTTGGAGGAATGCACCTACACTCGCAGTGAGCCGGCCATCGTTGGGGTGGCGACCGAGCTCGTGTTTCCGCGTGTCGAGGCCGAAGCCGCGTGGTTGCGGTTCGACGGGGACCTCGAGAAGCTAGACGACTACTACGCCGATCACGTGCCCAGCGCGTGGTTCACTGCAACGATGCAATCGGTCATGAACTCGCAGGTCGTGACGCTGATCGTCTGCCGCTGATACGGAGGCTCAATGCGGGCTGCACCTCTCATTGAGGGGGCAGCCCTTTGCATTTAGCGCTTCTTCTTCGGTTCGGGCTTTGGGGCGATATCGACCTTCCTCATTCCGCTTGCCGTCGCTCTTCTTTCGAGGTGCTCATTGAAGGCTGCTATTGCCTCCTCAGTCGGAGCTTTGGCGAGACGCATGGAGAGGAGCATCGTTTCGAGTTCCTCTGTGGTTCTTCCCTCCTCCAATCGAGAGAACTGCGAAAGGAACGTCAACTCTTCGTCGGTGATGTCGGAGATGGTGCCGAGCAATCGAGCTACATTTCTAGGCACATCTTGAGAGTCTGCCTTAAGAGGTTCCTTCGATTGCAGTGCCTGCATCGACTGCATTCCCTCTGCACCGACGAGGCTCTCAACAGAGACTCCCAGAACTCCGGCGTACTTTCGGAGAGTGGAGAGTTCGGGGTGTACCTCTCCCTTCTCGTTTCTAAAGACGGTGATTTGGGAGACGCCGGCCCGCTTCGCCAAATCAACTTGCTGAATGCCCTTCTTTCGTCGAGCAGCTTTAAGGCGTTTCCCTAGTTCGACCGCAATAGGGTCAAGCGCTGGTTTTCCTTGCCGTGTCACGGCACGAGACTTCTTACGCAATCGCATCGTGAGCAAGACTGTACTTGCGCATATGCAGGTTGACTAATCTGCGCCGATGCATATTCTCGAATGCAATGGATTCCCTGGAAATGGAGCGTGTCGCAGCCCGCGTTCGTGCAGCCCGCGAGGCGGAAGGCTCCAAACGAAGTTCCAAACGGCTAACCCAGGCTAACCTCGCTTACGAGGTGGGGCTGAACGCCGTCACAGTATACCGTATCGAGTGCGGGAAGACGCCGAGCTTGCCATCAGTAGTGGCGCTCGCGGCCGCCCTTGGCGTCAGTCTTGACTGGCTAGTGCTAGGGCGCGGGCCCAAGCGTCCCTTTCGTCGGAGCAGCAGCGCGAAGAAAGGTTGAGGTCGACCGTGCTCGACCCGGTCGAAGCGTCGTCTGCTGCTTTGCGCGTTGGCGCTGGGAGTCGCGCATGAGCGACGCCTCGCGGAGCGACGGGTCGCTCGGTCCGGATGTCGCAGACTCAGAGCGGTTCGAGTTCCGCGTCCTTGCGGTTGTCCTCTTCGACGAAGAGGGCTCAGCGCTCGCGGCAAAGCTGAATCGGGAGCACTTCAGTGGGGCCCGTGCTCGTGTGCTCTTCACAGTCAGCCATGAGTGGCACCGGCTCAATCAAGTTCCGATTGAGCCCTCGGTGCTGGAATCGAGATTGGTCGATGCCGGTCGGTCGGCGGTGGACGCTGCACAGCTTGTGGCCACGCTCCAAACAGCATTGGTCAACGTTGCCGGTCAGGACCGCGCTCAGCTTGTCCTCGAGCTCGAGCGGCGGGCCGAACGGCGCAAGCGCGCCGAGCTCGTGCTGGCAGCGCGCCTGGCACTCATCCCGCCGAACGTCGATCCGGTAAAGGCGTTCGAACTGCTTGAGCTCGCGCTCAAGCCTTCGAACGACAATGCCGACCCGGATGGCTGGCAACCGAGCGTCGTCGATCCAATCTCTGGGTTGCCACATTTGGCGAAGCTTTCTCTGCTATCGCGCGAGCGCTACCTCGAGCTAGCTGCGCAGCCGGTTGCGTATACGTGGCAAGACATTCTCGTCGCCGGCACGATAGGCGTGCTCGCAGGCGCGCCGGGGTCGGGCAAGACGACGCTCGCGTATCTGTATCTGGCGGCTCGAGCGCCTCGGTGTGGCTGCGTGGTGTTGCTCGGGCGTGAGATACACCCAGCTCATCCGGCACAGCGGCTTGTCGTCATTGAGGCCGAGCACAGCGAGCCCAGTGCAGCACGCAAGCTCCTCGCTTCGTTGCGGCTGCTTGGTCTCGATGATTCGGTGCTCGACGGCGAACGCGTCATCACCATCGCTCGCAAGGCCGTGACGCTCGGCTCGCCGGCGTGGCGTGATGTCGTGCAGCTCATGGCGGCAGGGCTCGTAAGCGACTTGATAGTGGATACGGTGGCTCGGTTTGCGCCGGCCGATGCCAACGCTGAGGCCGAGCAGGTGGCGATCTATGATCAGGTCGCCCAGGCGCTCGAGGCATCTCCTCGAGGAGAGGTGCCGGCGCCGACATGCTTGCTCGTGGCGCATACGCGAAAGGGCGCAGCCTCCGAGGACATCGAGGGAGTGTCAGGAAGCACGCAGCGTGTTGGGCAGGCTGACACGGTGCTGCTCGCAGAGGCGACTCGTGACGGTGGGCGTGTGCTCTCGACTCGGGTGACGGCGGTGAAGTTGAGAGAGGATCCGGGGGAGCGATGGCCGGCGCCACAATCGTTTTCCATTGTTGAGGGGGTGCTGACGCAAGAGAGTGCGCCTGTTCGGAACGGGCAGCCGACGGCTGCTGAGGCGCATGCGCACAAGCTTGGGTCGGACGCTGTCGAACTGGCGGAGGTGATCCTTGATGTGCCTGGGATGGGCACTCGGGAGCTGCGCAAGGTCGTCCAAGAACGGCTCGGTTGGGGTAACTCGCGCTGTGAGCGTGTCGAAAACCGGCTCAAGGCTGGGATCGGTGGGATGCGCATGGTGAATCGGGCGACCGATCCGAAGAAGCGCGAGTGGGTCATCGAGCAAGACGAGCCGAGTACCCCGTATTCGGAGGTCGACTGATGGGTCAGGTACACCTTCCGAGTGCGGGGCTGATTCGGCTAGTTGTACCCGATAGTCGGGTACAGCTATCAGGTACGCAGGTACGGGGGTGTACCTGTGTACCTGTACCTGCCCTTTTCCTAAAGGGCAGGTACGCAGGTACGCAGGTACACCTCCTGAGTGAGGGACAGAACGGGCACAGACTCATGGGGGTTGGCCATGAAGCCCCGTAAGAAGCAGCTCGGTCTGTTCGGGGCGTCGGAGCCCGACCGACCTGCTGTCGTGTTAGGCCGTGCGCCTAGCCGTACCCGGTCATCTCGGGCACGCAGGCACACCTCGCCCGCCCCCAAGCCCTGGGCCTGCGTAGTGCTCGGAGTTGACACGGCCGCTCGGTCGGGCTGGGCGATCGCCGTGTCGGGCAAGCGCGTCGACAGCGGCGAGGTCGACACGCTCAACACGCCCGACATCGAGCGCGTGGTGCGCTGGGCGATTGAGCTTGGGCGTGTGGGCGGGCTGAGGGTCGTTCTCGTGCTCGAGGCGCCCTGGGGTGGCTCCGTGGCTGTCGTCGCGGCGCTGGGCGTCGCACGCGAGCGCTGGGAGCGTGCTTGGCGGGATGCCGGGCAGACGGTGCGGCGGGTGGTGCGGGTCAACCCGTCTACGTGGCGGGCTGCTGTCCTAGGACGGCAGGCCATCGGGCTTGAGAGAGAGGCGGTTCGGGCGCTCGAGCAGAGGGTTGCAGCGTGGCTCGTCGGGCCTGGGCGCGTGCTTGGGCCCGATGAAAGCGCGGCGGTGTTGATCGCAGCGTGGGGCGCGCAAGCCGGTGAGGTCGGTAGGGCGATTGGGAAGCGTGGGCAGAGGGAGTCGATGAAGCAGTGGCAGAGCGACTAACGCAGGGAGGCGTGCATGACGACCATTCAACCAACACACAGCTGTTTCGACGACGCGATGGAGTTCTTCGAGATGTTCGACATGGACAACGCAGTCGTTCGAGCCGACATGGTTCGAACGCTTCGGCTTGTGCATGGCGTCTGTCTCTCGAGCGAGGGCATCGGGTACGCACACGGGTGGGTCGAAGAAGTGGTCGAGGCCGATCCCGACCGCGCTACCTGGCCGAAGCACGTCGTCTGGCAAGGCATGATGCACGAAGGGCGGCGGGCGTACTTCGCGGTCGAGCGTGACTGGTTTTACTCGGCGTATCGGGTGAAGCACCGGACCGCTTATCGCATGGAGCAGTTCGCTGCGATGAACCTCAGCAGTGGGCACTATGGGCCTTGGCTGGCGAAGTACCGCTCGCTCATGAGAGGGCGGGCCGAGGGGCGTGTGCTCGGTCGTATCGAGGGGGCTTCGCTGCTTGGGATGGTGTTTGCCGATGGGGCGGAGGGGTAATCGTGGCGAAGGATTGGCGCGTCGCGCTGCTCGAACTGACACCGGGGATCCCAATGTGGTTGAACGGTGTGCCGGTCACGCGCGCGCCGTGCATGGGGGCGTGGTTCTTCGTGGGTGTCTGCGAGGATTACCCGTGCGTCACGGTGCAGTGGCTCAGACTTAGTGATGCGTTGTCGCGAGTCCGAAGTGGTTACTTTCCGCGACTTCGGCTGCATCGGAGAGGGCACAGGCGTCATGTGGACGGATGATCTACACGCCGAGGTGTTAGGTGAGTTCGAGTCGGCGCAAGCGCGCCTCGCGGACTTGCTGCGCCGTAACTGGTGGTTTGCGCATTCGCTCTATGTGCTGCGCAAGCAACAGGCGAAGAAGCGGCACTCGCTGCGCGCGCTGCGCAAGCGGCTGTTCGGTCGAGCGGCGATTGAGTGCGGTAATGCGAAGTGTCGCGTTCGGTTTGTGCCTTACCGCGGGCACACGCTCTATTGCTCGGACCTCTGTCGAGTCCGTGAGCTGGCCTTGCAGGCGTACTACCGGCGCCGCAAGCCCGTGCCAGCACGGACGTGCCCTGTCTGCGAGCAGGTATTTTCGAGCCGCCGACGCGATACCATGTATTGCTCGCCTCGATGCCGATGTGTTGTGGCCAATGACAACCGGGTGGCGCGTGAGCGTGCTGCGGCGGTCGGGTTGACTCGCTCGTGTAAGCGGTGCGGAACGAGCTTCACCGGTCGGCGTAGCGATGCTCGGTACTGTTCGACGCGTTGCTCGAGGGCCGGCAGATGGGCGAATCGCGCCGCGCGTCAGAGGGAGCTGTACAAGCGAAATCGCTTGCGTGTGTTGGCGCTGCAGGCGGCCTACCGAGTTGCGAACCGTGAGCGCGTGAACGCTCGGCAGAGGGCGGCACATCGGCGGCGGAAGGAGCAGCATGAACGCGCTTGAGCCAGGCGACCGCATCGTGCTTCGGGGCAAGGCACTCTACTCGATGGGGCTCATGGTCGGTAAGGCCGGGGCCTCGGCGTGGGTCGTCGTGTCGTGTCAGTGTCTGTTGTGTCAGCTGGGGCGGCACGTGGCTGTGGAGGGCGAAAGGCACTTCGCTCGGGCGAACGTTCGGCGTGAAGGGGAGCTGTGCGTGGACGAGCTTAGGGCGGACGAGAGCGACGCGCTGTCGGCTGGGATTCAGCGGGGGATATGGCGCGCGCAGCGTGGGGGAGGACGGCCATGAACGTGTCAGAGAGCGTGATCGATCGGGGGCTCGTGATCGTCGTTATCGCCGTTGCGCTGGCGCTTGGGGTGCTGGCGGCGATGGTGTACGACCGGCTGCATCCGAGGCGTGTCGAGCCTTGCGACGCGACGTGCCTATTTACGTTTGACAAATATATGAGCGCTCGATATACTAAAGTAGCCCTGGGCACTGAGGGCAAGCATGTGGGCGGGCGGCCGTGACGATGCTGACGGTCACATGTGGGCTGCCGGGCTCGGGTAAGTCTACGTGGGCGGCGAGCGCTTCAGGGGGCTGGGTGTACGTGGTCACGGCTGACGCCATACGCACACACGGGGCGGACGGGCGCGCCGTCTTCGAGGCGATGGAGCTCAACGCTCGAAGGGCCCTCGGTACGGGCATCGACGTCATCGTGGACGCGTGTGCGCTGGACCCGAGGACGCGCATGATGTGGCATGCCCTTGCGCGCCAGCTGGGGGCTGCCTCGAGGCTCGTGATCTTCGTGACGCCACTGCACGTGTGCCAGGCGCGCGACGCCGCTCGGCCGTTTGAGCAGCGTGCGAAGGTCGACTGGGCTGACCTCAGTCGCAAGCTCGACCGGTTGCTTGAGCGCGTGGCCCTTGAGGCTTGGGATGGTGTAACCTGCGTTCCGTATGTGTGTGCGGGGGAGTCGATGCGATGATGCAGAGGGCGAGTTGCCTTTATCGCGTGGTGCACGTGTAGGTATCGTGGTGCCAGCGTGTGGGCAAGGTGCGTGTACGGGGTGCCCGGCAGGACAGTGTGAGGGGCGGTAAG
>Ga0307503_10000124_pt1 | contig 38401 bp, 60 predicted proteins | sample 17_S_MG_FD_194514 | JGI IMG/M metagenome (GOLD analysis project Ga0307503, IMG submission 194514) | Soil microbial communities from Populus trichocarpa stands in riparian zone in the Pacific Northwest, United States - 17_S | ecosystem: Environmental > Terrestrial > Soil > Riparian zone > Trees... | reverse complement strand
TGGACAAGTACGTGATGGGACAAAAGGTCATTAACGAGATGAAAGAATCTGGATTGATGAAATTCATAAAGGCGAGCGAGTCTCTGCCCGATGGATATGCCAAAATTGATGACCGTTTTTCAGAGGTTGTTCAATATCGGAAAAGCGACGAGGGTCCGACAGAGAGGATTATTAGAGGGCGCTGGGTTGCCCCTATAGATGCCGCACGAGTCCTGAATAATTACTTATCACCGGGATTGAACAGGTTTGCAACGTTTCGCGCACTTCGTTGGATGGGCAACGCTCTCAATCAGGCACAACTGGGATTGTCAGCTTATCATCTGAATTTTACTGCGATTGATTCAGCTACTTCCAAACTCGCCCTTGGAATTGAGAAGGCATCTCGTGGAAACTCGGAAGCGGGTATGGATTTGGCAAAAAGCACTATCGGAAATCCCGCTCTCTATGCTCCTATAGAAAACTATTTGCGCGGAGACAAAGTGTTGAAGGAATACACCAAGCCCGGTTCCGTTGGAGGTGAATACACAAAAATCGCAGACGCCTTGATAAAGGCTGGAGGCCGAGTCCAAATGGATGCCTTCTATCGAAACTCCACAGCGGCTAATTTCATGGAAGCCATTAGGAAGGGGAACTATCCAGGAGCAATTCTGAGAGCGCCTTTCGCAGCACTTGATGCAGCATCCAAGCCAATAATGGAAACTATAGTGCCGAGAATGAAGCTCGGCATCTTTGCGGACATGGCAAAGGATATTCTGGCGCGTCTACCTGAAGATACACCGAAAGCAAAGATCAGGGAAGAACTGGGTAAGGCTTGGGATAGCGTTGACAACCGAATGGGTCAGATGGTGTACGATAATCTGTTCTGGGATAAAACTCTAAAAGACCTCGCGATGGTGTCAGTACGATCAGTTGGTTGGAATCTTGGAACACTAAGAGAACTTGGGGGCGGAGTGAAGGATAGTGCAACGATTCTAAAACGACTCAAAGCAGGAGATCCCGTGCTGACGCATAGGATGGCTTACCTTGTTTCTCTTCCCGTGACTGTCGGAATGATCGGCGCAATGTATCAGTATCTCCATACCGGTAAAGGGCCACAAAGCTTACAGGATTATTTCATGCCATTAACCGGCAAGAAGAACCCTGATGGATCTGATGAGCGCGTAATATTCCCCTCCTACATGAAGGACATTCTCCCTTTAGCCAAGGCTGCGGCTCATGGGCCTTTTAAGCTCATTACCAGACTGAGTGAAATGGTAGTCAATAAGGCACAGCCAATGTTTTCGGCAATCGGGCAGATGCTCAGAAATAAAGATTTCTACGGAACTCAGATCAGGAATGTTGACGACCCGATAGTTCAGCAATCTAAACAGGAGCTTGAATTTGTAGCCAAGCAGTTTTTGCCATTTTCAATCCGTGGTGCACAGAGACGACAGAGCGAGCGTCCAGAGGCAAAAGTTGAAAGTTTCGCCGGAATAATGCCAGCACCTGGAGAGCTTACGCGTACCGATGCCGAGCAGAAGATGTACGAGATTATGAAGTCGAAGTTTGCTGAAGGCGGCGTTACGCCGGAAGCAAGAGCACGTTCCGATATCAAAAAGCAAATCGTGGATGAGCAGCGCAAAGGAAAGGCGATGCCAGAACTCAAATCGGAATTGGATTATTTCAGGAAGACGGGACAACTAACTAAGGGACAGGTCGGGAGAACATGGTCGCAGATGCGTTTCATAGACATTGAATCCAAGAAGGGGCACAGCCCGGAAGAGGCTAATAAACTGTGGAGATTCAAAGCCTTGTCTGTTGACGAGGCACAGCAGGTTTACAAAGTCGCAAACGACAACGAGAAAGCCTTATTCAAACCACTTATGGATCGAAAACTGAAGGCTTCCAAATGAAAAGACTGCTCACAATTTTATTGCTGCTTTGCTGCTGCTCGTCTTTTGGCCAACGCTTTGTCGAAGAACTGCCCAATCGTGCCGCGCTCAAAACTCGTAACGTAAACAATATCAACAAGGCGGTAATCACCCATGACTATGATGCATTGGGAGACGGTGGAGGTGGATTGTTTGTCCTTACCAATTCCGCCATTCTGGTTGACGAGGTGTTCCGAATAGCTTCCACGTTTAACCCGGCATGGTCCTATGACCGGGTATTCTCTGGACCTATAGACTACCGCTGGGGTGGAGCAATCGGCGACGGCACTCCAGGGGATAACGCAAAGATTCTCGCCGTGTTCAACGCAGCCGTAGCCAAAGGTTACGCCGTGATGGTTCCTAACTTGACCGGTGGGGGAGCGACCAATCAGTTTCAGTTACTCCTGTCTCCAACGCTAAAGGCCAACCAGAAATACATTCAGATAGGTTCCTCAGGTGGGTTGCAGATCGTAACGGACAACGCAACCAACTGGATTTGGACAATCAACGGTGTGTCTTACACGATGCCCACCGTGCAAGGTGTAGCTGGAAGCGCACTTATGCAGGATGGGGCTGGGAACATCACATGGCAGGTGCCTCCGAGCGGTGGTGGAGGCGGGACTAACTTCGGTACTAACAACCTTAGATTTGATGCCAACGTATTCGTAGTAACGGCATTAACGAACGTAGGAATGAAGAGCGGGGCTTTGACAACCAACCTTTCGCTTAGAGGGGCGGTGAACGTCCCTACGCTCGATGTGCCTGGGGTTAACATTGACGTATCCACAGGCACCGAATTCAGCAAGTCTCTGGCGAGCAGTTCCACTATGGGAATTATCAATTTCCCGGACGATACCACAATTCATTTCACCGTCACCAATACGGTCCACACGCTGTCGTTCACCAACCAGATAACGTGGCTTTCTGGAATTATACCGACGCTTAACACAAATGCCGTAAACGTGTTTCATTTCACGAAGAAGGGTGGCAGGATCTTCGCCTCCGACCCGGAGCAGCTTTCCAATTCCAACCTAGCTGGATTGGCAACACTGGCCGGAGTAGGGGTGGTTGTGAAGACCAACTCCACGTCCTTTGGTACATTCAATCCCTTGCCGATAGTCTATGGAGGAACAGGAACCAATTCCTTTGCGAGCGTATCGGATGGAAATATGGTGTTCCATAAACTCAGTGGAAACTCGCTGGACACGGATGATTCCCAGTTTCTTTATAGCAAAAGCGCCCACTCCTTATATTTGGGTCGGACCATTCCAACGGGACAACCTCAGTTGAGCGTGTTCGAGGGGAGCGGCACACCTCCGTTGCTTGAGTTCTACAGCGACGGCATCAGGCAGAACAACGATGACTTCTCCTTGGACGCGGTAAGCACCTCCAATCTGCTGTTCAAAATAGCTGGTACCACATCGCTTAAGGTATCCACGGATAGGAGTGTGATTGCCGGGGCCGGGTCAACGGTAACAACGCGAACCAACGAATTTCTTTATGTGCCAGTTACCGCTGGAGTCCCTACGGGAGTTCCGGTGACCGAGGCTGGACATGTGGCACTGGATTTTGATTCGAGCAATAACCGTCTCTATTTTTACAATGGCGCGTGGTTGAGTTTGGGTGGGGTTCCTACTCCTATTTCAGTACCCAATGGTGGCACTGGTCGGGATCTTTCAAGCTCATTTAATGGTGCAATTCCGTCCTATGATGCCATCAATGGAACATTCGTGACCGACGCGGCAGGAAGTAATGCGTTTCTGTTTTATTTTCCTTATGACGGCAGGCTGAGTATTTGGCATACACCAGCGGCGTCAACGTCGGAGTACATACATTTGCTGGATACAACCGGAACTGGCCATTCCCTTTCTATATACAATAATGGAATCGTAACGGGAGACACTAATTTGAATTTCACCGTTGATCAGAATTATACAATGTCTTTTGGTGTTGGAAATACTGCGGTGCTCACCCTGTCAACTAACGACTCAGTTCTTATTGGAGACGGTACGACCTCAATTACGCGCACAAACAAATTTCTTTACATACCCACATTCGCGGGAATTCCAAGCGGCGTTCCGGTGTCTCATACCGGAATGGTTCCAATGGCGTTTGATACCGTAAATACCAATCTATATTTCTATTCATCGGGTGGTTGGAGGACCGCAGGCGGTGGAGGCGGTGGGAGTATATTTTCTAATTGGCGAGCGGTGGCCGGAAATTCCACCAATGATTTCCTGGTCGGTGATAGTTTTGTCAACCAATCAACAGCCACCAATGGTTTTAAGACCGGTTCTGGTCTCTATACAGCGAGCACCGCTTCGCTTCTGAATAGTGGGGGAGCGGCGACTGTGATTAACAATAGCGCAAGCCGATTATCTCATCTTGACCTCAAGGGGGGAAGTGGCGCTGAAACCTATATGCAATTCTTCAGCAGCAACACAGTCGCTGGTTCCTTTGATACCAATAAATATTTCAATGCGTTCTATGGGGCAAGGGTAGCTGAACTCACGGCAACCAATTTTCTGACAGTTCCAAACTCGTCCGGTCCATCAACGCTCGTCTTCGGTCAGGTGGCAGCGGATAACAATGCTTGGGCGGCTGGACGCGGAGCTTTGCAGACCTATGACGGAACGACCGCCACTTACTTAGTGGGTGTCCAAGTGTCTGATATTCCTTCCAACGGACAAGTCCCGACGTGGAACACGGGTGGAACGATTACATGGTCCACTCCATCGGGCGGAGTGGGGGCAGACTCAAATTGGACGAACGATGTAAATATTGTAAAGCCTCTGGAACTCACCAACAAAGTGTGGGTATCGGACAATGGAACGTATGTGCTTCGCGTGGATACGGCTGTGGCGTGGCCGGAGAACGATGACGATCACATGGTGGAGATAAATAATTTCCAAACCAACGTCGTCACTATCTCCTCCGAGGGTGGGATTATGAGTGGCCGAAATACCAGGGGGTTCTGGACTTCCATAGCCGATCAAGGGGAGACGCTTGTAAGTGTGCGCAACGTTACTGCCGGTGTAACCGTAAAAGATACAGTTCCATTCAACCAGATTTACATAGCTACCACCAATTCTCCCAACATGGGGTGGTTTGACGTGGAGACTCGTACAAATGCTGCGTTCGTAAGTGTTGGGGTTAATACTACAAGCAGCGTGACGCTCGATGGTGGTGCCAGTCGCGTTACTACAACTCTTCTCACAGGTCCAAGCGATGGCGTGGCGCGACTGCACGTTGAGAGCGCAAAACTCCCAGCGAGCAACCCGGCCAGGATTAACAACGCATCTGATTACGTTTGGTCCCTGTTGTTCGATGATACTACCTCTCAAAGCGCAGGATGGTCATTCATCATGCCGCAATCCTACGGAACGACGCTGAAGGCAAGGTTTAAGACGGTCGTCAAAACGGTGCAGACTGGAACCAAAGCCATCGTTTACAGATTCTACGTTGCGGCCATGAAAGCGACTGAAGATCCAACTAGTCCGACGTTCTCATCGGCCAACAGCGTCACCGTGACATTGGCAAACAATCAGGCGGCAAATTCTATTGTAGAATCTACCGTTACCTTGACCAACGCAGACAGCGTATCGGCTGGAGACCTCGTGATTATCAAGGTGGACAGGGACGCAGCCAGCGGATCGGACACTGCCGTTGGTGATTCCTCGATTGTCGGAGCGGTTGCCATCGAATGGTTGAGGGCGCAATGAAACGTCTCCTGTTACTGTTGGTGTTCCTTCCGGTGCGTGGTTTCTCTCCAGTGCTGTTTGATGGCGTAAACGACATGGTTGGATTCGGAGCGTGCGGAGATTCAATGCTTAGGGAACAGGGACAGACCTATACGATTTCTGCTCTCATCATGCCGCTGACATTGGGGGAGTCCAGTCTTGGCACCATTGTCAGACGTGGAGCACTTCAATTCCGATTGAACAACAGTGATGAAATTACAATGCGCATCGCAGGCAGCACGACTTTGATGAGTACTTGTGTTGCTGGATGCATTGTTACCAATACGTGGTCACATGTCCTGGTGACCGGAGATGGCACGACGAACTTCACTGGCATCCATATCTATGTCAACGGCGCGGAAATCAGCTATGGATCTACCGCCAATGGGGTAACGTTAACGGACAATTCGGCTGACCCGATCATTATCGGTAACAATGACGCTGGAACGGTTAGCTTCAACGGTCAGATTAGCGAGGTGGCTGTGTGGACTTCTGTGCTCACAGCAGCACAGATCGCCGCGCTGTATAACGGTAGAGGGGTTCACGGTACGCCTTTGCAGACCTCCTTTTCGACCCTTCAAGCTTACTGGCCGTTGGATGACTTCGGGGACGGCACAGCCCTCTCCGGGACCGGCACTGTCCATGACCGAAGCGTTAACGCATTCAATGGGTCACAAACTAATGGGCCAATCGGAAAAGCGTCGTCAATCGTATCCTATCCATGAAAACTACAATCTCCATTCTTTTGTCGGCGCTATTCGCTCTGACACTGATTGCTCAGGACACAGTGCGAGTGCCAGTTGTCTCGTACGTGGATATACCGATTTCCACCAATGGGTCTACGGTCATAAACATCACGACGAACGTTTACAACATCACCACAAACATTCTGGTCACTCAAATTGTCACCAATGTTCCTAGCACGTCCTTTACACTGCTCAAGAATGACATTGTTGACCCGGCTCTTGGTAACCGGCTGATGCGTTTTATGAACGGTCCTTCCTTCTTCGTCTTTACCAATTTCGGGACGGACAGGTACACTCAATTGTCATGGAACAATCCCGGTAGATTTCCAGTCAACTTTCAGACGAATAATGTGTTCTGGCTTGGCAACGCTCCGACCAATCAATCGAGAGGTGTTGTGCTGTTAGAGATGGTTGGTGGAGAATATTGGCTTACACCCTAAATGAAACGTTTACTTATCTTAGCGGTCTGTCTCCTGTTCTCTACAGCTTCGCGTGCTGCCACTTATTACGCGGCGACCAACGGCTTGGCCGGCAACGCCGGAACAATCGGCAGTCCTTGGAACCTGCAAACGGCCTTGAGCAAAGTAGGAATCATCGTTGGTGGGGATACGATTAATCTGCGAGGAGGATCATATACCAATGTGGTACAGGGCTATGTTGCTGGCGGCAATGAGGGTGTGATCTTCCAAATCAACATCAGTGGTGTATATAACAATCCGATCATCATTCAGTCGTTTCCTGGAGAATGGGCGATGCTGGATGGTAAGGCATTCGGTCCACCATTTGAATATCACGCGACTTCCCGACCTACTCTTGAGATGGGTTCTTCTGCCGATTCGACCAAGGGAAGGTTTATCCATCTTAGAAACATGGAAATCATGTCGAGCAGCACCGCTCCTCGTTATAGCGCAACTCCGCAACCCAACGAATCTTTCCCAACAGACTTCTTCTTAAGCGATGGGATTTATGTGCATGGCCAATCCAATATTCTGGAAAACTTAGTTGTGCATGATGTAAGCACTGGGATTTCAGCTTGGGAACAATCCAGCAACACGAAGATCCATAATTGTGTCGTGTTCAATAACGGATGGGTAGGGGTCACTCAGCTTCACGGGCATGGATTCTATACGCAGAACCGGACTAACCGCGAAATAAAGGATATCTCGTACAATATCATCCTCAACAATTACGATAATTCTATTCAAGCCTACGGGTCAGGAAGTGCTCAGACCTACCATTATCGCATCCATCACAATATAGTGTCCGGTAACAGGATATTGGTTGGAGGTCGCGCAGAACAGGTGCAAGGGGATAATCAGGCGCGAACGAACTTCCATTACAATAGCGATTTGGTGTGGATCTATTTTCCATCCAGCAACTCAGTGGATATCGTGGTGTCGGATAATTATATAGGCAAGGGCGTCATGCAGGGCGGTTATTGGACTACGGCAATGGTGACGAATAATACGATTGTAAATATTTCTGGCTCTACTCTGTTTACGTATCTTTCCAGGGGACCAGCATATGGAGGAATACTTCCGGGTTGGACTTTTGATCGGAACACATATCGGGTTGCCAATGTGAATGCAGCCAATGCTTTCAATGTGGATGGCATAGGATTCAAAAATTTTACGCAATGGAAGGCGTTCACAGGTTGGGATGCTGCGTCTACAATGACCAGTCCGCTGCCGAATACTAACCTGATGGTGCTGCAACCAAACCTGTATGACGCAAACAAAGCCCAAGCTGCAATCTACAATTGGGCTATCTCGAATTCAGTAGCTCTGGATGTGTCCATAATGGGATGGAGCACCAGTGATTCAGTGCGGGTGCGAAATGCACAGAATTATCTATTTGATATAACCACCAATTCAATTCCCGGCAATGTGATCACGCTCAACATGCAAGCTTCTGCCCACACAGTGGCATTGCCACACGGCGGATCAAACATAACTGCCTCCATGAATTTCCCGCAGTTCGGTTCGTTTGTCTTGGAGCGCATTGTCGGAGCCGCGCCAACGCCTACCAATACGATCACAATCACAAGTAGCCCAACCGGGGCGACCATAGGAGCTACAACCGACAACAACGGCAATGGCTCAGGTGTTGCGACGTTCGCGAGACAATATCTGTTCGGATCGCCTGTGACGCTCACCGCTCCGCTAACGTTTACCACCAATAATTTCAGCAAGTGGAGGTTGAACGGTGTGGATAATACGAGTTCCAACGTCGTCAGCTTCACGGTAGCGACCAATGTCACTTGGCAAGCGGTCTATGTGGCCCCACCCATTGTCACCTGGACGCTGAACATGAGTTCAAGCAATCCAAATTCAGGCGTGGTGATAACCAACTCTCCAGCGGACAATTCTTTGCTGACTCAAGGGACCACACCTTACGCGCTCACCTTCAATGATGGGGTGGTCTTTACGCTTCGAGCGCCATTGACTTCAGGCGGGAACAACTTTCAACGCTGGGATAAAAACGGAAGCGCGTTATCCACTACAAATGTTGTGACGCTAACGGCGAACTCGTCAACGCTGGTGTCCAATCCATCCACCTTTGCGGCTATCTATTCTCCACCGGCAGCGCCGACCAATGCGCTAGCGGTCACGTCGTTCAATCCAAATTCGGGAGTGCCGATCACGGTCACACCCGCTGACGCCAATGGGCAATCAAACGGAAACACACCGTTCAACCGAATCTACGTCACCACCAACACTGTAACGCTTACCGCGCCTTACACAGCGCCCAACGGAAACGTGTGGATTGGATGGGCCGATGAGGGAGGGAACATAGCCAACACGAATCTGGCCACTACGTTTACGATGGCTGCTAACCACTCGCGACAGGGCGTCTACACTAATCCACCGCTACAAACCAGCGTGTTTATGACTGGCTCTGAAAATCGCAGACGCGGGGCAAGGTAATCCGATGCCTTTGCTGTTTCGGGAAACAGTAGCAGACTCCTACGTGCACCTCGTTTGGCAACCAAGTCATGGAGTTCGCCTCAGCGACGGCTCTGCATGACGAATAAAGGTCCGCGCTATGGCATTCGATGGCCATGCTCGTGCGTATGCCGCGCTGAAACAGGCTCGATAGTATCCTGTATTCAGCCCCCTCAGTGTCCACTTTAATAAAGTCCGGCTTCAGATGAAACAGGCCGATGAACTCGCCAATGTCGTAACAGACCACGGTGTATTCCACATCTGAACATTGGTCATGCTTGAATAGCGAGTGAGCACCGGAGTTCAGCGGGCACTCGTGAAGCTTCAAGAGTTCGTTCTTGTCCCAAGCCGCCCCATTCACGACGATGGTGTTTTGGCAAGGCATACGCCGATTCAGCCACTTTAAGTTTATCGGGTGCGGTTCAAAGGCGATGACGAATGCGCCCTTTCGATGGGCCACTTCCGAGAAGTGGCCCACGTGAGCTCCCAAATCAAGGACAACGCTTCCTTCGTTGATTGTGAAATAACGCTCGTACTCGCCCGACTCAGCATCATGCTTGGCGCTGAGATTGATTTCCTCCCCGTCGTTCATCGAGGCTCCGGCCGAACCATTCGCTGCACCGAACCCGGCCTTTACATTCCCGTTGCAGTCGTCAGCTTTCATTGGCCGGGTTGTTGAGCTTTGTCGTTAGGCTTCTTTCGTGCCATAGACGCTGTTCACCAGCAGTTTGTTTTCGGCTTCTAGCGCCCGCCGTTTCCAATGCCGAATGCAGTCGCTTCTCGCGCCGTTTGGTTCGTGGATGCCACCACACTCGAAGCACTTTACCACTTGGCCCGGCGGCCTCTCAGCCCTTTGTGCCGGGAGATTGTTCATCCTCGCAGGAAGTTCGATTCGTTCACCCATTGCCCCATCCCCATGTGAGCTTCGCGTAGTTTTCCAGCCACGATTTCGATGATGTGAGCGAGATTCGTAGCGATCCAGTTCTCACTTACATGCGGGGTGTAAGTAAATCCGTCCACCATCACATCTCGCGTCACGACGCCATCGGCGCATTGCCGGACGCGGACTGCTACGCGGTCATTGATACGCTCAATCCGAAGAGTTTGTTCTTCGGCCAGTTTGGAAAATCTCGTTTGCATGGGCGCAGACGCATCATGCTTTGGGTTCATCTCGACACCGCAGCGGGCGCAGAATGTGAACTCTAGTTTTGCTGGCGGGGATTCAGGTTGGTTTTCCGTGCTCATGATTTTTCAGGCTGTGGCTCAGTTTGGTCGTTCGGCTTTTTATGGAGCAGGCACGACCTGTTTGATGTCGTAAGGTAGAGCACTGTAATATTGGTTTTGAAGATCAATAAGACTGTCAGCCTCCCCGGATGATACGCCTACCTCCTGTGCAAACATCTCGATCTGATCAATATCTGCCGCGAGGTCAGGATGAAGCTGGATAAGCACGTCCTTGGACGCATCTAGAGCACGTTGAGCCACCTGGCCGCTTGATTGGATGGCTTTTATCTCCGCTTTGAATTGATCCAAAACGACCTGAACGTGTGCGGCTGTTTGCACAAACTGGCTCGGAGATTTCGGCATGTAATACGGCATGTATGGGTTGATCATTTTGTTCCTTTCTTGTTTTTGATGGCGAGCGGCTCGTAATGATTCACCGCTTCTTCAATTTCTTTCTGCGCTTGAGCATATGCCGCAGCCGCAGCTTTCCACCGCGCAACTTGGTCCTTGGTTGCGGGAATCTTCACGTTGGCCGGGTTGCCTGCTTTCTGCAACGCGAACACGGGATACACCTCGTCTATCGAGACGTAGGCTGTCGTTGATTTCGTTCCGTTGGGTGGCGCTGATGTTGCGCAACCAACCGTTAATGCGAAGAACACCATGCTAATCAGTATTTTCATTTTACCTTTCGTTTGAAGTAGAACCGCCGATTGTTGTATTCACTGAGAGTCACGGCTACCAATTCCCAACCTGCTGTTCCAATGATGGAGTTAAGCTCGCCGTCTGTACAGTTGTCCTTACTAAGATACTCCCAGCACTCCAGGTCATCCTCCGCAATGCCTGCTTTGGACTTGTTCATGGCTTTGCCGCTGCCTGAGCCATCATCCCCAGGAGGTTGGACAACGCTTGCAGCATCGCGACGATATTAGTCGCGCCCTGCTGCTCGAAGGACGATGTGCCAAAGCTCTGTGTTTTCTCTGTCTGGAGAGCTTTGAGTTTCTCCAAGTGTTGAGCCGATGAGAACCATGCCATTGCGGTTAGATCCGATGTCACCGTCCGGTCAGTTCTGGCGTCCGATTGTCGAACGTGGAAGCTCGTGCATCCGGTAAGGAGCAATAATACCGCAGTTAATAGCGTCTTCATAATGTTCATTGTTTCTTGTAAGCCAGCCAGCCAGCCGTATCGAAATGCTCCTGAAAGAATGGAACCAGATTGTTAGCCTCCACTGCCTCTACAACCTGATGTTTACTAATCTCACCCCATCCCCACCATTTGCTATCAACGTAATAATCGTGGGCGGCAATGACATCACCGGGTTTGAGGTATTGTGAAAACAGATTGAACTCCCTGGGCTTGTCACCAGCATCGCAGAGAACGTATGTAATCCCAGGCACCCGGATATAGTCGGCAATCTTCTGCGTGACCGCAGGGTCAAAACAATCCCCGACATGGAACGCAATCGGCAGGAGGTCGGACAGCGGCAGGAATGCACTCGTAGGCGCTGGATTCAAATTGAACGTGTGAATCTGTGCCTTGATCCGCCAGGCATGGACTCCCAGAGCGCATGTAAACCCACCGCAATCGGTCCCTAGCTCCACAATGGTCGTAGGTGGATATTTCTCCATCGCGTAGGACCACGTAGGCAGCGCAAGTCGGTTCTGCGACATTGGCAGGCCAAGACATGTCCAGCTTTTACCGCCATACTCAAAGAGTGGGATCACACGTCAGAATCTAAATCGAATTTCTTGAGCTTACGCGGCCTTCCCTTGGGCCATCCGCCAAGCTTTGCATTCCTTGCCCGTGCTCGAAGTTTCGCTTCGCTCTTGGACGATCCGCCGACCTTCCCAAGTTGACTCATCCACTTGCTTACCTCTGGTGGTATTGTTTTGGCCATATCTAGCTATAATACTGAATCGGCTTTAGAGTCAAGGATACTTAATTTCCACAACGGTTTTTTGCTCTTTACGGTGTGCGACCTTCACTTGTTCGACTTGTAAATCTATCTCCGACTCAGTATCCCCCTGTATAAGAGAAGCGTGTCGTAAGCCGTCCAATAAATCTTTGACTCCGGCGAAGGCGTTGTCCCTGTCGAGTAACTTTTGGCGATGGAATATAAAGCGCACGACAGGGCGTCCAGCGCTTTTTGTTTCTCCCTGTACTGTTTGCTCCAATGTTGGCGCATCCTGACGTTCAGGCTCGGCGGGAGGTAGTCTAACTCCAGCCGAAGCGCGTCGTTTGAGAAAGGCTTTGAGATCATCTTGTGTCCAACGTGGCATTGGTTATCTGGTGTCCAAAAGCGCCAACCTGTTTTGAATGGCGTTCTGATCCTCCGTATGAAGACATCCTTGATACCGGACCAATAGGTTTTCCAAGTCGTCAACCAAATCGCACAATAAAAGAACATCCAAATATCCGTGGCGCATCTTTCCGCCGACCCGCCCCTGATACTTTGCCCGCATCTCGGTGGAGAGTTTCATTCCACAACCTTCCTATGCGAATTTTGTTTGTCGCGAATCCAGTAGGCCTTTTCTACCTCGTGACGAAAGGCTCTCGCCTCTTCAATGGTTTTGAATGGTGAAGCACTCGGAAACCAATCTTCATACCAGTCTCCGTCATAACCTTTCTGTTCGACCTGATACTTGCCGTCGCCCAACTCAACTATTCGAGTGCGTTTATCCGAGCATCCAACCAACTGAAGGGTTAGAAAGAATAGGAGAAGAAAGGAAAAGAGTCGGAATAAGGCATGACCCCCCAACCCCCCATTAGACGAGGTGATTGAAGGGCGACCCGTCGGACATTTATTTAGCGCGCCTTTTTCTCCGACCATTGCAACGTAAGGTCGCAACTCCCAATGCGCGGGGGACCTTGTTTTTGTTTCGGCGCTGTGCTCGGTATCGAACAGCGACACCCTTTCAAAAAGCATGGGGGACGCGCCCAAAGTTGCAAGTAAAATCTTCATTCCCAATCTTCTATCCGATACTCGGTGTGCGGCAGCAGCACACGGTTTATCATGGCCTCTTGTTTCAGTAAACCCTCGCCCAAGACGATGATTAGGCGAAGCTCTTCGATGGCCGCTTCATTGGCCGCTTCGTTGTGCGGCTCTGGCCTGACACTGCGAAGTCGTTCCCGGCGCGCCTTCGCGTAGGCTATGATCGGTTCTATGCTCATAATTACTTGTCTTTTCGGCAGTTGATAGTGATTCGAATTATGCCACCTATGCCTTCAGCTATTGCGCCAAACAGGATCACAGTTCCCAACCATACCCAGAACGACGAGAATATGAATTTCAATATTTCCAGCATATCGTTCATGTCGGAAGCTCGCTCACGTAATCACTCGCAAATTGCATGGGTTCGCGCTTGGGGGGTTCGCCTCCGTTCATGTCCACCAGTCGGGCATATGACTTATCTAGGTACTCATTAAACCAATCGACCGCAGAGGCGATTCTAGCGCATATCTCCTCATCCCTCTCTACAGTCAGCAACAGCTTGGGAAATGACCGGTTGTACGCCAAGAACTGCCATTTTTGGAAGCCTGTCACATAGAGGCCGCCGTGAATCTGGGCTAGGTGTTCACGTGGAACTTCGCCATCGAGCAGCGTCCGCACATGGTTTACAGGTTGGAAGCATTTAATCTCCAATCCGGTATCGCCTCCGATGATGCCATCGGGCGTCGCTCCAAAGGTCTTGTCGTCAGTCATTAGGAATCCAGGGCGTTCCACGGTTACTCCATGGGCAAACTCCAGCCACGGAACAGCTTGTGTTTCTAATATCTGCCCCTGTTCCATTGCCCAGCTTCCAGCGAATCCACCACCTCCGGTTGAGGTGAGCGGACCTGCCCATTTCTCTGCCAGCTTGCGAGCCAGCAGTGTTTGCACGCCTTCGCCTTGCCTAAGCGAGAAATCGAGCTTCACCAGTTCGCCGAGTTCAGACGCGCTTAAGACTCCGGACCTCTCCTCTATCCAACCTTGGGTGCCTGACGCTGATTTGCTGACAATCACGATACCTTCTCTTTCTTCCTAAGAGACTCGTCCAGAACTGAATACATGGACGCCTTTATATCAGCGAAGGATGCAGCTTGAGCAAACCGCAGGAACGCTCCGTAGTTTGAACCGGTGTCCTTTACTCTCTGCTCCAGTGATTCAGCCTGTGCCGGTGTGATCTTGGCACCTTCCAGCCGGGCGTCTGTATCTGTCCTTACGCAGATGTTCAGAGCATCGCATAATGCGCCACGTTGGGCGTAGGACGCAGCGGAACCGTCCGCCTGCGACTCTGAGCTACCCGGAGGCCCCTTGCCCGTCCTGACCGTGAACTCGTTCGACACTGAGTGTCCTGAGACATGCATGAGAGTGCAGACCATGGTTATCCGGCTTTCTTCGGTCTTGCTGCTGAATCGAATGCTGAAGCCGTGCTTGGTCAAGAATGGCTGAACCTGAGCCATGATCGAGGTATATGGGGCGAACTTAAACCTGACGCTGCCATCGTTATTCGGGACCGCCTGGGTCGCCTGGACTGCTGGTAACTCGGCTTGGAGCGCACAGAAGTCGGCGGCAAACTGTCTCTCGGCGTCCTTGGCCTGCATTCGTTCCACCATGAGGCAAATCTTGTCCACCGCGTCGGCATTGTCTTTGGTCAATCCTTTGTCGAGGACTGACTGAAGGAGGTTCAGCGGCGTCGGCATAACCGCCGTTTCACTTTTCATTACCTGCAATTCTTGTTGGTTCATAAAGCTTTCTTGCGGAGCACGTAGGTTGTGTCTCGTTGCCATCCATCTCTATTCATTGGCACTAAATCGCACGCAGCAGCCCGCGCTGCATTGCCGTTGCATTTGATAACCTCGATGCTTGTTGGCGTCTTTCTCAACCACCACCAATGATGGGACCGGACACCTCGGCAGTGTTGCAATACCCAACCGGGATTTGATTCCAGATATTTCAAGATGTCTTTGGACTTGTTCATTTCTTCCACCACTCCATAATCGAGAGCACTACACCCAGCGTCATAAACAGCACTCCAAGAAATGCCATTTGGACGGCTAGTCCAATCAACTTTCTCGCCTCCCGGCCCTTGTAAAAGTAAACTTTGGAATTCATATCTGCCATTGTTGATGAGTGTAAATTAGTCCGAACTTTTCGGTCAGTGATTTTGCTCTGTCAGCCGCCAGTTGTTCAGTTGGCCAAATGCTGTCGATTTCCAATCCGTTGTCGTCGTTGAGATGAGCCACAGCCCAGCCGGACCAGCAGAATCTTTTCGGTTGTGCTTCCATCTCCACCACAATGCTGAAACCGTTTCACAATGTCCAGTGAAATCGCAAAATATTTGGTGGCTATGTCGTTTTGGGGTTGCTAAACTGGCGGGCAATGGCCAAGAGCAAGGCAGCTAATGCGTGAGGCGCACGAGGATAGACCGGGGTGGTTTGATCCTCGCGTCACTCTCAGCGGAGTTGTGCAAATTGTCCTGCTGTTAATCGCCATCGTGAAGTTCAGCGGGGACGTGGACAAGCGCCTGTCCATTCTTGAAATCACCGTCAAGAGCCACGAAGAATTGCTTCGCAGCAACGCGCTAAGCATTTCGGCGCTGAGTTTGTCCAGCCAGCGTCTGACCCTGTTAATCGAGCAGCATTTCCAAAATAATGGAACCATTGATCGCTGACATAACCTTCAGCGCCGAGGCCATTGGAATCATCGGCGTGATGGGAACTGGTTTGATTACCGCGATTGCGTTGCTTTTCAAATTGCTCATGGCATCCAAGGACCGTGCTCTCGATGAGATGACCACCGAACGGAACAGCTACAAGCAGATGGCCGAGGAAGCGATTGCAAATGGCGAGAAGTTCGTGAGCGACTCACTTGCCAAATGTGGACAGCCTGATTTTGAACCGATGGCTCCGGTGGTCCCGGAGCATTCAAGCCCAGTAACTCGGCAACAGCAAGACGTTGCTGAACTGCAAACACTCAGGGCGAGGTTGGTGGCAAGCACGCTTGCCATGAAACTGCCGCCTCGCCTAAACGGAAACCCCCCCCCATAAATTATGGAGAGCATTCCTGAAGCACCAAAGACAACGGTTGTCGAGACGGTTAAGACGGAGAGCACTTCGAGCAAGCCGCCGAATGCGGAAAGTCAAATGCTCGGTGTTTCGATTCGAGGATGGATTGCTTCATTATTGATCATCACTGTTTGCTTGATGTCGTTTCTTGGCAAGGAGGTTACGGAACCGTTACGGAGCGCAGCAATTCTCGCGCTCGGATTTTACTACGGCCAGAGTAAGAGCAAATGATGGCTGGACTCTGCCCGTCAAATGGCTATGCTGCGCGGTTATGAACGCACTTTCAATTCTTCCTCTGCTCGGAGTCATCAGCGGCGACACTGTTATCCATGCGCTTGTTGAGCTTGTGATCTGGGGTCTCATCGTGTGGATTCTTTGGTGGGCATTGGCAAAGATTGCCCCACCTGAACCTTTCATGAAGATCGGCACCGTGATCCTGGTCCTGCTTACCGTTGTCGTCCTGATTAACATTTTGCTCGGATTGGACGGGCGTTCCTTCATTCGCTTCTGAACATGGCAACCAAAAAGCCTGAGCCGAAGTCCGTCGCGCAGCATCATCACCACCACCATGATTTCGGTGACGACCTCCACGATCTTATCAAAGCTTTGACCCGGTTGATCCGTTCAGTGGACCGCTGGGTTCGACAACATCTTGAGGCTGACAAGCCAAGAGGCCAGTTGGTTTTCAAAACTGGCACACCTAAACCAAAGAAAATAATTCCCTCGCCTTAAAAAGGGGGATAGAAAGAAGAAACCTATTACCTTCTCACAGATTGATACAACTCAGAAAGTTAACGTCGTTCTCGAAAAGACAACCTCAACCGGCGCCCAGCTTGACGCTACTCCTATCCCGGTGTGGTCGGCTGAAAGCGGCGGCACAGACCCCGCCTCAGTCGTTGCAGCGGCGGACGGTTTTTCTGCCGACCTCATTTCGAGCGCAACACCTGGAGACACCGTGTTTCTGGTTGAAGCGTTCTCCGGTGGCGTGCCTGTCAGCGGTGAATACACCCTGACCGTTATTGCCAAGCCTGAGATTGGAGAACTGGTCTTCACGACTGGCGCAATCTCGCCGAAGTAATTTCGCTCCAAGAACCCAACCAAGGGAGAAAGACCCGCGCTAAGGAAAAAAGTCGCGCTCCTTAGTCGCGGGTTTGTTTTTCCACACTGCCGCGAACGGATGATGGACCTAGCGGCCTAGACAAAGCTGACGATGGACCTATGGCGTTGCGGCGGCAGTGTGTTAAACAAAAAGGCCCGACTCAGGGCAGAATCGGGCCAGGTTTGTCCAAGCTGGTTATGTCATGGCTTCCTTTCCTTTGACCCTGTTAAATTCAATGCAAGCTTGTTGCAAGGAGCCATATCATGGCTGCGAGCGTTGCCGCCCATAGCGCGAGATAGGCGCGTTCGATGTAGTTTAGTCTTTTCATATTTCCTTAAGCGTACCATTTGTCTATTTTTTCGTATTCCCTTACTACGTCCTCATATCCCAGTGTGCAGAGAAGCCTGCACAGGATATCATCCGCAACCATATGGGATTGTTCTTCATCTTGAAGAATGGCTTGCAACTTTTTAAGGTTTTCGATTGCTTGCTTTCTCTCTGCTGTCATGGGTTTAGAGTTTTCTCAATTGTCGATGTGAGTTTGTTGAAGCTGTCTTCAAGGCTTCTATTCTCACGAAGCAACATTTCTATTTCTTGTGCTGCTTCAAGCATTAGCGCAGCACGGTCTTCGCGTGCGATTTCTGTGCTTTCCTTGCGTAGTGCGCAAGCCAGGTTGTAACCGTGTAGGTTTGTCATGGGATTGCTGGGAATTGTTTATTTTGCTGTTCTTTCATGGCTTCTGACGTTGCCGCCATTCGCTCGGCAAGCTCTCGATAATGCCGCTTGTGTTGCCGCTCGCATACCGGACACAAGACGTGTGTCAGCCCGTCCAAATTCGGTCGGATGATTGCGTTTCCGCAGTTTTCACAGAGTCTCATAATAATGGTTCTCCTTGGACTATTCTCAATTCGTCCAGCATAGACTTAAAACAATCATCGCACCAAATGGGCGATATTGCGCCCATGTCTCGAATGCTTCCGACGGCTGTTTTACATGTCCAGCATTGCAATAATTCAGACTGGCAAGCCTTGGTTTCCGATACGAGGTCGGGTCTGTTAGAGATAATATAGTCCGCAAAATCGTCGATGCGTTTATGTTCAAGAAAATATTCCTGCATCACTCGCATAACGTCCGGCTCTCTTAACTTTCCAACATTGTCCGCAGCCAGCACAATGGTTCGTTCAAAGATTTCTTTCATTTGTTTGCTTTGTTCTCGCAGTGCTGGTCGAAGGTGATGTGGCCTTTAAGGTAGTCAGCGATGCCCATCGCGGCATCGGTGCCCCAACCTAGCTCTTCGCGGCAGAATCGAATGATTTGCCGGTAACTGTACCGCTTTGCTTGCCGTTTGGCATCGGCCAGGTTGCCGTTCTGGTAGCTGTCGATCATGGTGTTCATACGGTGTACGCTCCAATGTTGTCGCATTTAACGATTGAATCGCCCACCAGAAGCCCACCAGTCGAACGGATTGCCTCCCGCAGCGCGTTTTTATCGCTTTCCGGGAGTGCGATAGGCTCCGCTGTGCCATTGGACACACAAATCGACAACCACATCCCGTTTGCGTACTGCCCACGGTTGGCGCTGATGATACCCACCCCGGTTTCGAGGTCCAGCCGACCAAACCTGTGATCGGACTGGATTATGATATGACTTCCGGCATCCTGTTTGGGATAGACGATGAAGTCTTGTGCTTTGCGCATTTTCCCAAACTGACCGTCGAATGAAATGGTGCCCAGGATGTTTCGTTTGATGTTTGTGATCACAGGGTGGCCTTTCTCATTTCGGCTGCGGTAAGGTTGAATTGTTCCTTCCAGAGTTTGTAATGTCCTCCAGGTCCTGCATGAACATGATTCCAAACTCCTTGGTCTTTACGAAACAGCCCTTGCGCTGCGAGGCGGTGTCCTGCAAGCAGAATAGGCCAACAAGGTCGCTTGAGCTTGTATAGGCTGTTTGGGAGTAACCAAGACGTGCGGCTGCACGCTTGGCTAATGCAATGTCCTCCTCTGACATTTCGAGTTGAGTTATGACTTTTTCCATAGTGCGTTTTTTGTTTTGTGAAGCTTGATCGCTTCCGTGTGTCCGCCATTGCGCGAGCGGACACAGAGCAGAAATCAAGCCCTGGTGCGGAACGTCCATTTCGTGATCCACCGTTTGATCACCAACGGGGAGCAAGATTTTGGCTTCCAAATTATGTAATGAGTGTCCAGCCAACCACGATCACTTGTGCTTGGAAAGAGCGCGTAAAGCAATTTCTCCACTGTGCAAATGGCGGTTTGACCCTCGATCACTTTGAATGCACGGCAGACACCAAGGTGTGCGGACCAATACCTACAGAGCGGATCATCAAATTCGCATAGCTCCAATACGTACGTTTCGCTGTGACGTTCGGGCCAGTCGTAAAAGCACGTGGCGCGAATAGTGGTCCCTTCCAGGGTTACAATGTCTTTCTGTTCATCGACTGCGGTTAATGTTTCCATATTAGTGCGTTTTTTGTTTGTTTGAAGCTTGATCGCTTCCTGCGCTCGCTGCGACGAGCGATGGAAAAGGTCAAACCACGGACCAGATTTCGGTCAGTTTGCCATTGTCCGCACTGTAAAGTGTGGGGTTACCGTGGTCATTGACGTGTAAGACTTCGCCAGAATAGTCTTTCGGTACTTCGGATGTGTCTTTGACTTTAAGGCCGTCATTGTCCAGGAAGTCTTGCTCAAATCCTTCGGACAGCCAGAAACCATAATCGCAGCCATCGCCAGGATGAGAGCCGAAGTAAAAGTATGGCGCAGCGTGCGCGTTAAGTTCATCAAACAATGTTTCGTTAAGAAGATGGTCCAGCGTCTCCCATTGTTCGTCGCTAACCTTTCCACTGCTTAAGGCTGTTAATTCATCGTCCAATTCCTGTCTAATTGCTGCACAGCCAGGACCGTCTAATTCCTCTAATACGTCAAGGAATCGAGGAATCAAATCTTCTGATCGCGTGGTGCCGTGGCTTACTGAGACGTCAAGGAATCGAGGAATCAAATCTTCTGATCGCATGGTGCCGTGGCTTACTGAGACGATTGTTTGCTTTGTTGTTTTCATTTTGTTTCGTTTGTTGAGGGTTTCAGGCATTTACGGATTTGTTGACAAGGTTGCGTGAATAATCGTCCAATGAATCGGCGCAAGCCCCACGTGCTTCTGCGAATGCTGCCAGAAGTTTGTAATCGCGTGATGGATCAAAGGTAACACAATGCATCCAGCAATTAGTTAAGTCGGCAAGTTCACCAGCATTGCCAAGAGGAGACCATTCCTCCCGCTCGCCTTCATCCGCTTTAGCCTGATCTTCATCAGAGATTAGAAAGCATTCGCCTAATCCTTTGTCCACCATTTCGTCGAGTGCATCTTGTTCGGAACTTGCCCACACCGCGCATACTGCCCCGTATTCGTGGCCTATGATCCATAGGCGCATGTTGTGGGGGTGAGATTCCCAAGGAAGCGTTACGTCGTTACAAAGTACGCGCTCCGGCTCTATTTCGTATGCTTGTTTCCAGACGTGTAATGTTAATTTCATTGTGCTTTCGGTTCGTTGTTCGCTGTTCATTTAATTCTTGGCTAGTTTGACTCTGGCATAGTCACCAGAGCTTTTGAAATACGTGCCGTGATACGTCCGTCCATTCACAGCTTGAATCGTGATCGGTACTCGGGTACCGCCAAAGTTGTCTTTCCAGGCGCAACCAAACCGGACGGTCCCCAATTCGATTCCAGTCCAAATTGTGGCCTTGCCAGTCGCTTCGTTGACATAGAGGAAATACTTGGTCGGCACATTGTGAATGAAATCATAAAGTTCAACTTGTGCTCTTTCGTCATTCGTTGGTGGATTCAAGTGCTCAACTTGCTCCGGCTTGTAGCTAGTCCACCCATTCCGTTTGTTTGTCAGTCCAGTATCACGGCAGAAGACCATTAGCTTCTCCTGCCTTGTTACTATCGAATCCCGCTCTGCCTTTGTTATCGTGTTCATTTCGTTTTCTTTGTTAAGGTTCGCTGTCACTCCAGAGACAATACGGGAGCGGCCGCGTCGAGCTGCTCCCCTGTGCAAGAGTCTATGCCGCAAAACAGAGACCACTCCTTAACTGCCGCAAGTAATTTTACCCCATCTTCGATTAATTCTCTCTCGGTTTCATAGTTGCGCCTAATGACGTTCAAGCGGTCGAATACGCCCTCAGCGCATTCGACATTTAGAATGAGATTGTAAGCATTGTCTGCGCAATCCAATCGCTCTCGCAGCCTATACGCATCCGCACAGTTATCTTGGCCAGCCATAGCTAAGGCGTAGTGATGAAGATCTTGAAGATGGGCGCCGTTTAGTTTGTTCATTTTGATTTTTACCTTTCTTTTTCGCTCGGCTCTTTATTGAGCGTTTGTAGAATACTCAAACGGCTTCACAATGTCCACAACTATTTTCATTTAGCGGATGCGATTGTTCGCAATGGGCGAGTAACCAGGGAGTTGGGTGTGTGAAATATTTTCGGCTTTTCTTTCGGCTCGCTTTGTCCTATCGTCGGACATATGGCTTTACTGGTTAACTGGGCGCTCGCCCAAACTCTCTTTGAACAAGGTTTTCAGCACGAGGTCATTGCCAAGCGCATCGGCGTCAAACCAACTACGCTCTCCAAGCGTGCCTATCGTCAGAAATGGGCCAAACCACTAGAGGCAAACCACAACCCTCTACCTGCCCGCAAACGCTCAGACAACCCGCTTAATGAGGTCACCAAGTGGAAGTCCAAAATCATGGACATTTCTGTCCGACATCTAGCGATTGTGGCGGACAAATCGGACAATCCTAAGCTTTCCATCGACGAATTGGACAAATTAGTGCGAATTACAGGCAATACGGACATGATAGCCCGTCGAACTCTTGGCCTCGACGTTCAAGAGTCGCATTTGACGGTTTCGCATCAGCACACCCTGCATGAGGACTCTGGAGATTACGCCGCCGGCGAAGCCGTCGAAGTGGAAACTATCGGAGCAAGCGTTACAGAGCAGCCGTTGCTCCGGGAAGACCCGGATCAAGCCAATCGCGCCTCGAAAAGTCAAGCACAAAATGATGGTCCACCGGCCGCAGGCAGCGTCCCGAATGTGGACAGTGGCAGTGTCCCGCCAGCGAATCCTTCGTAACTCATTGTCAGTACAACGAATTGAATTGAACATAATGTACATTGTGCGAACAATGTAGAGTTTTAGACAAAATGAGAGCTTCCTTTTTGGCCGACGCTGGCCAGGAAGACCGGGCCGACCCTCTTTGACGCCGGGCGTCTTTTAGTCATACCACCCCTTTGCGACTAGACTCTCATTTTGTCAGAAAAAGGCGATTCGTGCCGCGGACAGTTAAATTGCTCGATACTCGTTTTCCCCTCCGGGGAGAAGCACAGTGTATAAATGTCAATGACAACCGGTAACGGTATTGGAGATGGAGATGCTATGATCTGGATCTGAAAGAGGGGATGCAAGGGGAGAATAAGACCGGAAGAGATACCTGGTCTTTGCCCAATTTGTTCATGGGCTTAATATGCTTGAGCACTTAAGTATAGTCAGTTGCGAACTATTCTTTAATGGGTGTTAGCATATATATTTGGATAAGTTAGATAATTCGTTATATAACATAACAACAAAAGTTTAATCGCTGCCACGTCCAATAACGTACAATAGAAGGTTTGCTTGGAAGGATTCCATAGGTTACTTTCCTCGCGTAATTGATCTTTGAGTGCCGGTGGGGGGATTCGAACCCACAATCCCTTCCAGGATGCAGTTTTCAAGACTGCTGCGGTTGCCAATTTCGCCACACCGGCGTTTACAAAGAACAGAGTGGGTGCTGCACGGGGTACGATCCCGTAACGCCCGAATACCAGTCGGGGGTTTTAACCAGTTAAACTAGCAGCACCAGAACGTGAATCAGCCCGCAGGTCTAACCGCCAAGTTTACCTGCGGGCTGATGTTTTAATTTAACCCCCTCTCTCGCGAGTTTCAATTTTTTCATATCTGCTCGGCCTGCGGCCCTGTCCCTTTTGTAGTAACCGTAGGTTGCCAGCTTCAATGGCTCTAGTTAGAGCGAATTTGATAGAGCTTCTGTTTTGTTTTCCGTCCTCGCCCATCGCAAGGATTACATCCGTCGGGAGAATAAGACCGGGAGAGTCGCAAGGAAGGGAGAGAAAATAATTCCACAAAATTGTTTGACAAAGATACACAGTCCACTAATGTCAATGAATCATGACTGGATGGACGCCGTTATATCAGCAGATAGTGGGGTCGAGTATCTGGGAGGCGAAGGATCATGTGAGGCTGGCGTGGATCACGTTACTGGCGGTGAGCAACAAGGATGGGGTGGCATCGGTAACTACGAGTGGGTTGGCGAGGTTGGCAAACATTACTCTGGAGAACTCGGAGGATGCGATAAGGGTTCTATCGAGTCCTGATGCGGACACGTTGACGCAGGCGCATGAGGGGAGGCGGATAGAGCGGTGTGAGGATGGGTGGAGGCTGTTGAATTTTCAGAAGTATAGGGAAAAGGCAAAGAAGGCGGCGTTGCGTGAATACAATGCGGCAAAGCAAGCGGAGTATAGGACGACTAAGGGAGAGCGAAGTTCCACGAAGAACAATGCTTCCAAGGGCAAGCGATCCACAATACGACCTTTCGAACAACAAGGATTACCGTCCGGTGACGAAACATCTTGCGGAACAATTCGAGATGGACTTTGTAAGATGTTTGAGCGAGACCCGGTTGACCGGTGGTCCTACCTCGAAGAATCCGCTCTCGTCGAAGTAGTAAAGCGGGCAAATTTCGCGCAGGAGTTGGAGGAGTTAAAGCAGTATCAGCGGGTCAACGGAAAGTACTTCCCGCGTTCCATTGCAGCGATATTGAACGATTGGACTAAAACATTGGATTCTGCACGGTCGTTTGCTAGGGAGCCATCCAACAAACCGGTCAAGACGGTAGGTGACAAAGAAATGGATCGATTGGAGAGGGAGGTAAACGATATATGCAACTCAAAGTAGCCAAGTGCAGGATTTGTAAGTGCGAACTGCGCCTTCAAATAGACGACGATTACGACCCGGAGTTTGATTCAGCCAAGTTGATCCCGATGGCCACTTGCAACCGGTGCTTTGACTTGCGTGCCCGGCTCCGAAAGATAGAAGACTCCATCCGCATTCTGTGTCACAGCTTGAGCTTTCCGATCACTGACGAGCGACGAGCCAGGGCGTATGAATTGTTGCGCAAGTTATCCAACCAGTTCTCGCAATGGTGCTCTGATATGCTCAACCGACAGCACATGGCCGACTCCGGTTCATTGGCTACGCGATTGATGAAGGAACCCTCCAACTGGTGGAAGGCGCTCAGGAAATTCGAGAGCGAAGCTGATAGCGCATGAAACACGCCGAACAACCAATCCAATGCAACCCAATGATCGCCATTCCCCTCAAAACATTTTGCGCCGACGAAGCGCGTCGCGGTGGCGTAAAGCCACGTGCAATACATTCCCGAATCGCTCGCGGCACCTATCCTGGTCTGTCGCTGTTCCGCATCAACCGCCGCGTGATCTTCGTTGACCCCGCGTCGATACCGCTGGGCGGATTCAAATTGACCAACGAAGGCCGCTCGCACCGTCTCCAATGAGATACGCAGACCTAATCGGCCTCGGCCTCGTATGTGGCCTCCTGCTCTACGGCACGCTTTACTGGATTTATTGGATGATGCACAGATAACTTATGCCAATCAAAACATACATCGGATGTGAGGTGGACTTGTCGGACGCGGTGGAAATGCTTACCGACGACACTCGCGTCAACTGGATCACCGCGCTCCTTGAAACCGTCAAGGAGGAAGGAACCATCGACGTGATTAGAGAGTTGGTGAACGATCCAAAATGGAATGACCAAAAATGAAAACCGCTTTGCTAACCGCCGTCCTCCTCATCGAATTGTCATCCTTGGTTTTGGCATATCTGGTTCGCGCACTGTGGAGAGCAGCAAGGGGAATGGAATGATCTCCCCCCACCCACCCGACGACGACCGCGATTACGAATGCCGCTGCGCAAGGTGCGGATCGGAAACAAGACCGCAACGCTGTGAACAGTGCAATGGCAAAGGCGTCTCCGATTTCGAGGACGATGGCGTGGAAACAATCTGTTACCTATGCGACGGACAAGGAGAATTCGAGCAATGCATGAAGACAGTCGAAGTATGCAAAGCAAACCCCCTTCCAGGTCGAAGCCAGATTAACATCGGTGAGTTGGAATGGCTTCTGATCACCGAGAAACCTTCCTAATGAGCGAGCAAAATAAAGTGGTGGGCTGCGCGTGGATGCTGATCAAAGATGCCAATATCACAACGTGCGGAGACCTGCCGAGCACCAAAGCCAAGAATGGATCATACTACTGTCAGTTCCACTTCCCAGTAGGAAACACGCTCGAAGCATTCGAAATTCCAGACGACTCCGAAGAAGAAAAAAGCGGCGAGACCCAAAACAAAGTCCCGCCGCCCAAACAAAACGAACGCACAAAGTAGTTAGATGGAAACACGAAATAACAAAGCCGTCAAGAAATCTATTATAGATCGACTGTTCTCAATGACTCCCAAGCCCTGGCATTGTTGGAATCCGCTATCTGGTTTTATAGGAGGCATTCTATTCGGACTTCCAATGCTGTCGTTGCTGCTGGTTAAAGAACCCTTTAGAACCGGTGGATTGGTTGCGTGGTTCGCGCTGATGTTGTTGTGTTTTTCCATTGCGCTTTGTCAAATCGAGAAAGACTTGGACTAAATGCCAGTCTACAAACTAAAGCCCTACGGCATCCTCTATCACCAGCGCGTCACGATGCCGCAGTTGGAGATTATTGGGTTTAGAAATGGCGGCTCTCTGGCAAGTGGCGGCATCAGCATGTTTGATCATTTCAGGAATTATTGCAAAGATGCACTCCCTAAACTCGAATGGAACCCGTGGATCGAATGGCAATTCCGTTCTTTGTGCGATGACTCTTACGCTTACAAGGACGGCAAGACAATCGTGAGGTCGATAAATTGGACCGGCTGTGCGAGTGCCGGTAAGACCCATTGCGCAGCCATCTACGCCGTGCTCTGGTTTGCCGCTAATCCACACAAAAGCGCAGTCACCCTGGTCAGTTCAAGCAAAGGGATGTTGAAACGCCGTATCTGGCCCACCATTCAAGCTGTTCATTCTGAATTGTGCCGCGGCCCATACGTGTTCGGACACATGATCGACAGCCAAACGATGTTGAAGGCCGCGAAAGACGACGCGAAACATGCCATTGCTGGGGTAGCTATTCAAGGGGGAGAACTGGCCGCAGCGGTCGAGAATCTTAAGGGACTCCATTGCCCTCGTATTTTGGTGATCATCGATGAAGCACCGGGAACCTCCGAGGCGATCATGGAGACCATTCCAAATATTCGAGTTGGATGCCAGGATTTGACCATCCTCACCATTGGAAACGCTATTTCCCACCTGGATATCCACGGGTATTGTTGCGAACCCGCTGCTGGTTGGCCGAGTATTTCAGTGGAATCATCGACCTGGAAAACCAAGGGAGTAGAAAAATGGAATCTCCCATCAGGCAGGGCAGATCACTTCGACGGATTCAAATCTCCCAACGTGGTAGCTGGCAAAACCCTCTATAAATACCTCTACACATACGAGGATTATACAGCCGCGAGAGCCAACAGTCAGGAACGGCAGACAATTCAGCTATGGAGTTCGGCGCGTGGGTTTTGGACTCCTGCCGGTGTACTGAAAACCATTTTTGATGAGGTAATGGTCGAGAAATATGGATACGGAAAGTTCATTTGGCAGTCATACAGCGAACCAATCGCATCTCTTGACCCGGCTTTTGGCGGGGACGGTTGTATTCTCCAATTCGCCGACTATGGCGACCTTCCAAACCAAAGAATTGGAATTCAACTCAAGGAATTCATCAATATCCAAGCCGATCCAACCTCCAAAGACGTGATCGACTATCAAATTGCACGTCGCGTCATGGTCGAGTGCGATAAACGCAGAATCAGGCCCGAAAAGTTCGCGATGGATGCCACCGGGACAGGGCGAGGCGTATATGCAGTGCTCAAACAGGAATGGGGCGATGTATTGCGCGTTGAATTCGGTGGCGCTCCATCTGCCAAATCGTCCTCAAGTGCTGATCCGCGTCCAAGTGATGAGGTGTACGATCGCCGCGTCACCGAACTCTGGTATTCCGCCAGGGAATTCCTGTTGTCGGATCAGTTGAAGGGGCTTTACCATGAAGCCACAGTCCAATTTTGCTCACGCGAATACACGATCAAGAAACCCAAGATTTGCCTCGATACAAAAGAGGAATGCAAAAAGAAAATCGGACGCTCTCCAGACCATGCCGACGCGATTGTGGTCCTCATCGAGCTATGTCGCGCTCGTCTCGGTGCCAATGCTGGCTTTCAGCCTAAAGCCTCGAACAGTTGGGAGGCCGTCATGCGAAAATATGACTTCTATGATCCAGATGACCTTCCGAACAATGATCCGGTTGAGGAACCGGTGGGAGATGCAGCATGAACAATTCGATCACCCACACCATTACTCATGAGGATTTGGTATCTGCCAAAAAAGCCATCGACAACGGAATAGAATATCTAAGGATGTGCCTAGCAGATCATGAACAAAAGCTTGGACGCTCTACGTTAAAAAATAAAGTATGGGCAGAACAAATGGAATCGGATTTGGATGAGATGCTAATCATTCAATCCAGACTCAATTTTGGGGCGGTATGAAGAAAAAGAAGAAACAGATACAAAACAAACCATACGGTTCTGACAAACTGGTGGAATATATGAGGAATCTAATTTCCAAGAGTTGTCCGCACTGCGGTTGGTTTCCATGTACACCGTTCTGCCCGACTCACAAGGAACAAATCTCGTTTGCCGCATGACAACCGACGTTATTAAAGGACCGGACTTCAACCGTGACGAGTTGTTTCTTGAAGGCGACTCCACGATTGAAAAAGTAATCTACATATTCAACGTTTTCGCCTCCGAAAAACTGAAGGAAATAAACAGCACATCTTCAAAAGTTGTTGGGATTCGACTGGCATGGACTACACGCACGCATCAGGATGGATTCCCAATCTCTCGCCTGGATATTGCGCTCACGCACTCTCATGGTCGTCCATCCATTCAACAGATTGATGAATCACTGACCGAGGCACTCGCCAATCTCAACGAACAATACGATGCGAAGCCTTAACAGCCTTGGCATAACCATTCCCGGTGGATTCAAATGGCGCTGTCCAGAGACAGGTCATTTTGTTCCGCCGACGGGCAGTTGTCCGAGTTACACGGACTTCATATATCTTTGCCGCCTCCACTGCATCGCGAATAACTTGCCTCTGGGCTTACAATGGGAACAAACGATACAAGACCAACTATGCGCGACTTTGGATGGAGAATGGTGTTCGGAAGGAGGCTGGCCGTGTCCACCAATCGGAGGTTATGGATTTAATATCGCGCAGGTCACCGAAGGGACGAAGATGATCGCTCGCAAGATGATTGAGGCTCGCGTGCGCAGGATTCCCGCTGAAGAATCCCAAGCGCGTGCGGCCATTTGCGTAGGATGTGCCATGAATCAATCGCCAATAGGTTGCGCCGCGTGTAATAGACAACCTCTCGATGAAGCGGGGAATATGGTTGCGGAAGGGTTCTCAGGAGTCCACGATGCCAATCTACGATCTTGTAAGGTTTCGGGATTCAGCCTGAAAGCGAAGATTAACGTCCCTATGGACATTCTGAAATCCAACTTGAACGACAGCCAAATGAGCAGGCTTCCAGAGAATTGTTGGTTGAAATGACATGAGATTGGCGCACCTTCTTATTGTCCTGTTCATAGGTCTTAAATTGGCCAAGATAATTGATTGGTCATGGTGGTTGGTGTTGTCTCCGTTCTGGATCGGGTTCAGTTTGCATTTTATTGAGAGGATGCTTCTCGAAAGGCTAAAGCGAGAAGAGAAAAAAACAGAGGATGCGTTTGAGCGACTTAGAAGAAAGCTCAATCAATCGACCGATCAATGAGAGTCACCATAGACATACCGGAAGGTTACGAGGCCAAGATTGTGAAGGTAGAAAACGACACTCCAATCTTGGAATTCCAAATGGATACCAATGACGCTTTCGCTGAATTAGTGCTTAAAACCGCGAGGGAAAACATTACGCAATGGAATTATATGAAGATGCACAAATGCGCGTGTGGCAATCCAGATAAAACCCTATATACAATCCTGGCTTGGAACTAATATTATGATACCCGCATTGTCCGACGTTCAGCAGTATCCTTACCTTAAAACTCTTTCGAAGAATGGCACGCCGCCAAAATCGAGATTGAGCGAACCGGATGAGACGCAGGCATTGATAAGCCTGCTAATCGAAGCAGATCGGGATCGCAGTCGGTGGGATGCGAACCTCAAAGGTATGCTGGATGGCAACCCGCCATATAATACCGCCAAACGTCGCGCAGCTTCCCAAGCATGGCGAGCTAACTTCTCCAGTCTTGAAGGTGATGCCTATCTTCAAAATGGATTGGTGCCTTACTACGATCTGTTTTCTTCCAGCAGTTTTTACATTGATTTCCAAACTGGCTACGGCAGCGTAAATCAACAAGCCGAATGGAGCGGAATCATCACCGAGGAATTGGACACCACACTAAAAAAATGGATGGGGTTTGACCTTGAAATCAATTCTATGCTGTCCGATTTCGTCGCGTATGGCCAGGGATTTCTGGTCTGGAACAACCCCTACGACTGGCATTTTCAGCGCATCTCGCATCGAAAGATAAGGGTCTTGGATGCAACAACCGCCAACCTTGACAAACTCGAACTGCTCATTGTCTCCCAAAGTTATTACGTGCATGAACTGTGGGCCAAGATACAAAATGAGGTTATCGGCACTGCCAGCGGCTGGAATACGTCCGCTGTAAAGGAAGCGATTAGAAACGCCACACCCAAACGACCGGATTCAAACGTTCCGATCGACTGGCAGGAATTGCAGCAGGAATTAAAAGATCACGATCTTCTCGAATCATGTCGTGCATCCACCGTTCAGGCTGGACGAGTTTATGTAAAGGAATTCGACGGCAAGATTACGGAGCTAATCATTCCAGAGGTTATGAAGTCGGATTTCCTTTTTCGAAAGGAACGCAGGTACGCAAGCTTCCGTCAGGTGATCGCTCCGTTCTTTTTGAAGATAGGAGATGGCTCGTGGCATGGCGCAACCGGGATTGCTCGTGATATTTTCAATCTCGTTCAGACCAAGGACAGGCTGACTTGCGGTGGGATTGACGCAGCCTTCCTCCGCACAGCGATCACGCTCCAAGCGAAGTCAGCGAGCGCGATGAACAAGATAGGCTTGGTTCAAATCGGTGCGTTCAACGTTATTCCTCCTGACTTCGATGTTCAGCAGAGCCAAATCTTGGGAGACATTACGACGGTCATTGCCGTGAACAACGACCTGGATATGCGGCTCTCTCGTAACACCGGAATCTATCGACCATCCCAACAGAAGCCGCAGGGCAATCCCCGCACAGCGGCGGAAGCGACACTCGATTACCAATCGTCCACCGTCCTCGGAAACAGCGCGGTAAACCGTTTCTACAATCAGCTTGATAAATGCTATGAAGAACTCGTCCGCAGGATTACGAATCCAAATCTCAGCCGCACGGATGAATCATCTGTTGCAGCTTTGGATTTCCAGGGAAGGTGCTTTAGACGTGGAGTCCCTAAAGCTGCGCTTCTCTCACGAAAAAGTATCAGAGCTTTTCGCAGCATGGGAAACGGATCGGTTGTCATGCGCCAAACTACCATGCAATCATTGTTACCTTTCCTGCAATTACTGCCGGAATCTGGTCGTGCTAATTTCGTGGATGATGCCATCTCTGTCTACGCAAACCAATCCAAGGTCCAACGGTACAATCCAAAGTCAGAACGATTAGGAGAACCCACCGACCAGCAGGCATGGGCGTTGATGGAGAATGGGGTCATGAACACTGGCGCTCCAGTTCAGTGGACTGACACCCAAAACAACGTGATTCATGCCGAAACTCACTTGATGGCTAGTGCCGCTGCTGCGGCATCCCTTAGCCAAGGTGCTGATCCAATGAAGATATTAGCATTCATGGAAATGGTTGGCCCTCATGTTGCCATTCACCTTTCACATTTGGAGCAAGACCCGTCTCATAAGCGGCAATACGATCTTCTTGAAGCTGAATATCAACGGCTCGGTCAAGTGGCTGACAAGCTCCATGCCGAGGTCGATAAGATGATGAAGCAACAGCAGGAACAAGCCGCTAAACAACAGCAGGCTAAACAAATCACCCAAGGCATGGACGGAGACACCGCAATCAAGGCTGCTCAGACCAAGGCCAAGATTCAGCAGTCCGAAATCAAGACGCAGGTCAGCCTTCGGCAGAAGGAGGAGAAGCATCAGCAGGCGATGCGGCAGTCAGCTCAAGATATGGCGATTAAGGATGCTCAAGCTGCGGCGGATATCGCCATTGAACAACAGAAGGCAGCGGCGAAGACCACTACTGAATGAACATAAAGGAACTGGTATACCGGCTTGAAATGCTCGTCGGACGTGATGGAGTTACATTGGACACGGAGGTTGTGTTTGACGAAAAGCACGGCATTCGATTTGGCCACAGAATCGAAAATGCAGAGGTGGATACTGCCGGGGATCAGGTGTCAAAGCTGATTGTACTTTCGCCTATAAAGCCTCAATTAACTCACGCCAAAATTCAAGAGGTGTTTAAGAAATGCTCTGAATACGACACGGAACTAAAACCGGAATGAAGCATCTTGCTTACGGCATAGACATTCACGCCATTCAATCGGACATATATGATCCAATCGAGGGTGTTGATTGTGATGAATGGCAGTTAAAAGATGTCGTTCCAAGTTGGAGGGCGATCTTAACTAATGAAGGAACCCGAAGAATACTTGAAGGGCCGGATTCTCACAGCCGTGAAGCCTTCTCGAAGATGGTTGATACCGTGTGTGAGGTAATAAAAATGAACGCTTTGGAGCAGTATGACAGGCTGGAGAAACCCCACGACAGGATAGATTCCTTTGCCGGTGCATTTCCAAAATGAATTCACCGTGGAAATGTTATTGCGGAAGATTGAGGCGTCTCAAATTTACGGGGGTGCGCTGCATCATCTGCCGCACGGAATGCCATATCAAGCAGCCGAGTAATTCCATGCGCGAAGATGAAATGTCGGAGTGGCTTGCGTGCGATTACAAAGACATTGGATTGAAAAACGCGATTCGATTGACACTGCACACTCTGGAATTGGTTGGAATTATGAAGGAATTGCATGGACGGTAGAAACACGTTTGCAGAATTGTTCTCCGATGCGGATCTAAAATATGTGATCCACCAAATGGATAAAAACTCAGATGAAGTCTATCGCGACGAGATTGTAAAAGAGTTGGAGTTTAGAAAACAAAACGGAATCACCGTTGATGAATCAGATTGGTCTAAGATAAGGACTTTTCTGAAAGCAGTGCAACAAAATGAATTGGCTAAAAAATCTGTTCCGACCACCAACAGTTAGGCGTCCAAGTGTGACTCTTCCGCGCCCCGGAATGGTGCTTGAACGCTGGCAGAAGGATGATGGGCTTGTGACTTGGGCGCGTACCAGTGCCGAGTTCTCTGACGCCTTGGCAGTCGTTCAAAGCCTGCAACCCACTGGATTTCCTGTGCGGGGACAAGTAGTCAGCGATATGCAATGCGCTGTCGAACTTGGGCGCAAGGAAGGCTATGCGGATTGTCAGAATGTGCTTCTCGCTCTCAGACAATTCCCACTCGAAGCCAAGGAAGAAATCCCTGCTGACTATGACAACACGGAATATGCAGAATCCAAGTAAATATTATGGCTGACCCAGTTATTCAACCAACCAATCCACCAGCACTCGCCACAATTAGTCCGGCCAGTCCTCCAAATGGAAACGGCGAACAACCGTTTGGAACCTCAATGGAGCAGATGCTTCAGAAGGCGTTTGAGGAGGCGAGGCCAGATCCTTTCAAACCAAAAGCTCCGACTGAATCAAAACCTCGCGTGGTTGGAGAGAACCATCCGGCTCACGAGGATCAGCCTGCTGAGACGAAAGTGCCAGAGACTAAGGCTCCAGCAAGAGCGGCTCAGTGGAAAGAGGTAAACGAAGATAGAGAGAAGTTGCGTAAAGAGGTTGAAACTCTAAAGTCCGAACAGGAGAAATGGTCAAAGAGCCAAATAGACCGCACCGAGTATGACACGATCAAAAAGACAAACGACGAACTCCTCGCCAAAATCAAGGCCATCGCCGTCGAGAAAGACCCGCGATTCGAATCCTACTTCAAAACCAAAACCGATACGGCTATCGCGCTCGCAAGGCAAGCTGTTGGAGATAGCCATTCGGAGCGTGTCTCTAAGTTACTTCAATTACCTGACAGCGATTGGCGCACTGAGCAACTTGAGACTGTTATGTCCGAACTTGGACCTACCAGACAATCCAGGCTTGGGGCGGCAATTGTCGAAATGGATCGAATCAATCTCGAACGTTCCACGGCCATCTCAAAATCCCAGGAAAACTGGGAGTCGATGCGCAAAGCCGATCTTGAACAGCAACAAGGTCAGGCCAAAGAATTCGAACGCGCATTTCAAAACACACTCGAAAAATGGACGGACAAAGAAAAAGGGTTGCCGCTCTTTCAAATGAGGGATGGTGACGAAGCGCATAATGCGGAAGTAAATCAGCGCGTGGAGACAGCCAGAAACATTCTCAACATGCGCAACCTAAGCGCAGAGCAATTATCCAAGGCGGCGCTGTGGTCTGCTGCCGCTCCAGGACTGCTCAAGAATCAGATGGCTCTTGCCGAGGAGAATAGATCGCTCAAGGCCGAAATCGAGGCTCTTAAGGCTGGAGGTCCCGAACTCAATGGTGGGAGCGACGAGCAAAAACAAGTGGACGACGAGAAGCAATGGGAGGGAATGGACGTGGGTTCTATTATCGCATCCAAAGTTAAAAAGGCCGGTGGATGGAACAGATAGACAAGTATGAGATACGAAGCGTAAAGCAGTTGGTTGCTTTACTTAAGCCCGGAGAATCGTTTATTTCCGAGGAACACATGTTCTCCCCGGAGTACCCCAATATTCCAAAGGAAGTAAGAAAATTCAGATTGGTAAAGACATCCACTGACACCGTTAGAGTTGATAAGTGGGAATGAAATACCAGACAATCAAAGCCTTCAAAATCATCGGTGGACCGATGGATGGGAGCACTCAAAAACTCACCTCTCCAATGGAGGTGGATGAAGGTTCTTTCACATATGCTGAAAACGACGGTGAATGCTATAGCTGCGTTGATGTAACAGATGGAATCGCTACCATGCACTGGATACCTCCCCAATGCTCGTCGTAATCCCAGTCTGCGAAAAAGACCAGCATTTGGTTCTAAAGAATCTGGAGTGGGTGCATGAACTGGATGGCAGGATTGACGCGCACTGCGACGTTATTACGCACGGACATTTCATGGGCGGAAGGGATGTATGCAACGAAGTGTTGAGAGCCTTCACCTCTGTTGATTTCAAGTGTTATGATGAATGGGGAGGTGACCCAAAATGGCCCCACCCTCAGAATTGGGCATGGCAATCCGCAGCCCGACTATTGTCCAAACAACAATTTCCGTGGATCTGGTGGGAGGCCGACAGCGTACCAGTGAAGAGGGGATGGTACGAAGCCCTAAAGAAGGAATACGAGGCAGGCGGAAAACCATTCATGGGCTATATCACAAGCCTCAACGGTTCAGAGCCTCACATGGCAGGAGTCGGAGTCTACCCGCATAACACGCCAAACTATTCGGTCAATGCCATGCTCTGTCGCGCTGCTCCATTCGATGTCGTGATCTACAAGGACATCGAGCAGCACGTTCACAAAGCCAATCATTTGATTCAGCATCACGTCAAGGAAAATGGGGACTCAACGCACTTCCACGACCATGCATCCGTTAAGTCGATCATAGATCCTGGCGTGGTGCTGTTTCATCGCTGCAAAGATGGCTCACTAATCGACCGTCTAAGAAATCCACAATCGGTAAGCTCAATCGTCGCGAAGTGGTTTCCTAAACAAAAAAAGAAACGTGAAAAGTCGTGGCCTTCAATCCTGAAACAGACTAAGTGGAAAGCTGGATTCTTTGACCTTCCGTCCACCGACAGGGAGTGCCATTTCAACAGCGCCTTGGTTGACGACAAAGACAATACCCTGTGGCTCGTGAGCAGGAGATGGAGGAGGAACCCGCCCCTGACATGGACAAGCGACCTGATAAGACATCGATTGTCAGAGGGCATGGAAATCAAGGAAAGCCATCCAATAATCCTTCCAAAGCAGCTTGGACACATGGAGCAGCACGAAGATCCGCGCATCATCCGCCGTAAGGACGGGTTCTTACTAGGTTACTGCTCATGGCTACTCGGCGGAAACTATCAAGCTCACCAAGCACTGGCCAACCTCGATTCAGGCTGGAATTGCATGAGCACGTTCCACTTGGTTTATGGAAACAACGGATCATATCCAGGTGGCGGAATTGGCCACGAGAAAAATTGGACGTGGTTCTTTCACGAAAACAGCCTCCACCTTGATTACCAGTTCTCGCCGCATGTAGTGCTGCGCGTGATGGGAGAAAAGAGCGTCACTGAACACAGGACTGACACTCCGCTCGCTGCTAATTGGAAGTACGGACACATTCGAGGTGGCACCCCACCGGTGAGAGTCGGAGACGAATACATATCCTTCTTCCACAGTTCACAAAAATGGACGGAGAAACAGAATCGCTATTTCATGGGAGCTTATGCGTTCGAAGCAAGGGCACCGTTTGCTGTGACTCGAATGACGCCTGAACCGTTGCTTTCTGGAAGCGAATACGACCCTAGGACGCTGGGAGGCCCGTTATGCGTGTTCCCATGCGGATCTATACTCCAAGACGAAACATTTACAGTTACCCTTGGGGTTAACGATCAGGCGTGCGCGTGGATAAGAATACCGGTCGATGCGTTGAACAAGAAAATGACATGAACGAGTTTCACAATACTGAACTGCAACAAAAGATCGACGAAGCCATCTCTGAGTTGGTCAGAGAGCAGAACCTTCACATAGAAAATCTTACTCGCGAACAAGTAACTGAGGTGGTAGCCCAATTATTCAAGAGCGGCGATATAATCAGACTGATACAATGCAATACGAATGCGCAGTCAGTAACGTATCTTCCCTATAGACGGGAACAGGAATTGTTAGGCGAAATTGAACGATTGAAGGCAATGCTGTTTCCGTACAATGCTTAACATCGCATACATCACAGGTCGGCTGGACAACCGCATTGAGTGGTTCTTTGATTCCTTGGAAAGACAGGCGAATGGTTGGGATGACCTTAAAGTAATAGTGGTGGATCGTATCAGAGGGCGAACTTTCGACGGTACAAATTTGAAATGTCAATTTCTGCACGTAGTACCCAAGCCATGTGTCTGGCAAGGGAGGCATCGCCTAACCAAACAGGATTACTTCGCCGTCGCGAACGCTCGCAATACCGCACTATGTCTCGCCGAAGATGGATACATCGCCTACGTGGACGATCTGAGCGTGCTCATGCCCGAATGGTTGTCTCGCGTAAGAACCGCTCAAGCCGAGAACAACATTTACATGGGAGCCTACAAGAAGGTGTACAATTTGAAGGTTGAGAATGGAATCGCGGTGAGTTATGAAGAACGCGCTTCCGGCATTGACTCACGCTGGAACACAGGAAACGACAATGGTCCTGTTCCATCCACCGGTTCGGCTCTGTTCGGATGCTCAATGGCCGTTCCAGTTCAAGCATTCCTGAATATCAACGGATGGGACGAAGATTGCGATTGCTGTGGACTTGGAGGCGAGGACTCTATGGCAGGAATCATGTTGTCCCATCAGCCGTGGAAAATATATTACGACCGGCGTATGCTCACTCTCGAATCCGAGGAACTACACCACGTCGGAGAACATCCCATTCGCCGCATAGAAACCAAGCCGGGAGGCAAGGATGCAAGTTGGGTCATGCTAGAAATGGTTCAGAGCGGGAATCGCAATCGCGCTCCAAACTACTTCGGTGAAGGCGGCATCGCTGCACTCAGACAGCGCGTGCTCGCTGGAGAACCGTTTCCGATCATGCAAATACCTCAAAATAACTGGTACTCCGGGGTTCCACTTTCAGAACTATGACCGAAGAATTCAAAGCCTCAATGCTCAAAGCCATGCAGCCACTCGAAGGTTGGTGTTGGCCGGAGAAAGCCTGCGTCATGGCGGATATTGTTATCGAACACAAGCCGGACATTTGCGTGGAAACCGGTGTGTTCGGTGGCAAGTCAGCAATACCCATCGCAATGGCTCTGCGAGAAGTGGGAAATCTTGGGGTGCTTTGGGCGATAGACCCGTGGTCTAAATCGGCGGCACTTGAAGGTCTGCAAGGCGTGGAGCACATAGAATGGTGGAGCAACGTTGACCTGGAGGGCATCTATTACGGATTCGTGCGCTCAACACTCGCACTTGAACTTGGATATCATCTGAGATGGTTGCGCACCACAAGCCGACAGGCTTCAGATATGTTTCCAGACCGGTGCGTTGATTTCTTCCATCAAGACTCCAACC
>Ga0307503_10000122_pt1 | contig 38872 bp, 63 predicted proteins | sample 17_S_MG_FD_194514 | JGI IMG/M metagenome (GOLD analysis project Ga0307503, IMG submission 194514) | Soil microbial communities from Populus trichocarpa stands in riparian zone in the Pacific Northwest, United States - 17_S | ecosystem: Environmental > Terrestrial > Soil > Riparian zone > Trees... | reverse complement strand
CCCCGCCGGCCGCCGATCGCCACCGACGCCGTGCGCTGCTGGTCCTGCAACGGCTCCGGCCGGAGGGCAGCATGAGCAACTCCGCCGAGAAATACCAGCTGCTGGGCGACATCCACAACATCAAGGTTGAGATCAACGCCATTGACCAGCGCACCTACACCATCGCCCGCCAGATCGACGACCTGGCGGCGCAGATCGCGCACCTGAACGCGGAGCGGCGCCTGCTCGCGGAGCGCCGCACCGGCGCCCGCCAGCGGCTGCAGGAGCTGGAGCAGCCATGAGCCACAAATTCAGCGAGCTCAAACTCGGCGACACCTTCGACTTCATCGGCCCGGTGCCGCGCTTCAATTCGTTCTATGAGCGCTGCACCAAGACCTCGAGCCGCGGCTATACCTGGTGGCACCCCGAGCGCAACGCGCCCGTGCCGTGCGTGGTGGGCACCATCAACTGCAAGGTTTTTCACGTCAAACGCAAGGAGGACTGAGATGGACTTTTTACTCGCCGAGCACGGGTCGATCTACCTGCTCACCGCGCGCACCCCGGAGGCACAAGCCTGGGTCGCGTCGAACTTACCCGAGGACCGCCTGCGCTGGGCCGGCGCTACCGCGATCGGCCACCAGTACGTTTCCGACATCATCTCCGGCATCGGCCAGGCCGGCTTACAAGTGGAGCTCTCATGAATTTCAAAGCTGAATGCACCGCCGCAGACGTCCCCAGCGTACGCGACTGGATCCATAACCGCGGCGGGCTGGTCGTCTGGCAGTCGCTCGATCTTAGCCAACGCCCGATGTACGCGCTGGGGCCGCGCTTCGACGCCGATGGCAGCGAGCTCGGCCCGCCCAGCTGGCGCTACGGCCAGCCGGAGCTGATCACCGACGAGGCCGAGGTTGGCGTGCGCACCGACGTGCTGTTCGCCACCGTGCCGGTCAAGCTGCGCCGGCATGGCATGGGGCTGGTGCTCTCCGACGCCTCACTGCGCAAGCTGGATCGCGTCTGCGAGCGCTGCCATGACAAGCACGGCAATGCCCGCTACGCGCGCAAGACCGACGACCCGATCGAGGCCCTGCTCGACCCCGAGCCGGCCATGCTCGTCACCTACTCGGACGGCATCACGCCACTCTCGGAATGGAGCAAACATGGTCCGCACTAACATCTACCTCAGCGCGCCACAGCTGGCCGCGCTGCAGACTCTGGCGAGCACTACCGGGTTAAGCGTCGCAGAGCTTGTTCGGCGGGCGATCGATCTGTATCTGACCCCGGCCCAGGTGCACTGACCGGCGGGCGCAGCAGCGCCGCGAGTTGTCGCTGCTGCGTCTCGTAGGCGTGGACCTGCTCGAGCATCACGCCGATGGCGGCGTGGACCCGGTCGATGCCGAGGTGCCACTGACCGCAGAGGGGGCAGAGGACCATGTCAATACCTGTCCGGGGTCATCACGTCAATGCGAATATTGGTCGGGGCACCGCCGAAAGGCTTGTCGCCGTTGACCACGATGATGTCCAGCGTGTCATCGAAGGTCATCATCACCTGGGATGGACTGCCTGGGGTCGGAGCGTTGCTCAATGCACACGATGGTGCGTTTTCGGTGGAGGCGAACCGCTGTATCCCGTTGTTGTTCAGCTTCAGGGTGCGCGGGATGACCGCGCTGCCGGGTTCCTCGATGACATTGATGCGCCCGAATTTGTTCGGGTCCATCGCCGACTTCCACACCAACCGGAAGCAGCACGTCTGGTTTGGCGCTAGCTGGACGTTGGTCAACGTCACCTGACCACTCGCAGGCCACGGGATGATGACCGGCGGCACCGGGGTCGGATAGTCCTGGCCCGAGGGCGGCGGGGGCGTATCACCGCCGCCACCTGTACCGCCATCGCCCCCATCGCCACCACCGGAACCAGCGGGGCCTTGTGGCCCCGGTGGACCCTGGGGGCCGGGCACCCCCGGCATCCCCTGCGGCCCTGGTGGCCCTTGCGGACCCGGACTCCCCGACGCGCCCTGCGGACCCTGCGCCCCGGTCGCCCCCGCGGGGCCTGGCGGACCCGGCTCACCCTGCGGCCCCGGCGGTCCCATCACCCCGGTCGGGGGCGGTGTATCGTCCCCGGCGTGGACATAGAATTGACTGCACTCGATCACCTGCACCGTGTCCGACGCCGACCCGGCTGGAAAGACATAGAGCTTCATCGCAGTCCCCTTCGCTTACGTTCGGTCCAGAACCGGCGCATGGTCTCGCGCTTGCGCTTGTAGTCGCGCCAGCTTTCCCAGGCTGCCAGCAGCACCAGATACACGCACACCAGCACGATCATCGTAACCCAGGACAGGATGTCGCTCAGGTCCATCAGCGCAAACGCCCCAGGTGCCTCTGCACCGCTGCCAGGGCCTCTTCCAGCGACGTCACCACCGCGATCGGCCCGTTCCAGCTGTGCAGGAAGGTTTCCTGGTCTGGGGTCAGCTCGCGCCGGCTGGGCGACTTGTCGCCATCCTTGATCTCGAGCAGTAGGTTCATGCCCCACGTCCCGCCGCGGCCCACCAGCAGGTCAGGACAACCCTGGCCGATCGGGGCTAGGCTCAACACCGTGCAGCCAGTCTGGCGCAATGCCGCGGCGATCGCGGCATGGTTGTCGTCGACCCGCGCCGCCCTGCGCATCAGTGCCGCTTGAGCGGGTTGCGCTCGGCCTTCTGCAGGAACAGGTTACCGGTACCGAGCGGACCGCCACACTTCCAGTCGCACTTGACCTGGACCTTTTTCTTGCAGAACACCAGGATATCGGTGCCCAGGATCTGCACGTTGTGGCGATCGTCCTCGGTGGCGTCAAACCAGATCGGAAAGCGCCCGAGCTTCATCGTCTGCAACACACATTGCACGGCCAGCGCGCCCTTCTCGGTGGTCGTCATCCCGGGATCGAAGTCGCCCCAGCGCGGCCAGGAAACGAACGGCAGCCGGCGCAGGTCGGCGATCCACTCCGGCTTGACCAACCAGCCCTCGGCGGTCCTGCCCTTCACCCCAGGCTGGCCGGCGTCGACTAGCGGCACCTGGCGCAGCGCGGCCGCGGCGATCCCGTTCTTGGTCAGGAACACATAGACCGCGCGGTTGACGACCGACACATGAGCTCGAATGTCGCTGTGCTCGGTGTGGATCCCGTACTCGAAAAGATCAGCAGTCGTGCCGTCCACTGAGATACTCCCTCTCTTCGCTTCAACGAAAAGTCAAAAGCAACTTCTTACATATAGAGTCAAGGTCAAAACCACTTGCGTTTCACCGTTGGTGAGCAGCCGGAACCATCCCGGGTCACCAGGATAATTCGCAGCTGCTCAGAGTTATCCACAGGCGAAGTTTCTCACCGTCGGAGCCGCGTGCCGGGCTAGCCTTGCGCGAAGGGGTGCTAGCTTCACCGCCCCTATGTGTGGTCTTTCATCGCTATCCGACCAGTACCACTTCTCGCCTGCGGCGCCTGTCGCTGATCAGTCCCGCGCCGCCGGCCAGTCTGTCCATCGCCATAGGAAAAGGCCCTGTGGTCGAGGGACGGATGGCATCAGCTTACGCAACAAAGCCGCCGGTATTATCCGGTCCACCCCTCTACCAGAGGGCCTTCGTTGCGTGTCGCCGATGCCACTCGACGTGGAATAGCTTACATCTGGGAAAATGGGAAGTAAAGGAAAACTACTTGCCCGACTACTTTTCCGGGTAGCCCAGCATCCTGCGCTGGTGCTGCGCCGCGGTCAGCTTCGGCCGCGGGTTGGCCTTCGCCTTCTGCCGATCGCCCAGATAGGCGTCGAAGTGGGCGAAGAGTATCTCCACCAGCTCGAGCAGCCAGAGCGCAAGACAGAATGCAAAAATGAGTGAGACCAATAAATGGAGCATGCTTTCCTTACCTCGTTTTCTGGAACCTCTGGCCTGAGGTTCCACTTTTCCTGATACCTCTGGCCTGAGGTTTTTCCGCCGGCCCGATATAGGTCAGCGTCTCGTCCGGCTCGAGCGTCGCCGCCAGCCGGATGATCACCTCCCCCTCACCCAGGATCACCCACACCTCTCCATCCAGGTCGTAGACCATGACACCCTCCTGAAAACGGGGGTGGTCTACGGCTCCGTACACCACCCCCCAAACACCCGTGCAGTCGAAAGGAATTAAGCACTGCCGGGATCGCCGCCATGCGGGGTCGGCGAATTCTTATTGCGTCGTTTCCTGCGGACCCCCAGCGGACCGAAAACATCCGGTCTGAGCTCGAGCCGGGTCACCTCGCCGCGGGTGGCGCGCTCGATCGCCACCGCGCGCTCGGGCGGCACCGGGGCGCGGCCGACCACCCACTGCGATATCACCCCCTGGGTCACCCCCAGGCGGTCGGCCAGCTCCTGCTGGGTCGTGGTCTGCAAATAGTCTATGAGGTTCATGGCGCCTATTGTCGCAATAGCCGTGCTTATTTGCAACACCGATAAAATTAGTAAGAAAACTATTGACACATACCTACACTACTCCGATAATTCGTACATCAACCACGGAGAACGAAATGCGCGACTTCACAGCAGTATTGATCAGCCCGGTGCTTCGCTTCACCGGGTTTCGCTTCAGCAAGCAGTACCGCTGGGGCAGCAGCAAGTTTCACCGCATCGTGTTCGCCAGCGTCAACACCATCAAAGCCAACCGCCTCGCAGGAGACCTGTAATGAAGACCTACCGCATCGACGCCGTCCCGCCCAAGCTGCTCGAGCCGCTCGTCCAGGTGCTGACCCTGGTCGGCGCCGGCGTCGGCCCGACCACCGCTTGCGCCTTCGTTTCCAACCAGTCCGTGAACCACGTCGGCTATGCCTCGCTGCTCGACGCCTACAACCTCGCCGCGAAAGGAGTCTGAAATGGAATTGCCCAACACCTACCAGGAATGGTCCCAGGAAGACAAGGACCGTGCCCGGCACCTACTGGCTAAGGCCTCTGGCTGCCTCACGGTGCTGCTCCACCTGCACCCGTACCTGAGCAACGTCGAGACCTTGATCGACGATATCGACACCGCGCTCGGCATCAAGCCGCTCGCGCTCGACGCCGCGGCCATAAAGGAGCCGGCATGATCGTCGTTCTGAAAAACGCAGTTCACTCTGATGGCCGCCGCGGCGACGCCTACCTGGGCGGATCCGGTTGCGAAGGGTTCAGCACCGATGTGCGCTCCGAGGCGCATCAGTTCGCCTGCCAGTATCAAGCGGAAGACTTCGCGCAGGCCCAACGTGACCGCTATCGCGGGTTCGCTGGCGACGTAGAGATCCGGGTGGAAGCATGAGCGCCGCCGACCGTGTCGTGGCGCTGGTGCTGACCCTGGCCGCCTTCGTGCTGCTCGTGCTTCATCTCACCGGACTTTAACCATGAACCCTCCGCTGTCCATCCTGGATCCCAGGTTCGTCTACCGCAACTCGGCGTCGACCGACGTCGGCGCCACCTTCGCCCGGGTGCGCGAGCGGCTGCGTGCCCAGGCCGATCACGAGCAGTACATCGCCGACCTGGTCAACCGCGAACTCGAGCTCGCCCAGGTGATCGTCGCCCATGTCAATGCACGAACTAGACAGTTGTTGCCTTGACATGAAGACCAACTATAAGCTCGTGCCGTGGGAGCCGATGGGCGTGGAATTGACCCGGCTGCGCAAGCGCTCCGGGTTCAAGGTCAAGTCCGAGCGCATCCACGTCTACTTCGACTATCCACCGATCCCCATTCGCTCGATGGACTGGTCCGCCTACCGCGACGGCTACGAACCGGGATGTCTGATCGGCCGGGGGCCTACGAAGGACGCTGCCATCCAGGATCTGTTGCAGCAGGAATACGACAATGGCCTCTGATATTATTAGAAAAGCTATTGACACTTTTCTACGCTGCGCTGATAATTCAGACATCGACAACGCACCAGGAGCAAAGAAATGAACGCAGCCAAAGTAGTCACCCTCGCCCGTCGCCATATCGCCGCCGACGTGGTTCAAGAGCAGCAAGCACGGGCACACCTGAGCAATGCCGTCTCCGCGCTTGACGATGGCGAGTACGACGATGCCAAGCGTCACGCCCTGAAGTCGCTGTCGTACAGCGTCGGCATCCACGGTTCCATCTACAAACGCGCCAACGGAGTCTGATCATGTCCAAGCACGACAGCAGCGCCATCCAGAACACCTGCCGCCAACTCGACACCATCGCCGAGTCGGCGGTGATCGCCGGCAGCGTGGCAGGTGCCGCCCATCACGCCGCATACATTCTGCGCGAACTGGCCTGCGCCCTCGGTGACGGTTCCTACCCCATCAACCGGGAACGGCTCGACGCCACCCTCGCCCTGGTTGCTGGGCAGAAAAAGGAAGCAGCATGAACTACGAACACCAACTGTCCAGCCGCGACGAAGACGCCTTCGACCCGGCGGTCAGCGAAGAGATGAATGACCGCGCCCGTGCCGCGCTGCTGGAGCAGTGCCGCACCGACGACGGCAACAAGATCCGCACCGGCTGGCTGGAGTTCAACGAGGAGTGCCAGGCGGTCACCGCCGAGCAGTTCGTCGACGGTCTCCGCGCAGTCGGCCAGGAATGGTGGGAGGAAGCAGTCCAGGAGCAGTGGGCCGAGTTGTACGAGGCTACCGAGTGATCACCCTACGCGACTTCTTCGCCGCCACCGCCCTGCAAGGGGCGCTGGCAGGCGGCACCGAGGAGACCAGGTTCCACCAGGACATCATCGACGACTACGCCAACCTGGCCTACGCCTTCGCCGATGCCATGCTGCTACGCAGTCACAACGCACCACGCCAACCCAGGGAGTCAGAATGAAACAGTACCGCATCACCGTCACCGAATTCGGTGGCGACACCAGCACCGGCACCACCGATGGCGTCGCCGTCGACATCTTCACCCAGGTCGTCGCCGAGGCCGACTTCAACCTGCGCGGCGTCATCTCGGCCGTCAACAGCAAGCCGCGCACCCGCAACCGCCGGCAGACGCTGGTCGGCGCCGTAACCCGCGTCGAGGCGGCGAAATGACCCACGACGAAAAGCTCGAGGTGATCCGCGCCATGCAAGAAACCGGAGGCAGCTTCGTACGCCTGCTGGGCGAGGCCTGGCTGCACGCCGACGAGAGCAACAGCAAGCGCATCCAGGACGCCTTCCCCGACTACATCGCCAGGTACCGCGCGATCGGCATCAGCAACCGCCGGCGCACCCGCTTGACGCTCGCGCCATGAACGACCGCGACACCGAAGTGCTCAGGCAGGTCCATATCGCCCAGGCCCAGGAGCTGCACCGCCGGGTGCATGGTCTCCAGGTGCGGCTGCGCCGCGACTGCGCCAGCCGGGTCAAGGACGAGCTGTCGTTCCGGCTCGAGATCGGCGACCTGGATATCAGCCGCGACTGCTGCGACTGGCTCAACGTCGAGCATCCCGAGGCGCTGGCGCAGATCATGAACCCAGGCGAGCTGTCGCACAAAGAGGTGATCGACCGCTGGCGCGCGCGCTGGATCGATGCGGTGATCGCCGGCGAGGGCTGGGACACCATCGACATCCGTTACCACCTGGGGGTCGAGTGACGCTGCTGTCCGACCAGGAGCTCCGCCGGCGTGTCGCGCTCGAGCTCGATAAATTCAACCGCAAAGGAAAAGCCGTGAGTCAGCAACAAGCCGAAGTCGGTAAAGAGGAATACGAAAAGGGCCCGATCGCCAAAGCCGCCAACCAGTCGCCGCCCCCAGCCCCCACCGGGCTGGAGCTGCTGCGCACGCCGTTCCCGCCGCACCATATCTCCAAATTACCGAAGGGCACCAAGGCCCAGAACGAGTGCGCGCCCAACCTGAAAAAGCGCTGCGACATCTGCGGCGGTTTCCATCACCCCGACGTCATCCATCTCGACTACGTCGGCCATGCCGCATTGACCGACCGGCTGCTCGAGGCCGACCCGGGCTGGTCCTGGGAGCCGCTGGCCAAAGGCGAGGACGGCCTGCCGCGGTTTGATCCAGAGGGCGGGTTGTGGATCCGCCTTACGGTGTGCGGCGTCACCCGGATCGGCTACGGCAACGCCGAGCGCAAGTCGTACATGGACGTCGGCAGCCGCACCAAGGAAGCCATCGGCGACGCGCTGAGAAATGCCGGCATGAGGTTTGGCGCCGCGCTCGAGCTCTGGCACAAAGGCCAGCTGCACCCCGATGAGGATACCGACGCCAGCAAAGATGTCGGAGTTCATCCCAGCTCGACTGCGCTCACGCCCGAGCGCCCCCGCGGCGACAGCGAGCCCCCGAAGGGGTCGGCCCGCAACGTCACCGAGGAGGCCTTCAATGCCCTTGACGCCAGCGCCAAGGAAGTGCTCGAGCGCAAGGCACAAGACGTGGTCGCCGCCTATGCCATGCACGGCATCGTCAAGGCAGTCGACCTGTTCCAGGAATTCAACTTCGACGTCGAGGACAAGCTCGCGATCTGGTTCTTGTTCGACTCCGAATTCCGCTCGTCCATCAAGCGCGAGGAAATTCGCCGGCGGGCCAAAACCGAGGAGGAAGTATGAGCGTCAACAGCTGCACTTTCATCGGCTACGCCGGGTCCGACCCGGTCGCCAAGTACCTCCCGGACGGCACCGCGGTGTGCAACTTCTCGATCGCCTGCAACGAGCAGTGGAAAGACAAGTCCGGCGCCAAGCAGGAAAAGACCGAGTGGATCCGGCTGAGCTTCTTCGGCAAGGTAGCCGAGATCGCAGTGAAGTACGTGCGCAAGGGCTCGCAGATCTATGTCCAGGGGCGGATGCAAACCCGCGACTGGGAGAAAGACGGGGTCAAGCATTACATGACCGAAGTCAACGTGCGCGACCTGAAGTTGCTTGGCGATCCCAAAGCCAAGTCGGACAGCTTGCCGCTCAGCGGCCCTGAGGCACCACAAAAAGCGGTGAAGGCCACCGATCCGTTTGATGACGACATTCCATTTTAGGAGCACGACCATGAACGAACAAACCAATACCGCAGGCCCCTGGCGTTTGCTGCACAACCCGCGCGGCAAGGGCGGGCGCATTGTCGGCGCGCGCAACAAGACCGTATGCTTCCTGCCGGTGATCGGCCGTAACGGTTCGGCTGATGCGCTGCTGATCATTGAAGCCCCAGCGCTGCGGGCCAGAAACGAGGCGCTGGCCGAGCGCCTGGAAGGGCTGGAGAGTGACGTCGCCTGCCAGCAAGCGATCGCCCGGCTGCGCGCCGGCCAGGGTCAGCCGTTCGATCAGGCCGCCGAATGGGCCCACGAGGCAGCCGATGGCCTCCGATGAAGCGATCGAGCGGCGCATGCACGAGCTGCGCGAGCTGGCGCCGCAGTACGCCAAAGCCAAAGCCCAGGTGGCGTACCTGGACGAGTTCAAAAAGAGCAAATTGGCGATGCTCATGAAAGCGGCCGAGGCCCACGGCGCCACCAGCTCCGCCGCCCAGGAGCGCGACGCGCGCTGCCACCCGGACTACCTGGAGCTCCTGGAGGGCCTCAGGGAGGCCATGGAGCGCGCTGAGACGCTGCGCTGGGAGCTCCAGGTCACTTCCATCCGCGCTGACGTCTGGCGCACCCAGGAGGCCACCAAACGCGCCGAGCGAAGGGGGTATGGGGCATGATCGATCAGTACCCGCAGTACCGCAACCGCCGCCTGCTCGATCTGGCCCACAGCCTGGACGCGGTCTGCGGCAACTGCGGCGCGATCGGGCCCTGCGAGCCGGCGCATAGCAACATGTCGATCCACGGCAAGGGTGGTGCACTAAAGGCGCATGACTGCTTTCATGCCCACCTCTGCGCCGCCTGTCATCGCTGGCTTGACCAGGGCACCGGCCGCGACCCGACTAATATCTATACCAGCGAACGCGCCGACCGCCAGCAGATGTTCAGACGCGCCATGGACCGTACCTGGCTGCGCCTCTGGCGCGAGGGGTTGATACAGGTGACCCGATGAGCAATGCCAACGATGTCATCGAACTAACCAGGGTAGTCCAAACCCTGGAGCGGCAACTCGCCGCACGCGATGCGGAGATCGGGCATCTGAAGCGCAGCGATACCAAGCAAGTCGCTGAATTGCAGGACGCACTCGCCGCACGCGATGCGGAGGTGGCGCGGCTGCGTGCGGCGATCGATGAGCTTGTGAAACTCAAGGCAATGAAGGACATTATTGTTGGATATCCTCCAGCACCCGATCTTTCCGAGGTAAAGGCGGAATACTTCAAGCGCAAGCCACTCGCATGGGAAGCTGCTCGCGCTGCCCTCGCCCAACCCAAGGAGCCGACATGACCGCAGCGCAAAGGGAAGCCTTCGACGACTGGGTCAAGGACCGCGAAGAGCCGCAATTTACCCGCCGCTCACTGCGCGATGCGTTCGCCGCCGGCTGCGACTATCAACACGCGATCGACGGCCAGCTCAAGCTGCCACTCGAGCTCGCCTGCCGGCCCGAGGAGCTGTTGTGGGACAAGGTAGCGGTCGCCGACTACCTGCACTACGCCCCGCGCACGCTCGAGCGGGTCGGCAAGAAGCCCGGCTTCCCGCACCCGGCGCGGCCCGGCAAGCCACTACTCTGGCGCGCCGGGGACATCATCGCCTGGGTCAACGCATATGTAGCCGCGGGATCGGCGCCCAACCAAACAACAGGCTCAACAGCAGCAGCACCACAAACAGCGCCAGCAGCACCTTCGCCACCACCGCAAACGGCGCCGGCAGTGGAATTTGCCCGATCAGCCAGTACAGCAGATAGCACACCAGGCCCAGCACGATCACCGTTACCAGCAACGACAACAGACTTTCCATGACACCTCCTAGAGGAGACTGCGATGCCTAAAAAGACCCACCCCACCGACGAAGAGCGCCGCTACGCCGGCATGCTGCACACGCTCTATCAGCGCACCGCCCAGCCAAGCGGACCGCGGCCACCCGGTTACGACGTACCCCGCCTCGGCGGCCCCGTCATCGGCGACTGGCAACCCGGTCGCAGGAAGGGCGATATCACCATCCACGATCCTCCTGCTGCTGTTGCCACAGCCCCGAAGTGTCCAGCAGACTCGGACCAAACACCGCCGGCAGACCCTGGTAGCCGTTCTTCTTGACGTACTCGAGCAGCTTCTGCCAGCCACCCTGCTGGCCGACGATGTCGCGCAGCTTCAGTAGATCGTCCGCCGGCTGATACTGCGGGTTCTGCGCCGCGAAGGCGCGATCGGCAGCGTTGGCCGCGGCGATCTCGGCGTTGGTTCCGCCGTGCACGTCCAGCCGCGACGCCAGGTCCGGGATCGGCAACATCTGGGGGTTCTTCGACTTGCCGGTCAACACCTTGACCATCTCTTTGGTCACCACCCCGGTGCCCTGGGTGGGGTTGCCGGCCGCGTCCTTGCCCCAGGGCACCCCGACAAAGTCGCTGTTCCATGTTGCTGGGGTGTTGGTCAGCGCCTTGTAGTTGCCGAGCACTGAATTGACCTTGTTCTGTACATCCTCGCCGGTCCAGTCCTGGTCGAACCGCCCAACCGAGAAGCGTCCATTGCGATCGTCAACCACATTCAGCCCGGTATTGCGCAGCTCGGGGATCACCTTGCGCAACTCCTCAATATGGCCCTCCATCGCCCCCGGCGCACCCGATACATCTGGAATGTCGAGCAGCGAGCCCTTCTGGGTTGAGATGTCAGCGCTCTTGGTGGAAGGGACCAGGAAGTGCGTGCCGCCGCCTGACTGCGCGTTCATCGCCGAGCGCAACCACTCCACTGTGTTCATCCCGCGCTGGGTGGTGGGGTTGATCACCCCTCCCGCTTCGATATCGGCCAACATCCGCGTGATGCCCTGGTAATTCTCCTGGGTCGGCAGGCCCATGCCAGGATCCCACCAACCGCGGCTGGTGGCCCTCTCGGTTGGACGCACAAACTGTTGCAGCGACTGGTAGTACGGGTCGCGCACCGCGGCTTGCTCGATCCGAGCCTTGCTATAAGCGTCGTTGAGCGCCTTGTCCTTCGACAGGCCCATGAAGTGTGGGGTGTTCTCTCCCGGGGTCACTTCCCAGTTGGCAAATGCAGTGTTGCGCATGATCGCGTCGTCGACGCCGGCGCTGGCGTCGGCCCACATTTCTTCATGGGTCAACCGCTCCGGCACTACCGGCTTTTTCTTCAGTCCGGTCTTATCACCAGCATTCCACCGCTCTAGGTCGGCGGTCTTGTCGGCGATCGCTTTCAGGTTCTTGGCGTTGGCCACGTCATAGGCCTGGGTCGCCCAGATCGCCGCCTGCGTCCTGGGCACATTCCAGTCCAGCCCGCCCGGGATGTTCTCGCCGGTTGATGCCCTACCGGCCGGGATCGTCGGCGCGTTCTGCCGCGCGCGGTCGGAGATCAGCAGGTTCTCGCCATGCAGGAACCCGTGCTCGGCGTCGGAAAAACCGCGATCGAAGATGTCCCCGTTGGGCATCCGGTAGCCGTAGGCCCGACCGTGCCGGATGTCGTTCGCGGTCTTCCAGTCGAATGGCAGCGTCGGGTCCTTGGCCATCGCATAGGGACCGATCTTCGGCCCCAGCCCGATATTGCCTGGCGTGATCTCGTAGGTGCCATCCGGCAGTCTGGTGTAGGCCGGCGCGACCATGTTCATCTGGAACCCCATCCGCGCCTGGCGGTCCTGGCCGGTGAGCATCTTGGCGTTGTGCTGCTTCAGGAATGAGTTGGTCTCGTCGATCGGTGTCGACTTGATCGAATACGGCGCGGCGCCGCGCGCAAACAGCTGCGCCATGGTCGCTTCCTTGCTGTTCGGGGCCATATTCGGCGAGTAGCCGGTCACGTCCATGATCCCGGACCGGGCGCGGTCGTACCAGTTCGCGTTTTCGAGCCCGCGCGTGAGCATGTCGTCCATGCCCATGCGCATCGATCCCAGCTGCCCAGGCCAACTGACCCAGTCCGGCCCGCCGATGTACTTGCCGGTCGCATCCTGCTTCAGGTGCGCCCCGGCGCGGGCCATCGGCATCGCGGTCGCCTCGTTGGGCACAGCGTCCCACATATTGCCGATCGTCTGCTTCGGCGGTGGCGGTGGTTTGGGTGGTTTGGGTGGTTTGCCGCCACCGCCGCCCTTGGCCGCCGCAGCCATCATCGTCACCCAGTCGTTCTGCCGCGGCGCTGGGAACGACGCCGGGCCGCCGGCCCCAGCCAGCGCCAGGTTATCGGGGAGGGTCATCAGATCCTTGATCCCGGCCGCCGCGCGCCCGCCCATCTGGCGCGCCTGCGGTGCGATCGTCAGCAGCCCGGCCTTGCCCAGCTGGGCCGCCTTCATGCCGGCCGGCTGCAGCACCAGGTCGGCCACTAACCCGCCGAGCTGCTCGCCGGCGTTGGGGCTGCCGGTGGCCACCCCCGAGCTGCGGTCCTGCATCCCGTACTGGGCCGGATCGCCTGGAATGGTGCCCTGCTCGACGCCGCGCTGGCGTAGATCAGCCGCACCGCCGGGCATGTTCGCCTGCGGCAGGAAGTGCTCAAACCCTGGCGGCAGCGCCCACTTGCCAAGCTGGAACAAGGTGTCCGCCGGCAGCCCTTTACCCTTGAGCTGGAAGCCACGCTCCCAGTCCGATGGCCGTCCCAGGTCGTACTGGTTCTTGCCAATTTTCAGCATGCCAAATGGCGCGTCCTGGCCCTGCAACAGCGAGTGGGTCATGCCCTGCTTGCGTTCGGCCTCCAGCAGCCTGCGTTCCTCGTCGGTCAGCCTTGCCATGTCATCTCCTCGGTGCGAGCTGCTTCAGGGTCTTGCTCTGCTCTTCGATCGCCTGCTCGATACGCTCGATACGCTGGTCGCGTTGCCGCGCATCCCGACTCTGCGCGTCGCGGTGCCGCTCCTCCTCGAGCACCGAGACCCGGCTCTCGAGCTTGAACGCGAACCAGACCACCCCGACCAGGATCACCGCCACCGCGGCGAGCGCCTCGATCATCAGCAGGTAGTTGAAGCCCGTCCGGGGCGTCTCGTCCATGCTTCATTGTGGCCTGATCTGCTCCACCAGGTCTTGCATCGCCTTGCGCACTTCGGGGTCCTTCTCGGTGGTTGAGGTCACCGCCAGCCGCGCCAGATGTTGTTGGATGCGCGAGTCGGGGATGGTGGTCGACTGCGCCGCCCAATTGACGAACTTCGGGTTAGTAAACAACTTGGCGCCGGCCCAGGTCATCACCGGTGCGGCGAACACGCTACCGAGGGTCTTCAGCGAACCGCTGACGATCGCCTTGCCGACGCCGGCGCCCAGCGCCAGCTGGCCCACCGCGCCGCCGCTGCCCGACGGGTTGGCCCACACCCCGCCCTTTTCCTTGATCATCGCCGCGGCGTTGGCGATGTCGTCGAGCCCCTGCCGCACCTGCTTGGCGTTGGGGTAGGCCGAAAACAACGCGTCGCGCGCCTCCGGCTGGAGCTTGTTCCAGTTGGTCAGGAAGGTCTGCGACGAAAACTTGTTGCCGGTCGCGTCCTGGTTGCCAGGCGTCGCGCGCGACATCTCGTCGATCACCGTCGCCGCCACCTTGGCCCGCACGTCCTTGGGCAACGAGGCCATGGTCTGTCGGGTGACCGAGCCGGCCTGCCTGGCGGTGCCGGCGATCTGGCCGTAGGCGGCCTCACCCGAGGTTTGCTTGTAGATCGGGTCGAGCACGTCCTCGATGATGCGCTGGGTCTCCTTGTAGAACTTGTCCGCGCGCGCCATGCGCGGCTCGGCGAAGGGTGGCGTGGTCTGCCCCAGAGACATCCGCAACAGCGCGTCGTTGTCGCGCGCGGCTTGCATCAGGTCCTGCTTGGAACCGCCCAGGACCGCCTTCGCCGCGCCGGTGCTCTGGTCGGTCAAGAGCTCGTTGGCGGCCGGATAGGCCACCCCGCCCAGCCGCGACTTGAACGCGCGCAGCGCCGCGAACGGCACCCCGCCGGGTTGGCTTGGGGTGCCTGGGGTGCCCGGGATGGTGATCATGAGCGGGTTGCCCCTGGCGTCGAGAATGCCCGAGGGCACCTGCCGGGTCGGGGTGGCCGGCGTGCCTGGTATCGGCGCCGCGTCGGTCAGGTGCTGCTGGAAGACGGTGTTCAGCCGGCCGTACTCGGTATTGCGCCCGGCGGTCGACGTCGGTGCGCCAGGGATCGCCCCGGTCACCGTGTTGTACGCGCCCTGCTGGTTGGTGATCGGGAACCGCGAGCCGGGAATGATCGCCTGCTCGGCACGGTTGAGCATGTTTTCTTCGATGTCCTGCTGCCGTTGGCGGTAGTCTTTGATCGCCGTCTGCGCCGCCCGGCCGGCGATGTCCGGCCCGCGCTCGATCGCCGACAGGTCGCCGAGCAGCCCCGCCCGCTCGCCCATCGCCGCCTGGGTCGCGACCGCGTTCTTGGCCATCACCCCGGCCGACAGCGGGGTGCGCGCGAACATCGACTCTAGCGCTTGCGGAGTGCGCTGGCCCGAGGCCAGCCCCAGCGAGGGGTTGGTGATCCCGGCACCGAGCAGGGTCTGCATCCGCTCGTTCATGGTCTGCCGGCCTTCCTCGCCGCCGCGCGCCAGCCCGCGGATGCCGGCCGGCACCGCCCAGGTCGCCGCCTGCGGCGCAAACCCGGCCGCGACCGCCATCGCCGGGTTATCCGGGAAGCGCTCGGCGGCGTACTGCGAAGCGACCCCTGAGCCGGCGGCCATGCCCACGTCGCGTGCCGCTCCGAGCGGCAGGTTGGGCGGCGGCGGTGGCGCCACCGCGGGCGGCGGCGGCACCGGCTTGTACGGCGCCGGGCCGAGCTCCGCCAGCCAGCGCCAGGTCGGGCCCCAGAGCTGGCTACCGATGGTGCCCTGCGCGTTGCGATAACCGCCCACCGCCGAGCCGGCCGCCATGCCGGCTGCGTGCAGGTAGCGCGAGATGGCGTCGTCAGGGCGGTTGACGTCGATCGCTTTGCCCATCCCGCCCTTGCGGATCAGGTCGGCGATCCACGCGCTCGAGCCCGGGACCTGCTCGCGCGGGGTCAGCTCTGGCAAGTCGGCGGCGGTAGTCGGTGGTAGTCCGAAGGTAGGCAGCTCGCGGCTGGCCACGCCGTAGGCGGCCTTGCCCAGGTCGATAACATTGGCCGCGGTGTCGACCGGTAGCCCGGGCAGCCCGGTGAACACCGCCTGGTTGAAGCCCTGGAACGGCGCCAGTCCGCGATCGACCAAGCCCGCTGGCTGGGTCGGCGCGACCTCCTTCTTGAGCCGCGCATAGAGGTTCATCAGCTCTTCGTTGGACAGCGCGGCAGGATCGATCTCGTCAGCCATCTCAGCCCCCCATGCCTTTGCGCCGCTTCAGGATCTCGTCCTCGGTCCTCTGGAACAGCTTGAGCGTTGCCGCCGGGTCATTCTTGCCTTCGACGGTCTTCGCCGGCGCCTCGCGGATGGCCCACTTCTTCATCGCCGGATCGTCGAACAGGCTCGGCTGCAGGTCGCGCCACTTCTCCTCCAGCGCGAACGGGTCGCCGCTCCGGATCGCCGCGGCATAGTTGGCGCTGTAGAACTTGCCCTTGGCGATGTCCTGGTTGTACTGCGCGCGGGCGATGTCGCGCGTGAACTGGTTGGCCTGCTCGACATCGGTCAGGCTCGACTCGATCGCCTCGGCGCGCACTGCGTCGTCCTTGGTCTGCACGCCCTTGGAGAGCAACATCTTGCGGTTGACCTCGGTCTGTACCTGCTTGTGAAAGATCTGCGAGTCGGCGACAAAGCTCTTCACCGCGTCCGGCGCCATACCCATCCCGACCAGCACACTGCCGGCGGTGGCCGCGGCGGTGGTACCCCACCCGGTGCGGATGTCCTTGTTGTCGAGCACGTCCAGCGCAGCCTTAGAGCGCACCGCCGACTGCGCCGCGACCAGCGCCGGTCGGTACTCGTTGGTAATGAAGTCGGTATTGGCCCCGACCTGCGCGCCCTTCTGGATCTCTGGCGGTGCGCTGCGGGTGACCTCGGCCACCTTCTCGGCTACCGGGCCGGCGGCGACCCCGATGCGGCTGGGTTGTTGGTCGGCGCTGCCCGGCACGTTCGGCAACGGTGGAGCTCCAGGCGCGATGTCGAGCTTGAAACGTCCCCCCGGCCGGCCGGCGTTGACCCAGTCATTCCAGGCGCCACCCACCTCAGGCGGGAGGTTGGGCGGGCCATAGGCCGGGTTGGGCGGGCGCAGCTGGGATGGGGCCTGCTGTGGCGGACGCGCCTGGGGTGGGGCTGCCTGGGGCGCCTGGGCTGGCGGCGGCGCCAGGAAGGGGATCGCGTTCTGGGCGCCGATCTGGCGCTGGGCCTGCGGCGAGACCAGCACCGTTTCGCCCGGCTTGTTCGGGTCGCCGGTCGGCACCGGCACCGCGGGCTTGTACGGATCCTCGCCGCCAGCCTTCGCGCCGGCGATGGTCTTCTCGATCTCGGCCTTGTTCTCGAGCCAGCCCGGTACTTTTTGGGAGCGGCCGCTAGCGTCGATCGTCATCCCCTCGGTCTGCATCGGCGCGGTGAAGGTCGGCTGGCCACCGACAAAGCGGGTGGCGCCGCCGGGCACGTTCTCGGTCTTGTAGCCGAGCATCTCGGCCAGGTTATGCGCCGCGGCGGTCCGCTTCGGGTTGGCAACGTGCAGCATCAATTGTTCTGGCGTGGGTACGTTGCCGGTGAAGCGCGGCTGAGGGGTGACCATCGAACCTATGTACCCGCTTTGCTCGGGTTGAGTCAGCGGCCGGCCGAGCACCGCATTGGGACTGGGCGAGAAGTCGTCCCGGCTGACCATGCCGTAGGCCTGCTGCGGGGCGTCCTGGGGCATCCCTGGCGCCGGTTGGAACTGCGGCGGGCCGGAGACCTGCGGGCCGAGGCCCTTGAACAGGTTGGCCATGTCGCGGTTGCCCTTGAACTCTTCGACCGCGTTGAGCAGGCTGATCATCGCCGCGGGGTCCTTCTGCTGGCGGGTCCGCTCCGCCTGCATCGCCTCCATGCCGAGCAGACCGCCCTTACCGAGGCCTTCCCACAAATTGCCGCGCTGGTTGTTGGCCAACAGGCCCATGGCCATCGTCGCCAGCCCGGTGCGCCAGGGCTCGGACTGCGGCTTGTTGTACTGCTCGAGCGCCTTCTTGATCAGTTCGTCTACGTCCAGCTCAGCCATGATGCCTCCCTATTGCCCGTAGGCGCGCGGTCCGCCCGGGGCCTGCTTGCCATAGGTCTGGGTGTACCAGTTGGCGTAATTCGCCGCCTGTCGGTTCCACGGCGTGCCGTTGACATTGCCGCCCATGATCCCCAGCAGCGCGGTCATCGAGCCGGGGTCGAGCGTGCTCGGCGCAGTGTCTAGACGATACCCGCCTGGGGTGCCGTGCCCGTAGCCGTTGTCCGGCAACGGAACATCGCCAGTCCCGAGCGCTTTGCGCATCATGTTCTGCTGCGCCGGCTGGGCGGCCTGGGGTGGCAGTCCCGGCGCTCGGCCAATTCCCTGGCCCATCGCCTGCGCTGGCATCGGCGGTGGCGGCATCCCTCCCGCGCGCTGCTGCTGCCAGGCGTCAGCCTGGGGGTTGGCATAGAGACCGCCGTAGGGGTTGTCGGGCGAGTACTGCGGTCGGTTGGCAGCAGCCTGCGCTTGCGGGGGCGGCCCCCCCCCATAGCCGGGGATCTGGTAGCTACCCTGAGGCAGGTTGTTGAGTCCACTGAACTGCTGCGGTTGCCCGTAGCCCATGCTCTTCAATTGCTGGCCTGCGCCACCCAGTGCCGCACCACCTGTTGCTCCACTCATCTCATCCTCCTATGGGTATGCTTTCGGTGCCGGTGCCGGCGCCTGTTTCCCGTACGTCTGTTGATACCAATTGGCGTAGGCCGCTGCGCTCGACGGGAAGTTGCCGCCGCCGAGGAAGCCCAGCAGCCCGAGCATGCTCCCCGGATCGGTCGTCGCCGGCGCGGTGTCGAGCCGGTAACCTCCAGGCTCGCCGTAGCCGTAGCCGTTGGACGGCAGTGACACGTCGCCGCCGGTACCCGGTAGCATCTGCGGTCCCTGCTGGTTCTGCCAGGCATCGGCCTGGGGGTTGCTGTACAGGCCGGCGTAGGGGTTGTTGGGCGAGTATTGCCCGGGCGAGTAGGTCTTCTGCTGCGTCCCGCCACCCGAGGGGGTCTGCCAGGTCGGCGCACCGCCGCCGCCGGTCAGGTTGATCACCCCGCTGTAGTTGTCAGGCAGGTCGATGTACTGCGGGCCACCCCCACCCCCTGGCGCGGCAGTGATCTGGTTGGGCGGTGGCGTAGTCGGGGTGGGATGGAACGGGTCCGGCGGTGGCGTGGTCGGGGTCGGGCTGGAAAGCCTCGGGATGACCGAGGGCGGTTGCCCTACCTGCTGCTGGCCGGGGTTGTAACCGCTCAGGCCGGCATAGGCGCCGATGAACGGGTTAGTGGCGTGGGTCACCTGGGGCACGTTGGAGCGCCCGTACTGGATCGCCTGGTTGAGCGGGTAGGGGTTGCCCATCGTAGTCCGGCTGAACGACCCTGGCACTCCGCTGGGTGGGTTGGGGTTGCCAGTGGGCTGGATGCCAAACGGCGAAGTACTACCGCCCAGTCCGCCGCCAGGGAACTGGTTGGCCAGCGCCGGGTTGTTGCCGTAGTAGCTCTGCATTTTGACCGGCGCGTTGAGCCGTGGCGGCAGCGTCCCCTGGAACCATGACGGCAGGTAATTCTGCGGCTGGATCGAACCGAAGAGCGCCTGGCCGACCTGCTGTCCCATGCTGGGAAACAGCCCGGTGTAGTTGCCATAGGTTTGTTTGAACTGGGGCGGCATCCAGGCATCGTCGCGGCGACCGCCCTTCCACACATCCTTCCGGTTCGGGTCGAGATCGGTATTGGTGGTATTGGTCGAAAAGCTCTCCGACAGCACCGTGTGGGTATCGATGTCGGTGAGCCTACCCCGGTCGTCCTCGTACAACTGGTGACCCGTCGTCGGGTCGGTGAAATACCCGCGTCCAGTAGCCATTATGCGTACCCCATCTGTTGCATCATCAGCTTCCGGCGGCGCTGCATCTCTGCATCATCGCCCCCCGCGCCGGCAAAGATCGGCGCATACGGACTGATCTGGTGCGGCTGCTGCTGACCGAGCAGTGACACCGATGACTGCTGCTGCGGTGCTCCGCCACCAGGCTGCCGCGCCATGATCTGCTCCTGTTTCGGTGGCGCCCCCGGGTCGAGCAGGCTCTTGGCCAGCGGCGCGGCGGGACCTATTGCCTTGGCCCCCTTGGTCAGTGCCCTGCCGGCCTGCTGGGCGTAGTTCCAGTACTTGTCACCCTGGGTGACGAACTGGTTGCCGGTGGCGTCCGAGGCCAGCACACTGCTGGGGTCGGACAGCATGTTCGACGCGCCCAGGTTGCCGCCGCCGAGGTCGCCCAGCATGCTGTTGGTCATGCTGCCGGTCACCGTATCTCCGGCACCATAGGCCAATGAATTGCCGAGCAGACCAGTCCCTTGGGTGGCCGACGGCACCGCTATCGTACTTTCTGCCGAGCTGACCCCCATCAGCGCCTGCTGGTTGAGCGCCGCCAGCTGTGCCGCAGTCATCCCGCTGGCGCCCGCTGCCGCAGCGCTCGCGCCCGCCCCCGTGCCCAGAGCCGCGGCCGCAGTGCCCGCGCCGGCCTCGAGCCCACCATAGACCAGCGCGGAGTCCGCCGCCGCGTTGGCGATCCACGCCGCTAGTGCTGCTTCTTCGATGCCGCTCATGTCGTCTCCTTACCCAAACATGCTCGCCGCGAGCAGCCCGCCACCGATCAGCGGCCCGTACGGGCTAGCCTGGTAATTGGTCTGTCCGATCTGAGTGTTCTGGCCGTAGTTACCCGAGGCGCGGCTCAGTGCATTGCCGAAGATATCGGCCTGCTGGTATGGGTACTGCTGCCACTGGTTGTAACTGTTCAGCTGCTGGTTCAACATGTCCTGCTGGTACTGTCTTTGCGCGTCGCCGACGCCGATAATGTGCTGCGCGTCGGACAGGTCGCTCTGGTGCCCCTGCAGCGCATTCTGATAGGCCCCCATCTGCCGCTGCCGCTCCGCATCCCAGGCCGACGTCGCCCGGTTGAGGTCGTTGGTCTGCGACTGCATGCCACGGTTGAGCGCGTTCTCGGCGATGCCGCTGTTGCGCGCATAGTCCGCCTGGCGGGTATCGTTGACCATCCCGATCGCCTGCTGCTCGAGCCCGGCGTTGCGCGCGGTGTCGGTGTTGTACAGCCCTGAGCTCCTATCCCACTGGCCGAAGTCCATCTCGGAACCCTGCCGGGCCAGGTTGCGCGCCAGCGCGTCTTCGTTGCTGGCGATCTGGGCGTCGTGCGCGCCGCCATGAAACGCCCCCGCGCGGTTGTAGGCGCTGTCGGTCTGCGCCGCCGTGCCGCGCTGGTAGGCGCCGACGGTGTCGTTCAACGAATTCTGTTTGAACTGCTGATACTCTGGGCTAAACCCACCGTACGGGTTGTATTGGTCGCGGTAGGTGTTGGTCTGGATCTGCGGCGCCGCCTCGGCCAGCTGCCAGGGGTTGTACGCATTTTCGGTCTGGATCGTCGCGTACGGGTTCTCGTAACCACCGGAAGCGGTGATCTGGTTCATCGCCTTGGCCGCGGCCATGTCCGGCGAGTCGTTGCCGGCGATGTTCATCATGTATTGCATGCCACCCGCCTGGGCGTCGTTGATCGGCGCGATGGTCATCCCTTCGTACTGCTGGAAGGGCTGCTGGGTGATCGCCCTCATGTTGTTGACGTAGTCCGCCCAGCTCTGCGCCGCATAGTCCGGCGGCTCAAACCGCGCCACCGTCGAAGAACCGCCACCACCTGATCCGCCGCCCATGTCCTAGCTCCTCATAACTGTCGTTCGTAGCACACTCTCACCGGCTTGAATTTGCCGCGCAGGAAACGCTTCCAGCCCTCGCGCCCAGACATCCTCACAGTGGTCGCACCCGCCGTCCGCGCCAGCCCGTCGATGAATTCAATGGTGCCCTCGACAAACTGTTCCACCGCAGCGAAATGGTCAAGCCCGTTGCGTGGTTCGCCAAACAGCACCCAGACGTGCAGGTAGGGTTGGTTGGTAAACGTGTCGCGCTTACTCTCGATCACCATGAACCCACGGTACTCGTCACCATCCCAGGCCAGGTACAGGAAGGCCATCTTGGTCCGCAAGTAGGTATAGATGTCTTCCGGTATCCAGGTCTCGCTGCTGATCTGCAACACCCGCTCCAGCCCCGCCTTGACCCTGGTCCAGCAGGCGCGGAGGTTTTCGGGCGCGATCATCTCGTACCTCACCCGGCCGACCCGGCAGTGACCGCGCTGAGATCGGCGGCAGACGAAATTACGTCCCAGATCTTGACGTTGCGGATCTGGCCCCCGATCGCCAGCCCGACCCAGGGCGAGTAACCGATGCTCACCAGTGATGCGCCCATGCTGCCCGAGAACACCGTCCCGGCCACCGGCAGGCCACCCCCGGTGCATCGCTGCTGTCCGCCGCCCCAGGTCGCCGCCACCTTGCGGATGGCGGTGCTGGAGTCGGGCAGTCCAGTCTTGACCGCCAGCGTGGTGCCGTCGTACATGGCGATGCTGTCCGAGCCGTACCCGCCCTGGATCATCAGCGGCAGGTGATAGGTCTCGCCAGTGACATACCCCCGCTGCTGCCAGGCGGTCTTCCACTTGGTCCTGACCTCGGCGTAGACGGTGCCCACGCCGGGGTTCATGTTGTTGCCGGGGAAATTCAGGATGTCTGTGCCACGGGTGGCGACGGCGTACTGGCAGGGGTAGGTGTAAGTGTCGCTGCCGGTATCCATCACCGTCATCCCGTACAGATACCAGGCCGGTTGCCCACTGCCGCCATAGGTGTTGCCGTTCTCGGCGACGATGTAGGCGGTCATCGCGGTATTCGCCGCGACGCCGGACATCGCCACCCAGCAGAAGTACCACCCGCCCTTGAGGGGAATGATGCCCGAGCCGCGCAGGGTGCCGGTGCCGCCGTTCATGTACGCCGCAGTGACCGTGCCATTCCCGGCGAGGGTATACCTCGCCAGCGCCTGGTCGGGGCCGAGGATATGCTGCACCTGGATGTTGTTGCGCTGACCGGGGGCGGCGAACACGCCAAAGAACGAATTGGTGACCGCGAACGGCAGGGTGGCGCTGGTATAGAAGTAGTGCTGGGAACTGCCTGCGGTCTCGACAAAGGCGCATCCGTAATAGTCACCGGTCGGACCCGCGACGTTCTTGGTGGCGATGGACATGCCCGACGGGGTGACCGTGCTGAAGTCCCACTCGACGCCATAGGCGACCGTGGTCTGCGTGTCCATCAGGATGCCACCCGGCCCCACGGTATCGCAGACGATGGCGCTGGCCCCGTTGGGGGTGGTCAGCGGCACCGTCCCGGCGATCTCGTTGACGATGTTGCCGGTCATCGTATTGCCCAGCTTGACCCCGTAGCAACGCACCCCGTCGACATTGGAATACTGATACGGCGCAACGCCCATGCCTACGCTCTGGTACTCGCCGGGGTTGGTGTTCGACTGCCCCGAGATCAACTCCATCTGCACGTTGCCGACCATGATGTCGGCCTGCTGCGAGTTGTTCACCCCCCCGCTGTTGCCACCGTAGAGGCCGATGGCGAAGCTGGGGGCCGAGGCATAGCTGCCGGTGACCAGGAACGAATAGCGCACGGGACTGGTGTTGGTGATGGTGAAATTGTTGATCTGGTTGCTGAGTGCGATGACCAGCGTCACCGGGTTGCCCAGCGTCCACAGGTTGGCCGTCAGCCGATAGGCGGCGGTGGTCAGCGGGACCACGATGACCTGGTACATGCTCGACACCCCGACCGCGAGGTCGTTGCCCCGGTTCAGTTGCACCCGTGTGGCCTGCGATCCACCATAGTTCCAGGTGAGGATCGGTGCCGCCGAATTGAGGCCGACGTTGTACGCCGTCCACGGTGCCACGGTCAGGTTCTGCGAAGAACCGAGGATCATGTTCTCGACCCGCCTCGCGCCGGGGAACCGCGCCTCGTTCGGACGGCACTTACGCAGCACCATCTCCCAGTCGTAGACCGTGCCCCCACCAAGGGAACAGGAAAAGGTCGGCGTGGGAGTGACTGCCTTGGTCGGCCACAACTGGTACATCAGCGGGTGGTCGAAGACCAGGTTGGCGGCGGGTGGGGGCTTGTACTGCGATCCCCAGTGCATGACCGAGTGCATCAAGCAAAGGCCGGTTGCATGACCCCAAACATCTGGGTGCCATCACAGAAAAACGAGATGCCGTCGATCATGCCCGCCGCGCTCGACAACTGCGGTTTCAGTCCGTTGGGAAACCTGAACAGCGCAGGCCAGGTGATGGTGAACGGTGCCCCGCTGCCCTGCACCACCAGCAGCAGATAGGTCTTGCCTGCGACCATGTTGGTCGGCGTCCCCATCGTGCGGTTGCCGCCGAGACTGACCCAGCCGGTGGGGTACAGCAGCACGTCCCAGGCGATGGTCGCGGCGTCGGTGATCTGCCCATACGCCGGACGGTCGGCCAGGATGTACCAGTAGTTCAAATTCGACGGCAACGCCCCGACCGGGATCGCCCCCGGCCCACCAACGGAAAGCACCCCGCCATAGAACACCACGTCGTTGAAGACGTACTGGGTCGATGCGTTCCACAGTCCCCGGTGTTGCATCCACGGTGGAACTGTCCACTGCACCCCGCCCGAGATACCGAGCAGGACGTTGCCGATGTTCGGATATCCCAGTCGGGAGGGGACGCCACCGGCAGTGGCGACGATCATGTCGCCCTGGGTGGTCATCGGGTTCAGCACCAGCGTCCCCGAGCCGGGGATATTCACCGAGGAACTGCCGCCGGGGACGTTCTGCAAGGTGACCGTGCCGCCGCCGGTGATCGACAGGTTGGTCCCGCCCAGGTAGAAGTAACGGTCGCCGCCATTGTCGACCGCAAGCTCAAGCGAGGAGTCGACGGTGTACGGTTGCCGGGTCCATACCTTGAGGTTGAAGGCGGCGGCGGTCGAACGGATGCCGATGCCCTTCGTATCATAGATGCGGAATTTCTCAGTCCCGGTCGTGGCGAACACCATATCCGCCGCCGCCCCATTGGAGATCAGCAACTGCCCCCCGGTGTTGTACAACGCACCCTGGTTGGCAACGTTCAGCCCACTGGCGGCAAACGCCGTCCCATACTTGATGAGGCAGAGATAACTGGTGGCATTCCCGGCATAGACCTGACCGTAGGCAGTAGCACCAGTACTCGCATTGTCGGCCCCGACATCGGTGATGCCATTCAGTGAATAGGTGTTGGCAAGCCGAGCATTGGAAGCGCCGACGGTATAGGCCAGGCTGGCCGCACCGGTCAGCAGGTTGCCTGCGCTGCCATAGCCGACATAGGTCGCAGTCAGTCCGGCACCGGCACCGGTCGCCCCGGTCACCCCCGTCGCCCCGATGCTGCCGGTCGAGCCGGTGGCCCCGGCGGTGCCCACCCCGGTGGCACCCGTCGCTCCGGTATTACCCGACCCAGTCGCCCCAGTGACGCCCGTATTGCCAGCGATCCCCGCGCCGGTCGAGCCGGTATTCCCGGCCACCCCGGTGTTGCCCGTAGCGCCGGTATTGCCTGCCCCCGTCGCACCCGTATTGCCGGTGCCCCCGGTTACCCCCGTCGATCCGGTCCTGCCGGTGGCACCAGTCACCCCGGCCCCAGTGGCCCCGGTATTGCCCATCGCCCCGGTCGGACCCAGCACCCCAGTGGCCCCGGTCTGTCCTGCGCCGGTCGCGCCGGTCACCCCGGTGTTGCCGACACTGCCCGTGCCGCCAGTGCCCCCGACCGCGCCCGTCGTCCCGGCCCCGGTAGCGCCGGTCGCCCCAGTCGCTCCAGTATTGCCCTGGCTACCCGCAGTGCCGACTCCGGTGGCACCCGTGCCTCCGGTCGCTCCGGTGCCTCCGGTGGCCCCGGTGACCCCGCCGCCAGTGGCCCCGGTCACTCCGGTATTGCCAGCGACTCCGGTGGCACCCGTGACCCCGACCCCGGTTGCACCGGCACCCGTGGCACCGGTAGCCCCCGTCGCTCCGGCCACCCCCGTGGCACCGGTCAGTCCGCCACCAGGCCCGGTTGCACCCGTAGCCCCGGTCTTTCCTGTCGCCCCGGTCACCCCCGCACCCGTCGCCCCGGTCGCTCCAGCAGCCCCCGGCGGTCCCGCCGCCCCGGTGCCGCCGATGATCCCCGCCGCGCTGATCGTCCACCACAACCCGTCGCTGACCATCAGCGCCCAAGAACCGGCGGTGGCGATGGTGATCGCCGTCCCCGGCGGTCCCCCGGCCAGACCGATGACGTTGTTGCTGGCCGACACGATGGCGTTGGGGGTATAGGTGCGGAAGTACAGTTCCCGGCCCCGACTCTCGGTGGGGTCGGGCAGCACATAGGTCATCGTCCCGCTGCGGTTGGCAAGCAGGAAGTAGTCGTCGAGGGTGACGGTGTAGGTCGGCGTCGCGCCCTGCACGGTCAACATGCGGTTAATCCACCCCGCGTTGCGGGGCACGGTGCCTAGCGTCTGCTCGATGGCGCTGATGCGCTCTATGTTCTTCTTGAACTGGTCCCAGAGTGCGTGATACAGATGCCGGTCCCACTCGGTGGCCTTGTCCGACAGCACCGGCAGGGTGACCTGTTCGATAACATTCACCGCTCACCCGCAGGGGTCAGTTTGGGCACGATCTCGATGATGCCGGTGGCGGCATTGATCGACTGGTTGTGGAGATCGATGCGGAAGGCGAAAAAGTTGTTGGTGCTGGCCTGCACCACCTGGTTCGGGTTGCCGCCCAGGGTATCGAAGCGATAGCTGGCATTGAGGTTGGCCGTCCCGATCTGCGTCCCGGCACACGGCGTCCGGCTGCCGTACCAGGTCAGCTCCATGGTCGGCGGCACAGTCACCGGGTTGGGCGGACGCGCCGCCATGATCGGAGTCACCCGCGACAGCGTCGACAGCTTGTCCGCCTGCCCGACATAGCCGGTGATCAGATAGGAGTCGCCCCACTGCTCCTTGTTGCGGTTCTTGGTCGCCCCGTTGACGATGTAGCCGATGTCGACATTGACCGCTTCCGGGTTGGTCTGGATCTGCTCCTGGCCGTTGCTGACCCCGATGACCTGGTTGGTGCGGAAGTGGATGGTGTTGGTCCGGCAGGGGATGGCCTGGGCGGTCATGGTGGTACTCAGCGCGCCCCACTTGTTGAGCCTGTAATTCCAGCCCAGCATCTTGGTGAACCCGCACATATAGACCAGGTCGCCGGTGCGGAAGTGACCGAGCAGCAGCGGGTACTGCCCGGCGTTGTTGCCGACGAACATATAGTTCGCCGCCAGCCACCTGCGGATGCCGTCGGTGATCGAGCGCGGTCGGGTGCCGTCGTAGATGAAAATGTCCTCGTCACCAACAAATACGATGCCCTGGTCGATGGTGGTGAACGAGCGCGGCCCGATGCAGCCGATATTGTCGGAAATGCGCTCGAAGTCCCAGATGGGCGAATTCGGGCCGGCGCCGACATATCTGCCGCGGTACATCGAGTGGCCCTTGAACACGATAATGCCATTCTGGAATTCGGTCACCGCGGTGATCCCGCCCGGGGTGTCGACAAACTGGGCAAAGCTGCACTGCGTGACCTGCGGGTTGATGCGCCAGTCGGTGTGATCGCCGATCGCCGACCAGGCGAGGATGTCCCGCGCCCCGGTCACCGTCGAGAAGTTACCCACGTCGCCCAGGAACACGAAATTGTTGGCCACGCAGCACACCCGCGCCCCCGGTGCTGCCGTCCACGCCGGGTTGCCGAGGTCGGAGAACAGCGTGCCACCGCCCAGATCCAGCGCGCTGCGCTTCTGCGCCGTCACCCCCCGGTTGCAGGCGATGATGATGTCGCCGAAGGCGGTGAAGTCGAAAAAGCCGTAGGCATCTTCAGGGTACTGGTAGGGCAAGGTGCCCAGCGAATAGTCGCCAGGGCGCGAGACGTTGACAAACCCGCTGCCCGAGATGGAGCTGATGCGTTTATTGGTCCCGACCAGCAGGATGCCGCCGGGGATCGAATTCCAGCGGCTGCCAAAGTAAGCGTTGGGAAAGGTCTCGCCGGCGATCGGCACATAGACATAGCCGTTAGGGTCCGGCCCGAAGGTGCACTCGGAATGCACCGTGTAATAGCCGCCGCTGGGCTCCGGCAGCATCTCGCTGAGCCCGGTCAGGATGCCCGGCGTGCGCGGGTCGAAGTCGGGCCGCCAGTCAAGCATCCCAGCTCCGCAGCCGGCCGCTACTGGTGCTTTCCTGGGTCTGCCGCTGCATGTCCTGGAATAGGTCGTGCTCTTGTTTGTCGAGCATCGACGCCCAGCCCATGGTGTCCTGCGAGGTCGGCATGAATTGCCCGACCAGCAACTTCTTCGCACGCGTGCGGATCAGCTCCTCGGCGTTGGCCGTCCACATGTTTTCCACCGCATCGCCGGTATTCTGTGGCGGCACCGTGAATAGGTAATACTGGGCCAGCGGGTAAGCCTTGTCGGGGCAGGGATAGAGCCGAAACGCCTTGCCGTAATTGGCGTACCACTCCGGCTCGCCGCGATCGCTGGCCTGGATGCCGAGCCCGTCGATATCCTCCGGCGCCACCAGCTCGAGCCCGGTCTCGCGGCTGTTGACCAGCATGACCAAACGGTCGAGCTTGACCAGATCGGTCGGCCAGTTATAGAGGTCGGTGCCGGCGACGGTCACCGTCATCGACTTTTTTTCATTGAACCAAAACCTGAACCTCTGATAGTGCGCGATCGCGTCGTTGATATAGTCGTCAACCACGCTGGCAATATCATCCCGGTGAAGCTCAGAGATGATCCTTGCTTCCATCTGTGCAAAGGTCGACATGCGCCCTCCAAAACACCGCCAGCGCCAATGTCCCGGCGCTGACGGTCACCCGAAAACTACAGGTCGTTGTTGGGCACGAAGGCGATCATGATGATCCCCGTTCCCGCCGTCGGCGCGCCGGTGATACCAGCCAGGTTGGCCTGGATCTTGGTATCGACCGCGACCACCGGGCTGATGTTGACGCCCTCGTCCAGCGGCACCTGGCCCAGCGCCGCCACCGACAGCGCCGTGCCAAAGTTATCCTGGCCGGGATCGGTCGAGGCGCCGATGTTGATCGCGTTGGCGGTGCCGTTGAAGATCTGCGTCACGAACACCCCCGAGGCCGAATAAACGATCAGCGACCCGGCGGGGATGGTCCCGACATCAACCACGCCACCCTTCTGCGTGTAGTCAATTCCACGGCGCAGGTAATGCACCATCTGCTGGTGAAAATTGCGCGCATTCGTTGCAACTACTCCTGTCGGCATGATCAGTCTCCTTAGTGCGCGACGGCAGTGGTCGAGATCGTCAAAGCACCGAAGTCGACGTTGTTGAACATGACCTTTTTGAGGCCCCAGATCATCCCGGCGCTCACGCCCAAGCGGTTCTTGTAGTCAAAGAGCTCCTCTACCCATTGGATCTCCTGGCCACCGTCGCCACCGTACGCAAAACACGCCGCCTGGGCGCCACAGAACGCTGCGCGACGCACCGTCGGCTTGTCCACCCCGGCATTGGTGATGCCGGTGGTCACCCGCTTGTCCATATGCAAAATGCACGAGTTGTACTCGCCCAACGCGCCGGTGTAGATCGGGTTTTTGCTCTCGTTACCGCCCATCAGAGCTGCTTTTTGAATGTCGAGCCACTGGCCGACATTGGTATTGGTACGCAGGTCGTAGACTTGATAGGGATGTAAGAAACAGACCCATTTTTTCTCGCCACCGATCATCAACGGTCGAATCGTCGGCGACAGTGTCGACGCCCGCTCCACCGCGACGTCGATCAGCTTCAGGGTGAAGATATCGCCCACCGCGAGCGTAGTGTCGTCAGTGATCGAAGTGCCGGCCCAGATCCGCCGTGAGACATCGGGCGCGATCGCCGGCTGCAGGCCAGTGAAGCGCACGTCGGTCTGCAGGGTGTAACCGCAAACTTGGTTAAAAAATGCGGTGTCGATGCGGTCGCTCCACCAGTCCTGGAGGCCCATCTTGTTTTCGTTCCTGATGCTGAAGGTAACCCTTTGCTCGGACATCTTCCCGGCCGACCGAGTCGCGTGCCGCAATTGGTCGATCAGTATCGCGTCGCTGTACGTCGTGAGCGCCTCCTCGTTGCCCTCGAGCGTCCCGTCGCCGAGCACGCCCGGCTGGGTCAGCTGCATGCGCAACCCGAGCGTGATGCGATCGCCGGCGCCCTTGGACAGCTCGTCACGGATCTGGATCAGGCTCGAGCTCGTAGTGCCCATGAATTTATCCGCTTTCGTCTCTTTCAACGCGTCCACGAATAACTTCTTGGCCCAGGCCTTTACGGTCAACGGGTCGTTGACCAGATAGCTGGTATCTGCCATTTCATTTGCTCCAAAGTGGTTGAGAAAAAGTTCCCATCACTCGCGCCGGATGGAAGCGATCTCTCACCTCTTCGTCGGTGAGCAAACGATCGGGGCTTGCGGCGCCCCAGGCCGATCTTCCTACTTTATTTCTAGGCGATGTCCAAAACCTCTTCGGACCCGCGCCTATTGTTCAGCCGCCCATCGCGGCCTTGAAGTCCTCGTCGCTGATGCGCGCCAGCTGCATGGGCGTCATGTTGGCGATCTGGCGCACGGTCAGCTTACCGCGTGCCGCCCCGCCCCCGCTCGGCTTCGAGGCCTTGTAGCCCTGCTCGTGCATCGCTTCCTTGTCCACCGGCTGGTAGCCCATCGCTTTCGACATCTCGTAGGCCATCGCCGCCGGGTCCTGCCCGCGCTGCACCCACTGCAGAGCCAGGTTCCTGGCGTCGGTGCCGGCAATACCGCGCGCCTCGTCGGGATCCCAGCCGGCTGCGGTGAGCTCCTTGGTGCGCCTGGTCACCGCATAGGTCAGCGCCTCCTGGTAGTCAGGATGCTCCTCGCGGAATTGCGCCTCGCTGGCGGTCACCCGGTGCACGAACTGCTGCACCGCCTGCTGTTGGTGCGCCTGTTGTGCGTACTGCTGCTGCGCCGCCCACTGTGCCTGGTCGCGCTGGTACTGCTGCTGGCGCATGGCCTGCACCTCGGCCGCGGCCTGCTCCGACTTGCGCGCGACATAGGCCAGCGGGTCGACGTTCTTGTCCGGCTCCGGCTCGGCAAACTGCGCCGCCAGCACCTGCTGCATGCGCTGTTGCGCGATCTGCCACTCCTGGTCGCGCTGGGCCTGGATCTGCATGAACTGCTGCAGCTGCGCGTCCTTGGCCCTGGCCTCCGCGTCCAACTGCCTTCGCTCCGCCCGTAAGCGGGTGACCGCCCCGATCAATACTTTCGGGTCATCGTGCTGCTTTTCCCCGCTCTCGCGGTCATCTTCCTGCGTTACCACCCCCGAGGTCGCGGCCTCGGTCTTCGGTGCTTCCGGTGAAGTCGCCTTCACCTCCTCTGGGCTCGGCGGGTTGGTCGCCGCCACGGTGTCACTGAACATATTGCCTCCTTACGCTCACTGCACGGTCGGCGCCAGGGGCGCGGACTGCATGCGCTGCACCTCGTGCGCCGACTTTATCATCTCCACGCCCTGTTTCTGCTGCTCGCCCTGCACCTTCAAGGCCTGCAGCTCCATCGCCATCCGGTGCTCTTCCGCCTTCCACTGCGCCTGCTGCTGGGCCATCTGCAGGTCCATTTTCTTCAGCTCGAGCTCCATCTGCTTCATCTGCGCCGCGGTCTGCTGCGCCTCGTGCTCGGCTTGTAGCTCGAGCTGCTTCAATTGGATGTCGGCGCCGGCCTTGGTCTGCGCCACCTGCGCCTTGGCCTGCTCGGCCTGGGCCACCGCCTGCGCCATCTGCACTTGCGGGTCGCCCTGCTGCGACTTGGCCTGCTTGGCCGCGGCAATTTGCTTCTTCCAGCTCTCCGCCAGCCCGGCCGGCAAGGGCGCATAGTCGAGCGCCTCCTCGGGCACCGGACCGCCGGCTTGCATCACCATCGGCGCGATCTTCATCAGCGCCAGGAAGGTCTTTTCCTTCATATCGCGCGCGGTCGGGGCGACGTCGACTACCACGTCGTACTCGAGCACCCCGCGCTGGAGCAACAGCGGCTCGTAGCGCTCACCGAGTGGACCGGCCACCCGCACCAGCCGCCCGTCGGCCATGTACTCGATCAGAAAATGCGCCAACAGCCGGCCCTGGGCCTTGCGGTAGTGCCTGAGCGCGTCGAACAGCGTCGCCACGTTGCCCATGCCGGCATTGGTGCGCGCCTCTTCGACTATGCCGGGCTGCATTTTATCGGCCAGCCCGACCATCTCCAGCGGCACCCCGCTGGCATCGCGAATGGAGCTCACCGAGAACGTCAGCAGCTCGTCGATCGACTTCGGGTACTGCGGGATGGGCTTAGGCTGGATCTTGGCGCCCGACAACGCGCCGGCATTGACCAGGGTTACGCCATCGGTTTTGGCCCAGTCCTGCTCCAGCTTGCGGATGTCGTTAACCGCGCCCTCTTCGATCAATATTCCGCCCTTGGCGTTGGTATTGATCATGTGCAACAACTGGCTGAGCATCTTGTTGGCGTAGCGCTGGGGGTCCTCCATCACCGCTACGGCGCCGTAGAAGGTGCCTTTCAGGTGATCGCGGTAGCCGGTGATCGCCTGGTAGATAAATTCGTACTGGCAGGGCGCGTCAGACACCTCGAGCAGCTGCTTGCCGAGCAAAAAGGCCTGCTTGTACACCGCTTTCGTGCGCCGGCGGCCCTTCAGCGGCGGCAGGCCCATTTGCAGCGTGCGTTCCTGCGCGAGCTGGTAGTCCTCTTCGCTCATCTCCAGGTCGGGCGGCTTTTTCGGCCGCGGCGGGGGCGGCGGGGGCATCCCCATCGGCGGCATTCCCGGCGGTCCGCCGGCCGCATTCGGCTGCGTTGGCGGACGCATTCCGGGAGTTCCGGGAGGACCCGGCGGCATTGCGGGAGCCGCGCCAGGCGGGCCTTGTGGCGGCATTCCGGGAGTTCCGGCACCCATCGGCGGCATTGCGGGAGGACGCATTCCCACCGCATTCGGTGGTTGCATTCCCGGCGGACCGCCCATCCCGATCGGCGGGGGCATTCCCCCCGCTGGGGGTGGCGGTCCGCCCATACTGCCTGGTGGTTGTCCTGGCGGGCCCGCCGGCATGCCACCGGCTGCGCCCGGGGGCATAGGCGGTCTCGGCATCCCTGGCGGCCCATTCGGCGGGGGCATGCCTCCCCCAAGTTGGGGGATAGGGGGAGGCATCGGGGGAGGAGGCTGCTTCACCATCCACACCGTCACCTTCTCGCGCCAACAATGGTGGATCACGCACCGGGTCCCGTCCGGGGCGTCGTCAGTGGCGGTCTTTTCATACCACGGCGCGCGGCTGGCGTCGTGCGGGGTCGTGTCCGGCAGCCGCTCCTGGCCGCCAACCAGCTCCGCGTCCGGCCAGCGCCCGAGAATGGCCTCGTCGTCGAGCCAGTCGTCGCACTGCACCCATTGCATGTCACTCAAGTTGCGCTTGACCGCGGCCGGATCGTAATGGAACGCGAACGGGTCGCGCCGCGGCACTTCAACCATCCCCTCCGGGTTGGTCTCGAAGTCCATCTTGGTTTCGGTCCAGCCGTAACCACAGATGACGGTGTCCCTGAACGCGTCGCTTTCCTCGTCTTCGGCGTCGCATTGGTCCCTGGCCCACTTCGCACCCTCGGTCAGCAGGTCGTTGACCCCGCTGTCATCGATCGTTCTGGGCTTGTACTGCACCTCCTGGCGGTTGTTACTCTCGGATCCGCAGATGGCGTTGACCATGACCGAAATTCTGTTGAAGCTCACGCACGGTTTGCGCATGTCCTTGTGCGCCGCCTCGTCCTCGGCCGTCCACTGCTTGCCGGCCACCATGTCGTACCAGATCTCAGCCTTCTTGCGCCACTCGGCGAGGTGCGTCTCCGAGCGCTTGCGCTTCTCGAGGATGTCCTCGACCAGCTCTTCATCGCTCTTGTCGACCGGCTCAGTGGGCTGCTCTGAATACATGGTCTAGCCTCGCGCTATCTCCGCCCGGGACATCTCCGACACCGTCTGGTCCGCGGCCATGCGCTCGGTCAGGCTCACCGGCGCGTCGCGCAGCGCCATCCGGCGCAGCATCTCCTCGTAGTGCAGCTCGGCCAGCGCCCACGCGCGCTGCACCGTCGCCTCGGGGTCGTTCCAGGGCACGTTCATCATCGCGATCAGCAGCCGCTCGGAGAGCTGCGAGCAGAACTCGCGCTTGGCCCGCCGGATCGCCCGATCGCTGACGCTGGTATCGATCAAGCTGGCCTCGCCATTGAACCGGTTGCGCGCCTCGCCCATCATCTCCCCTTCGCTTTCGCCTTCTCTTCCTTCGCCGCCCGCGCTGCTGCCTTCTCCGCCTCGGCCCGGTTGATCAGCAACAGGTCCAGCGCGCTGTCCAGGGCCTCGCCGTCGAGCGACCAGCGCCCGTCGCGACTGGTATCACAGCGCACATAGAGCTGCTCGTTGATCGACCCGTCGCTGTTCCTGACCTGGTCGCGCAGATACCGATACCGTTTCGAGTCCTGATCTAGGTCCGGCCCCAGCTCGTCCCTGTCTTCCGGCTGTTCGCCCTTCGCGTACCGCCGCTCAGCGTCCTGCTCGTCCTGGATCACTTCCCGCTTGGTCGCCATGCTCATCTCCCGTATCGAGTTGCCCGTCTGTGCTTCAGCACCGCATCGTCCATCCGCAGCGCATAGCGCCCGCCACGGGGCTGGCTATCGTCTGCATTGAGGATGTACACATACTCCTCGGTGAACACCTTGCCGTCCAGGTCAGTGGCGCTCAGATGCACCGTGTCCATGTTCACTACCGCCGTCACCGTCGCCGCCATCGGCGTCCCCTCCGCCGGCACCCGGATCGACTCACCCAGCGAGTCGTACACCGGCTGGCCGTTCGACCGGTGGAAGAATTGCAAAGGATCGCCCACGTTCACTTCTTCCACGCCTCCGCCACCGCCTGCTCCAGCACCTTGACCTGCGCCATCAGCACGTCAGTGTCGGTGCGGATCTGCTCCAGCTTCACCCCCAGCGCATCCAGATCGCGCTGCATGGCGTCGATCCTCTGCACCGTCCGCAGCAGCGCCGCATCGCGCCCCTGCGCCTCTACCTCATCCCGGTTGTCTATCGTCATTTCTCCACCTTCGCCGCGAAGGCATCGAACCGCTGCCGCAACGCATCCACGTCGTGCCAGATCCGCGCCAGCCGCGAGTCATGCTCGACCTGCACCGACTTCATCACCACCATCTGCTGCTCCAACTCGCGCAGCCCCGGCCCTACCGGCTCGTCTGTCCGCTTCGTCATCGCTTCACCTTCTCCGGAAAGTCCGCCGCCGACGATAACCAGTCCCCCGGCAACCGGTCCTTCTGCCCCAGCTTGCGCTTCACCGCCACCGGCCTGCCCTTCGCCATCACTACCTGCTTCTGCGCCCAGCGGTGCGGCTGGTAGCCCCAATGCTCGACGCGGCAGAGCTTGCAGACCGGGGCTTTCATACCTTCACCCCGTACTGCTGCACCGCCCAGTCGAGCAGCACCCGCTTCAGATGCGGCACACTCTCCGACGTATGCGCTGTCCGCGCCGCGTGCCGCCGACCGTCCGGCAGAGTCAGGCACATCGCCACCTGGTGACCGTAGTCGAACCGCAGCGGCCCATCCCATACGAACTGCCCTGGCGCAGCCACCGCAGGCAGCGCCGTCACGCTGATGCCCAGCGCAGCGCCCAGCGTACCGAGAAAACCACGCCGGTTCATGCCGCCCACGCACTGGTTTCGACTTCGCGCTTGTAGCGGTCCTTCACCGTCGGGCTCGAGTCCCGCGGCCAGATCAGCTCGAGCTCGGGCTCGGCGATGCGCGCCAGCGCGTCCATCATGTCATCGTGCAGGCCGACCGGAAAGCTCACGTACTCCTGCTCGATGAAGTCCTGCACCAGGTCGCGCACGACGTGCTCGTAGTCGCCATAGTTGTGGGTGATCGGCAGGTAGAAGCGGCCCTGCTCGAATAGCGGCAGCAGCCGGCGCACGCGATCGTTCTTCGGCGCCCGGCCGGCCACCGGGGTGATATCGAACCGGTAATTCTCCGCCTCCTGGCAGGCCTTGATATGGGCGATGTCGGCCATCAGCCCGTACGACTCGTAGCGAACCTCCATTGGGCGCCACTTGCGGTGCAGGCGCATGATCGCCGCGGCGCGCTCGGTCAGGTTCAGCCGGTCTCTGATGATGTCGAGCGCGTAGTAGTTGCGATCGGCGGCCAGCCCGATGACCCAGATGCTGGTGTAGTCAGAGCTCCGGCGCTTGCTGTTCGCCGCGTCGCAGAGTAGGTACTTGTTCATCCCCTCGCCCGAGCGGTTCTCGAAGTGCTTCAGCCACTCGCGGCGGAATGACTGGGTGGCGTCGTGCAGCGGGTCCTGCATAATTTGGCACGCGAAAGTATAGGGCCCGAGATCTTTGCGCTTCTCCTTGAGCTGCTCCACGGTCCAGATCGCCGGCACACCGTCCAGGGTGCCGTCGTCGGTGGCCAGCCGCACGCGTTGGGTGGCGGTGCCGCGCTGCAGGATGGTCTGGTAACTGTCCGCGGCGTGGTACCTGGTACCCACGAACCGCCGGCGGCCGTGCTCGGTACCCAGGTTGTACGACAGCTCGAGCATCTCGGTCGTTTTCTGCATCATCTCCGGCGAGGTGACCGAGCTCTGGGTGACGACGTCGTCGTAGACCATGATGGAGTAGTGTTTCCCCGTCGGCTGCCCATCGACCAGGCCGTGCGCCTCGAGCGTGCTCTCCTTCGGGTTGCCGCGGCGCCTGAGCACTAGCCCATCGTCCTCGCTCCACTTCGGCGCCTGGCGCGCGGGGTCGTGCCAGATGATGTCCGGGAACAGACCGCGCAGGCAGGCGTTGGTCTCCAGCTCTCTCTTGAGCTGCCTAAGGAAGCCCTTGGCGATCGGCCGGGTATGAGAGAACAGCCCGACGGTGACCTCAGGATCGTTGAGGATGTCCTGCAGCGTCAGCGCCAGGGTGATGATCGAGCTCTTGTAGTGGCCTCTGCTCCAGAGGTCCAGGCGATCGTTCGGATCCGCCTGCACTTCCCGACACCGATCCAGGATCCACTGGTGTTCCGCATCCGGTCGGTTCAGCGCGTACCGTAGCAGGTAGTACAGATCGTTCAGACACAGGTATCTGATGGCCTGGGCCTGCTCTACCGAGGATAGCGCCAGCAAGGAACGCTGCAGCGTCGAATACTGCTCCAGGGTGGTTGGTAGTGGGCTCATTGATAGCGCCCTTTGCGATCACGTTGCCGACTTCGGCTATGAGCCGCAGGTAGCCGTGGGGGTCTTTGCGTGCCAGCTGGCGGAAGCTCTGCTTGCCGGCTTTCCTCCAGTCCGCTAGGGCGTCCTGCAGGAAGTCGTTCTCGATCAGCTGGCGGGCACCAGGGGGTCTGCCAGCTGGGTTGCCCGACTGGCCCGGTTGCCAGGGGGTCAGGTTCGCCATCCCAGTGCTGGCCCACTGTTTTTTCAGTGGTTGTTTCGCCGCGCTCACGCTCGAGTTGCTCCTGTTCGGAGGTGATCCAGAGTAGCAGGTCGACGGGGATGCAAGCTGTTGAATACATTCACATTACTGCTCGACGTTGTGGACCAGCAGGTTGGGGAATTCTGGATCCGGCTCGGGGTGGCACCAGCACTCGGCGGACAGCTCGTGCTCGCGGCCGACCAGGGGTACGACATGGACTTCCTCGGCATCCATGGCCGGATAGTGTGCGCCTACCAGGCGCTGTGCGTCAACGCACATTGGGCACTACATCTTGCGATATTCCATTAGTGTAGATATGTGTATATCGATATAGCTAATGACCAGTAGACTGATGTACGGTATACACCGATAATTCAGTCATCGCATCACAACACACCGGAGAAACAGAATGATCGACCGTAGCAAAGTAGCCCAGGCCCTCGCCAAGGCGATCGCCTACAAGCTGTGCGGCAAGGACGACCAGGCCGCCGAATGGGGCCGCCAGTTGGTCCGCCTGCTGGAACTCGCCGACATCCTCAAGGAGCCATGAAATGAACAGCCATATCGTTTTCGTACACGTCCCCAAGGCCCGCGACGGTTTCGGGGTCGACGCCTGCGGCGAAGCCGTAGAGCGGGAGACCAAAAAGATCGCCGGCGTCGGCCGCGAGCTGCCGAAGGGCATGTTTGCCAGCTACCAGGTCACGCGCTGGGTCGACAGCAAGGGCGGCCAGCGCGACAGCGTCTCGGGCGTGCTCCAGGCGCGCGCGGCGGGCGGGCGGCGCTACTTCCACGACAGCTCGGAGAGCGCAGCCCAGCTCCGGCTGATCAAGTGGTCGAACCGCATCCTGCGCGAGATCGCCAAGGAGCAGGCCGAGCTTGAAGCCATCAAGGCCAAGATCGCCAGCTTCAAGCCAGCCAACTGCCGGGGCCATGAGCCTGCCGGGGGCCTGGGCTGGACCGTGTACTGCAACGGCCGTTGCGCCAACTAGAACCCAGGAGGGAGTGGCCCACCACTCCCCCTGCGCTCTGCGCGTTCACTGGGAGTACCGACATGGCAGCACAACGCTACACCTTCAAGAACCAGACGTTCAAGCGTTTCTACGACAGCGAACCGAGGTCCGGCACCGTGGTTCTCGATATCGACTGGCAAGAGATCGTCGATGCGCTGGGGACCAAGGCAGCCTGGAACAAAAGCGGCAAAAGCAAGCTGGCGCTGGGCATCAAGGCGAAATTCATCGGAGACAAGAAATGAGAGCCCAGTTCGTCGTCTGCAACAAGCGCATCACAGGCGCCGCGGCCTGCCCACAGTGCAATGGCAGCGGCTATCGCTGGTTCGACGTGTTCGCTGTCCCCCGCCGGCCGCCGATCGCCACCGACGCCGTGCGCTGCTGGTCCTGCAACGGCTCCGGCCGGAGGGCAGCATGAGCAACTCCGCCGAGAAATACCAGCTGCTGGGCGACATCCACAACATCAAGGT
>Ga0307503_10000121_pt1 | contig 39676 bp, 49 predicted proteins | sample 17_S_MG_FD_194514 | JGI IMG/M metagenome (GOLD analysis project Ga0307503, IMG submission 194514) | Soil microbial communities from Populus trichocarpa stands in riparian zone in the Pacific Northwest, United States - 17_S | ecosystem: Environmental > Terrestrial > Soil > Riparian zone > Trees... | reverse complement strand
CCCCGACCCCGACGCCCTCACTATCTCGCCGCCGAAGTAGGTCCTGTTTAGCCGGCCTCGGCGAGGCGCTGAGCTACGAAGTCCCAGTTGACGACGTTCCAGAAGGCGTCGATGTAGTCGGGGCGCTTGTTCTGGTACTTGAGGTAGTAGGCGTGCTCCCAGACGTCGCAGCCGAGCAGCGGCACGCTGCCGTCGGAGACCGGCGAGTCCTGGTTCGGGGTGGAGACGACGGCGAGCCCGGAGCTGTCCTTGACCAGCCAGGCCCAACCGGAGCCGAAGCGGGCGATGCCGGCGGCCTTGAACTCGTCCTTGAAGGAGTCGAGGGAGCCGAAGGTGTCGGCGATCGCCGCGCCCAGGTCGCCGCCCGGCTCGCCGCCACCGTCGGGGCTCAACATCTGCCAGAAGAGCGAGTGGTTGTAGTGGCCGCCGGCGTTGTTACGGACGGGGCCCTGCTTGTCGCCGGGCAGGCTGGAGAGGCTGCGCAGCACGTCCTCGACCTCGCGGTCGGCCCACTCGGTCCCCTCGAGGGCGGCGTTGGCCTTATCCACGTAGGCCTGGTGGTGCTTGTCGTGATGCACGCGCATCGTCGCCTCATCGATATGGGGCTCGAGCGCGTCGTATGCGTAAGGAAGGTCGGGAACCGAAAAGGCCATCTGGCGTCTCCTCTGATCGGACTGGTCGATTGCAAAAAGCTCGGATCGGAGCCTAGCGCGAGAGGGGCACCGCTCGGGCTCTGTCGGTGCCGGGCGGCGGCCCCTCGCAGCGCTTAAAGAGCAGCGCGCGGCACGGTGTCGGCGTCGCCGCCGGTCCATTCGTTGAACGCGTACCAGGCGGGCTTCGCTTCACGGGCTTCGGTGAGCAGGCCGGCGGAGTCGCAGAACTGACAGGCGTTGGAGAGATCGACCCACGAGAACCACCAGACGCCGCCGACATGCCAGCGCAGCCGGTTGGCGGCGAGCATGGCGAAGGCACGGTCGAGTTCGCGCGCCTGACCGAGGGGCCCGCGCTCCCAGCGCGACTCGAAGCTGTCGGAACCCCAGCCCAGCTCGGTCACGTACAGCGGCGTCTCGGCATCGTTGTGGGCCTTCATGATCCGGCGCAGATTTTCGATCTGCGACCACATCGCGCCGGCCTGAGCGACGTATGGATGAAGCGCGACGCCGTCGAAGAAGGGCCTGACACGTCGCGCCCGGTACAGGCGCGAGAGGAAGTCCCCCGACGCCACGTTGGGGGGAACCTGCAGGGGCCGGCCGAAGAAGCCGCCGACGATCACCTTCGAGCCCGGATCGGCACGGTGCAGAACGCGCCCGGAAATACGGATCAGCTCGGCGAAGCGCACGGGATTGGGCCGGTGGGAGAAGGTGACGATGTTCTCCTCGTTCCAGATCTCCCACTTGCGGATCGGCAGGCGCGGCAGATCGGGGTTTTCTTCCCAGAATTCGCCCCCAGGCCCATAGCGACCAACGGCTTCACGCAGGAAGCTGGTCCAGGCATAGCGCTGCCAGGCGCTTTCGACCGGTTCGGCGCTGGGATACGGCGATACCCATTCGGGCGTTCCCCAGAGAAAGGGAAAGACCCTCATCTCGTGCTGAGCGGCTCGCGTAACCTGGGCGTCGAACGAGGCCCATTCCGGTTCTTCGAGATTGGCGACATCCGACTCGATCGAGGCCCAAGACATCGGCAGCCGCACGCTTTCGATCCCCGCCAGCTGCATCAGCTCATCGTCGGATTCTTTGGTGGCCCCCTGCGGCGAGATCCCGATAAATCCCCGCGGCACGGCCGGCGACGCGGCGGCAGCCGGCACCGGCGCCAATAGCGCAGTGGTCAGGAGAACGAGTAGAGATCGACGCATCTGTCCCCAAGAGTGACCCCTCTCGCGGACAAAAGTCGCGCCCATCTGGAAGCCCAGGGCGATTCATCGACCCAACCGCCCGTGGCTTTCGCCGCTCAGTCGCCGACGATCGGCAGACTGACCGTCAGATTGGAGACCTGCACGGTAAAGGCGAGATCATTGCTGGGACGCAGGTAGGGAGCATCGCTGCCGAGCAGCACGAGCTTCACCGTATGCCCGGCAGCAAACGCGTAGCCGTTTCCGTGCAGTTGGAAGGTGATCTGGCCGCTCTGGTTGGCAGTAAGGCGGTAAGCGCCACGCGTGATCAGGCGCTCGCTCCCATCCGGGGCGACGTCGAAGAGCATCGAGTCGAGCTCGCCGAATTCGCCAACCGTCTGGATCGTTGCCGTGACGGTCGGCAATCCGAGCATCGTGAAGCCAGTGCCGGCCGGCTGCAAATAGCTGGCCGTTCCGATCGCGGGTGCCGGCGCAACCGTCTTGCAGTCGTCGGTAGTCCCGCCGATCGGGTCGAATTGGGCGCTCGTGACCGGATCTCCGCTTGCCGTCACCAGCTGAGCACTCGCCGAGCCGAAGGAGACAGCGCCGGTGTGCAGCGTGCCGTAGCTCGGCGCGCTGTAAGGACCGCCATCGGGCTCGGTTGCAGGGCAAGTTTGCGTGTAGGCCGTCACTGACCCGGCCGCCGGGCCGCCGTGTCCGCCGCGCAGGTAGCGGTCGAAGAAGGTGGCGCCCTGTTCGTTGAATGCGTCGTTCACGGTCGGCTTATTCGATCCGCGACTGTGGCCGAGGTCGCCGAACTGGAGACTTACGGGGCTATTGCCGCTTGCCTGGTTGTAGATGCGGATCGCCTGCTCCGGTGGGAAAAGGTCGTCGGTCCAGCCGTTCTCGATCAGCAGCGGTGCCGGGGTGCCGGGCAGGCCATAGGCCTGATGGTGAGCGTAGATCTCGGCCAGCCGTTCTTCGGCAAGCGGGCTGGGCGGCTCTCCGGCGTTGACGAGCGCGAAGTCAGCAGTCAGATCAGCGTCGGGATTCGTGCACGGGGCGCTCGCCGGCGCGTCTCCGCAGTAATAGCCGGTCGTCTTCCCAAGGGCGAACAAGCCGGCGACGTAGCTGGATATCGGGATTCCCACAGGTTCGAGGCCTTGCCCCGGCGGAGCCACCTGCGTGTCGAGGAAGCGCCCGTTGGGGAGCAGCGCATCGACCAGGTCCGACCAGGGCCAGCGCGGCCACGCCGCGGCTATCGAGAGCGACTTTCCCTTGGGGCTTGTCCAGGGAGCGAAGCTCCCGTCCGGCTTGCGAATGCGGTTACGGAGGTAGGCGAGCTCCATGCTCTGACCGCCGCCGTAGGAGATTCCGGTGACGCCGAGCGCGCGGGGCTTGGCGAAGCCTGCGTCAACGAGCAAACCGAGCAGGTACTGAGTATCGCGGGCCTCGTAGCGGGTGTCGGCGAGGCGGATGTAGCCCTGGCCACATGGGCCCGAGTGGAAGCCGGCCGGGCCACCGCCGCAGGAATGACCGAACCCGCGGGCGGTGTAGTTGACCACCGCATAGCCTTGGCGAGCGAAGTAGTCGTTGTTGTAGTGGAACGTGACAGAGCGGTCCCCCGCGGGGTCGGTCGACTCGAAGTCGGTCTTTTCGCCGCCATAGCCATGCAACATGACGATGGTCGGGTAAGGGCCGGCGGTCGCGGCGGGCGGCAGGGTGACGTCGACATCGAGCGGTACACCGTCGAAGGAGGGCACCCCGTCGAGAGTCTGCCCGGCAGAGCCGTCCGTGGTCGGGCAGAAGCGGACGCCATCGGCCTGCGCCGTGCACACGTGACCGAAAGGCGTCTTGGCCACGGCCACCGGGGACGAGGCGACCAACCCGACGATCGACACTCCGACAAAGATCAGCAAGCGACGCATCGCGGTAAATATACCTAAAAGTAGGTAGTGTTGCTCATCGGCCTAACTGGGCGGTATTTGAACCACGATGCAGCTACCGATATCCGGGCGCTGTATGACGAGGTGGCTACTCGTCCTCCGGCGCCCTGAACCCGACCGGGCGCTTCGGCCGGGCGGGTGGGGAGATCAGCTGCCGTAGCGTCTTGAAGATCTGGTGCAGTTGCTCGTCATGCCCACCCAACTCCCGCTCGATCTCTTCAAGCCTCTTCTCAATCGCGGCGTAGGAGCTCGCAACCCGGCGAAGCTCGACAAAAACCCGCATGATCTCGATGTTCACCGCAATCGCTCGGTCACTGCGAAGGACGCCGGAGAGCATCGCCACTCCCTGCTCTGTAAAGACGTACGGCGCATAACGGCGCCCACCCCGGCCCTCGTTTGAGATCACAATTTGTGATCTCAAAGCTTCCGCCTCGGCGCTTGTGAGCTGAAACATGAAGTCTTCGGGGAAGCGCTTTGCGTTGCGCTTGACCTGCTGAACAAGCACTCTGGTCTCTACGCCATAGAGATCCGCGAGATCTTCGTCGAGCGTTACCTGGCGTCCGCGGACAACCAAGATTCGCTTCTCTATCGCCGGAGTCGCGATCAGCTCTAGTGGAGCAGTCTTCTCCGTCACGGGGACCATCTTGCAAGGATGCCAAGCGGGCCGGATGCTTTTGTCTGCGCAATCGGACTAACTGCGGCTGTGGAGTCTCCCGCCGATCCTGAGCTTCCGGCTCGGGCCCGGCCCGTGAAACCGTCACCCAAAACGCCTCTTCTTCTGGCGGTGGTTCAAATGAGGGTCTTCTCATCGGGGCGCCCGGATTTGAACCGGGGACCTCACCGACCCGAACGGTGCGCGCTACCAGGCTGCGCCACGCCCCGAGAGGGGGCGATTATCCCAGAACGGAGCCGACGATCACTGGACCGCTTCGATCGCGGCTTCGATCTGGCGCAGGCTGGGGCCGTCCTGGAGGGTGCGGGTGCCCCCCGGGCCGCTGACGATCGCGGCCTGGCGGGTTCGGATGCTGAGGCCGGTTCCGAGTTCTTCGTAGCCGTCCAGCTTTCGGCTGATCGCGCCGTCTGCGCCGCCTTCGTCTTCGAGGTATTCCAGCCATTCGGGCTCGTTCAGTTCCTCGATCCCCCCGGCCACCGAGTCGAGGAAGCGCTGGTCGATCCCGAAGCGTTTCGCTTCGTCCTGGTTGCGGAAGAAGAGGTAGGTGTACTGCCAGCCGTAACCCTGCTGCGCCGCCGCCTCGGCGCCGTAGAAGCCGAGCTCCTGCGGGCTTTCGCTGACCGAGTAATGGCGGTAGAGCAGCTGCACGTCTCCGGGCCGGGCGTACTTTTCGACCAGGCCGGGGATCGTCCCGAGGAAGTCTTCGCGGCAGCTCGAGCACTGCAGGTCGTTGAAGACCTGGATCGAGACCGGCGCGTCGGAGGAGCCGAGCCGGTCGCCTTCCTGCGGCACCCCCCCGAAGATTTCCTGGGCGTCGGCGATGCCGGCGATGCGCACGACGCTGCGCCCGGCCTTCTGCGTGGCGATGCCGACCAGCGCATAGCCAAGCGCAAGGACCACCAGCGAGAGGACGAGGACGATCCAGACCCGCCCTCGCCGCGGAATCGGCACGTCGGTGGGCTCGGCTCGGTTCTCAGCGGCAACGGGCACCGGGCCATTATCGCGACTCGGAGTCCCGGCCGATCCTCGCAACGTGCGCCGGATTCGTTTGACACGTCCGCCTCTAGGGGTAAATATCCATCTACCCGATTTCAACGATCAAGGGAGGTCCGCCGTGGCCAATCACCTCACCCCGTCAGAGCTTGCCGAGGAGCTTCACATGAAGCGGCAGGAGGTGATCGGCAAATGCGTGGAGATGGGCATCCCGATCTTCCACGGCCGCATCGACAAGACCCTCTTCCAGACCTCGATGCGCAACATCCCGCGCCAGCCACAGCGACACGAAGCCCGCGCTGGCTAGCTCTTTAACTAGACTCACCCCCGCATGGAGCGGGGAACCAAATCGGCCACGCTGGCGGATCTGCTTCCGCTCTCGGCCAAGGTCTACGGCGACGCCCCCGCGGTCTGCTTCAAGCAGGGCAACGAGTGGGTCAAGCGCAGTTTCGACGACGTGCTGGAGACCGTCCGCCCGCTCTCGCTGGGCCTGATCGACCTCGGCGTCGCCAAGGGCGACAAGGTCTCGATCCTTGCCAACACCCGGCCCGAGTGGACCTACGTCGACTTCGCCGCGCTCTCTGCCGGGGCCGTGGTCGTGCCGATCTACCAGACCAACTCGCCGGAGGAGTGCCAGTACGTGCTGGAGAACTCCGATGCCAAGGTCGTCATCGTCGAGGACGACGAGCAGATGGAGAAGATCCGCGCCGTGCGCGACCGCTTGCCGATGCTGGAACACGTCGTGCGGATGACCGGCTCCAGCGACGACGCGATCTCGCTCGAGGCCCTGGCCGCCCGAGGCGCATCCGGCGATGTTGCCGCGTGGGAAGCGCGCTGGAAGTCGGTAACGCCAGAGGACGTCTGCACCTTCATCTACACGTCCGGGACCACCGGCCCGCCCAAGGGCTGCATCATCAGCCACGGCAACTACCGGGCGATGCTCGACATGGTCAACGACACCAGCGTCATCGAGCCCGAAGACGTCACCTACCTCTACCTCCCCCTCGCCCACTCCTTCGCCCTGCTGATCCAGCTCGGCAGCTTCGACCTCGGCGCCACTCTCGCCTACTGGGAGGGCGATCCGCTGAAGATCCTTCCCAACCTGGCGGAGCTGAAGCCGACCTACTTCCCCTCGGTGCCGCGCATCTTCGAGAAGATCTACACCGCCGCGACCAGCGGCATCGAGAAAGTCGGCGGGCTCAAGAAGGCGATCTTCAACTGGGCGATCGGGGTCGGAGAGACGATGCGCGCCACCGAACGGGCCGGGCGCAAGCCGGGCTTCCTCCTGCGCAAGCGCTACGAGTTCGCCGACGAGAAGGTCCTTTCCAAGATCCGCGGGCTCTTCGGCGGCAAACTGCGGCTCGCCGTCTCCGGCGCCGCCCCGATCAGCCCTGAGATCCTGCGCTTCTTCGACGCCGCCGGCGTGCTCGTGCTGGAGGGCTGGGGGATGACCGAGACCTCGACCGCGGCGACCATCTCCACTCCCGACGACTTCAAGGTAGGCACGATCGGCAAGCCGTTCCCGGGCTGCGAGATACGGATCGCCGAGGACGGCGAGATCCTGGTCAAGGGCCCCAACGTCTTCCAGGGCTACTACAAGAACGAGGAGGCGACCCGCGAGGCGATCGTCGACGGCTGGCTGCACACCGGCGACATCGGCGAGATCGACGGGGACGGCTTCATCAAGATCACCGGCCGCAAGAAGGACATCATCATCACCGCCGGCGGCAAGAACATCACCCCTGCCAACCTCGAGAACGAGATCAAGCAGCACCCGCTGGTCTCCCAGTGCGTCGTCGTCGGCGATCGCAAGCCCTACCTCGTCGCCCTCGTCACCCTCGACCCCGAAGAGGCCGTGGCCTACGCCAAGGAGCACGGCCTGCCCGAGGACCTCGAGCAACTGGCGACGAACCCCGAGATCGTCGCAGCCCTCGAAGCCCACCGCGAGAAGATCAACGAGAAGTTCGCCCGGGTCGAGCAAGTCAAGAAGCTCGCGATTCTCCCCCACGACCTATCGCAGGAAAGCGGCGAGCTGACACCCACGCTGAAGGTCAAGCGCGCGGTCGTCGTCGGCAAGCACGAGCGCGAGATCGAGCAGCTCTACACAGGCTGAGACCGCAGAGGCGCGGTCCAGCGCCCTCTTGGGCTTAGGACGCCTCGCCGGACTGGCGCAGCAACGCCGAAGTGGTCTGCTCGAGCACGCGGCGCCACGCCGAGCTCTGCTCCGGCTCCTCTTCGGCGGCGCTCTCGACCACCCGGCTGACGCGGCGCTCGGAGATCTCGAGCCCATGGCGGTCGGCGATCTCCTTGTAGCGGTCGTAATCCTTGGCCAGGGTCGCGGTGACCGATTCGAAGCCGTGGCGGGCGATCTTCAGCCGCCGCGAGTAGTCCATGATCGGCGTGCCGAACATCAGCTCGTCGTTGGGCTCGGGCTCGACCAGGATGATGTCGACGCCGGGATACTTCTCCTCCCAGCGGGAGACGGCCTCGTGCAAGCGGGCATGGGCGATCAGGCGGAAGGTCTGGTTGGCGATCGCCGGCAGGCCCATGTCGGAGACGCGTCGCACCCGCGTCCCGAAGACCGTCGGGATCGTCTTCTCGAAATCGTTGACGAAGGGGACGAGCGGGTTGACGACGACGATGAACTTGGCGCCGTTCTCGACCGCGATGTCGACGTTGGTGGTCGAGCGGATGCCGCCGTCGACCAGCTGTCGACCCTTCAGGTCGACCGGCTTGTAGACGATCGGCAGCGCGGTCGAGCACTGGATCGCCTTCGATATCGGCACGTCGTTCCAGCCCTCTTCGCCGAAGACGACCCGCTCGCAGGTATCGAGGTCGGTGGCGGTCAGGTAAAGCTCCTTGTCGAGCAGGCGGAAATCGTCGATCCGGCCCTCTTCGGAGAGCGCACCCTCGACGTACTTGGCGATCCCGCCGTTGGAGTAGAAGCCGGTCGGCAGCGCCTCGGCAAGTCCGACGCCGATGTCGATCGCCGAGAAATCGCCCATCCGCGCCAGGCTGCGAGCCAGCTCCAGCGTTCGCAGGGGCAATGCGGCCGCCTTCTGCACGAAACCCAGATAGTTGGGCTTGAGCGCCGTGCCGAGGTTAAGGTCCTCCAGATCCGAGGGAATGCGCCGATTGATCACCTGCATCATTTCGTCGGGCGTTACGCCGTTGGCCAGCATCCCGGCGACAAAGGATCCGGCGCTGGTGCCGACGTAGACGTCGAAGTTGTTGATCGTGCTGTTGACCGCCAGCAGATCGAGGGCGCGCAGGGCGCCGATCTCGTAGACGCCGCCGGTGAAGCCGCCGCCGCCGAGGACGAGAGCGGTCTTCGATGGGCGTTTGCGGCCGCGGCGCCTTCGCGGTTGCGACTCTATATCCACAACTTTGCCCATAAACATGCATTATCCCACTCAGTGAGGCGACCCCCGGCACCCTTTGCCGCGATTTGCGCGTTGCTTGCGTTGGTCCTGGCCTCGGCAGCTGCGCAGGCAGCAGCGGCTAGGCCGCTCTGCACAAACCTGGCTTCGCGCCTGGTACGTGGTGGAGGCGACGCCAGCGGCATCTACGTCGTCGATGGCGAAACGGGCGCGCCGGTGTGCGCCAGGGCCGCGAAGCGCCAGCGGCCGCTGGCCTCGAACATGAAGCTGTTCACGACGTCGACGGCGCTTTCCCGACTCGGCCCGCACTCGCGGATCGCGACCACGGTGCGCAGCGACGGCCCGGTCGACCGCAACGGCGTTCTCCACGGCAGCCTCTATCTCGTCGGCGGCGGGGATCCGGCGCTCGGCACTCCCGCCTTCTACAAGAGCTATCTCGGCGGCCTGGGCACCAACATCTTCCTGCTCAAGAGCCAAATCCGCGAACAAGGCATCGAAGCCATCACCGGACGCCTCTATGCCGACGACAGCATCTTCGACCGGCTGCGCGGTGTAGCGGACTCCGGCTACGCGACCAGCTCCTACATCGGCCCCCTCTCCGGGCTCTCGTTCGACTCCGGCTTCAACGGCTCGAGCACGAGCGGCTTCTCTGCCGACCCCGCCAAGACCGCGGCCTCGACCCTGGCGCAAGCCCTGCGCGGGGCGGGCGTTCGGGTCCCAGCCAAGGTTGCCCTGGGCACCGCGCCAAAAAGCAGCGCCGAGATAGCCAAGGTCGAATCGCCGCCGCTGACCGAGATCGTCAACACCACCGACGTCTACTCCGACAACTTCTTCGCCGAGATGCTGCTCAAGCTTCTGGGAGCCCGCTTCGGCGGAACGGGCACGACGGCGGCGGGCGCCACGGTGGTCGAGCGCTTCGCCCGCGCCCACGGCTCCGGCGTGCATGCCGTCGACGGCTCCGGCTTGACTCGCTCCAACCGTTCCTCGCCGACGCAGGTCGTTGGGCTGCTCAAGACGATGTGGCACACGCCGGCGGGCGAAGAACTGATCCAGGACATGGCCCTGGCCGGCCACGAGGGCACGGTCGCGGACCGCATGCACGGCACCGCCGCCTACGGCCGCTGCCGCACCAAGACCGGCACCCTGACCGGCGTCAGCAACCTCTCCGGCTACTGCTTCAACCGCGACGGCAAGGTGATGATCTTCTCGATCCTGATGGGAAGCGTCCGCGACCTCAGCCTCGCCCACCTGGAGCAAGACCTGATCGCCGCCGAAATCGCGTCTTACTGACGCCTTTCTGCCTTCCGTTTCCTCTCCCGACCTTCTAGGAACATGGCAACCCCCAGACCGGTGAACAACCCGACCATCGCAACAGTCTGCATCGCAACCTCGTTCGAGCCATGGAAGGCCAGGACCCCAGCCACCATGATCGAGATCGATACGGCCAGTCCGACCCTTATGTAACGAGCCAGATCCATCATCAACCCTTCCGCAGACAAATCATTTCGCCCCAGCGTAGCGCAGGACCAGGTCGACGACCGCCGCGGCGATGCCGAGTCCGCCACCGACGACACCGCCAATCGCGGCTGCATCCTCAATTTCGCCCCTTGACCACCCCATCGTGAGCCGCACGACCCCGACGGTCGCACCGCCAACGACGACGCCGGCCCCGATTGCCGTCGCGCCGGCCTCCAGCAGGGCTGTCAGCGGTCCGATTTGAGCCAGCACCATGCGACCGACCCTGACAGCAACCGATTCACGCGTGGCGCGCAGAATGTGCCGCAAATGCAAATTTGCGCTCCGTGACGTCAGGGCGGGGCACCACCCGAACTGGCGGATACTCAAAATGCCGGTCTCATTAGACCGGCATTTGTCAGAGCGGGTGGTGCCCCGCCCTGACGCCTAGAATCGCTCCTGTGCGAGTTCTACTGACCAACGACGACGGGATCACCGCCCCCGGCCTACAGGCCGCTCGCCGGGCATTGCGCGAGATCGACGGGGTCGAGGTCGACGTGATCGCCCCCGACTCGAACCGCAGCGCCACCGCGCGCAGCATCACCACCCGCTCACCGCTGACCGTCGAGGAGGTCGAGTTCGGCGACGGCGACAAGGGCTTCGCCACCGACGGCACCCCGGTCGACTGCGTCCGCTTCGCCGAGCTGGGCCTGGTCGGCCACCGGCCCGACCTGATCGTCTCCGGGATCAACCACGGCGCCAACCTCGGCGACGACATCACCTACTCGGGCACGGTCGCCGCCGCGTTCGAGGGGATAGTGCTCGGCATCCCCGCGGTCGCCGTGTCGCAACAGTCCTCGGGCGGCGGCATGGGCTACGTCAGCGGACGCTTCGACTTCGGCGCTGTGGCTCCCTTCACAGCCGAGTTGGTGCGGCGGCTGATCGACCAACCGATGCCCGAGGCGACCCTGATCAACGTCAACTGCCCCGCCGGAGAACCGAAGGGAATCGAAGTAACCAAGCTCGGCAAGCGCATCTACAACGACGAGCTGAAAATGATCGGCGAGAAAGACGGCCGCCGCCACTACGAGATCTACGGCTGGCAGCCTGGCTACGAGGAGATCGAGGGGACCGACCTCTACGCGGTCGCCCAGGGTCAGATCTCCGTAACGCCGATCCACTTCGACCTCACCGACCATGGCGGGCTGGAGCGCTTGCGGGGCTGGGGCTTCGAGGAGATGCTGGCAGCGAGCGCACCCACCTCGGTGTGAGCGCCGCCGGGCCCGAGCAGCGCGCCGCCGAATTGCGGCAGGAGCTGGCGGAGCACAACCGCCGCTACTACGTGCTCGACGACCCGATCGTCGATGACGACGAATACGACGCGCTGTTGGACGAGCTGCGCGCGATCGAGGCCGACCACCCCGAGCTGCGCACCCCCGACTCCCCCACCCAACGCGTCGGTGCGCCCCCGCTGGACCGCTTCGAGCAGGTCGAGCACGCCGAGGCAATGCTCTCTCTCGCCAACGCCCGCAACGAGGAGGAGCTGCGGGCCTGGGAGACGCGCATCCGCAACCACCTCAAGCGGCTCGACATCGCCGCCGCCGAGTTCAGCTACACGAGCGAGCCGAAGATCGACGGCCTGGCGATCTCGCTCACCTACGAGAACGGCCTGCTCGTCCGCGGCGCGACCCGCGGGGACGGGCGGATCGGCGAGGACGTCACTCAAAACCTGCGCACGATCGGCGCCATACCTCTGAGCATCGACGACGCTCCGCCGCTGATCGAAGTTCGCGGCGAGGTCTACCTGCCGATCGTCGACTTCAAGGCGTTGAACGAGCGGCGCGCGGAGGCGGGAGAGCCGGCCTTTGCCAACCCTCGCAACTCCGCCGCCGGCTCGATCCGCCAGCTAGACCCGGCGCTGGCCGCCGAACGGCCGCTCTCGATTTGGACCTACGGCATCGGCGCCGCCAGCGGGCTCGACCTCGCGACGCACAGCGATGAGGTCACCTGGTTGCGGGAGCGGGGCTTCAGGGTCAACCCCGACACCGGCCACCATCTCGACGTCGAGTCGGTGGTCGAGCGTTGCCACTGGTGGGAAGAGCACCGCGACCGGCTCGACTACGAGATCGACGGCGTCGTCGTCAAGGTCGACGAGCGCGGCCTCTGGCGCGAGCTGGGGGTCGTCGGCCGCGAGCCGCGCTGGGCGATCGCCTGGAAGTTCCCACCGACGACGGCAACGACGAAAATGCTCGATGTCGTTTGGAATGTCGGCCGCACCGGCCACCTCGTCCCCTTCGCGATGCTGGAGCCGGTGCACGTGGGTGGCGTCACCGTCTCCACCGCCACCCTGCACAACGAGGAGGATCTGGCGCGCAAGGACGTGCGGCCCGGAGACGAGGTCGTGGTGATGCGGGCCGGCGACGTGATCCCGCAGGTCGTCGCCCCGCTGATCCAGCGCCAGGAGAAGGGCAAGCGGCGGGCGGCGAAACCCAAGCCTCCGGCCAGATGCCCGGCCTGCGACACGCCCACGATCAAGCCCGAGGACTCGGTCTTCACGATCTGCCCGAACAGGGCAGGTTGCCCTGGGCAGTCCTTCCAGCACCTCAAGCACTTCGTCAGCAAAGGCGCGATGGACATCGACGGGCTGGGCGAGAAGCAGGCGATGCGCTTCCTGCAGGAAGGATTGATCGGCGATGTCGCCGACATTTACGAGCTGGACGAGGAGCAACTGGCGCCATTGGAGGGATTCGGCGAGATCTCCGCGCACAACCTGATCGCCGCTATCGATGCCTCCCGCTCACGTCCCTTCAAGACAGTGCTCTATGCGCTCGGCCTACCCGGCGTGGGCTACGTCACGGCAGAGGCGTTGGCTGGCCATTTCGCCTCGATATGGGACCTCCGAGATGCCGCCCCCGAGAAGATCGAGGAGGTGGAGGGAGTCGGCCCGATCATGGCGGTGCAAATTGCCGAGTCCCTAGCCGACGACCCGACCTGGAAGCTGGTTGAAAAGCTTGAGAAGAAGGGGCTCCGGCTGAAACAGGATCCCTCCGAACGCCGCGCCACGGGCGGGCCCCTCGAAGGCAAGACCCTGGTGCTGACCGGCGCCCTGCCGAAGCTGACCCGCGAGGAGGCGGCTGCCTTGATCAAGGCAGCCGGCGGCAAGGTGGTCAACTCCGTCTCGAAAAAAACCGACTACGTCGTAGCGGGCGAAAACCCAGGCTCGAAGCTGGCCAAAGCCGAGAAATACGAAACCACGATCCTCGACGAACCCGGCCTGCTGAGCTTGCTCGGCAAGTGACCACGGTCCGCCTCGACATCGAATACGACGGCTCAGGCTTCCGCGGCTGGGCGAAGCAGCCGGGACTGCGAACGGTGCAGGGAGAGCTTGAGAGCGCGTTGGCGACGGTGCTACGGGAGCCGATCGAGCTGACCGTGGCGGGGCGAACCGACACGGGCGTGCATGCCCTCGGCCAGGTCGCAAGCTTCGAGGCCGAGGCCGAGGTGCCGGGGGACCTGGCGCGGCGGCTGAACGGCGTCGGTCCCAACGACATCGCCGTCACCTCGGCGGTGGCTGCCGCGGAGGGCTTCGACGCCCGCCGCGACGCGACCTCCCGCACCTACCACTACCGCCTCCTGGCCCGCTTCTCCCCCAGCCCCTTCGAGCAGGGCCGGTCCCTCTGGTGGCCCCACAGGCTGGACCGCGACGCCCTCGACACCTGCGCCGCCGCTCTCCTCGGCACCCACGACTTCACCGCCTTCACCCCCACCCAGACCGACCACGTCCGCTTCGAGAGAGACGTCCTCGCCGCCACCTGGACAGCCGACGGCGACATAGTCAGCTTCCAAATCACAGCCGACGCCTTCATGCGAAACATGGTCCGAGTCCTAGTCGGCACCATGCTCGAAACCGCCTCAGGCCGCAGATCCGTCCCAAACTTCGAAGCTCTACTCAAAGGCGCACCCCGGTCCTCCGCCGGCGACACAGCCCCACCCCACGGCCTGTACCTCGAGTCGGTCTCGTACAACCCAAGCTGACTTACGAGAGCTGGCTAGCGTCGGGGGCGCGGGGCACCACCCGGGCTGGCGGATACTCAAAATGCCGGTCTAATTAGACCGGCATTTGTCAGACCGGGTGGTGCCCCGCGCCCCCGGTACCTAGACCAACTCGAGAAAGACCATCTCCGTGGAATCAGACTTCCGCGGGCCAAGCTTGACGATCCGGGTGTACCCCCCGGGCCGCTCGACATACCGCGGCGCAACCTCCTCAAACAGCTTGTGCACAATGAACTTGTCGTTGTGCAGCGTCGCCAGCGCCTGGCGACGGGCATGCAGCCCGCCCTTCTTGGCGAGCGTGATCAACTGCTCGACCTCGGGCTTGACCGCCTTGGCCTTCGCCTGGCTGGTCTTGATCCGCTCGTGATCGATCAGCTGCTTGCAGAGGTTCGAGAGCAGTGCCTCGCGATGCGCCGCGTTGCGACTCAGCTTGTTGCGCTTCTTGCGGTGACGCATCGCTTGCTCAGAGCCCCCGCTCAGTCTCCCTGAAGGTCGAGATTGCGGGAATGCAGCGTCTCGATGACTTCCTCGATCGATTTCTGCCCGAAGTTCGGGATCGCGTTCAGCTCCGAGCGCGTCTTGCGGACAAGGTCGCCGACCGTCTGCACGCCGGCACGCTTGAGGCAGTTATAGGAGCGGACACCCAGCTCGAGCTCCTCGATCAGAATCTCGTCGAGGCCATTGGCGCTTGCCACACCGTCCCCGATAGACCCCGGAATCGCATCGGGCGTGTGGTTCGCAACCGGTTCGCGAGCCGTCAGCTCCTCGACCCGGTCGGCGTCGGTGAAGATCGCCAGGCTCTTGATCAGGATCTCAGAGGCCTCGCGCAACGCGGCCCCCGGCTCGATCGAGCCATCGGTTTCGAGGTCGAGCGTCAGCTTGTCGAAGTCGGTGCGCTGGCCGACGCGCGCCGTCGCAACCGAGTAGGAGGCGCGGCGAATCGGCGAGAAGATCGAGTCGATCGGGATAACGCCGATCGGCTGCTCCTCCGTCTTGTTCTCTTCGGCCGGCGAGTAGCCGCGACCGCGGCCGATGGTCAGGTAGACCTCGAGCTTGGTTTTCTTCTCCAGCGTGGCGATCGGCGCGTTGGGGTTGAGGATCTCGACCCCCGAGGGCAGGTCGATGTCCTTCGCCTTGACTTCGCCGGGGCCGGTGGCCACCAGCGGGGCCTCCACCTCGTCGGCGTCGGTGTGCATGCGGACGACGAGATCCTTGAGGTTGAGGATGATGTCGGTGACATCCTCCTTCACGCCTTGCACGGTCGAGAACTCGTGCGCGACTCCCTCGATGCGGACGCTGGTGATCGCAGCGCCGCCCAGGGAGGAGAGCAGAACGCGGCGGAGGCTGTTGCCAAAGGTGTAGCCAAAGCCCTTGTCGAGGGGCTCGATTGTGAACGTGCCGCGGCGGTCGTCCAATTTCTCGGAGGTGATGCGAGGGACCTGGAAATCAGTGGTCATGTGTTCCTTGCGTATGCGTGTTCAGAAAAGGGGTCCGGTTACTTGGAGTACAGCTCGACGATCAGCTGCTCCTGCACCGGCGCCGAGATCTCCGCGCGCTCGGGGTAGCGCAGAACCTTGGCGGTAAGCGAGTCGTGGTCGGCCTGCAGCCAGGCCGGCACGGTGGAGACGAGCTCCGTCGCCTTGCGAATGGTGTCGCTGGCGGCCGAGCTCGACTTGATCGAGATGACGTCCTCGGGACGCACTTGGTAGGAGGGGATGTCGACGCGACGGCCGTTGATCAGCCAGTGTCCGTGGCGAATCAGCTGGCGGGCCTGGCGCCGTGAGGCGGCGAAGCCGAGCCGGACCAGCACGTTGTCGAAGCGCGACTCGAGCAGCCGCAGCAGGTTCTCGCCGGTGACGCCGTCCTGGCGCGAAGCCTTGTCGTAATAGGCCCGGAACTGTTTCTCCAGCACCTGGTAGTAGCGGCGGGTCTTCTGCTTCTCGCGCAGCTGCACGCGGTACTCGGACTGGCGCATGCGCCCGCGGCCGTGCTCGCCGGGCGGGTAGGAGCGGCGCTCGACCCCGCACTTGTCGGTGAAGCAGCGCTCGCCCTTGAGGAAGAGCTTCTGGCCCTCGCGGCGGCACTGCTTGCACTGCGGTGAGGTATCGCGAGCCATCAGACACGCCTCCGCTTCTTCGGGCGGCAGCCGTTGTGAGCCTGGGGCGAGACGTCCTTGACGGTGGTGACGTCGAGCCCGGCAGCCTGCAGGGAGCGGATCGCCGTCTCGCGGCCGGAGCCGGCGCCCTTGGCGAAGACCTCGACCTTCTCGAGGCCGTGCTCCATGCCCTTCTTGGCAGCGGCGTCGGCGGTCACCTGCGCGGCGAACGGCGTCGACTTGCGCGAGCCTTTGAACCCTGCCGACCCGGCCGACTCCCAGGCGATCACGTTGCCTTCGGTGTCGGTGAGGGTGACGATCGTGTTGTTGAAGGAAGTCTTGATGTGCGCCTGCCCGTAGGTGACGTTCTTCTTGACGCGGCGCCGTGAGCGCCCTTTGGCGGGTTTTTTCGCAGCTGCCACGGTCTCTCCCTATTTCGGTTGCGGCGCCTTGCGCTTGCCGGCGACGCTCATCCGGCGCGGGCCCTTGCGGCCGCGCGCGTTGGTCTTGGTCCGCTGCCCGCGGACGGGGAGGCCGCGACGATGGCGCAGGCCGCGGTAGGAGCCGATCTCCATCAGCCGTTTGACGTTCTGGGACTGCTCGCGCCGCAGGTCGCCCTCGACCTCGCGCTGCTCGACGGCCTCGCGCAGGCGCATCACCTCGTCCTCGGTCAGATCCTTCACCAGCGTGTTGGGATCGACTTTGGCCTCCTCGAGGATCTTCTGCGCGGTCGACCGCCCGATCCCGAAGATGTAGGTCAACCCGATTTCGGCACGCTTGCCGACCGGGACATTGACTCCTGCGATACGTGCCATCCCTGCCTCGCCCCTAGCCCTGGCGCTGCTTGTGGCGTGGGTTCTGGCAGATCACGAGAACCGCGCCGTGGCGGCGGATGATCTTGCACTTTTCGCACATCGGCTTTACAGAAGCTCTGACCTTCATCGCTCCGGGTCTCGTATCGACTACAGGACTCCTGCACATCCCAGGAGTTGGACGGCAGGCACGAACTTTCGGCCCAGTGGGCCGACCGAGAAAGATAGCAAGGAGCGTGCCTTGGGGCGGGGTGGGTTGGGAGGCGCGGGGGGCCCCCCACAAAAAACCCCGCGGGGGCCGCGCTTGAGTGTTTTGAGAGGGGTGCCCCGCGCCTCCTTCCCACACGCCCCGAAGACACAAAGAAAGCTTCGAATGCGGAGTGCCAGTTCCGGCCGACCCCAGCTACCGGGCGCGCTCTTGGACCCGGCGCGTGCCTGAAGCTGGGGCGTTCCGACCGGAGGCGCCTCGGTTGCGAAGCTTGGGAGCGGGACGGACGCTTGTTAGAGGAGCGCCGACGGCCCCTCCCAAAACACTCAAGCGCGGCTCCTGCCGCGCGTTTTGGGAGGGGCCGTCGGCGCTCCTCCCCACCAAACCCCTACCGCGGCAACCTTTGGGTCAGGGTCACCACCTGCTGGAAGGTCGGCCGGTTCTGGTAGGGGAAGGGGCCCAATTCCACGCCTGACGTCACCGTCGGCCGGTTCTGGTCGAAGCAGGCCGGTTGGGGGTCTGCGGCGCACTTGCCGTTGCCGCCGCCGTAGAGCTTCGCCGGCGTCACCTTCAGGGCTCGGCCGAGGCTTCGCTGTAGCGCCCTGCGGCAGCGGGCCTTTGAGCCTTTGCCGCAGTAGGCGCGACTGAAAGGCGCCTTCGGCCGGGGGCCGAACAGGTCGCGCAGGTCCTTTGAGACGTAGCCCCACCAGCCTTCCTCGAAATCGGGTTCGGTCGGGGAGGCGCCCGTGTAGGAGCCGAGCTTGAGCATCGCCTGCAGGCGTTCGAATGCCTTCTCGCCCAGCGACGGCTTGAACTCGGCTTCGACCAGCTTCGGCCACCACGCATCCATCAGCTCGATCGCCGGGGTTTCCTCGTCGACGCCGTCGCGATCGAGGTCGCGCCTGTGCGCGCCGGTCTTGTGCCAGGCGCTCAGGGTGGCGAGCGCTTTGCGCAGCGCGGACTGCTTCGGCTTGCCGATCGCTTTGAAGATCGTCGGCAGCAGCCGGTAGCCGCGCAGGTCCTGGCTCGCCGGTTCCTCCATCGCCTGGGCCAGCTGGACGATCGTCATCTTGCGATTGCCTTTCGTCGCCGCCCGCACCTTGTCGGAGATCATCTGCGAGCGCTGCATGGGCCCGTAGGCGTAGCGGTTGTCGGCGGCGGCCCATTCGGGTGCCTGCTTGTTGTTCCAGGAGACGAGGAAGGCGGGGTCGACGGCCTGGGGATGCTTGGCGAAGGGCAGGTATTCGGCGGTCTGGGTGGACGGCTTGAAGCCCTTCCAGTCGTACTGGCCCGTGCCCAGGATCGGGAAATCCGGCGAGGTGCCGCGAGCCCGCTGTGGCATCGCTCCCGACATCCCATAGGCGATGCGTTCGGAGTCGACATAGGCCCAGTTGAAGGTGAAGCCAATGTTGGAGACCGCCTTCTTGAAAGCGGAGACTCCGGTGAGGAACCCCGGTTCGTTCAGCTGCCCGAAGCCGACCACGGAGTCGGCCTCGTGGAAATAGGTGCTGCGCTGGTGGACGAAGGCCACCTTTCGAGCACCCACCTTGCCGCGGGCGAAGAGGATGCCGTGGACCGTCCGGTAGGCGGTCAGGGTCTGTGAGCCGGCTTCGGTCGAGTCGATCGCGTTAGGCGCCCAGCTCTCCGTCTTTTCCAGCTTTTCCATCGGCTTGCACTTGCCGCGGTAGAGGTAGTGGAAGTTGTCGCGACAGAGGACCTCGGCGAAGGTGTCGACGTTGTCGGAGCCGGCGCTGGTGGCGCTCCAGGCGTAGTCGCGTCCGTGACCGAGCTCGACGTAGAGGTTGACCCCGGCGAAGGAGGCGCCACGGGCGTCGATGCCGGGACCGTGCAGGTCCTCCTCCATCAAGATCTGGGGCACGAAGTAGCCGACCTGGGGCCCCATCACCGCGATCGGGTGGCCCGTCGCCGAGTGCTTGGCGGAGACCAGCTCCCAGTTGGATGCGTGCGCTCCTTCTGCGAGAGCCCGCTGGATCGCCGCGCCGAAACCACCGCTGCCGGTGGCGCCGCTCGAGGCAGTGGCGACCTTGGTGTCTCGCACCGAGCCGGGGTCAGGCAGCGCCAGGCCGCGCTTGGCAAAGGCGCTTCGCGTCTCATAGGGGAACTTCTTGGAGATCGTGGTGGGCGCTTCGGGGTCGTTCTTGGAGCGGAAGCCAACCCACGCCTTGCGACCCGCCTTGCGCCCGAAGCGTGCTTCCAGGGCCTGCAGCGCTTCGGCCGACCCAACCTCGTTGCCCCCGCCGCGGCCGAAGATGCCGCCGATCAGCGAGGCGATCGCGACCACGTCGGTCGGCTTCCACTGTTCCATCGGCTTGGCCAGCAGCGTGTATTCGGCCGGCTTCAGGGCGGGGTTGGCGTTGGCGGCCGCGATGTAGGCGTTGATGCCGTCGACGTAGCTCTGCACGTCTTCGACCGCCTGCTGCCCGGCCTGGCCGTAGAGGCGCGGCGCTTCGGCTAGCTGCCCTTCGAGGTCGGCTTCGGTGTAGGGCGCAAATCCCCACTGGCTGGCATCGGCCCCGGCGTTGGAGCCGCCAAGGAAGGAGGCGAGTTCCGCGCGGCCCGTATGGCGCAAGACATCCATCAGGAAGAGTCGGTCGGCGGCGCCTGCATAGCCGGCGCCAAACATGGTGTCGGCACGGGTGGTGCCGTAAATGTGGGGGATGCCGTAGCCGGAGTCGCGGACGATCGTCACCCCCGGGCGCGGTTCGATCGTCGATTCGACTTCGCCGGGCGGGACGCCGAAGGTCGCGTCCTTGTAGTAGCTGGCGATCCCCGCTTCGGTAAGGGTGGGCGCGCCGTAGAGGAGGTTTTCGTAGAGCGGTTGCTGGTCGGCGAAATGAGGCGGCAGCGCACCGGTGCCGCGGAAGGCAAAGAGCTGCGAGAGGTTGTCGAGCCCGTTCTCACCCGGAGGGAGGACGTTGCGGAAGCCACCGGCGTCGTTGGTCCCGTAGGGCTGCGGCGCGGCCGCAGTCGCCGGCACGGAGAGTGCGATCAGGATGAGCGAAACGCCTACGGCAACCTGGGCGATGCGTGGACGGAGCAAAGGCCCTCCTTCCAAGGGTCCGTGCGGCGCCCACCGCAGGACCAGGATACCTATCCACCCAAGAGGCGGTCGTCATTTTTACCCCTATGCGGAAGAAATGACGACCACGGGGGGTTAGTCGTCTTCGTGCCAGGGGGTGAGAATGCGGGGGCCGTCAGCCGTGACGGCAACGGTGAACTCGAAGTGGGCGGCGAGCGAGCCGTCCTCCGAGTAGACAGCCCAGCCGTCGTCGCCCATTCGTACGAGCGGGCCGCCGGCGTTGACCATCGGCTCGATGGCCAAGACCGTTCCCTCCTCGAGCACCGGCCCCTTGCCGGGAGTGCCGAAGTTGGGAACCTGCGGGTCCTCGTGCATTTCGCGGCCGATCCCGTGGCCGACCAGGGTGCGGATGATCGAGAGGCCCTCGATCTCGACCGCTCGCTGGATCGCCGCCGAGACGTCGCCGAGCCGGTTACCGGGTTGCATCTGCTCGACCCCGGCGAACAGCGCGCCCCTGGTCACATCGAGCAGCTTGCGGGCGCCGGGGTCGATCGGGCCGATCGGCACCGTCAACGCCGCGTCGGCGACCCAACCGTTCTTGATCACGCCAACGTCGATCGAGAGCACGTCGCCGCGCTTGAGCTCCTCGGCGCTCGGGATGCCATGGACCACCATCGAGTTGGGAGAGGCACAGATCGAGGCGGGGAATCCACGGTAACCCTTGAAGGCCGGCTCGGCCCCCTGCGAGCGGATCAGCTTCTCCGCTGCCAGGTCCAGCTCCTTGGTGCTCACCCCGGGCCGCGCCTTGGCAGCGAGCATCTGCAGACAGCGAACGAGGATCTCTCCAGCGACCGCCATCTCGTCGACCTGCGCGGGGGTCTTCTTGACGATCATTCCGTACAAGCTAGATGGCCTCGTCGGCCTCGAGGCGCAGCGTCGCCAAGGTCCGGCGGATCTCTTCGGCAACAGACTCCGGCGACGAGATGCCGTCGATGCGCCGCAACAGGCTCTGACCGTCGTAGTGCTCGATCAGCGGTGCGGTCTTCGCGTGGTATTGCTGGAGCCGGTGGCGGATCACCTCGGGCTTGTCGTCGTCGCGGACGACCAGCTCGCTCCCATCGATGTCGCAAACGCCCTCTTCCTGTGGCGGGCTGAACTCGACGTGGAAGACGTGGCCGTTCTCGACGCAGGTGCGGCGGCCGCCCAGCCTGCGCACCACCTCCTCGTCGTCGACGTCGATCAAGAGCACCGCGGTCAGTCCCCGGCCCAGCTCGCCGAGCTTCGCCGCGAGGGCGTCGGCCTGGGGCGCCGTGCGCGGAAAGCCATCGAGGATGAAGCCATCATCGGCATCGGGGGAGTCGATCCGCTGGCCGATCATCCCGACGATCACCTCGTCCGGCACAAGGTCGCCGCGGTCCATGTAGTCCTTGGCAACACGGCCGAGCTCGGTGCCCTCGCGCACCGCCGCGCGAAGGATGTCGCCGGTCGCGTAATAGGGCAACTCCAGATCCTCCTGCAGCCGCTCGCCCTGTGTTCCCTTCCCCGATCCGGGAGGACCGAGGAGGACTAGGTTCAGCTCGGACACCGGCCGGAGCCTATTTGAGGAAGCCCTCGTAGTTGCGCATCATCAGCTGCGCCTCGAGCTGCTTCACGGTTTCCAGCGCGACCCCGATCACGATCAGGATCGAGGTGCCGCCAAAGGCGAAGTTCGCCGAGGTCTGGCTGAGCAGGATCGTCGGCAGCGCCGCAACCGCACCGAGATAGAGCGCGCCGGGGAAGGTCAGGCGCGAAAGGATGCGATCCAGATACTCGGCCGTGGGCCTGCCGGGGCGCACGCCGGGTATGAAGCCGCCGTACTTCTTCAGGTTGTCGGCTTGATCGACGGGGTTGAACGTGACCGCTGTGTAGAAGTAGGTGAAGATAACGATGAAGAACACCTCGCCGACGACGTAGGCCCACCCGCTGGGGCTGAAGAAGGTGGCGAAGTCGAGCGCCGTGGGGGTGTTGAGAAGCTGGCCTACCGTCGCCGGGAAAGCCATGATCGAGGCGGCGAAGATGACCGGGATGACGCCGGCCATGTTGACGCGCAGGGGCAGGTACGTCGAGCCGCCGGAGGTCATTTTGCGCCCGACGATCCGTTTCGCGTACTGAACAGGGATGCGGCGCTGGCCCTCCTGGACGAAGACGATCGCGACGATCACCGCGAGAGCGAGGAAGGGCATCATCACGACGAAGACCTGATCGGGGTTTTCCCACCAAGACTGGATCCCCTGCGGCAGCCTGGAGACGATCGAGGCGAAGATCATCAACGAGATTCCATTGCCGATGCCGCGCTGGGTGATCAGCTCGCCGAACCACATCAGCAGGGTGCAGCCCGCGGTCAGCGAGATCACGATCAGCAGCAGCTTGGCGCCGTTGAGATTGCCGAGGAAATTGTTGCCGCCAGGCCCCGAGCCGAATGACTGGAAGAGGTAGACGTAACCGAAAGACTGGGCGAAGGCGAGCCCGACGGTGAGGTAGCGCGTGTACTGGGTGATCTTCTGCTGCCCGACCTCACCCTCTTTCTGCAGCTTCTCCAGCGAGGGGACGACCACGGTCAGCAGCTGCAGAATGATCGAGGCGGTGATGTAGGGCATGATCCCCAGCGCGAAGAGCGAGAGCCTCGAGAAGCTCCCGCCGGAGAAGGTGTTGAGCAGGTTGAGGATGCCCCCGCCGCCGAAGTTTTCCTGCAGTTCCTTGACCGCAGTGATATCCACGCCGGGGGCGGGGATATAGGCGCCGAGCCGGTACAGCAACAGCATCGCCGCGGTGAAGGCGAGCTTCTTGCGAATGTCGGCGACGCTAAAGGCGTTCGCAATAGTCCGGAGCATTAGGGCTCCAGAGTGTGACAGGAACCGCCTGCCGCTTCTATCTTCTCCTTGGCTGCCGCGCTGAAGCCGTGCGCATGCACCGTCAGCTTCTTCGAGATCTCACCGCGGGCGAGGATCTTGACCGGATCGGAGCGCTTGGCGAGCCCCTTCTCCTTCAGCGCCTCCGGCGTTACCTCGGCGTCGGCATCGAAGCGCTCCTCGAGGTCGGCGAGGTTGACCGGCTGCGACTTCGTGCGGAAGTTCTCGAAGGGCATCGACTTCTTCATGTGCGGCCCGCGAAGCTTTCGCATCCGCATGTGGATCGGGTTCTGACCGCCCTCGTAGCCGGCCTTTCGTTTGGACCCAGACCTGGAACCAGCGCCCTTGTGACCCCTACCGGAAGTCTTGCCCAATCCAGAGCCCTCACCACGACCAAGCCGCTTGCGCGCCTTCCGCGACCCAGGCTTGGGCCGAAGATTGTGAAGCCCGATCTCCTCGGACCGAGGCGTCTCAGCAGCCATCAGCCATCCACCTCAACGAGATGGGAGACAACCCGAAGCTGCCCTTTCAACTGAGGACTGTCCTTACGCTCAACAGCCTTCCCGATCCGCCCAAGCCCAAGCGCCGAAAGCGTCGCTTTCTGAGCCGGTTTGGTCCCGTTGGCAGACCGAACCTGCTTGATCTTCACGGCGCTCACGAAGCCTCGCCCTCAGCGGGGACCGCAGGAGCTTTCTCCTCAGCGGCAGCGGGCTCCTCAGCTTTTGCCTCAGCGGCCGGTGCCTCGGCAGTCTCAGCCGCCTCTCCGGCGGGTGGCGCTGTAGGGGGGACCGCCCCCGAGGACGCTTTAGCGACCGCAGGGGGCGGTGGGTCCCCTGCAGTGACAGGACGACCCGCCGGCCGGGGCTCGCTCGCGTCCCCTGCAGCGACAGGACCCGCGGACGACGCGTCCGAAATCTCAGCCGAAGCACCATTGCTCTTCTGGACACCCAAGACCTGAGCCACGGTCAACCCACGCAGCTCGGCAACCTCCTCAGGCCGCCGCAACCGGATCAACCCGTCCATGGTCGCCTTGACCAGGTTGATCGGGTTCTGAGTCCCGATGCTCTTGGTCAAAACGTCCTTGACCCCACCAAGCTCGAGCACCGCCCGCACCCCGCCGCCGGCGATCACGCCGGTACCGGGGCTGGCCGGGCGCAGCACCACATGCCCCGCGCCGTAGCGGCCGATGATCTTGTGGGTGATCGTCTGGCCGTATTTGGGGATCCGGATCAAGTCCTTGCGGGCGTTCTCGACGCCCTTCTGGATCGCCAGCGGCACCTCGCGCGCCTTGCCGTAGCCGATCCCGACAACCCCCTCTTCGTCGCCGACAGCCACCAGGGCCGTGAACGAAAAGCGCCGGCCACCCTTGACGACCTTGGCGACGCGGTTGATCTCGATCACGCGCTCCTGCAGGTCGAGCCCGCGGGGGCTCACCGTCTCGACGTTGGTTGTGTCCATTCCCTTCATAAGCAGCGGTCCAAGGTAGCGGACTAGAAGACCAACCCTCCCTCTCGTGCTCCTTCGGCGAGAGCCTGGACGCGACCGTGGTACTGGTAGCCGCCGCGATCGAAGACGCAGGTCTCGACTCCGGCCGCCTTGGCGCGCTCGGCCAGCAACTCTCCGGCTCGCTTCGCCTGCTCCGAGGCGGTGAGCGTGCGCAAATCCGGCTCGATCCAGTTGACGGCGGCCACCGTGTGGCCCTTGCCGTCGTCGATCAGCTGGGCGAAGACGCCGCGGTTGGACCGGTAGACAGACAGGCGAGGCCGCTCGGCCGTGCCGGTCACGCGAGCGCGGACCCGGCGCCGGCGGCGCAGACGGTGCTGACGCTTCGTGAGAACTGTCATGCGCGCTTACCCACCTTCCGCGCGACGTGCTCCCCGCGGTAGCGGATGCCCTTGCCCTTGTACGGCTCCGGCGGACGGCGCTTGCGGATGTCCGCAGCGACCTGCCCGACAAGTTGCTTGTCGATCCCGCGCACGACTATCTCGGTCGGCTGCGGGACCTCGAACTCGATCCCGTCGGGGGCCTCGACCGAAACGGGGTGCGAGTAGCCGAGCGCCAGCTCCAGGTCCTTGCCCTTGAGCTGGGCGCGGTAGCCGACGCCCTGGATCTCCAGCCTTCTCTCGAATCCCTCGGTGACGCCCTCGACCATGTTCGCGATCAGGCTGCGGGTGAGGCCATGCAGCGCCCGGTGCTCGCCGCGATCAGTCGGGCGATCCACGGTGAGAACGCCGTCGGACTGCTCGACCTTCATATCGGTCGAGAGCACCTGGGCAAGCTCGCCCTTGGGCCCCTTGACCGCGACGCGGCCAGGGCCGACCTCGACCGTAACGGCCTCGGGCACGGGGATTGGCTTTCTTCCGATCCGGCTCATCTCAATCACCAGACGTAGGCGACGACCTCGCCGCCGACGCCCTTCGCCTTCGCTTCGTGGCCTGTCATCACACCGACCGAGGTGCTGACGATCGCCGTGCCGGTGCCGCCGTGCACACGGGGTACCTGCTTGTGGTCGACGTAGCGGCGGCGGCCCGGGCGCGAGACGCGCTCCAGCCCGGCGATCACCGGGCGGCGGTCCTCCGTGTACTTGAGGCGGATCTCGATCGCCTCGCCCACCGTCGCCGGCTTCTTGGCGAAGTCGACGATGTAGCCCTGCTCTTTGAGGATCCGCGACATCTCCATCTTCAGCCCCGAGGCGGGAATGTCCACCGCATCGTGGCCGGAGCCGAGCGCATTGCGGATCCGGGTCAGGTAATCGGCTATCGGGTCGGTCAGCATCGTTCTTCGTCTCTCACCAGCTGGACTTGGTCATACCGGGGATGTACCCCTCGTGGGCGGCCTCGCGCAGGCAGATGCGACAGAGGCCGAACTTGCGGTAATACGCACGCGGCCGGCCACAGCGGCGGCAGCGGTTGTACGCACGGGATTTGTACTTGGGCTTGCGCCCCTGCTTCACCTTCAGCGAAGTCTTAGCCATTCTAGGAGCTCTCCTTTTCAGTGTCCTGCGAGGCGTCCTCGCCCGCGGGTCCTGTCGCCGCAGGGGACCCACCGCCCCCCGCGGTCGCTGAAGCGTCCTCGGGGGCGGTCCCCCCTGCGTCGCCACCCGCGGGAGGGGCGGACTCTTCGGGACGCTCGTAGGCCTCGGGGTTCTCTTCCTTCAGCTGTTCGAGAGCCGCCGCCTCGGCCTCGGCGCGTTGACGCGCTTCCTCCTTGTGTTTCTCCTCCTCGGCTGCCTGTGCCTCTGCGTCGTGGCCGCCGGGGCGGCCCTCCTTGGCGAAGGGCATCCCGAGGCCGAGGAGCAACTCGAAGGCCTCTTCGTCGGTCGCGGCGCTGGTCGTGATGGTCACGTCGAGGCCGCGCACCTCGTCGATCGAGTCGTAGTCGATTTCGGGGAAGATCAGCTGCTCCTTGACGCCCATCGAGTAGTTGCCGCGCCCGTCGAAGGAGCGGGGGTTGAGCCCGCGGAAGTCCCGGATGCGCGGCACGGCGATCGAGCAGAGCCGGTCGAGGAACTCCCACATGCGTGCTCGCCGCAGGGTCACCGAGACACCGACCGGCATCCCCTCGCGAACCTTGAAGGAGGCGATCGACTTGCGGGCCCGGCGCACGTTGGGCTGCTGGCCGGCGATTTTCGCCAGCTGCTCCTGGGCCGCTTCCAGCATCTTGTTGTTCTGCTTGGCCTCGCCCAAACCCATATTGAGGGTGATCTTCTCCAGGCGGGGAGCCTGCATCGGGGTCGCGTATCCGAACTTGGCGATCAGCGCCGGCAAGACATCTTTCTCGTAGCGCTCGCGCACACGCGGCGGCGGCGCTGCCTGGGACTGCACGTCCACGGTCGCCTCCATTAGAACGACGCCCCGCTCCGCTTCGCGAACCGCTCGCGCTTGCCGCCTTTGTCGCGACGTACGCCGACCCGCGTCGGCTTGTTGTCTTTGGGGTCGAGCAGCATCACGTTGGAGACGTGAATCGGCCCCTCCTTCTCGACGATGCCACCGATCTGCGCAGCCTTCTGGGTGTCCTGCGTCGGCCGCGGCCTTTCGTGGCGCTTGACCATGTTGAGGTGCTCGACGTAGACCCGTTCCTTCTTCGGCTCGGTCCGGACCACGCGGCCGGTCTTGCCGGCATCCTTCCCGCCGATCACCACCACCTGATCGTCTTTACGGATCCGCAGGGGCTTGGGCATCAGAGGACCTCGGGTGCAAGCGAGATGATTTTCATGAAGTTGCGATCGCGCAGCTCGCGGGCCACCGGGCCGAAGATGCGGGTTCCGCGTGGGTTGTTGCTGGCCGGGTCGATCAGCACCGCGGCGTTTTCGTCGAATGAGATGTAGGTGCCGTCGGCGCGGCCGAGCTGCTTCTTGGTCCGCACAACGACGGCCTGGACGACCTCGCCCTTGCGGACGCCGCCCTGCGGGCTCGCTTGTTTGACGGTTGCCGTGATCACGTCGCCGACGCCGGCGTAGCGGCGGTGGGAGCCGCCCTTGACGCGGATGCAGAGGATCTCGCGGGCGCCCGAGTTGTCGGCGACCTTCAGTCTCGACTCCTGCTGGATCACTTGGCGCGCTCCAGTACCTCGACCAGGCGCCAGCGCTTGGTCTTCGAGAGCGGCCGCGTCTCGACGATGCGCACGGTGTCGCCCTCGCCGGCCTCGTTGCCCTCATCGTGGGCATGCAGCGTGCGCGAGCGGCGCACGACCTTTTCGTAAGTCGGGTGACGGCGGGCGATGTCGATCCGCACGGTGATCGACTTCTCACCCTTGCTGGAGACGACGACCCCCTGGCGGGTCTTGGCCGCAACCGAATCGCGCTCGGCCACGGGCGTACCCGTGCCGGCGGTCTTCCCAGCTTTAGCCGCAGCCCGTTCTTTACGACGAGACTCAGCCTTCCGCTTCCGCCCCTCGGCCCGCTGAGCGGCCCGCTCCTCAACCGTAAGAGCCGACCCAGCCTTATGCGGCTGGCGAGACCTCTGAAGGCGCCGCCTCTCCTTCCAAGGAAGCTCATCCTCAGGATCCGGCTCCGCCTCTTCGGCAGCAGGCTTCTCCTGCTTAGCCTCGGCAGCAGGCTCCGCCTCAGCCGCAGCGGGCTTCTCCTGCTCAGCCTCAGGGACGTCAGAAGACTTCGCCTCAGGCGTCTCGTCCTTGGACTCAGCCGCCTCATCCGCGGGTGGCGTGGAGGTGGGCTCCTCGCCCGCAGCTTGCGAGGACGAGGAGTCCTCCTCCACGACAGGACCCGCGGACTGATCCGCCGCGTCCTGCTCCGGAGTCTCCTCTACCGTCTCGTCTTTTTTCGTCTCGTCGTCCGTCATCTCTTCAGCTCTTTCTCCACATCGATACCCCGCTCCCGAGCGACCGTCAGCAGCTTGGCAACGTCTCGCCGGGCAACCCCGATCCGCGACGTGTTCTCCAGCTCGCCGGTCGCTTGGCGAAAGCGCAGGTTGAAAGCCTCCTGCTTGGCATCGATCAGTTTTGCGATCAGCTCGTCGTCTTTCATGTCGTGCACCTCGGAGCCCTTCACTGTGCCTCGACTCCCTCGCGCCTGACGAACTTGGTCTTGACCGGGAGCTTGTGCCCGGCCAGGCGCAGCGCCTCGCGGGCGAGATCCTCGGGAACGCCGGCCAGCTCGAACATCACCTTGCCGGGCTTGACCACCGCGACCCACCCCTCGGGGTTGCCCTTGCCCGAGCCCATCCGGGTCTCGGCCGGCTTCTTCGTGTAAGGCTTGTCGGGGAAGACGTTGATCCAGACCTTGCCGCCACGTTTGATCTTGCGGGTCATCGCCACACGAGCGGCCTCGATCTGACGGTTCGTGATCCAGGCGCGATCCAGCGACTTCAGCCCGTACTCGCCGAAGGCGACCGTACTGCCACCGGTGGTGTTCCCCCGCATCCGGCCACGCATCTGTTTGCGGTGCTTGACCCGCTTCGGCATCAACATCTATCGCCCACCTCCACGCTGTCCGCCGCGACCGCGGTCGCCACCCGGGCGCCCGCCTCGATCGCCGCCCCTACCGCCACGGTCTCCACCGGGGCCCCTACCGCCGCGATCCCCGCCGGGCCGGCCGCCTCGCTGGCCTCCACCGCCCTGCTGCGGCTCGTCCTCGTTCAGCTGGTCGGAGCGGAAGCCCTCGGGCATTACCTCGCCCTTGTTGATCCAGCATTTGACGCCGATGCGACCGGTCGTCGTGCGGGCCTCGAAGAAGCCGTAGTCGATGTTGGCGCGCAGCGTGTGCAGGGGCACCCTGCCGTCGGAATAGCCTTCGGTGCGGGCCATCTCGGCCCCGCCCAGGCGTCCCGACACCTGGACCTTGACTCCTTGCGCCCCGGAGCGCATGGCCGAGGTGAGAGCGCGTTTCATCGCTCGCCGGAAGGCCACTCGGTTCTGGAGCTGCTCGGCGATCGACTGCGCGACGAGCTTGGCGTCGAGCTCCGGGCGCTTCACCTCGCGGATGTTCACCTTCACCGGCTTGCCGGTCAGTTTGTGCAGGTCTTTGCGCAGAGCGTCGACTTCGCTGCCCGACTTGCCGATCACGATGCCGGGGCGAGCGGTGTGGATGTCCACCGCGATCTCACCATGGCGCTCGATCGTGATGTCGGAGAGACCGGCATGGGCCAGCTTCCCTTCGATGTGCTCGCGGATCTTCAGGTCCTCGTTGAGGACATCGGCGAAGCCTTTCTCGTCGAACCAGTTCGACTTCCAGCCCTGGATGTAGCCGACCCGGAAGCCGCCGGGATGGATCTTCTGTCCCATCAGTCCTCTTCCTCGGGGCTCAGGGCCACGGCGATGTGGCTGGTCCGCTTGTGTATGGGCGTCGCCCGCCCCTGCGCCCGCGGGCGGAAACGCTTCAGGGTCGGGCCTTCGTCGACGGTGATCTCGGAGATCCGCATCTCGTCGGCGACAAGGTCGTGGTTGTTCTCGGCATTGGAAGCCGCCGACTCGAGCAGCTTGCGAATGTCCTGGGCAGCGCCTCGCGGCGAGAACTCGAGTAGCGCCCGCGCCTGCTCGATGTGCAGGCCGCGCACCTGGTCGGCGATCAGCCGTGCCTTGCGCGGCGCGACCCGGACGTACCGGGAACTGGCGCGAACGACTATCGGAGCAGCCTCGGCCACGCTAATCGCCCTTGCCCGTTCCGGAGTGGGAGCGGAAGGTGCGGGTCGGCGCGAACTCGCCCAGCTTGTGGCCGACCATCGACTCGGAGATGAAAACCGGCACGTGCTTACGGCCGTCGTGGACGGCGATCGTGTGCCCGACCATGTCAGGGAAGACGGTCGAGCTCCGTGACCAGGTCTTCAGCATCTGCTTCGTGCCGGAATCGTTCATCGCGGAGATCCGCTTCATCAGCGCGGCCTCTACCCACGGGCCCTTTTTGGTCGAGCGTCCCATCTACCTCTTCTTCTTTCCGCGCCTACGGCCGCGCACGATGTAGCGATCGGACTGCTTGCCCTTCTTGCGGGTGCGATAGCCGAGCGTCGGCTTGCCCCAAGGGGTGACCGGGTGCCCGCCGGGGGTGTGATGGGCCTCGCCGCCGCCGTGCGGGTGGTCGACGGGATTCATCGCCACTCCCCTGGTCTGCGGGCGCTTGCCCTTGTGCCGGTTGCGGCCGGCCTTGCCGATCTTGATGTTCTGATGCTCTGCGTTGGAAAGAGTTCCGACGGTTGCGCGGCACTCGGCGCGGACTAGACGCATCTCCGACGACGGAAGTCTCAGCGTCACCATCTCGCCCTCCTTGGCGACGAGCTGGATCGCGGTGCCGGCGGCGCGGCCGAGCTTGCCGCCCTGGCCGGCGGTGAGCTCGACGTTGTGGACGATCGTGCCGGTCGGCATCTCGCCGAGCGAAAGCGCATTGCCGGGCCGGATATCGGCACTGGGGCCGGACTGGACCTCGTCGCCAACCGAGATCGCCGACGGCGCGAGGATGTAGCTCTTGGCGCCGTCCGCGTAGTGCAGCAGCGCGATGTAGCAGCTTCGATTGGGGTCGTACTCGATCGTCGCGACCTTGGCCGGAATCCCGTCGCGCAGGCGCTTGAAATCGATCTGCCGGTAGCGCCGCTTCGCGCCGCCACCGCGATGGCGAGCAGTCACCCTGCCGTTCACGTTGCGGCCACCGGACTTGCGCAGGCCCTCGGTCAGCTTGCGCTCCGGACTGGAGGCGGTCAGCTGCTCGCGCAGCGGGTACGTCGCGAAGCGGCGTCCCGGGCTCGTCGGTTTGGTTTTTCGGTTCGGCATTCCCTATTTCCCTAAGCAGTCTCTGCGCCCTCGAACAGCTCGATCCGTTCACCCGGCGCAAGCTGGACGACGGCCTTCTTCCATCCCCGCGTCTTGCCCTGCTGCAGGCCACGGCGCTTCGGCTTGGGCTGCACCTTGGAGGTGCGCACCGCTGCCACCTTGACGCTGAAGATCTCCTCGACCGCGTGGGCGATCTGAGTCTTGTGGGCGCGGTCGTCTACCCGGAAGGTGTACTTGCCCTCGCCGATCAGCGCGTAGCTCTTCTCTGAGACGACCGGGCGGATGATCGTCGTGCGGGCGTCCATCAGCCCAGCCTCTCCTTGAGCGTCGTCAGCGCGGCTTCGGAGACGACCAGCGAGGCGGCGCCGATCACGTCGGCAACGCCGACGGCGCTGACCTCGGCGACCTGGACCCGGGGGATATTGCGAAAGCTCTTTGCCGCGCCGATGTCCTCGGGGGCGAGCACGACCAGGGTCGAGCGCTTGGCGCCCCACTTGTCGAGGGCCTCTGCCGCGGCTTTGGTCGAGGGCGTTTCGAAAGCGGCCGCATCGAGAAGAGCGACGCTGTCGCGCTCGGCATGGGTCGAGAGCGCAGAGCGCAGGGCCTTGCGTCGCGCCTTGCGGTTGACCTTGACCGTGTAATGACGCGGCTTGGGGCCGAAAGCGACACCCCCGCCGAAGCGGCTCGGGGAGCTGAGCGCTCCCACCCGAGCGCGGCCGGTGCCCTTCTGGCGCCAGGCCTTGGCTCCCGTCATCGCAACCTCACCACGGGTCAGCGTCGAGGCCGAGCCCTGGCGGCGAGCGGCGAGATCGGCGCGAGCGGCCTCGTCCACCAGCGAGTGGTGGAAAGGCTCGCCGAAGAGCTCTTTGGGCAGGTCCGCCTTGGTCGTCTTGCCGAGCACCGCTGCTTTAGACATCGGTCCTCACCTCGACCACGGCATTGCGCGAGCCCGGAACCGAGCCCTTGATCAAAAGCAGATTGCGCTCGGCGTCGACATCGGCGACCTCGAGCCCCTTCTGGGTGACGCGCTTGTTGCCCATCTGGCCGGGCATCTTCATCCCCTTGAAGACGCGTGCAGGGAAGGTGCTGGCGCCGATCGAGCCCGGTGCCCGCACGTTGTGGGAACCGTGGCTGACGGGACCGCGACTGAAGTTGTGGCGCTTGATGCCGCCCTGGAACCCCTTGCCGATCGAGATGCCGGAGACCTTCACCTTCTGGCCGGTCTCGAAGACAGAGACGGTGACGTCGTCACCGATCTTGGGGGCGTCCTCGGCGCCAAGGTCCTCGTCACGGAACTCGACCAGGTGGCGCATCGGGGCGGCGCCGGCCTTCTTCAGGTGGCCTTCCTCTCCCTTGCTCAGCTTGCCCTGCTTGACCTCGCCGAAGGCGAGCTGAACGGCGGCGTAGCCATCCCGTTCGGGCTCGCGCACCGCGGTCACCTTGCACGGGCCGGCCTCGATCACGGTCACCGGCGTGACGGTTCCGTCCTCGCCGAATACCTGCGTCATCCCAAGCTTCTTTCCGAGGATCGCCGCCATCGCTCTAGAGCCGGATCTCGATGTCGACGCCTGCCGGCAGCGAGTCGAGGCGCTGCAGCGAGTCGACGGTTTTCGGCGAAGGCTGAAGGATGTCGATCAGCCGCTTGTGGGTACGCATCTCGAAGTGCTCGCGCGAGTCCTTGTCCTTGAACGGGGAGCGGATCACGCAGTAGACGTTCTTCTCGGTGGGCAGGGGGACCGGACCTGACACGCTGGCGCCGGTGCGCTCCGCGGTCTCGACGATCTCACGGGCAGCCCGGTCTATGGCGTCATGGTCGTACGCCTTGAGCCGGATTCGAATCTTCTGTGCTGCTATCGCTGCCACGTTTGAACTTGTCTCTTGTCTTTCTCGCGCGGTGCTTACCGCGCCGAAAGGGCGCCGCCCCTTGGTGGTGGGGCGCCGCCCCTGGTCGTATGTCTTTTCAGTTTTCCGCCGCAGAGCGGCGAGGGCGGGCAGATGCCCGCCCCTTGACGCTGGGCTACTCGACGATCTCCGAGACGACCCCGGAACCGACGGTCCGGCCACCCTCGCGGATGGCGAAGCGCAGGCCCTGGTCCATCGCGATCGGCTGGATCAGCTCGATCGTCATCTCGACGTTGTCTCCCGGCATCACCATCTCGGTCCCCTCGGGGAGGTTGGCGATCCCGGTCACGTCGGTCGTGCGGAAGTAGAACTGGGGCCGGTAGCCGGAGAAGAATGGCGTGTGACGACCGCCCTCCTCCTTCTTCAGGCAGTAGACCTCGGCCTTGAACTTGGTGTGCGGCGTGATCGAGCCGGGCTTGCAGAGCACCTGGCCGCGCTCGATCTCCTCACGCTTGGTACCGCGAAGCAGAGCGCCGATGTTGTCGCCGGCCTGGCCCTCGTCGAGGATCTTGCGGAACATCTCGACCCCGGTCACCACAGTCGTCGTCGTGTCCTTGATGCCGACGATCTCGACTTCGTCGCCGGTGTTGACGATGCCCTGCTCGACGCGGCCGGTGGCGACCGTGCCGCGGCCGGTGATCGAGAAGATGTCCTCGATCGGCATCAGGAAGGGCTTGTCGAGCTCGCGTACGGGCTCGGGGATGTAGGAGTCAAGCGCGTCGGCAAGTTCGAAGACCGCCTTCTGCGCCTCTTCGTCGCCCTCCAGCGCCTTCAGCGCCGAGCCCTTGATGATCGGCGTGTCGTCGCCGGGGAAGTCGTACTCGTTGAGCAGGTCCTTGACCTCCTCCTCGACCAGCTCGATCAGCTCGTCGTCGTCGACCTGGTCAACCTTGTTGAGGAAGACGACCACGTGAGGGACGTTGACCTGGCGGGCGAGCAGGATGTGCTCGCGGGTCTGGGGCATCACGCCGTCGGCGGCGGACACGACCAGGATCGCGCCGTCCATCTGGGCGGCACCGGTGATCATGTTCTTCACGTAGTCGGCGTGCCCGGGGCAGTCGACGTGGGCGTAGTGGCGGTTGTCGGTCTGGTACTCGACATGCGAGGTCGCGATCGTGATCCCGCGCTCCTTCTCCTCCGGAGCGTTGTCGATCTCCTCGAAGCTTTTCGCCTCGGCGCCGCCCTTCGTGGAGAGGGTCTTGGTGATCGCGGCCGTCAGCGTCGTCTTACCGTGGTCGATGTGACCGATCGTGCCGACGTTCACATGCGGCTTATCGCGCTCAAACTTCTCCTTGGACATCTCTCTCCGTTCTACCTTTCGAAATCGGGTTCTGTCTGCGTTGGCTGATTAAGTCTGTGGAGCGGTACCAGGCAGGTCACTTCGGCCTGCCTGCGGGCGAACCTGGGAAATATAGCTAGAACCACCGTGTGGCCTGTTGTCGGTCATGAGGTCGCACCCACCGGCTCGCCCGAGCGGTGCTCGACGATCTCCTCGGCGATGCTCGCCGGGACCTCCTCGTAGAGCTCGAATTGCATCGTGTAAGTGGCACGACCCTGAGTCATGGAGCGAAGTTCCGTCGCATAGCCGAACATCTCGCCAAGCGGCACGAAGGCTTGTACCGCGAGCGCGTTGCCGCGCTGGTCCTGTCCTTGCACCTTGCCGCGGCGCCGCGAGAGATCGCCGATCACGTCGCCGAGGAAGTCCTCGGGGGTGACGACCTCGACCGCCATCACCGGCTCGAGCAGGACCGGGTTCGCCTTGCGGGCGCCATCCTGGATCGCCATCGAACCGGCGATTTTGAAGGCCATCTCCGAGGAGTCGACGTCGTGGTAGGAGCCGTCGACGAGTTCGACGCGAACATCGACCATCGGGTATCCCGCCTTGACGCCATTCTCCAGCGCCTCCCTCATCCCCTGTTCGGCCGGGCCGATGAACTCGCCGGGGATCACGCCGCCCTTGATTTTGTTGACGAACTCAAAGCCCTCGCCGGGGGCGGGCTCGACGTTGATCACGACGTGGCCGAACTGGCCGCGACCACCGGTCTGGCGGACGAAGCGCGCGACGACCTTCTCAACCCGCTTGCGGATCGTCTCGCGGTAGGCGACCTGGGGCTTGCCGACGTTGGCCTCGACTTTGAACTCGCGCAGCATGCGGTCGACGATCACCTCGAGGTGAAGCTCGCCCATGCCGTGGATCAGGGTCTGGCCGGTTTCCTCGTCGCTTTCGATCTTGAAGGTCGGATCCTCCTCGCCGAGGCGCTGCAGGGCGTTGCCCATCTTCTCCTGGTCGGCCTTGGTTTTCGGCTCGATCGCGACCGCGATCACGGTCTCGGGGAATTCGATGCTCTCCAGCGCGATCGGGGCGTCGGGCGCTGCCAGGGTGTCACCGGTGCCGGTTTCTTTGAGGCCGACGCCGGCGCAGATGTCGCCCGCGTAGCACTCGTCGATCTCCTCGCGGCTGTTGGCGTGCATCATCAAAAGTCGGCCGATGCGCTCGGTCCGCCCCGTCTTCACATTGAGGACGCGGCCGCCTTTCTCCAGCTTGCCCGAGTAGACGCGGAAGTAGGTGAGCTTGCCGACGTAGGGGTCGGTCATGACCTTGAAGGCGAGGGCGGCGAAGGGGGCGTCGTCGGAAGCGGGTCGCTCGTCCTCGATGTCCTCTGCCTGCCCCTTGCCGGCCGGAATGACGCCGGTCACTGGCGGCACCTCGAGCGGCGAGGGCAACAGCTCGACGATCGCGTCGAGCAGCGGCTGCACGCCCTTGTTCTTGAACGACGTGCCGCAGAGCACGGGGGTGACCTTGGTGTCGAGGCAGGCCCGGTGCAGGGACTTGGCGATCCGCTCGTGCGGGATCTCCTCCTCGGCCAGGTAGGCCTCCATCAGCTCGTCGTCGTAGTCGGCGCAGGCCTCGATCAGCTGGGTGCGGTATTCCTCGGCCTGGTCCTTGAGGTCGTCGGGGACGTCGACCGTTTCGTATTCGGCGCCGAGCTCGTCGGTCCAGATCAGACCTTTCATCTCGATCAGGTCGACGACGCCTTTGAAGTTGTCCTCGCTGCCGATCGGCAGCTGGATCGGCAGCGGGTTGGCACCGAGCCTGTCTTTCATCGTCTGCACGGAGTAGAAGAAGTCAGCGCCGGTGCGGTCCATCTTGTTGATGTAGGCGAAGCGCGGAACCCTGTACTTGTCGGCCTGGCGCCAGACCGTCTCCGACTGTGGCTCGACCCCGGCGACGGCGTCGAAGACGGCGATCGCGCCGTCGAGAACCCGCAGGCTGCGCTCGACCTCAACCGTGAAGTCGACGTGGCCGGGCGTGTCGATGATGTTGATCCGGTGGTCCTTCCACTCGCAAGCCGTTGCGGCGGAGGTGATCGTGATCCCGCGCTCCTGCTCCTGCTCCATCCAGTCCATCACCGCAGCGCCCTCGTGGACCTCGCCCATCTTGTGGGTGCGGCCGGTGTAGTAAAGGATGCGCTCGGTCGTCGTCGTCTTGCCGGCGTCGATGTGCGCCATGATCCCGATGTTGCGCGTCTTCTCTAGGGGAAAGCTGCGTGCCATGGTTCCTAAGGTAAGGGTTTGAATGTGAAACGGGGGCGAGGAAAACAAAACCGATCTGGCAAGAGCCGGGATCGGCGCATGAAAAAGGCCCTCGCGGGCCCGCCCAAGCGAACTGCCAAAAAACTGCCTGAGCGACGCGCGATGATAGCAGCGGCGCGGCGGCGCATCGGCGCGGTCCTCGCGGTGGCGGCAAAGCGCACTCAGCAGCTCGACCGTGCGGCGGCGAAACGCATCGAGAAGATGCGCCCGCGGCTGGCCAGTTGGCTGCGGCGGCTGCGCAACAGCGGCAAGCGCCTCGTGGTGGCGCTGGGCAAGCGCCTGCGTCCTGCTGGGGTGCTGGTGCTGCGTGTCTTTGCCAAGGGCGAACGGTGGCTGCGCAGAGCGAGCGCGGCGGCGGGGCACTGGGCGACGCGGGCCAGCGCCGTCGTCACCCCCCAACGCGCGGTCTACGCCGTGGTCCTAGCCTCGGCAATCTGCCTTGCCGTCTCCCAGTTCGTCTTCTACCGCGGAGTCGAGATCGGCCAGCCCGGCTATTCGGGACTGTCCGCGGCGGCTCCACCAACGGTCGGGGTGAAGAAGGCCGGCGAGGCGAGCTCCTACGTGCTGGTCCCGATCGCCCTGCTCGCCGCCATCGCCGCGACGATGGCGCTGCGGCCCGCGCGACGCGGCCTGGGTCGGATCGTCATCGCGCTCGGGCTGCTCAGCATTGCCGTGATCCTGATTGTCGACCTGCCCGCCGGCCTCGACGCCGGAACCCAAGAAGCGCGTTTCTCGGGCGCGGCCGCAGTGCTCTTGGCGGGCTTCTACGCCCAGCTCGCGGCAGCGGCGGGGCTGGTCATTGGCGGACTGCTCTACTATGCGCGGCCGTGCCGAATACGAATCAACTTGTCAGGAAGGGCCGCAAGCGCCCGAAGAAGAAGACGACGACCCCCGGACTCAAGTCGGGGCAGGGCCGCAAGAAGGCCGTTGCGGCGCCGCAACGCCGCGGCGTCTGCACCCGCGTCGCAACCGTAACGCCGAAGAAGCCGAACTCGGCCCTGCGCAAGATCGCCCGTGTGCGACTCACCAACGGGATGGAGGTCACCACCTACATCCCCGGCGAGGGCCACAACCTGCAGGAGCACTCGGTCGTGCTCGTCAGGGGTGGTCGAGTCAAGGACCTGCCGGGTGTCCGCTACAAGGTCGTGCGCGGCACCCTGGATGCCGCCGGCGTCTCCGACCGCAAGCAGGCCCGCTCGCGCTACGGCGTCAAGGCTTCCTAGATATGCCGCGCCGCTCAGCCGCACAGATCCGTCCCGTCGAGCCCGATGCGAGGTTCCGCAACCGGCTCGTCCAGCAGCTGATCAACAAGGTGATGAGCGACGGCAAGAAGCAGCTTGCCGAGCGGATCGTCTACGACGCCCTGGCGATCGTCGGCGAGCGCTCGGGCGAGGACCCGATCGAGACCCTCGAGGCCGCGATCAAGCAGCTGACCCCCGCCCTCGAGGTCCGCTCGCGCCGCGTCGGCGGCGCCACCTACCAGGTGCCGGTGGAGGTCCCCGCTCGCCGCGCCCGCACTCTTGCCATCCGCTGGCTGGTCGACTTCGCGCGCAACCGCCGCGAGTACTCGATGGCCGAGCGTCTCGCCAGCGAGATCCTCGACGCGACTCAGCAGCAGGGCAGCGCCTGGAAGCGGAAGGACGACATCTACCGCATGGCGCAGGCGAACAAGGCATTCGCCCACTACCGCTGGTAAGGCCAGCGCGATGAGCCGGCCGATCCTCGCCGTCGATGTCGACGGGGTCATCTCCCTGTTCGGATTCGAGGAAACGCCCGACCGGTCCACCGCCAAGTTCGAGCTGGTCGACGGCATGGTCCACTGCATCTCGCTGCTTGCCGGCGACCGCCTGCTGCGACTCGGCGAGCATTTCGAGCTGGTCTGGGCCACCGGCTGGGAAGACAAAGCCAACGACTACCTGCCCCACCTGCTCGGACTGCCCGAGCTGCCGCACGTCTCCTTCGGCGGCGCGGCAAGGTTCGGCTCAGCGCACTGGAAGCTCGGCCCCCTAGACGAGTACGCAACCGGCCGCCCGATCGCCTGGATCGACGACAACTTCAACGACGAATGTTTCGAGTGGGCCGAGAAGCGAACCGAGCCAACCCTCCTCGTCCCTACCGAACCCCACCTAGGCATAGAGGAGGCCCACGTAGCCGCCCTGGAAGCCTGGGCCCGCGATCTCTAGACTGGCGGCAGTGGAGGGGTTCTGGCCAATCTTCTTTCTCCTGGTCGTCCTGAAGATCCCGGTCTTCAGCGCACTCGGCCTGATCTGGTGGGCAAGCAAAGCTCCTGAGCAGGAGGAAGCGAAAGACAATTCCGACGGAGGCTTCGGCCGCTGGCGACCACAACCGATACGACCACGCGGCCCTCAGTGCGGACCTAATGGCGGCGCCATTGGGAGGCGGCGGGGTGCCCCTCCCGCGCAGCGGCGTCCTGTTTTTCGCCCCAACCCCGATCCTCGAATGGCCACAACCTCCGCAGGCGAAAAACCCAGCAAGCGGGAGGGGCACCCCCCCGCCGACCCGCCAACCCCCGGGGTACACCGCGCGGCGCGGGGCGTTTCCGCGCGAGCCGGATCACCCGCCAGAAACGCG